>Ga0209682_10000758_pt1 | contig 10714 bp, 7 predicted proteins | sample DOMMetBare2Fresh_2_FD_187471 | JGI IMG/M metagenome (GOLD analysis project Ga0209682, IMG submission 187471) | Wetland sediment microbial communities from St. Louis River estuary, USA, under dissolved organic matter induced mercury methylation -... | ecosystem: Environmental > Aquatic >...
TCGTTGGCTTCGGGATGCCGGCCTCTGGCATCGGGATGCCGGTCGCTCGCCTCGCGAGGCGGATCATCGGCTTCGGTTTGCGGATGAGGTATGCACAACTTCCGCTCTCCGCTTCGGGAGGCGGGGCGCTTGCGGCCCGGTGCGGGTCTCCGGCATCGCCTGGCGGGAGGCCCGCTTGGCGATAGGGGAAGCCCGCGCCGGGAAGCGCTGATTCGGCAGGCCGGACACGGAGAGGCCCGTTTCTTCTCCGGCCCGGTGCTTCGATTGTCAAAGATCCTGGAGGAGGCCCGTCACGGCCTCTCTCCAGAGATGAGAATACTGCGCCGAGGGTAACCCGTCAATGCATAGACTTGACTTTAGTCGAAGACATCTCGCATCATGCACCCCGCAGGGGACGCCTTGTGGCGGCTCCTCCTGGGCTCTTTGACAACTGAAACACGAAGGAAGTCCATCCGGGGGGCGGGCGGGGCGCCCCCCGGTTTTTCGGGGCACGATAGAATCCCCGGGTGGATCTTCGTGCCTACCTCGACCGTATCGGCTACCGGGGACCGCTCTCTCCGTCGCCCGAGACGCTCCGCTCTCTCCAGATCGCACACCTGCAAGCAGTTCCGTTCGAGAACCTCAGCATCCACGCGGGACAGCCCATCGTCCTCGACGTGGAGGCGCTGTTCGAGAAGGTCGTGGTGCGGCGCCGCGGGGGGTTCTGCTATGAGCTGAACGGGTTGTTTGCTGCGCTCCTCCGCGCCTTGGGGTTCGAGGTCGCGCAGCTCGCGGCCGGGGTGGGGCGGGCGGATGGCTCGTTCGGGCCGGATTTTGACCACATGTCACTTTCCGTCACTCTCGCGGAGCGCTGGCTCGCGGACGTGGGCTTCGGCGACTCGTTTCGCGAGCCGCTGCGGCTGGACGAGCGGGGGGAGCAGGCGCAAGGCGACCGGTCCTACCTTGTTGAAGAGGACGGGGACCGGCTCGTTCTGCGGCAACGCCAGGGTGCCGAGGGTCCGTGGGAGGCGCAGTACGGGTTCGCGCCGCGGGCGCACGAGCTGGCGGAGTACGAGGAGATGTGCCGGTATCACCAGACGTCGCCGCAGTCGCATTTCACCCAGAAGCGGGTCTGCTCGCTCGCCCTTCCCGATGGCCGGGTGACGCTGAGCGATCTCAAGCTCATCACGACGCGCGGCGGTGTGCGGCAGGAGCGGATGCTGGCGGACGAGGTGGAGCACGCGGCGGTGCTCCGCGAGCTGTTCGGCGTGGTGGTGTGAGGACCCGGAATCATGGCTTGGGAAGAGAATGAAGCGGAGCGCCGGCAGTTCATCCTCGACGGGCAGCAGCATGCCGACTTCTATCTGATGCCGCTGGCGAATCCCGCCGGCAAGACCGTGCTGGTGCTCGGCGCCGGCGCCGGGACGGATTGCCTCTGGGCGCTCCGCCAGGGGGCTCGCGAGGTGGTGGGGCTCGACGTCCTGGAGCAGGACGTCGCCGCTCTGCGCGCGGCGGCTTCGCAATGCGGCCTCGATCCGGGCCGCGTCTCGTTCCACCGCATGAGCCTCGCCGAGGCGCCGCGGCTGGGGCGGCGCTTCGACCTGGTCCTGTCGAACAACGTGTTCGAGCACGTCGCGGACCTCCCCGGCGCCTTTGCCGCCTGCGCCCAGGCCGTCGAGCCGGACCACGGACGGGTGGCCATCTTCTCCGCGCCTCTCTTCTATGCGTCGAGCGGCTCCCATCTGCCGACCGAGCCCTGGGAGCACCTCTGGGGCGATCCGGAGGAGCTGCGCGCAAGGCTCCTGGCGAGTGGCCGGCTCCGCCCCGGCCATGCTCTGGAGGATCTGAGCCTCGCCGAGTACATGGACCGCGAGATCTGCCTCAACCGGGCGCGCCTGGCTGATTCGCTCGACGCCATCCGGCGGAGCGGTCTCACCTTCCTGCACCTCTCGGTGCTGCCCGACCGGTGCCTGGCGCAGTTGCCGCACCGTCTCGAAGCGATCCGCCGCCGGAGCCCGGTGGCTCTCGACGTGGCGGATCTGGCGGTCGAGGGTTATGCGGTCGAGCTGGTCCTGCCGGCGGAGGGTTCCCCGGCAGCCTGCGAGCCGGTGGCCGCGCAGCGCCTGGCCGACGAGCGGAGCCGCCACGGCGCGGACTTGGCGGCGGCCGAGGCCCGGATCGAGGCCGGCAAGGACGAGGCGGCCGGGCTGCGCCGCCAGATCGCCGAGCTGCAGGAGGGCCTCGGCACCCTGGAGGCGCTCATCGCCCGGGTCGAGGCGAGCTGGAGCTTCCGGCTTGGCCGCGCCCTCACGGCTCCGGGCCGCTGGCTCCGGTCGCGCTCTCGCGCAGGAGACGGATGAGCCGGGCGCGCCGCCAGGGAGCCCGGAGGGGCTCCAGGTCCTGGGTGGTGAGGGGCGGCGGGGGTGGAGGCGGGGCTTTCAGAACCGCCGCGGAAGCGGGAAAGAGCTGATCGAGCGCCTCCTCGGGCGCCTTCCGGGCCGCTTCCATGCGGCGCTCCAGGGAGGTGAGGAGCTGGTAGGCGCGATGGATGCGCGCGAACTGCTCGGGTGCAAGCTCGGGCGGGTAGCGAACCGCCAGCTTGCGCCAGGCGCGGTGGATCTCCTCGGCCGAGGCTTTCGGCGTCAGGCCCAGAAGGGCGTACGGGCTGCTGTCCATGGTCCTTTCCTCTCAAGGATCGAGCCGGAGCTGGGGTATGCCGGTCCTGGTCCGGCGGGCGCGCGGCTTGCCGGGGGCTTGCGGGACCAGCTCCGGGTCCGCAACCACCCGGAGTGCCGGTTCGAGGATCTCGCGCCCTTCCGCGGTCAGGTCCGGAGAGGCGAGGAGCTGCCGGAGCTTCGCCGCCAGGCGCCGCCGGTCGTCCAGGGCCATGGCGATCATCACGAGCGAGGGGAGGACCGGCGCCCAGAGCTGCCAGTTGCCGTCGAGCCGGTCGATCACCGCCCGGGCAAGACCTTGGAGCAGGTGGCCGGCCTCCTGAGGCGCCTCGGGAAACAAGGCGCGTTCCAGGACCCGAAAGGCGGCGAGCGGCGCGTCGAGGCCGGGGAAGGCGGCAAGGAACGCCGCGAGCTTCTTCTCCTGCGTGCGCCGGTCCGCCCGCCAGCCGTCGAGAACCACTTCGATGGCGGCGAAACCGACGGTCCCTCCCAGGATCGGCCGCAGGCCTTCGAGCTCGGGCCGGGCGATGCCCGGATCGTCGTCGTCCCACCCCTCGATCGTCTCCTCCTGGAGGGAGGACGCGAAGGTGTCCCCCATCTCCAGGGCGACGAGATCCGCCAGCTCCCCCCAGGCATCCTCGGGGAAAAGCAGGCGCACACGCCGGAGGATCGGGGCCAGGTCCCAGGGGGGCTCGCAGGCGATTTCGGCCAGCAAGGTCCGGGCGGTGGGCAGGTCGTTCGCCTGCGCCCGGACACCGCGGGCGAGCCGAGCGTCCAGTGCCCGCAGGGCCTGCCCGTCCTCCCCGGTCACGGCTCCGGCGATTGCCGCCATGAGGAGGCCGGCGTCGTCCGGGAGGTGCTCCAGGAGAGATTGCGCCGCGCGCGCGACGTGCCTGGCAAAGTAGGTCTCCTGGCAGAGATCGAGGAGGATGGTCCGCAACGCGCGGGCCATTTCGGTCTGCTGGTCGCGGGGAAAGCGCCGGCCGATCTCGCCGGCCATCTGCTGCAGGCGCAGGATCGCGCGGTACGGCGGTGACGCGAACCCCTCCAGGTCCGGGAGCTGGCCGATCGCCCAGAGCTCCAGGCTCCAGAAGACGGCCAGCTCCCCGTGGCCGGCGGTCTGGCTTCGGGATTGCAGGAAGCCGGCCAGCTCCTCGTACCGCCGGGTGGCGAGGAGCTGCCGCCCCAGGACCGCCTCCCGGAGGCGGGAGTTGCTGCGCGGCAGGTCCACGTCGTGCGCGAGGAGCCTGGGATGGCTGGTACAAAGGACCGCGAGCCCCGGCGGCCCCTCCCGCGCCGCCACCTGGTCCAGCACCGCCCGCCAGCGCAGGCGCACGGCGTGGCGCAGGGGGGCCAGGAGAGGCGGCCCGGACGCGGCGAACACGGCCAGGAGCCGCGGCTCCGCAATCTGGAGCCAGGCGGCGACCGTGGAGCTCGCGGCTGGCCGGTCGCCAGCCGGGAGAGCGGCGACCCGATCCAGCAAGGCGGCGAGATCGTCGAGGAGAGACAAGTGGCGGCAGGCATCATCAAGGAGCTGCTCGCCGCGTTCCTCCGCGACCGCGCCGCGCACGGCCTCCACACTGCGCCTCAGCTCCTGGCGGCCGGCCTCCGACGGCGCGAAGCCTTCCACCGTCAGGTGCTGGAGGTTGCGGAAGAGATCCCTGGCCGCCTCCGGCTCCGGCTCCTCCTGCAACAAGGCCTGGAGTGAGGCGAGAGCCGTCCAGGGGAAACCCGCGGCGTGCTCCCCTCCGGCCAGCTCCGCGAGATGGTGGCGGGCTGTGGTGAGGTGTCCGGCGTCGAGATCGACGACCGCCTCGGCCAGGAGCGTCAAGGGGCGGAGAGCGGCGGTCCGCCGCAGCGGACGGAGAAGGGGAAGGAGCCGGTCGAAGCGGGCGTGCGCCAGATGCTCCCGGACGGCGATCTCGGCCATCTCGGTCCACTCCGCGGCAAGGGACGAGGCGGCCGGGTCCTCCAGCTCCGCCGCGGCCAGGGCGGCGAAATCCTCCGCGGCGCCCTCCAGATACAGCTCTTCCAGCCGCGCCACGACCGAGGTCTGGCGCTTCGCCAGCTTCTTGAAAACCCGCTTCCGGCTCATGGCTCGACCGGCACCGCCTCGGCCTCGTCCAACAGCTCGAGAAGCGCCTCCTCCGCCCGGTCGACGGCGCCGGTTTCGGCAGCCGGATCGGCCAGTACCTCTTCATAGAGGCCGGCCGCGGCGCCGAGGCGCTCCCGCAAGCCGCCGTCCGCCAGGCTCGTGGCGAGCGACCGCGCCTTGCGCAGGATGTAGTTCTCGACCGGACCGGCCGGAGCAGCCGGAGCCGCGTCCCGCATGCGGGTGGAGAGAGTCACCTCCCGCCGGTTGCCGGTGTCTTTCTGTTGCACGGTCACCCGGATGATGCCGTCCAGGTCGTAGCGCAGCTCCACGACGACCAGGCTGCCCACGGGAGCCGGCAGGAGAGAAAACTCGAAGAGGCCGATCAGGGTGTTCTCGCTGCACCGGGAGCTCTCCCCCTGGAAGACCTCGACAGAGACCACCTCCTGTTCGTTCACCAGGGTGCGGAACACTTCCGCGCGGGACGCCGGGACCTGGGTGTTGCGCGGGATGATCGGGGAGAAGCGGTCCGCCGGGCCGGAGTAGCCCCAGAGGCCACCGGTGGTCCGGTCCAGGGTCTTGATGCCGAGCGAATGGGCGGCCACGTCCACCAGGATGTGATCGAACACCTGGCCGCCGAGGATCGCGCCCTGCACGGCGGCCCCGAGGGCCACGCAGAGGGAGGGATCGACGGCGTGCTCGACCGGGCACGCGAAGCGTTCGGTGAGCAGCTCCCGCACCCGCGGGATGTGCGTCGATCCGCCCACCAGGACCACCCGGTCGATCTGCTCTGGAGAGAGCCGGGCTTCGGCGAGGGCGCGGTCGACCTCGGCGAGGGTGCTCTCGAGCAGCTCGCCGATCAGCTCGTCGAAGACCTCCCGGCTCACCTCCAGGTCGAGATGGAACCTCCCGAGCAGCGCCTCTTCAATCACCCGGGCGAACGGCCGGGTGGAGAGATCGATCTTCGCCCGCTCGGCGGCGTCCTCCAGGCGCGCGGTGAGGCGCAGGTCCTCGGGCAGCTCCTTCTTGCCCGCCGCCGTGCGGAGGTGCTCGGCCAGGTGGCCCGCCAGGAGGCGGTCGAAGTCGTCGCCGCCGAGCCGATTGTTGCCGCCGCTCGCCCGCACCTCGTTGACGCCGCCGCCGATCTCCACCACCGAGACGTCGAAGGTGCCGCCGCCGAGGTCGTAGACGAGGATGCGCTCGAGCTCGTCCTCGGCCTGCCGCGCGGCCGCCAGGACGGACGGCTCTCCGGCGAAGAGGGCGCGCGGCTCGACCCGGCGGGCGACCAGGCGGTCGTAGACGAGGGCCGCCGCCGTCGGCTCGTTCAGGATGCGCACGACGTCGAGGCCGGCCAGCTCGCCGGCCCGGATGGTGGCGCGGCGCTGGGCGTCCTCGAAGTAGGCGGGCACGGTGATCACGGCCCGCTCCACCGGCTCGCCGAGGGCCTCCTCCCCCCGCTCCTTGAGATACCGGAGGATCTCGGCCGAGACCTCCTCCGGCAGCAGCTCGCGGTCCCCCAGCCGCACCGGCGCCGTCTGGCCCATCCGGCGCTTGATCGAGCGCGCCGTCCAGCCGGGCTCCAGCACCTGGCGGTTGCGGGCACGCCGGCCGACGAGGAAGCGGCCCGTGCTCTTGTCGAGGCTGACGACCGACGGCACGGTGGGCTCGCCGTCGATCTCGACCACCCGCGGCCCGGCCGCCTCCATCACCGCCAGGCAGGAGTTGGTGGTTCCCAGGTCGATACCGAAGATCTTCTGTGTCATGGGTTCCTCAGGAATGAAGGTTGACGACCACCAGCGCAGGGCGCACCACCCGGTCCCCCAGCCGGTAGCCGGGGAGGATCTCCTCCACCACCAGGCCGTCCGGGAGGTCGGGCCGGCGCGTCACGCCGCAGGCTTCGTGGCGGCGGTCGTCGAACGGCAGGTTGAGGGCGGGAATGATTTCGAGCCCCAGGGAGTGCTGGAGATTGCGCACGCGGATCTGGAGCAGGGCGAGCCCCTCGCGCAACGACCGGGGCGCATCCTCCACCGGCTCGCCCGGAGCGGGCTGCACGTCGCCCTCCGCCAGGCGCAGGAGCTGGAGGACCGCCTGGTCGAGCTCCAGCAGAACCCGCACCTGGGCGGCGCCGGGACCGGAGGAAGGACGCGGCCGCTCCCGCTCCGCGGCACCGGCGAGCCGGCCGACCGCCTCGTCCACCCGCGCCTGGAACAGCTCCTGGGCATGTCCCTGGCGGAGCACGGTCTTGCGGAGCTGGGCCAGCTCCTGGGTCAAGGCGTCGAGCCGCGCCGCCTGTTGCGCCTCCGAGGCGGAGGTTTGCAGCTCGTCAACCATGCGTGCGTTTCTCCAGAGCAGGTTTCTCGTGTGCGGCCATGCCGGCTGGGGGCGTGTTGGCCGCCCGAACTGCTGTTCACCGGGAACAGCGTTATGGCTGGAGGGAAGTCTACGCGCGGGACCAGGGGCTTGTCGAGACGGGGGCCCTCACCCCCGGCCCCTCTCCCACGAGTGGGAGAGGGGAGAGGGTTAGCCGATTCGTCGACCTGCTGATGTCTTTGGGTAACCTGCACCCCTCTCCCGCTCGCGGGAGAGGGGCCGGGGGTGAGGGGCCTACGCCTGCGGGGTCTTCGCCTCGGCCGCTGCCGAGCGGAGCATCGAAACGGCGGCGATGAGGACGACGACGACGACCAGCCAGCGCAGCCAGTCGAGCGGCAGCGACTTGACCAGGAAGGCGGCGAGAAGGACCGCGGGCACGCCGCCGATCGCGAGGCCCAGGGTCGTGCGCAGGCTGTAGCGCTCGCTCTGGATGAACTTGACGCTCCCCACCGGCATGAGGAACGCGCAGGAGCCCATCATGATCGGGAACGCGGCCGTCGGGTTCATCCCCAGCAGGCTGACCAGGATCATGCACGGACCATAGAGGCCGACACCGGCCTCCATGAGGGCGCCGAGGATGAAGTTCCCCACCAGGCCCGCCACGAGCAGCCCGCCGGAGAGCTCCAGCGTGTCGCCGCCGGCCGGAGCGATCTCGAAGATCCTCAACAGGAACAGCGCCGCGGCGACCAGCAGCGCGAAGCCCATGATGAGCTGGATCTTGCGCCTCGATGCCCGCGCCACGAAGCCCGCACCGAGCCACGAGCCGAGCACCGCCGCCAGGATCATCAGCACCAGAGTCTTCAGCTCGACGGTGACGATGGCGATGAAGATGTAGGCTTGTGCGATGGTGGGAAGGGTGTGCCCGACGTTGAGCGTGCCCGGGATCTTCTCGTCCGGAACGAGCTTCCGGAGCTTGAGGACGGCCGTGGTCGGTGCGAACGAGCCGATCCCCAGGGTGTCGAAGAAGTTGGTTACGAAGCCGAGGATGAGGTCGAAGAAGGTCGGCGCGGCCGTCTGGCCCCGGGAGCCGAGGCGGCGGGCGCGCACCACGGCGGCCCCCAGCACCAGCAGATAGAGGACGCCGATGACGCCCAGCACCACGAACAGTGCGGTTTTCACGCGGGGATCTTACACCGAGTCGCTGGCTCCGATCGACCCCGGTCTTGCCGCCGCGCTCCGCCAGGCGCTCGATCCGGCGCGGGTGCTCGTCCGGCCGCTCGACCGCGCCGCCTACGCGAGCGACGCGAGCGTCTACCGCCTGGTGCCGCAGGCGGTGGTGCAGCCGAAGACGGAGGACGAGGTGCGCGCCCTCTTCGCGCTGTCGCAGGCGCGGGGCGTGCCGATGACGTTCCGCACCGCCGGCACCAGCCTCTCCGGCCAGGCGGTGACCGACGGCCTCCTCGTCGACCTGTCGAAGCACTGGTCGCGCGTCGAGGTGCTCGACGGCGGCGCGCGGGTACGGGTGCAGCCCGGCGTCATCGGCGCCCACGTCAACGCCATCCTGCGGCGCCACGACCGCCGCATCGGTCCGGACCCGGCCTCGATCGACACCTGCATGATGGGCGGCATCCTCGCCAACAACTCGAGCGGCATGTGCTGCGGGGTGCGCGAGAACGCCTACCAGACGATGGAGTCGATCCGCTTCCTGCTCCCGGACGGCCTGCTGCTCGACACCGCCGATCCGGCGGCCGGCGACCGGCTGCGGGCGGAGGCTCCGGAGGTCGCCGCGGGGCTGCTCGATCTCAAGCGGCGCATCGAGGGGGATCCGGGCCTGGTGGAGCGCATCCGCCGCAAGTACCGGATCAAGAACACCGTCGGCTATTCGCTCAACGCCTTTCTGGACCACGCCGCGCCCGAGCAGATCCTGGCACACCTCCTCATCGGCTCGGAAGGGACGCTCGCGTTCATCTCCGAAGCGGTCTTGCGGACCCTCCCCGAGTACCGCTTCCACCGCACCGGCTTCCTGCTCTTCCCCACCGCCGCCGGCGCCTTCGCGGCCGTCGCCCCCTTGGAGCGCTCGGGAGCGCGCGCCATCGAGTACATGGACAACGCCTGCCTGCGGACGGTGCGCCGGCACCAGCTCCTCGACCTCGGGCCGGACGAGCTGCCGGCCGACGCGGCGGCGCTGCTCGTCGAGTACCAGTGCACGACGCAGGAGGAGCTCGGCGCGGTCCGGGCCGCCGAGGGGGAGGTGCTCGGCGCTTTCGACCTCCTGGCGCCCGCGCGGCTCACCGAGGACGCGGCGGAGCGGGCGGCGCTCTGGAAGGTGCGCAAGGGGCTCATCCCCATCGTCGGCGCCACCAAGCGCTCCGGCGAGGCGGTCCTCATCGAAGACGTGGCCTTTCCGCTCCCCCACCTGCCGCGGGCCACCGCCGAGCTGCAGGAGCTGTTCGGCCAGCACGGGTACGGCGGCGCCATGCTCTTCGGCCACGCGAAGGACGGCAATCTGCACTTCGTGCTCACCCAGTCCTTCAATGAAGCGGAGGAGATCGCCCGCTTCGAGCGCTTCCTCGCCGCGCTGGCCGAGCTGGTGATCCGCCACGACGGCTCGCTCAAGGCCGAGCATGGCACCGGGCGCAACATGGCCCCGTTCGTCGAGGCGGAGTGGGGGCGCGAGGCGTTCGAGATCATGCGTGAGGTCAAGGCGCTCCTCGATCCGACCGGCCTGTTGAATCCCGGGGTGGTGCTCAACCCCGATCCGCGCGCCCACGTGACCCATCTGAAAGGCCTGCCGCCGGTCGATCCGGAGGTGGACCGCTGCATCGAGTGCGGCTTCTGCGAGCCCGCCTGTCCGAGCCGGCGGTTGACCCTGACACCGCGGCAGCGCATCGCGGTGCGCCGCGAGATGGCGCGGCAGGAGGCGCGCGGCGGCGGCGAGGTGTTGCGTTCACTCCGCCAGGATTTTCAGTACGCGGGGATCGACACTTGCGCCGCCGACAGCCTGTGCTCCCTGGCCTGCCCGGTGAAGATCGACACCGGCCGCCTGATCAAGCGCCTGCGCAGCGAACGGCACGGCACGGCCGCCCGCCGCACCGCCGGCCGCCTGGCCCGCCATTTTCTTCTCGTGGAGAGGCTGGCCCGGCTGGCCCTCCGTGCCGGCCACCTCGCCGAAAGCCTCCTGGGAGCGAAAGCACTCCAAAGCCTGACCCGCGCGGTCAGGCTCCCGATGTGGAGCGAGGCGATCCCGCGGGTCCCTCGCCACCCGCTGCCGGCGACTGGCCGCGAAGGCGCCGAGGCGGTCTACGTGCCGGCCTGCACGAGCCGCATCCTCGGGCAGCCGCGGGATGCGGAGAGATCGCTCGCCGAGGTCGTGCAGACGCTGGCGGAGCGGGCCGGCGTGCCGTTGTGGATTCCGCCGGCCGGGGGGACGTGCTGCGGCCTGCCGTTGGGCTCCAAGGGATATACCGCGGCGCACGCGGAGATCCTCACGGCCCTCGTCGACCGCTTGTGGGACTGGAGCGATCACGGCCGCCTGCCGGTGGTCATCGACGCCTCCTCCTGCCTCCACTCGATCGAGACCTCCGGCGCGCTCCTCGGAGAGGAAGCACAGCAGCGTCTGCACGCGCTCCGCCTGCTCGACGCCATGCGCTTCGCCCAC
>Ga0209682_10000759_pt1 | contig 10703 bp, 5 predicted proteins | sample DOMMetBare2Fresh_2_FD_187471 | JGI IMG/M metagenome (GOLD analysis project Ga0209682, IMG submission 187471) | Wetland sediment microbial communities from St. Louis River estuary, USA, under dissolved organic matter induced mercury methylation -... | ecosystem: Environmental > Aquatic >...
GCCCGGTTGAGCGAGGCGTAGCCGGCCAGCGCCCCCTCCACCGCCTTCTGCGACTTGGCGAAGGCCGGCGGGTCGCACACCACGAGGTCGAAGCGGCGCCCCTGCCGCTTGTAGAGGGCGAGGAGGTCGAAGGCGTCCCCCTGCGCGAAGGCGTGGTCGGCCGGGTCGAGCCCGTTGGCCTTGAAGACCTCGCGGGCCAGCGCCAGCGCCTCGGCGTCCAGGTCCGACGAGACCACGTGGGAGGAGCCGCCCAGCGCCGCCGCCACCGAGAAGCCCCCGGTGTAGCTGAAGAGGTTGAGGGCGTCGGGCCGTCCGCGGGCGAGGTCGCGCACCAGCCGCCGGTTCTCCCGCTGGTCGAGGAAGAGGCCGGTCTTCTGCCCGCGCCGCACGTCGACCAGGATGGTCATGCCGTGCTCGTCGATGGCCACGCGCTCGGGCGGCTCGGCGCCCCAGAGCACGCGCCCGGCCGGCGCGCCCGCCTCGTCGTCGTCGTCGCGCGGGATCTCGTCGCGCCCGTACACGCCGGCCAGGTCGCCCGCCTCGGCCCGCACCGCCTCGACGATGGCCTCGCGCCACGGCGTGAGCCCCGCCGAGTAGAGCTTCAGGACCGCGAAGCGGTCGTAGCGGTCCACCACCACGCCGGGCAGGCCGTCCGACTCGCCGTGCACCAGCCGGTAGCCCGTTGTGCCGCGCACCAGCTCACGCCGCAGCGCCAGGGCGCGCGCCACGCGGCGGCGCCAGAAGTCGGCGTCGACCGCCTCGCCCTCCTCGCGCGTCAGCACCCGCACGGTGATGGCCGAGAGGGGGTCGTAGTAGCCGCGGGCCACGAAGCGGTCGCCCTCCACCACGTCCACGATGGCCCCGGCTGGCAGCCCCTTGGGGGCCCGCTCCAGCGCCTTGCGGAACACCCAGGGGTGGCCGGCGCGCAGGTGGCGCGCCAGGTCCTTCTGCAGCTCGAGCCGGTGCTCCGACCGCATCCGTCACCTCGTGGCGCGCGGCGAGCGCGCCCGGGAAGTGGCGCGCGGCGAGCGCGCCCGGGAAGTGGCGCGCTCAGGGCGCGCCCGGGAGAAGTTGCCCACCACCAGCCCGGGCCGCGCTGCGCGGAGCGCCGCCACCAGCCTCCGCACGCCCATGGGGTCGCCGCCCGCGCCGCGCCCGCGCGCCACCGCGAGGTAGACGTCCGGGTCGATGGCGAGCGGGCGGGTCTGCACCTGGTCCACCCCGGTGCGCGCCACCAGCCGGCACAGCGCCGTGGCCTCGCCGGCCCGGTCGGTGACGCCGGGGAAGGTGAGCAGGTTGAGCGCCACGTAGGCGCCGGCCCGGCGCGCCACCTGGACGGACCGGATCACGTCCGCCAGCCCGTAGCCGGTGGGCCGGTAGTAGGCGGCGTAGAGGTCGGGCGAGGCGCTGTTGAGCGAGATGCGCACCGAGTCGAGCCCGGCGCGGCAGAGCGCCGCCAGCGCCCCGGGGAGCGAGCCGTTGGTGTTGGCGTGGAGCGAGCCGCGCGAGGTGCGCGCGCGCACCAGCCGGATGGCGCGCTCGATCTCCTTCCAGCGCAGCAGCGGCTCCCCCTCGCAGCCCTGGCCGAAGCTCACCATCACCTTGCCGGAGGCCGTCTCGAGGTGGTGGATGGCCACCTCGGCCATCTCCTCGGCCGTGGGCGGCCGCACGATGCGCTCGTGCGAGGCGGGCGGCAGGCCGTCCTCCTGCTCCGAGAGGCAGCCCACGCAGGCGGCGTTGCAGCGGGCCGAGGAGGGGATGGCCCCCTCGTCGCGGCCGTAGAAGGTGTTCTGGGCGGTGAAGCAGCGCCACGCGAGGGCGCAGCGGGAGAGCTGGCGGTAGATGGGGTTGGCCGTCTCGGCGAGCCGGGCCGCCACGCGGGCCTCGAGGTCGGGGGTGGAGTGGCTGGCCGGGCTCCAGTGGCGCCGCCGATCGGTGCGCAGGGCCCAGACGGCGAAGGCGCCCCGGTGGAAGGCGGCGGCCGTGTAGGCCCACTGGGGCAGCACCGGCGCGGCCCCGGCCAGCGACAGCGCCGCCTTCGCGGCGGCCGGCAGGAAGGTGCGGGTGTAGCCGGGCGGCAGCGTGGCGCCGACGGCGTGGGGCACGAAGGTGCGGCGGCCGACCGTCACCTCGTGCAGCACGGTGAGGGCGCCGGAGCCCGGAGCGAGGCCCACCGGCCGCCGCCCGGGGAGCAGGGCCAGGGTGGCCCCCTCGGGCAGCGGGATGGGCCGCTCCCGCGGCGGGAGGAACGCGTCGCCGCTGCGCACCGCCGCCCGGAGCGTCGGGTGGTCGTAGACGGTGCCGCGGTCGTCGGCGAAGAGCAGCCTGGGCATGCCCGGCGGGATCTACCACACGCGGGGCCGGGCCTCGCCTGGTGGCAGCCACCGGAGCAGCGCCGCCGAGAGATCGCTCGCCCGCACCGGCTTCTCGAGCACCTCGGCCACCCCGAGGGCCCGCGCCGCCTCGTCGGAGAGCTCCCGCCGGTTCCCGGTGCAGAGGAAGACCGGGAGATCGCGGCGCATGGCCCGCACCCGCCGGACCACCTCGTCGCCGGCGAGCTGCGGCATGGCCAGGTCGGTCAGCACCGCGTCCCAGGCCGACGGATCGGCCTCCATCACCCGCAGGGCCTCGAGCGGGTCGACGAAGGCGCGCACGCTGTAGCCGAGCCGGGCCAGGCTGCGCTCCAGCACCCGCGCCAGCATCGGCTCGTCGTCCACCACGAGGATGCGACCGGTGCCGCGCGAGGCGGTGGCGGCGGCCGCCGGCCCGGGGGTGGCGCCGGCCTCCAGCACCGGCAGGTAGACGTCGAAGGTGCTGCCCTGGCCCGGCGAGCTCTCCACCTGGATGGCGCCGCCCAGGCGGGTCACCGCGCCGTGGACGATGGACAGCCCGAGCCCGGTCCCCTCCCCCTGGCGCCGGGTGGTGAAGAAGGGCTCGAAGATGCGCGCCTTCACCTCGGCGGTCATGCCGCAGCCGGTGTCGATCACGCCGAGCCGCACGTAGCGCCCGGGCCGGAGGCCCAGCGAGCGCGTCCGCGGCCCGTCCTCCAGCTCGGCATCGGCCAGCCGGACCTCCAGGCGCCCGCCCCCTTCGCGCATGGCGTGCGCGGCGTTGGTGCACAGGTTGAGGAGGACCCGCTGCAGCTCGCCGGCGTCGCCCGCCACCAGCGCGGCGGTGGAGAGCTGCGGCACCACCTGGATGGTGCTCGGCAGGGTCGACCGCAGGAGCTGGAGCGACTCGTCCACCAGGGCGGCCAGCGCCACCGGGCGGGCCTCCTCGGCCGTCTGCCGGCTGAAGGCGAGGATCTGGCGCACCAGCTCGGCGGCCCGCTGCGAGGCGCCCAGGATGGAGCGGATCTCCTCCAGGGCGACCGGGACGTGGCTCGCGCTCTCGAGGGCCAGCTCGGCGTTCCCCATGATGGCGGCCAGGATGTTGTTGAAGTCGTGGGCGATGCCGCCGGCCAGGGTCCCGATGGCCTCCATGCGCTGGGCGTGCGCCAGGCGGCTCTCCATCTCGACGCGCCGGGTGACGTCGGTCCTGGTGGACACGTAGGCCGTCACCGCGCCGTCGGCATCCCGGATGGCGACGATGGTGGCGTCCTGCAGGAGCAGCCGACCGTCCTTGGTGCGGTTGGTGAAGCGCCCGCGCCAGGTCCGGCCCGCCTCCAGCACCTGCCAGAGGCGGCGGTAGAACGCCGCGTCGTGCAGGCCGCTCTTGAGGATGGCCGGCGTGCGCCCCTGCACCTCGCCCGCGGTGTACCCCATGGTGCGCTCGAAGGAGGGGTTGACGTAGCGGATGATGCCGGCCGCGTCGGTGATGAGCACCTCCTCGGCGGCCTGCTCGATGGCCGCGCCGAGGAGCGCCAGCCGCTCCCGGGTCCGGTGCTCCTCGGTGACGTTGCGGATGATGCTGAGCGCCGTGTCGGGCCCCTGGCGCACCACCCGGGCCTCGAAGTGCTGCCGCTGGCCGCCGGACTGCAGCGGGTACTCGAGGAACTGCATCTGGTCCTCGTCGATGGCGCGCCGGTAGATCTCCAGGAAGCGCTCGGCGAACTCGCCCGGGAAGAGGTCCTGGACGGTCCGCCCCAGGAAGGCCTCCGGCGGCATGGCCAGGTCCTCGACGCGGCGCGCGTGGTAGTCCTCGAAGGTGCCGTCGCGGCGGTTCACGAAGATGAGGTCGGGGATGCCCGAGAGGATGGCGCGGTTGGTCCGCAGGCTCTCCTCCAGCGCCCGCGACTTCTCCTCCCGCAGCGCCACCTCGCGCCGCAGCTCGGCGGTGCGCTCCCGCACCCGCCGGCGCAGCTGCCAGGCCCAGAGCAGCGCCACGGCGGCCAAGAGCACCACCGCCGCCGCCCCGCCGGCCACCGCCTTGAGGGTCCGGCTGGACCGCGGCGCCGGCATCAGCCCCTCCACCCGGCCGGGATCGCCCCCCGCCCCAAGCTGCCGCAGCTCCTCGGCCATGCGCTCCCACCGGCCCTGGTTCATGTGGCCCAGCTCCACCAGGTTGGGCAGCACCAGGTCCTTCATGGCGGCCGCCTCCGCCAGCAGCGCCTCCCGGGACGGCCTGGGCGCGCGGGCCGAGTCGAGGGCCAGCACGAGCTCCGCCGCCTCGATCGGATGGGCCATGGCCCAGGCCCACCCCTTCTTGCTGGCGCGGACGAAGCGCTGGGCCTCGTCGGCGTGGGCGTCGAGGTACGCCTCGGTGGTGAAGAGGGTGTCGCCGTAGAAGTCGATGCCGTAGTCGATGGGGCGCATCACCGAGACCTCGACGCCCATGCGGCGCAGCGCGGCGGGCTCGTTGGTCAGGTAGGCCGAGAGGGCGTCCACCCTCCTGGCGGCCAGATCCGAGAGGTCCCACGAGTGCGGCACGGTCCGGACCGAGCGGGAGAGGTCCGGGCCGTCCACCTGCAGCCCCTCCCGTCGGAACATGGCGCGCACGGCCGCCTCGCCCTGCTCCCCCGTCATCATGATGGTCCGCCCGGCCAGGTGCTGCGGCGCGCGGATCCCGTCCTCGCGCCTGGCCACCACCACCGCGGGCGAGTGCTGGAAGAGCACCGCCACGGCGACCAGGGGGGCCCCCGACAGCCGCTCGTGCAGCACGTCGGCGCCTTCGAGCACGCCGAACTGCGCCCGGCCCGCGCGCACCTCGGCGCTGGGCGGCCTCGCCAGGCTCCCTTCGACGATCTCCACCGCCAGCCGCTCGGCGCGGTAGTAGCCCCTCGCCTCGGCGGCGTAGTACCCCGCGAACTGGAACTGGTGGAACCACTTGAGCTGGAGCCGGATCCGGTCGGGCCCATCGGCGGCCGCTGCCGGCGGGGCCGCCAGCACGGCGAGGAGGATGGCGACCCAGGCGGCGGCGTGGCGCATGTGGAACCAGGAGTGGGCCGCCATCGCGGCCCGGGTGGAACCTCGACGATACACGTCTCGGCCGGGGCGGTGCCGTCAGGTTGCCGCACCCCGACCGGCCGGCAGCGAGCGGGAGGGCCCGCAGCCGGCCGGGCTCGGCGGATCCCGCCCGGGATGGCTCGGCGGGTCCCGATGCGCCGCGCCCTGGAAGCGGATAGAATCCCTGGTCATTCCTGGTCCGCCTCCGATGCCTCGCCCGGGCGCATCCCCCGGGAATCATCGGAGCGGCCGGCTGTTTCTCCCCTGAGATGGGCATGTTCGACGACTCCAAGTCCGACCTCACCCGCGACGAGTTCGAGGGGCTGGCCATGCGCCACCTCGACGCGCTCTATGCGGCCGGCCTGCGGCTCACCAAGAACGAGCGCGACGCCGAGGACCTGGTGCAGGACGCGCTGCTGCGCGCCTACCGCTTCTTCGATCGCTTCGAGCGCGGCACCAACATCAAGGCCTGGCTCTTCAAGATCCTCACCAACACCTTCATCAACCGCTACCGGCGCTCCGTGAAGGAGCGCTCCATCGTCGACGGACCGGAGCAGGAGACGGTGCAGGCGCAGGTGGTGTCGCGCCAGGCCTCCGACCAGGCGGCCGACCCGGAGCGCTGGTTCTTCGACCGGCTGCTCTCCGACGACGTGCTCAGGGCCGTCGACGCGCTTCCCATCGACTTCCGCATGGTGGTGATCCTGGCCGACCTGCAGGACTTCTCCTACCGGGAGATCGCCGACATCCTCGACGTGCCGGTGGGCACCGTGATGAGCCGGCTCTACCGCGGTCGCCGCCTGCTGCAGAAGGCCCTGGCGCAGTATGCCATCGACTCCGGCTTCTCCGACGCCTCCGCCTCGGTCGAGGACCTCGCCGAGCACCGCCGCCGCCGCGCCAAGAGCGCCACCTGACCATGTCCCTCGACCCCCTGCCCGCCCCGATGGACTGCGCCGAGCTGGAGCGCTCGGTGGAGGCCTTCCTCGACGGCGAGTTCGAGGCGCGCGAGCAGGCCGAGGCCGAGGCGCACCTGGCCTGCTGCCCGCGCTGCCGCGCCATGGCCGACGCCGAGGCGGCGCGCCTCGACGCCCTGAAGGCCCGGCTGCGCGAGGCCATGGGGCCCTCCGCCGCCGCGGGCCGCTGCCCGGCCGCGCTGCGCGCCCGCCTCGGCACCGCCCTGGCGCGCGAGCGCCGCCCGCTGTGGCGCCGCATCGTCTCGCCCGTGCCGCTCGCCACCGCCGCGGCCTGCGCCGCCGGCGCGCTGGTGGTGCTCGCCTCCCACGGCGGCGGCGACGCCCTGGTGGAGGAGGCGGTGAAGAAGCATCACCGCGGCCTGCCGCTCGAGGTGACCACCGCCTCCATGGGGCCGGACGCCATCCCGGGCTGGTTCGCCGGCAAGCTCGACTTCAAGCCCACCCCGCCGTCCTTCAAGGAGAAGGAGGCCCGGGTGATCGGGGCCCGCCTCTCCCACCTGCGCGAGTACCCGGCGGCCTACATCCGCTACGACCTGCCGCGCGGACAGGCCGGCCTCTTCATCGTCGACGACCCGGAGCGGCGCTTCGAGGCCACCGGGCGCGAGGTGCAGGTCGGCCCGCGCACCCTGCGCGTGGTCAACGCCCGCGGCTACAACGTCGCGGTCTGGCGGCAGGACGAGATCGTCTACTCGCTGGTCTCGGACCTCGGCGAGGACGACCTCTTCCAGCTCGTCCGGGACGCACAGCAGCGATAACGCCGGGTTGCGCCCCGGCGCGGACGCGCTCCTCCACCGGTCGGCAGGCACGGCGGCGCGCGGGATGCGCGGCGCCCCACACCTACATCGCGCCCGATTCGGGGCCTCGCTTTTTGACTCACCCGGCGGGCTCCCGGTACACTTTCTCCAATATTCTTCGGGCGCTGCGAAACGACGCGACGCCACCCGGCCTCGCCCGCCGCCCCAGGACGCCCATGAAGAAGACCATCCTCCTCATCGAGAACGACGCGGTCTTCGCCCGCGAGATCACGGAGGCGCTGGAGACGGCCGGCTTCCAGGTCCGCGTCACCGGCGACGGCAAGGAGGGGCTCGACCTGGCCAAGGACGCCTCGCCGGCCGCCATCGTGCTGTGCGTCGAGCTGCCGAAGATGTCGGGCTACTCCATCTGCAACAAGCTCAAGAAGGACGAGGCGCTCAAGTCCATCCCGCTGCTGCTGGCCAGCGCCGAGGCGACCCCGGAGACCTTCGAGCTGCACCGCAAGCTCAAGACCCACGCCGAGGACTACCTCCTGAAGCCGTACACGCCGGCCGACCTCCTCGCCCGGCTGTCGCCCCTGGTCGGGCTGCCGGCGCCGCACGCCTCGACCGGCCACGCCGAGGAGGAGGTCGTGAGCCTGGAGGAGGACATCGGGCTGGCGTCGCTGGCGGCCGAGCCGGAGGACGAGCTGCCCTCGCTCGACCTGGGCACGCTGCCCGACGAGCCGGCGCCGGGCGCGTCCGGCGGCGGAGGGGACGACGACCTGCGACTGCTCGACGACGCCTTCGAGGGGCTCTCGGCGCCGGAGGGCGGCGGGGCGCTCGACCTCTCCGTCGAGACGGAGCGCGCGGTGGCGGTGGACGAGCTGGACGCCGCCGCCGCCTCCCTGCCCGAGGCGGACGAGACCGCCGGCCGCGCCGCGCTCGGCGACGCGGCCGACGACCCCGACCTCTCCCTTGGGGAGCTCGAGGGCGAGGTCTCGGCGGGGCTGGCGCTCGAGGCCCTCGACGCGCTGGCGGCGCCGGAGCCCGAGGACCTGCCCGGCGCCCCGGCGTCCCGGGGGGCCCGTACCCCGTCGGTCGACCTCGACCGCGAGCTCAAGGCGGCCATCGACCTCGCCCCCGAGCCGGCCGCGGCCCGCCCCAGCTACCTGGGGCTGGTGCGCGACGAGCCGCCGGCCTCCGCCGGGAAGGCGGCTGGCCCGCTCCCGGTGGCCGCCGGCAGCTCGGCCGAGCTGGGTCGCCTCGAGGCCGATCTCGCCGAGCGCCGCGCCGCCGTGGCGGCCCGCGACGCCGAGATCGGCGACCTTCACGACCGGGTGGACGCGCTCACCCGCCGCGCCGAGGACGCCGAGTCGGGCCTGGCCGACCGGGACGCCGAGATGGCCGCCCTCAAGGCGCGCGCCGAGACCCTCGCCGCCCAGGTGAAGCGCGGCGAGGCCGACGCCAGGGCCGGCCGCGAGGAGGCCCGCCGCGCCGCCGACCAGGCCCGCGCCGCCGAGGACCGCATCCGCGCCGCCGAGGAGAAGGTGCGCGCCGCCGAGGCCCAGCTGGCCGCCGTCCAGGAGAAGGCCCGGGCCACCGACGCCCAGCTGACCGCCGCCCAGGAGAAGGCCCGGGCCACCGAGGCCCAGCTGGCCGCCGCCCAGGAGAAGGCGCGGGCCACCGAGGCCCAGCTGGCCGCCGTCCAGGAGAAGGCGCGGGCCGCCGAGGCCCAGGCCTCCGCGGCGCTGGCCGACGTGGAGCGCCAGCGCACCGCCCACGCCGAGACGCGCACCGCCCTCGACGCCAAGGTGGCGGAGCTGGCCGGCGCCGCCGCCAGGGCCGCCCGCCTGCAGGAGGTGGAGCGCGACGTCGAGCGGCTGGAGACCGAGCTCATCGTGGCCCGCGGCGAGGTGGAGGGGGCCCGCTCCGAGGTGGAGAAGCGCGGCACCGAGCTCAAGCGCCGCATCGGCGAGCTCGAGGCCGCCAACGTGAAGAACGAGGAGCGGGTCGTCAAGGCGTACCTGAAGATCAAGGGCGACGAGAAGGTGCGCGACAAGGCCCGCAAGGCCCTGTCCATCGCCCTGCAGCTCCTCGACGAGGGGCTGCCGCACGAGGCGCCCGAGAAGCGCGCCGCCGGCGCCACCGCCACCAAGCTGGAGTAGGCGGGGGCCCGGACGCGCCCGGCCCGGTCCGGGTCAGGCCCGCGTGCGGCGCCGCAGCACGCCCAGGAGCTCGCCCAGCTCGGCCACGCCGAGCGCCCGCGCCGCGGCGAAGTAGACGCCCGCCCCCACCGCCACCGGCAGGAGACCCAGCACGAGCTGGCGCCCCAGCCCGCCGCCGGGCGGCAGCACCCTCGCCGCGCCGGCCGCCGTGCCCCACGCCGCCAGCGCCAGGGCCGCCGAGGCCAGGCAGACGCGCCCCAGCTGGCGCAGCACCCCCGCCCCGCCCAGCCCGCCGTAGATGCGCCGCCAGGCGAGGAGCAGCACCAGGAAGTTCACGCCGGCCGCCAGCGAGGTGCCGAGCGCCGCGCCGCGGAAGCCGAGCACCGGGTAGAGGGTGACGTTGAGCGCCACGTTGGCCACCATCCCGAGCACCGAGCCGAGCACCGGGATGCGGGCCCGGTCGAGCGCGTAGAAGGCCGGGGCCATCACCTTCACCGCCGAGTAGGCGTAGAGCCCGATGGCGTAGAAGACGAGCGCCTCGGCGGTGGCGGCGGCGTCTTGCGGCCCGAAGCGGCCGTGCTGGTAGACCAGCGAGACGATGGGCAGGGCCACCACCATCAGCCCCACCGCCGAGGGGACGTTGAGGAAGCCCACCAGGCGCAGCGCCGCGCCGAGGGTGCTTTTCACCTCGTCGAGATCGCGGGCCGCCGCCGCCTGGGCCACGCCCGCGCCGGCCACGGTGGCGATGGCCACGCCGAAGACGCCGAGCGGCAGCTGCATGAGCCGGAAGGCCATGTTGAGCCAGGTGAGGGCGCCGGCTTCGTGCGAGGCGAAGTACTGGTTGACGAGGATGTTGACCTGGGTGGCCGAGAGGCCCACGAGGGAGGCGGCCATGAGCCGCCCGATGCGCCGCAGCCCCGGGTCGGCCAGGCGCGCCCGCGATAGGGCCGGCACCGGCCAGCCCCCGGTGGCGCGCAGCGAGGGGAGCTGGGCGGCAAGCTGCAGCAGCCCTCCCAGGAGCGTGCCCACCGCCCACCCCGCCACCGCCTTCTCGGGCGGCCAACCCAGCCACCAGAGCCCCAGGCCCACCGCGATGGAGCCGACGTTGAAGAGGGCCGGCGCCAGGGCCGGCGCGGTGAACCGCCCCTGGGCGTTGAGCATCCCCATGGCCAGGGCCGAGAGGGACACCAGCAGCAGGAAGGGCATCATCACGGCGGTGAGGCGCGAGGCCAGGGCCTGCTCGGCCAGGCCCGGGGTGAGGCGCGCCACCAGCGCCTCCGACCAGATGGCCCCGGCCAGCACCAGCGAGCCCACCACCAGCAGCAGCAGCGCCACCACCGTGCCGGCCAGCGACCGCGCCGCCGCCTCGCCCTGGTTGCGGCGCGCCGCGGCGAAGGTGGGGACGAAGGCGCTGGAGAGGGCCCCCTCGGCGAAGAGGTCCCGCAGCAG
>Ga0209682_10000760_pt1 | contig 10694 bp, 6 predicted proteins | sample DOMMetBare2Fresh_2_FD_187471 | JGI IMG/M metagenome (GOLD analysis project Ga0209682, IMG submission 187471) | Wetland sediment microbial communities from St. Louis River estuary, USA, under dissolved organic matter induced mercury methylation -... | ecosystem: Environmental > Aquatic >...
GGCGGAGGGGATGGCCCACGTCGCCGCCGGCATCCGTGCGGCCGGCGCCGTGCCCGGCATCCAGATCGGCCACGCCGGGCGCAAGGCCAGCGCCAACCGGCCCTGGGAAGGGGACGACCACATCCCCGAAGGCGACCCGCGCGGCTGGCAGACCATCGGGCCATCGCCCATCGCCTTCGGCGACGGCCTGCCGCGGGTGCCGCGGGAGATGACGCTCACCGACATCGAGCGGGTCAAGGGCGACTTCGTGGCCGCGGCCAGCCGGGCCCGGGACGCTGGCTTCCAGTGGCTGGAGCTCCACTTCGCCCACGGGTACCTGGCGCAGAGCTTCTTCTCCGCACACAGCAACCGGCGCGCCGACGCCTACGGCGGGAGCGCCGCGAACCGCGGGCGCTTCCTCGAGGAGACGCTGGCCGCGGTGCGGACCGTCTGGCCCGAGCGGTTGCCGCTCACGGCCCGCTTCGGAGTCATCGAGTACGACGGGCGCGACGAGCAGACGCTGGCCGAGTCGATCGACCTCACGCGGCGCCTGCGCGCCGGCGGCCTCGACCTCCTGAACGTGAGCGTCAACTTCGTCATCCCGGACGCCCAGGTGCCGTGGGGCACACCGGCCTTCCTGGCGCCGGTGGCCGAGCGGGTTCGCCGCGAGGCCGGCCTGCCGGTCGCGTCGAGCTGGGGCATCGACGACCCGAAGGTCGCCGAGCGGGTGGTGGCGAGCGGGCAGATGGACCTGGTCATGATCGGAAGGGCCCACCTCGCCAACCCGCACTACCCCCGGGAGATCGCCCTGGCCCTGGGCGTGGCGCAGCCGAACGACGTGCTGCCGGCGCCCTACGCCCACTGGCTGCGGCGGTGGAGCGGGCCCAGCGCGGAGGCGACGAGGTAGGAGGGGGCCGCTCGGCGCGCCGACCGAGGCCGAGCTTCACGGCCCTCGCCGCTCGCGGAGGTGCTGGCGCTCGTGTCGGCGCAGCGGGTTGGCTGAGCCGGCCGACCTCGAGATCCTCCCGATCCACGCCCGAGGAGGGGCGGTCCCGGTGGGGGTTGCGTCAATCGACCCGGTGTCGGCATCCGGCAGGGCGTGGCACGCCTGGGACCATTGGCGGACCGATATGGTGCCGCCCCCCGGGGGAAGCATGCCCACCCAGCGCTCCCGTCCCTTGGCCCGCCTCCTCGTCGCGGTCCTCCCGATCCTGGCGGCTTGCGGGGGAGGGGCCGCCCCCGCTGCCCCGGCCGGACCGGCCTTCCAGGTCGACGGCGCGGTCAAGCTCCCGCCGGGGTCGGCGTTGGCGGCCTCGTCGCTCCAGGTCCGCACCGCCTCGGGCGACGTGCCGGTGGCGGCGGATGGCGCCTTCCGGGCCGCGCGAGCTGACGAGGGACCGGCGCTCGCCATGGCCCGCGCCACCGACGGTACGCCGGTGCTCCTCGGCTTCCTCGCCCCCGGCCAGGCGGGCGAGCTCAGCGCGAGGGAGACGGCGGCGACGCTCCTGCTCTACGCCACCGGCGCCTTCACCTGGCCCCGCGAGACCTGGGGCGACCTGCTGGCGCTGCTCCGCGCGGACGCCGCCACCGCCACCCTCGCCGCGGTGCTCGAGGCGCGGCTGGCGGCCGACCCGGCCGCCCTAGCGAAGGGCGACGCGGCGATCCGCGCCGCCCTCGACGCCGCGGCCCGGCAGCTCGTGGCGGGCGGGGCCTCGACACGCCGGGACTCGACCCGCCACGCCGCCGCCATGACTGGCGCCCCCACCGAGATCCTGGTGACGACCGCCGATGCGCCAGGCCTGTCCTGCGCCCCCGCGGCGCCCGACGCCGACGGGATCGTCCTCTCCAACCTGTTCCGCCGCCACGCCCAGTACTTCGTCTACCGGACCGGTTGGCAGGCCGACGGGGGCCCGGTCACGCCGGTCGAGCCGTGGGAGGAGGCCGGCCGGGGCTACCTCATGGCGACCACCGGCCCATCCACGGTGATCGGCACCATCGTGGACAGCTTCACCGGGAACGCCACCTGGGCGCCGGTGACGAGCGGCCCGGTGAGCCTGCCGCGCACTCCGGAGGCGGCCCGCAAGGCCTTCTACACCGCGGTGGTGGTCGGCCCGGGGGAGGCGACCACCCTCCCGGCGGCCGTCGGCACCAGCCCGCTGGTGACCAGCACCTGGGAGCCTGCCCGCGCCGACATGGTCAAGCTCACCGCCGTGAAGGAGGTCATCCTGCCGACCATCTTCTCGGCCATCGGCGTCGGCACCCTGGGCCGCACCACCCTGCCCCAGAACCTCAAGCTGGCCATCGACCTCTCCAATACCCTCCTGCAGGGCGGCCTCGACGTCTCCACCTACCTGGCCGCGGGGGACACGGTGGGGCTCTTCCGCGCGGCCGCCAAGGCGATCGGCGGCAACACCCAGGTCCAGTCCGGCGTGGCCGGCGCCATCGCCCGCTACGTGCTCACCGTGGCCCCGGGGGTCTCGGCCGCGGCGGTGCAGGACCTGGGCGAGCGGCTCAACGTCATCCTGGTGGCGCTCGACGTGGGGCTCTACGCCGTCGATCTGGGCACGGTGGCCCGGGACATCGGCCAGGCCCGCGCGTACTCGGCCTGGGAGGTCATCGCCACCAACAACGTGAACCTCTCGCCGGCCCAGGCGTCGGCCTCACCGGGCGGCGCCGTCACGCTGACCGAGCACCATGGCCCGGTGGCCGGCGACGAGGCCGACTTCGCCTACCACTTCGCCACGCCGGGCGCCCATGGTCACCTCCGGGCCTCCGGCGGCATGCCCGCCGAGGGGACCGACCTCTGGGTGCGCGGCAGCCACACGGTCGAGTACGTGGCTCGCGCCGACGCGGCCAGGGGCAGCGCCGAGGTGGTGACGGTGGAGGCCTTCCGCGTCCCGCCCGGCGCCACGAACCCGGCGGCCTACCAGCGCATGGGCTCCGCCCAGGCCACCGTCACGGTCGGCGCCTCGGCACCGCTGCCGACGGTCATCGAGGTGCTGGAGTGGGCCGGCCGGGACACCTGGGGCTGGTGGTGCGACCCGAACACCTGCTACTTCGCCTCGTACCGCGTCTACGCCATCTGGGAGGGTGACCCGGCGGTGCGCTTCTACGATCTCTCGGGTTCCACTGGCGGGACAGCCGTCAGTGGCTGGGGCGACAGCTTCCGGGTGGTCACCGAAGCCGGGCGGCTGGGGCTGGCCGGCTACCCCTTCTACGACCTCGAGACCGCCTGGCGCGCTGCAGGCAAGCGCTTCCACACGCTGCGGGAGCACATGTGCCCGGGCCACGTCGGCGTCGAGGACCTCGCCGAGGTGATCGCGACCTGCCGGCGGAACGGGGAGCCCGACCACCAGGCCGTCCTGACCTGGACCTTCACCGCCGAGCCGTGCACCTACACGCCGACCAGCGGCGGGCCGAAGGCCTGCCCGGTCCTCTGATCGACGGGAACTCGGAGCTCGTGGGAACTCGTGCCGGACATCAAGCCGAGGGAGTCCGGGGACCTCTACGGGCAGTAGGCGCTGGTCGAGGCGCATCCGTTGGGCAACTTGGGCCCGAGGACCGAAGGAGAAGCAACCGGGCGTGCTTGAGGTCGAGCACTTCGGCCGTCCGGCGCACTCGGAAGCCTCCTTGGCTCCGCGTGGGCGCCGCGACGCACACCGCTCCCAGGGCGGCAGCGGTGCCGCGTCGAGTCATCTCCTCCCCGAAGACTCGCTGTCCTCGCGTGCCTTGCTCCCCGTCTCCCCACGACGCTTGAGTTCACCACAGCGCGGAGGGACGGGATCTCGGCGAGACTCAGGCGTCTCGGGGCGGCAGGTACCTGCGGATATGCTCGTCCCCCTGGCAGATCAGCCGCGTCAGCTCCGGGACGCCCATCCTGGTCATGAACCTGAGAATCCCGCACCGGAGGACGTCGACGCCATAGAAGCGCTCACCTTCGGGCGGCAGGTACTCGAACCGCTGTCCGTCCGGCTCATCTGCGCGATTGACGCTCGAGAACCAGATGCGGCGATGGAGCCTGTGGAGCGTCCGGTTCGCATGGACGTGGCGCGCCAGCCAGGAGTCGAACTGGCCATCCATCCAGTTGTCGATGAGCGCCTGCGTGAGGCCGAGCTTCTTGGCTCCGGGGAGCTCGGCAGGCAGGGCCCGGTAGAGCGCGACGACGTCGACGAAGTTGGCAGGCGAAGAGGCACCCAGGGGTCTAGGTATTCGACACCTGCCATGTTCACGGCAGCCCCCATCGTGACCAAGTGACTCGTTAGCAGAGCCATATCAGGCGGTTGTGGCCGCCTTCGCCCGCGCCCAGAACCTGGGATGCGCCACCCGAGGAGAGACCTCCATGAGTTCCATTCCCGCCTTGCTGAAGAGCGCTGGGCTGGCAGCCGCCCTGACCGCGCTCCTGCCGCAGGTCGCCAGCGCCCAGCTCACCTCGACCCCGGACTGGACCGTCAGCACGCCGGGCAGCACGGCCCCCATGATCGCGGTGGACGGCGGCAGCAATGCCTACGTGGCGGGCTCGGTGACGGGGGCGACCATGACGCTCACCAAGATCGGCCCGGCCGGCACGCCGCTGTGGCAGCGCACCTTCGACGGCGCTGGGCCGCTCAGCCAGAGCACCTCGGTCACCCTCGACGGGGCCGGCAATGCCATCGTCACGGGCAGGATCCTCGGCGCCCTCAACGCTCCGGTGGGCCAGGTGGTCCTGAAGTACGACCCGGCGGGCGCGCTGCAGTGGCAGGACGTCACCCCGTCGGCCTACGGCGCCGCGCTGCGAGCGGCGACGGACGCCGCGGGCAACGTCTACGTCCTGGGGCACCAGGGCCAGCCGACCGCCGTCGAGTCGGTCGTGATCAAGTACAGCGCGACCGGTGTCCGGCTCTGGTCGCAGGTGGCCCTCGCTGCCGGCCTCCAGGCGGACGCGCTGGCCATCACGCCGAGCGGCAACGTGATCGTGTCGGGGCCCTACTACGGGTACCTCTTCCTGGAAGCCTTCGACTCCGCCGGCACCTACCTCTCGTACAAGCTCCTCGATGCCAGGACGTCCTCGACCGCCCTGGCGACGGGCGCCGGCGGCGAGCTCTACGCGGTCGGGAGCGGGACCCAGGCGTCGCTGGCACCGGGCTTCCTGGCCGTCAAGCTCGACGCGAGCTTCAACGAGGTCTGGCGCGTCCTGCACCCGGCGCGGGGGTATGCGGCGGCCGCCGCGCTCGACCCGGCCGGCAACCTGGTGGTGGCGGGCCCGGTCGACACCAACGTCTGCCCGCCGGGCCAGTTCTGTACCCAGTCGGTCAACTACGACTGGATGACCATCAAGCTCGACCCGACCGGCGCGCTGCTCTGGTCGCGCACCCGCGGCGGCCCCTACGGCTTCGCCAGCAACAACGACGTCCCGCGTGACGTCGCGGCCGGGCCCGACGGCTCCATCTACGTCACCGGCGAGGGTGTCGCGCCGGTGGCCTACCTGGGGGGGAGCTACTACCTCCGGAGCACCATGACCGTGAAGTACGGGCCGGATGGCACGGAGCTCTGGGCCGCGAACGAGGCCTCTCCTTCCGTCGTCCCGTGGTCGAATCGGGGCGGCGTCGGCGTGAGGCTCGGCGGCGATGGCGGCGTCTTCGTCCTGGGCGACCTGCCGCAGACGGTGTTCCGCTACGGACAGTACGGCCTGCCCAACCAGCCTCCGCTCGCCAAGGCCTCGGCGACTCCGGCCACCGGGGCGGCGCCGCTCAAGGTCGCCTTCGGCTCGGCCGGCTCGCTCGATCCGGACGGCCTGGTGGCGGGCTACGCCTGGAACTTCGGTGACGGCCAGACCTCGACCGCCGCCAATCCGTCGCACACCTACGCAGCCGGGACCTACACGGCCAGCCTGGTCGTGACCGACACCCTGGGCGCCGCTTCGGCCCCGGCCTCGGTCACCGTCACCGCCAGCGCGCCGCCACCGGCCAAGCCCACCTCGCTCACGCTCGCCAGGGCCACGGTGACCGGCGGTCTCGGCACCACGGCGACGGTGAAGGTCTCGAGCGCGGCCGGCGTCACGGTCGCGCTGTCGAGCAGCAACGCCACCGCGGCCAGGGTGCCGGCCACGGTGGTCGTCCCCGCCGGGTCGACCAGCGCGACGGTCACCATCACGACGTCGAAGGTCGGTCGCGACACGCCCGTGACGCTCCGGGCCACGGCCAGCGGCGCCACGGCGAGCGCCACCTTGACCGTGCGCAGGTAGCTCGTCCGCGGCCCGGGATCCTGCTCCACCCGGGTCGGCGTGATCGCGAGCAGAGGCGGAGTCGGCCAGGCGGCCCCGTGCCATCCGGTGCGGGAGCCCCGGGCCTGGCTGGCTCCTCTCCTTGGGCAGCGCCCGTGCCGGACATCCTGCTGCCCGGCATGGCAGAGTCCGAGGCATGAACGCTCCCCGACCTCGGCGCCGCCCGGGCTGGCTCGCCCCGGTCCTGCTGGCGGCCGTGAGCCTGCTCGGGCCGTCGGTCCAGGCCCAGTCCGCCCTGGTCGGGCTGGACCACGTCCCGCTGGCCGTGGGCGACCTCGACCTGGCCGCGACCACCTTCCGGAGGCACGGCTTCGCGCTGAAGCCCGGGCGACCCCACGACGACGGCATCCGCAACACGCAGCTCAAGTTCGTCGATGGCTCGGGGCTGGAGCTGATCACCGCGAGCGCCCGCACCGACGCCCTGAGCGCGCGCTACGTCGATCACCTCGCCAGCGGCGACGGGCCAGCCTTCCTCGCCCTCCATGCGCGGGAGACCTCGCGCCTCACGGCCGCGCTGGTGGCGGCGCGGATCGGCTTCGAGCGCGACGGCGAGGCCATCACCTTCCGCGATCCGCGGCTCGGGTACCTCTTCATCGTGCGCGACAACCGCTCGCCGAGCGATCGCCCCGAGCACTTCGCCCACCCGAACGGGGCCGTGGCCATGTCCGAGGTCTGGATCGCCACCGACGACCAGGCGCCGCTGCGGGCGCTGCTCGAGGCCGTCGGCGCCGCCGGGCGGACGCAGACCGTCGAGGCGCCGACGGCGGTGACCGCCCAGGTGTTCGAGCTCGAGGGCGGACGGATCGTGCTCCTGCCGGCGAGCCGGCAGCTCGTCCGCGGCCGCCCGGTGCTCGGGGTGGTGATGGAGGTGCGCCTCGCGGCCGGTCCCGCCTTGCCCGACGACGCCGCGACCCGCCGGATCCTGCCTCCGGAAGCGACGCACGGCCTGTGGCTGGTGCTCCGTGACGGGCGCTGACGGCGACCTCGACGGACCCCCCCCGATCTCCCACCGAAGGTGGACCTCGGATCGGGGTCAGCGTCCGGTGACCCGCCCATGACCGTGGTCGCGCACCATCCGTTTCATGACGATGCCGCGCGACCCGGATCGCCTCGCCTGGGCCCCCTCCATCCCGTTCTTCGCCGTGCACGCCGCGGCGCTCGCCACGCCCTTCCTGTTCCCGGCCACGCCCGGCCTGGTGGCGCTGGCGGCAGCGCTCTATGCGCTCCGGATGTTCGCCATCACGGCCGGCTACCACCGCTACTTCGCCCACCGGGCCTACAAGACCGGGCGGGCCTTTCAGCTCGTGCTGGCAGTGCTGGGCGGGATGTCGGCGCAGAAGGGGGCGCTCTGGTGGGCGGCCCACCACCGGGACCACCACCGCTTCTCCGACACCGAGGACGACGTCCACTCGCTGCTCCGGCGCGGCTTCTGGTGGAGCCACGTCGGCTGGATCCTCTCCACCCGCTACGACCGGACGGTGGTGGAGAACGTCAAGGACCTGACCCGCTACCCGGAGCTCCGCTGGCTCGATCGCTGGCACGTGGTGCCGCCGCTGGCGCTGGGCGGGCTCCTCTACCTGGCCGGCGGCTGGCCGGCGCTCGGCTGGGGCTTCATGGTCTCCACCGTGCTCCTCTGGCACGGCACCTTCTTCATCAACTCGCTCTGCCACCTCATCGGCCGCAAGCGCTACGAGACCGGCGACGAGTCGCGCAACAGCTTCGCGCTGGCGGTGGTGACGCTCGGCGAGGGCTGGCACAACAACCACCACTTCTACGCCGCCACCGCCAACCAGGGCTGGTTCTGGTGGGAGCTGGACGTCTCCTACTACCTCCTGCGCGCGCTGGCGGCCGTCGGCGTGGTGCGCGATCTCCGCCTGCCGCCGCCCCACATCCGCGACGCCCACAAGCTCGCCGACGGAAGACGCGCCGGCACGGCCGAGGGGGCGAAGGCGCCGGCGCCGCGGCCATCCGGCGTGGCCAGGCCGCCCCGCGAGGCCGTGCCCCTCCGCGAGGAGACGGTCTAGGGCAGGTAGGCCTCCGGGTTGAGGAGCTTGTAGGTCCCCGGGTCCATCACCGTCTCCGGGAAGCGGCGAGGCCGGAGCGCGCTCAGCACCCGGGCGGTGTTCTCGGCCAGCGTGGAGGCGACCTTGAGCCGCTTGTCGCGCTCCACGAAGCCGGCCACCAGCTCCTGGAGCCGCCGCAGGTCCGGCTCCCGCACCCCGCCGACCCGCGGCACCAGGAAGAGCGCCGAGCCGGCCAGCCAGATCTCCCGGGTCTCGAGCTCGCGCTGCTTGTCGAAGGCCGGCGCGAAGCCGTAGTGGGCGACGAGATCGATGAGCGCCGGGATCACCTTGGGGCCGAAGCCGCGGAGCTGGTCCTCCACGTCCCAGGGCGAGAGGCCGCGGGCCCGCGCCTCCTCGGCGATGGGGGTGCGCCACTCCAGGTAGAGGTCCTCGTAGAGCGCCAGCCAGATGCGCATCCGCTCCCGCCGCGGCGCGCGGTTGACGCAGCGGATGAAGACCGGCTTGGAGGTCTCGTGGAGGAGCCGGTCGATGGCCGGGCGCGGGTTGAGGAGCTTGAGCCCCTGCTTGAAGAAGGGCTCGCCGCCCCGCTCGCCGATGACGTTCACCGTGATGAAGCAGCGGTCGGCCCCCTTGCCGAACAGGCCGGCCCGGTCGAGGGTGCGCAGGGCGCCGATCATGGCCTGGTAGATGGCCCGGTCGGTCCGGGCGCCGCGCCCCTCCGGCTCGGGCAGCTCCAGCGCGCTCACCGCGCCGTCGAAGTCGTGGTGCTCCCAGTGGGGCGGGCTCCAGCGCAGCAGGCGCCGACCGGCCTCGCCGGCGTAGCGCCGATCGAGCGCCCCCATGGCCGTGGCGCTGCGGGTGAGCGCCTCCTCGGTGTTGCCCGAGGCGCGCACCCAGGCGAATTGCGACGGCCCGCTGGTGTAGAGCGCGAAGGCGTAGAGGTGCTCGGTGCCGACCCGCCGCTTGAGCGCGCGGATCGCCTCGGCGGCCCGGTGGGTCAGCTCGCGGCGGAAGGCCCCGTCGTCGAAGTCGTGGCGCACGGACGGCCAAGTTGGCCCGGCGGGGGCGGGCGGTCAAGGTGCGGAACGTCCCACACCGCGCTCCCGCTCCTCGGGGCCGGGCGGGCCGGCGGCGGTGGGACGCCGCCCCGGGCTCAGAGCAGCTCGTGGAGCAGGGACTCCAGCTCCGCGTCCTGCTGTACCGCGGTGTCGGCGTCGTCGGGGTCGAAGCCGAGGAGCGACCACCCGGCCGGACGCCCGGCGCCGAGGCACCAGACCCGGCGCGGGGGCGCGCCGACCCCATCCCCGTCCTGGTCGCGGTAGAGCACCTCCCAGCGCGTCAGGCCCGGATCGGCGTCGTCGCAGTCGTTGCCGGTGGCCCGGGCCAGGTAGGGCGCGGGCAGCGCCGCGCCGCTGCAGAGCCAGCCCGGCCCGGGTGCCGTGACCCCGTCGCCGTCGCCGTCGACGCCTGCCGCGAGCAGCTGCTGCCAGCGACCTGGATCGTCAGGGGCGCAGTCGGAGCCTGCCGCCACCAGGCCGGCCGGGGGACCGCCAGCGGTGCAGGCGGGCAGGGGCGGGCCCGCGCCCACCCCGTCGCCGTCCTGGTCGGCGTAGGCCGCCACCTCCAGGAAGACGGCCGGATCGGCGTCGTCGCAGTCGGGGGGCTCGTCGGGCCCGGTGGCGCGGTAGCCGGCCGGCCGGGCGTCGCCGCCGCAGACGGTACCCTCGCTGGCCGCCCAGTGGCCGTCCCCGTCGGCGTCGCGGGACAGGTAGGCCCAACCTCGCCACCGGGCCGGATCGTCGGGCGCACAGTCACCGCCCACGGCGGTGTGGCCTGGCGGAAGCGCGCCGTCGGTGCAGAGCGACACCAGGGCGCCGCTCCCCACGCCGTCGCCGTCGGCGTCCAGGTAGCCGGCCAGGGCGAGGTGGCGCGCCGGGTCGGTGTCGTCGCAGTCCAGACCCCAGGCGGTGGCGACGTACGGTGCCTGGAGCTGGTCGCCGATGCAGAGCTCCGCCGCCACGGAGAGGGCGTAGCCATCGCCGTCGCCGTCGATGAGCGTGGCGGTGAAGGTCCGCCAGCGGGTCCCGTCCTCGGGGGCGCAGTCCCCGGCCCGGACCGCGTGGCCGATCGGTGGCGCGACACCGCCGCAGACCTGCAGCACCGCGCCGCCGCCCCACCCGTCGAAATCGGCGTCCCGATAGGCGGCCTGCTCGGCGAAGGCCAGCGGGTCGCCGTCGTCGCAGTCGCTCCCGACCGCCTCCATGGCGTAGCCGGCCGGGAGCGCGGCGCCGGCGCAGACGGTCCCGGCGGAGGACACGGTGATCCCGTCGCCGTCGGCATCCCGGTGGAGGTACCCGAGCGGCCGCCAGCGGGCGGGATCGTCGGGGGCGCAGTCGCCGCCCACCGCCGCGCGGCCGGGCGGGAGTGCGCCG
>Ga0209682_10000761_pt1 | contig 10690 bp, 1 predicted proteins | sample DOMMetBare2Fresh_2_FD_187471 | JGI IMG/M metagenome (GOLD analysis project Ga0209682, IMG submission 187471) | Wetland sediment microbial communities from St. Louis River estuary, USA, under dissolved organic matter induced mercury methylation -... | ecosystem: Environmental > Aquatic >...
GAGGTCCTCCACCGGCTTGTCGAAGTAGAGCCGCGCGGCACGGGCCACGCCGCGCACCCGGTGGCCGTAGGGGGCGAGCGTGAGGTACTGGCGCAGCACCGCCTCGTGCCCGTGGCGCGACACGAGCCGCAGCGCCTCGGCCAGCTCCTTCACCTTGCGCAGGAGGGTGCGCCGCCCCGGCGTCTGCAGCCGCGCCGTCTGCATGGCGATGGTGGAGCCGCCGGAGATGACCTCGAGGTTGCGCAGGTCCTGCCAGAGGGCGCGGGCCAGCGAGCGCGGGCTCACGCCGGCGTGCTCGAAGAAGCGCCGGTCCTCGGTCTCAATGGTGGCGCGGACGATCCGCTCCGGCAGCGCCGCGGGCAGCGGCCAGTAGCCGAGCGCCTCGCCGTCGCCGGGGCGCTCGGCGAGGTAGGTGCCGTGGCGGTCGACGATGAGGAGGGACGGCCTCGGCGCGACGAGGTCGGAGCGCAGGTCGCGCAGCCAGAGGCCGGCGGCGAGGGCGAGGAGGGCGGCGAGCGCCCAGCGGCCGCGGCGCTTCACCGGCTACCCCTTCTCGTGCTCGCCCACCACCACCACCCGCATCCCCTCGCCGCGGCCGCGCACCTCCTGCCGGTACATCATCTCGGCCCACGGCGCCGGGTGGACGAAGGAGCCCTCGCTCGCCGCCCGGACGCGGAAGTGGAACGCGTGGCTGCCGCGCGGCAGCCGGGCGAAGTAGTAGCGGACCTCGCCGTCGAGCCGCTGCACGTGGGTCGGCTCGAGCGAGTCGGCCTCGGACGGCCGCGCCAGCGGGCCGGAGGTGGCGAGCGCCGGGTTGAGCGGCTCGAGCCCCGCCGCGAAGGGCACCACCAGCGCCACCCAGCCACGCTCCTCCTCGGTGACGAGCCGGGCGTGCAGCTCGAAGACGTCGCCCGGCTTCACCCGGCGGGCGTCGCCGGCCTGGTCCTCCACCGGCGGCGAGACCGTCCCGTCGTCCCGCACCGGCGACCAGGAGCGGGTCACCACGAAGCCCTGGCGCTGCGCCTTCACCTCCGAGCCGGGGGCGGCCGGCAGGTAGCTGTAGGCGACCCGCACGCCCACCGGCGCGCCGCGCACCGTGCCGGCGAGCGGCTGCTCCGAGCGGCGCGAGAGGCGGGCGGTCTTCCTGGTGCCATCCACCGCCAGCTCGCCGAGGCCGGCCCCGTCGAGCTGGAGCGCCGACGAGGGCAGGTCGGGCCGGGGCTTGGCGAGGTAGTCGGCCAGCGCCTCCAGCGCCCGCCGGTTGGAGGAGGTGTCGCCGAAGCCGACGCCGGGGCGCGCCTGCGAGAGGAGCGCGTCGCGCATGAGGTCCTGGCGCGGGTTGCGCGCGTCGACGGCCAGCAGCCCCCGCCAGACGGCGGCGTAGGTGGCCGGCGTCGAGCCGAGCCAGCTCCAGCTCCAGCCGCTCCGGTCGCGTTGCACCTTCTCCACGACCTCCTTGCCGTTGCGCAGCTTGGTGACGACCGTGGCCCAGAGCTCGTCCTTGAGCACGGCGAGGTCGGCCCGGAAGGCCTCGGGCTTGCGCGACATGGAGAAGGCCAGGTCGGCCAGGCTCACCGCGTCCATCTCGCCGCGCTTGAGGTAGAGCTCGGCCAGGTAGTGCTCGTCGAGCTGGCCGCTGCGAGCGAGCGCGCGCATGGCGCTGGTCTGCTGGTTGTAGCGGTAGCCGGCGAGGAACGGGTAGTCGCTGCGGAGCACGCGCTTCAGCCCCGCCTCGGCGCGGCCGAGCTGCGCCGCGTCGAGCTCCACGCCCGCCGCCTTGAGGGCGGCCGAGAGCTCGACCACCTGCCCGGTCAGCCCCACCTCGCCGGCGCCGCCGGGCCAGAACGAGTAGAGCCCCTGGGCGTCCTGGTGGAGCGAGAGGTCGCGGACGAAGCGCTTCGCGTCGGCGAGCGAGCGGGCGCCGGAGAGGTCGCCCAGGCCGAGGTCGCGCAGCGTGCCGGCCAGCGCCACCTCGCCGAAGAGGCGCGAGGCGCGCTGCTCCAGGCACTCGTGCGGGTAGGCGGAGAGGTAGTCGAGCGAGGAGACCAGCTCGAGCGCGCCGGGCACGGAGGTGACGAGCACGTCCTGGGTGGCGGTGCCGGGGCGCGGCGGCTCGGGGAAGCCGGCCAGCTTGACCGGGCCGGGCGGCAGCCAGGCGAGTTGCGAGAAACGCTCCACCGCGCGGTCGGGCAGCACCGGCAGCTTCACCTCGAAGGCGTCGCCGACGCCGTCGCTCTTGCGCGTCACGCCGACGCGGACCGTCAGCGTCGATGGGCCGCCCACCGCCGTGACACGCGCCGGGGCGAGGCCGCTGGCCGGCCGCTGGAGATCCAGCTTCACCGGGACGGCCACCTTCTTCGCGTCGACCGGGCCGGAGAGCTCGATGTCGACCACGCCGGCCCCTTCCGCCCCCTCCAGCATGCGGGCCACGCCGCCCGGCCAGAAGCGGTCGCCCTCGCGGACCAGGCGCGGCAGCTGCGGCTGCACCAGCACCGGCAGCCGGACGTGGAGCGTGCTCTGGTGGACGCCGAAGCGGGTCAGCCCGGCGGCGGCGATGGCGCGGACGCGGAAGTCGGTGAGGTCGTCGGACATGGTGAGCGGCACCACCAGCCGGCCGGACGCCGGGACCTGGAGCGTCGCCTGCCAGAAGGGCACGGTCTGGAAGTTCTTGCGCACGGTGCGCGAGCGGCGGCCCGCCTCCGCCTCCTCGCTCCCGTCGCCGCCCGGCTCCTCCTCCTCGAGGACGCGGCCGAGCACCAGGTTGCGGGTGTCGCGCAGGCTGGTGGCGAGCCGGTTGCGCTCGATGAAGCGGCCGAGCGGATCGAGCGGGCCCTCCTTGGCGAGCGAGAGGACCGCCTCGTCGACCAGCCAGAGGGTCACCTCGCCGGCCAGCGGCCTGCCGCGCTCGTCCTGCAGCGTCACCGTGAGCTCGGTCTTGGCGCCGGGGCGCACCGAGGCGGGGTGCTCCACCTTCACCGCCACGCGGTTCTGCGCCGGCTCGACCTCCAGCTCCAGGCTGGTGGCCACCGTCTGCGGCCGGTAGCGGGCGTCGTCGGTGGTCCCCTCGCCGAGCCGGCCGCGGAAGAGCACCACGTGCACCGGCAGGTTGGGCACGTGCTGCGGGCCGATGGCCAGCTCCGCCACCCCCTTGCCGCCGCTCACCTCGAGCCAGCGGTAGGCGTTGCCGCCCGGCTCCTCGACCACCACCAGCGCCCGCGCCGACTGGAACGGGCTCTCCAGCACCAGCTTCGCGGCGTCGCCCGGCGCGTAGCGCGGCTTGTCGGGGACGGCCGTGAAGACGCCCTCCTTCGGCTTCTGCCAGGCCACCGGCCCGGGGCCGCCGGCGTAGAGGTCGGCCGAGAGGGTCTGCACGCGCCCCAGCCGGTCGCGGCCGGTCAGCTCCACCACGTAGACGCCGGCGTCCTGGATGGCGAAGGGGACGGCCACCGGCTCGGCGGCGGTGTGGATGGTCTTCTCGGCGACCTTCACGTCCTCCTGCTCGGTGACGTACTTGGCCTCGCCGGTGGCGAAGGCGGTCTCGCGCAGCTGGCTGTGCCAGACGCGCCGGTAGAGCCGCACCAGCACCTCCTGCCCCTTGACGCTCCTGTCGTCGGGGCCGACGGCGACGACCTTCGGCACCACCTCGCGCGCCTTCTCGAGGTAGCGGTCGAGCTTCATGCCCAGCACGAAGGGCGGCAGGGCGCGCACCTCGTGGGCGGCGCTCACCTCCTGCTCGTCGGGGCCGGTGACGGTGGCCTCGAAGCGGTAGATGCGCGGCGAGCCGTCGACGTCGAGGGCCGGGTTGACCTTCATGGTGTCGGCCCCCTGCTTGTCGAGGACGCCGTCGCGCCGCACCGCCGAGGGGGGCCGGGTGGCGCCCGGGCGGGCGAACTGGGCGGAGGAGGCGAAGAGGAAGCTCTCGCGCCCCTTGGGCACGTGGAGGGTGGGGCGCTGCGACACGTTCCAGCGGATCTTCTGGCCCGAGGCGGCGCCGCCCGCGTAGTAGCGGGCCACCGCCTTCACCGGGATGGGCGCGTCGAGGGGCGCCACCGCCGGGCCGGAGAGCTGCACCTCGAAGGTGGGGATGCGGTAGGCCTCGACGCGGAAGGTCCGCTCGCCCAGCACCTCGCCCCCGTGCTTCCTCAGGAGCACCGCCTTGACCTCGCCGGAGGGCGGGTCCTGGTCGGTCCAGTCGGCGCCGAAGCCGGCGAGCCCGGTGAAGGCGAGCGGCAGGGCCACGGTGCGGCCGTCGGGGAGGTCGAGCCGGAAGAGGTAGTCGGTGGCGGGTCCGGGGGCGACGAGCTGCCCGCCCTGCTTCTGGCGCAGCCAGCCCTTCAGGTGGACCGTCTCGCCGGGCCGGTAGATGGGGCGCTCGGTGACGAGGAAGGCGAGCAGCTTCTCGTTGGCGGGCGGCGGCGGATCGGAGAGGAGCCACTCGAGGAAGCGGCCCGAGTGGGACCAGTGGTTGGCGGCGAAGCGGGGCGGCGGGTCGGCCGGGTCGAGCACCAGGTGGTCCTCGCCCTTCGACACGTCGATGCGGGCGAGGCGGGTCCAGTCGGCGAGCCGGCCGAGCTGGGCGCGCCCGTCGCCGTCGGTGGTCACCTCGGCAGCGGCCGGCTGGTCGACCTTGACGGTGCGCCCGTTCTGCAGCACCTCCACCCGCTTCAGCCCGTCGAGCCGGATGCGCGCCCCGCCGACCGCCTTGGCCTCGTCGAGGGTGCGGACGAAGAGCACCGCCTGGTCGCGCTCCTCGGCCACGGTGAGCGAGAGGTTGGTCACCTGCACGCGCATCCACGTCCGCTGCGGCGGGCCGGCCAGGCGGCGCAGGCCGACGAGGTAGGTGCCGGGGCGGTTCTTGCCGACGGTCGGGTCGAGCAACGGGGCGAGGTCGAGGCCGAACCTGGTGGCGCCGGAGCGCTTCTCCAGCGGCAGCGTCACCACCTTCGAGACGAGCGGCGAGCCGAGGAGCCGCAGGTGGGCGGTCAGCTCGCCGCGCGGCCCGTGGGCGACGTCCGGCTGCTCCGGCTCCTCGCCGGGGAAGGGGGGAGGCCGGTCCTCGTCGACGGTCACGCCCTCGGCCGGGAAGGGCCAGAGGCCGGCGTGGAGCGGGTCGAGCCGGTGGATGCGGACGTCGGCGCGCGCCTCGCCGTAGCCGGTGAGCGGCAGCGTGCGCGGGCCGTTGGCCTCCAGGATGGCGGTCCCCTGGCTCCAGCGGAGGTACGGGCTGCGCGCGCCCAGGTAGAAGTAGAGCTCCACGCCGCCCGGCGGGCGCAGGGGCCGGCCCGCGTCGTCGCGGATCGATCCCTCGTCGAGCCGCAGCCGGTAGAGCACGTCGGGCAGGAAGCGCCCCTTCAGGGCGACGCGGCTGCCCGAGACGTCGAAGCCGAGGTCGGCCACCGCCGGCTCGAGCCGGACGAGCCGCTTGAGCGCCGAGAGGGTGAGGTCCTTGGGCGGGGCGGAGAAGAGGAGCTCCGGCCGCTCGCCGCGGTTGCCGCAGCCGAGGGCCGCCTCGCGCGCCGCGGTGCCGCCGGCCACCACCGGCGTCTCGGCGGCGCCGCAGCGGACGCGCGCCAGGTGGAAGGGGGGCTGCGTGGAGAGCTTGCCGGTCCAGAGGACGGTCCCCTCGTCGCCGAGCGCCAGGCTCACCTGCACGCGCAGCTGCTTGCCCTCCGGCACCGGCGCGTCGAGGGTGACGGCGTAGGCGGCCGGGTCGCGCTGGGATGCCCGCGGCAGCGGGGCCAGGCCGAAGCGGTCGAGCTTGACCGGCCGCTGGTCGCCGAAGCCGGGCAGGTCGCGCAGCTCCAGCGTCAGCATCCTGCGGAGCGACTCGACGGAGAGGGCCTGCGGGAAGGTGAGGGTGAAGCTGCGGAAGGGGCGCAGGTCCTCCGAGCCGTCGGCCGGCGACAGCGACGAGGGGGGCGCCATCATGGTGGTGAGCACCTTGCGGCCGGCGGCGCTCTCCACCTGGAAGCGGGCCAGGGCCGGCCAGGGCTCGGCGGGGCGGAACTGGAGCGTCCGCCTGTCGAGCCAGAACCAGGCACCCGGCCAGGCCGGCGTGAGGCGCAGCCGCTTCGCGCCGTCGTCGGCGTCGCCGCGCCCCGGCCCCTCGTCGCCGCCGAAGGAGGCGGTGATGGGGTCGTAGCCGCGCAGGAACTGGTCGGGGAGGATGGGCGTCTTCTCGCTGCGCTGGCCGAGGTCGGCCGGGTCGTAGGCGCGGGCCCGCGGCGGTGCCGCGGAGAGCAGCACCGTGGCGAGGAGGAGCGCGCTCAGGCTGGACGGCTTCACTTCGTGCCTCCGATCCGCTGGAAGAAGTCCCGCAGGTACTCGCCGGGCACGCCGGCGTCCGCGCCGGCCAGGCCGAGCAGCACCGGCCGGTAGCGCGAGGCGGGGGCGTCCGCGGGGGCGCGCACCGCGAGCAGGTAGGTGCCGGCCTCGAGCGAGAGGAGCTGCTGGCAGCCCTCCCCGAGCGGCCGCGACGACTGGTCGAGGACGGCGCAGGCGAGCGTCTCGGCCTCCTCGCGCAGGCCGAGGCCGACGCGCCCCCTGGTGGCGAGGGTGAAGCGGAAGAGCTGCGCCTCGCCCGGCGCGAGCCAGCGCTCCGGGCCAGCCCCCTCCTGGAGCGTCTGCACCGGCTCGGCGGTGTAGGCGGCGGTGCCGGCGAGCGGCGCGCCGGCGAAGGCGCGGACCACCAGGCGATGCGTCCCCTTGCCGAGCAGCCGGTCGAGGCGGCAGCCCTCACCCAGGCCACCGCTGGCCACCACCCGGCCGCCCGAGAGGATGAGGCAGCTCCCCCGGTCGGCGCGGAGGTGGACCACCGACTCGGCGGCGAGGTCGATGGCGCGATCGACCTGCAGCCCCTCGAGCGACACCGCCTCGCCGGGGGAGAGCTTCTTCGGCGAGGCGCTGGCCGCGGCGCCGGCGGCGAGCGCCAGGCCGTCCTCGCGTGGCGCGAGGAGGAGCCGGAGCGGCCCGGCGCGGTGCTCCACCACCACCGTGCCGGCGACGCCGGCGGGGATGGCCGCCTCGCAGGCGCCGAGCCGCGCGCCGTCGTCGAGCGCCACGGTGCAGCCGGTGGCCCCGTCGACGCGGAGCAGCCGCTCGGCCCCCAGCCCAGGCAGGCGCCAGGCCTGCGTGCCGGGGAGCGCGGCGACCTGCTCATGCAGCCCCGCGAGGTCGCGGACCGGCGGCGGCGCCGGCAGGCGCGTCACCACCAGCTCCACGCGCTTCTCCCCGTGCGCCACGAGGAGCACCCGCACCCGCTCCGCGCCGGTGAGGACGCAGCGGGTGAGCGCGGTGGCCGGAGGGCAGAGGTCGATGGCCTTGCCGTCCGAGAGCAACACCGCCCAGGCGCGCGGCGGCAGCGTCAGCTCGGCGCGCGCCGGGCCGGAGGGCAGGGAGAGCAGCGTGCCGCCCGGGGCCACCTCGAGCCGGTGGCGGCCGGCGCCGGCGTCGACCTCCTTCGCCTGCGTGACGGCGGCGCGCCAGACGCGCGACTCCACCGGCTCGCTCGCGACGAGGCGCAGGAGCGACTCCTTGCCCGAGCCGGACGCGGCGTAGCAGCCGCCAGGCGTGGGGACGTGGACGCCACCGTCGAGGGCGCAGGCCGGCACGGTCCGCTGCCCCGGCGCCACCGTGACGGCCACCAGGTGCGCCACCGCCGAGCCGGAGCGCTGGCGCTGCAGCCGCGCCCGCGGGCCGACGGTGAGGGGCTTCTCGTCGCCCGCGCCGAGCTCGGTGGTGAGCTCGTCGAGCGGGAGCGCCGCGGCGGCCGGCGCGGCGAAGACCACCGCGCCCGCGTCGAGCGAGACCTCGGGGCCGCAGGGCAGGAGCAGGCCGGCCGGCGCCGCGAGGCAGCGGACGCCGTCGGAGGTCCGGTAGGTGCCGGGGCGGGCCACCGTGGCGCGCGCCGCGCCCCCCTCCGCCAGCGTGCCGCCGGAGCGCTCGGTGACCGGGCGGACCCGGAGGCGCGCCGTCACCTCGGTGGGCCGGTCGAGCGTCCAGGCGCGCAGCCGCCAGGTCTTGCCGGCCGGGAGCAGGAAGAAGGCGCAGCTCGTGCCCGGGCCGGAGCGCGCGACGAGCCGCCCGGCGTCGTCGTCGAGGGCGCAGGAGAAGGGGGCGGGCGCCTCCAGCGCCGCCTCCACCACCGCGTCGCCCGCGGGCGGCGCGAGGGCGGCCGAGAGGACGCCGGCCCCGAGCGGGTACTTCGCGCCGTCGGCGAGCGCGCCCACGTCGGCCGGCGCCGGCTGCGCCAGCGAGAGGCGCGTCCGGCCCGGCTCCACCACCTCCGACTCCAGCTCCAGCCGGTAGTCGCCCGCCGCCACCGGCTCGGCCAGGCCACAGTTCCAGTCCTCGCCCACCTCGCCCGACTCGGCGAGGCGCCGGCCGCCCGCGTCGAAGAGGCGGCAGCGCACGTCGGCCTCGCCGGCGGTGCGGATGCGGAGCGTGCCGGCGTCGGCCACGCGCACCGTCACCGCCGTCGGCACCGGCAGGTCGCGCGCCACGCCCGGCATGAGCGGATCGACCGAGACCTGCAGCCGGTAGGAGATGGCCACGTCGCCGCGCGCATGCTCGGTGACGAGCCGGTAGTCGCCGGCGGCGAGGTGCACCTTCACGCCCGGGGCGGCGTCGGGCGCCACCGGCTCGGGGGGCGGCGCGCGCGGGACCGGCCCGGCCGGGGTCTCGCCCCCGTCCACCGGCTCGCCCTCCTCGCCGTCGCCCGTCTCCGACCCCCCGTCCTCCACCACCTCGTCGCCCGCCGGCGCCTCGTCCGGCGCGGCGGCCTCGCCGGTCTCCGGGCTCGCGGCCGGGGCCGCGCCCCCGTCGTCCGGCGGGATGAGCTCGACCGGCTGCGCCTCACCGTCGCGGTAGACCCGGCCCAGCATGCCGTTGGTGAGGAGGATGGAGACGTCGCCCTCGGCCGGCAGGTGGAAGCGGAACTCGCCGCGCCCGCGCTTGCCGAGCTCGGCGGCGTAGGGTCGCCACAGCTCCAGCTCCGGCGCCGCGCCGGCGTCGCGCAGCACGAGCGGCGCCAGCTCCAGCGCCACCGCGGTGCGCCGCATGCTCTCCACCGTGAGCGGCAGCTGCGTCCAGACCACCTCGCCCGCCGGCAGCTCCTGCGTGGTGCGGCACGGGCCCGGCACCTGCTCGAGCGGCCAGCCCTCCCGGTCCTCCAGGCGGCACTGCAGCGCCGCGCCGAGCGCCGTCGCCGAGAGCTCCCAGCGCCCGGCCTTCGGGACGGCGATGCGCTGGCGCACCAGCTCGCCCGCCCCGGCGCGGAAGAAGCGCTCGGCCACGGCGTCGGCGCTGCCGTCGAGCGCGGGCAGCTCGCGCGCGGGCCGGCGCGTCAGCGTGACGGCGGCCCGGCCGCGGCTCGGGGCCAGGGCGCGCACCGACACGAGGTACCGGCCCGCGCGCAGGAAGGTGGAGACCAGGCAGTTGCGGCCGCGGCCGCCGGAGCGATCGCTCGCGAGCTGCGGCAGGGCGGGCGTGCGGATGGCGCAGCTCGTGGCCAGCAGCCCCTCGGTGCCGACGTCGTGCAGCCCCGGCTCCTTCACCTCGAAGACCAGGGCGCGCGCCTGCGCCGGCTCGAAGTCGAAGCGGGCCGGCTCGCCGGCCGCGAGCACCGGCAGGGCGTCCCTGGCCGGCTCGAAGGGCGCCGCCACCTCGGCGGCCCGCGCCGGCGCGGGGCGCACGAGCCAGGCGAGGAGGGGGGCGCCGGGCTTCGCGGCGAGGCCGAGCTGGTCGGGGACCTTGGCATCGAGCCAGCAGGCGCCGTCGCGCCACTGGCCGGCGCCGGCCTTGGCGAGGTGGCAACCGGCCGGGGAGCCCCCGGGCGTGGCGATGCGGATCGATCCCACCGCGCCGACCGGCAGCGTCAGCGTCTCGCCGGCCGGGACCTCGACGGGCAGCGGCGTGTCGAGGGTGAGCGGGAGCTTGCGGGCCACCAGGCCGCGGGCGGCCACGCGGCCGGAGCGGCTCGCCACCAGGGCGTAGCGGTAGCCGGGCTCGACCCGGGCCCGGAGGAAGCAGGCCGAGCGGGCCGGGGAGTCGCCGGCGTCCCGCGCGGCGCCCGCGGGCGCGATGCGGGCCTTCTCGATCCCCTCCGTGCCGCCGGAGAGCTTGAGCAGGTAGAGCCCGGCCGGGAGCCGCCGGGTGAGCCGGCAGTCCTTCGGCCCCCCCTCGGCGATCCGCTCCAGGCCATCGGCGAGGACGCGGGAGAGCTCGCAGGCCGACGTGCGCTCGCCGCCCGTCGTCAGCGTGAACTCGCCCGCCTCGGTCACCTCGAACCAGAGGGCCTCGTAGCGGGCGTAGTTGAAGGCCCGCTGGAAGGTCCGGCCGCCCCCCACCCTGGGCGCGTCCCAGGCCACGAGCTCGCGCGGACCGCCCTGCTCCGGCTGGCGCTCCAGGGCGCAGCCGAGCGGGGCGGCGTCGCGGTCGCCCGGCACGTCGTGGAAGCCGAGCAGGTACTCGCCGGGCGCCACCGGCTCGAGCGGCAGCCGCTGGTTCGGCTCGGCGTACTCGCCGTCCACCAGCGTCCCCGCGCCGCGCCGCGGCGCCCAGCGCAGGAACACGCCCGCGCCGGCCGGGCCGCGCGCCACCAGCACGTGCCGCCCCTCCCCCGCGCGGATGGCGCACTCGGCCACCTGCGCCTTCGGCTCGACGACGCAGTTGCCCTCCTCCTCCTGCATCC
>Ga0209682_10000762_pt1 | contig 10684 bp, 9 predicted proteins | sample DOMMetBare2Fresh_2_FD_187471 | JGI IMG/M metagenome (GOLD analysis project Ga0209682, IMG submission 187471) | Wetland sediment microbial communities from St. Louis River estuary, USA, under dissolved organic matter induced mercury methylation -... | ecosystem: Environmental > Aquatic >...
ACGTGGTGCGCTGGGGGCGGGACGTCCTGCTGCACAACAACGGCGACGGCACCTTCCGCGACGTGACGCGGGAACGGTTCCGGCGGCAGGATGGCTCGCCGGGGACCGACTGGAAAAACGGCGCCGCGGCGATCTTCTTCGACTACGACCTCGACGGCCGGCTCGATCTCTACGTAGGCAACTACTTCGCCGATTTCGACCTCACGCGGCTGGAGACGACCCGCATCATGCACGACAGCTTCGAGACGGCGCGCAACGCCGGCCGCAATCAGCTTTTCCATCAGGAACCCGACGGCTCGTTCCGCGACGTCGCACCGGCCCTGGGGGTTGACGATCCGGGCTGGACGCTCGCCGTGGGCGCGGCGGACGTCAACAACGACGGCTGGCCGGATCTCTACGTCGCCAACGACTTCGGTCCCGACAGGCTGTTTCTCAACCGGGGGGACGGCACCTTCAAGGACGTCAGCGTCGAAGCGCTCGGGATCGACACGAAAAAAGGGATGAACGTCGACTTCGGGGACTTCAATGCCGACGGTTGGCTGGACGTGTTCGTCACCAACATCACGTCGCCCCGTTACCTGCGCGAAGGGAACATGCTCTGGCTCAACAACGGCGTTGGAAAGGACGGCAAGATTACTTTCACGGACGTGGCTGCCGAGGCCGGTGTGGCGAAGGGCGGGTGGGGCTGGGGGGCGCGGTTCTTCGATGCCGACAACGACGGCGATCTCGATCTCTTCAGCGCCAATGGCTTCATCAGCGCCGGGGCGGGCGACTACTGGCTGGACCTCGGCGCCTGGCGGTCGAAACCGCATGAGCCGATCGACGCGCTGAGCTGGCCGCCCATCGGCGACAAGACGTTCTCGGGTTTCGAGCCGAAGCGTTTCTGGCGCAACGTCGACCGTGCCACCTTCGTCGAGGAGGCCGCCGCCGTGGGCCTTGCGAGCGACCGCGACGGCCGTGGTGTGGTCGCCTTCGACTACGACGACGACGGCGACCTGGATCTCTATCTCGCCAACCAGGGGCAGGCTGGCCAGCTCTTCCGTAACGAGACCCTGCACGCCGGCCACTGGCTGGAGCTGACGCTGCGCGGCGCGCCTGCCGCCGCCTCGAACCGCGATGCGGTGGGCACGCGCATCACCGTCACCCTCGCCGGCACCATGCTGATCCGCGAGCGGGACGGCGGCAACAGCTACGCGGGGCAGAGCGATCCGCGGGTTCATTTCGGCCTGGGCGACGCAACCTCGGTTCCCCAGCTGGAAATTCTCTGGCCCGACGGCGGTGTGCAGGAGTGGACGAACGTCGCCGCGGACCAGGACTTCGTCGTGCAGCAGGACCCCGCGAAGTACGTTCGGCCCGCGCGCCACAGGTGATCCAATGTGCGGGTGGTGCTCGGTCATGTATCGTGGAGCCTTCCTGACCCTCGCCCTTTGCGCTGCCGGGTGCGCGGAGCACGCCGCCCGGCCGCCACGGCACGGGGCGCACCTGGCCGGTGCCGCCGGCTATGGGCTGCCTCCGGGGGCCCGGCTCATCGAGATCGCCCAACTCGCCGCGCCTCTCCATCCGGACCGCGCCCTCCTCCTCTGGATGATCGATCCCGAGGTGACCCCCTACTGGGGAGAGCCGGACGAGCCTTACACTTGCCCGGACGAAACGAGCGGAAGCCACTACCGCGGCCCCACCCCGATCCTCGCCCTCGCCGACGTCAACGGCGACGGCCGGCCGCACGAGGCCGTCCTCTATGACCGGCTCAACTGCGCCGTCCTCTGGACCACCCTGATCGGCTACAGCGCAACCCGGGACCAGGTGATCCAATATCCCGTCACGCTCACCATCGAAAGGGGACCCGAGAGACGGACAGAAACGAGAGCCTGGGGCGTCAGCCTCTTCGCGGAGCCCCCGGTGAGCCCCGGCCGCTGGCGGTACGAGCTCGATTTCACCGGCCGTGGCGGTTGTGTCGACCGCTACGAAATTGCCTATGACACGGAGACCGAGGCGTTTTCGGGGCGCGAGGTACTGACGGAGTGCCCGGACGAGTGAAGGTGCTGTGGTTCGCGTCGAGCGGGCGGCGACCTAGCTAGCCGGACGACGACCCGCCCATGTTCGAGAAGAACTTGGCGAGGGCGCTGAAGACCATGCGTTCGACGTCGGCGGGATCGACGCCTGGGGTTCCGGCTTGGGGCTTGGCCGGGGGCTCGGGCTCGACTTCCGGGGCGGGGTGAAGCTGCTCGAGGAGCCGCTGGAGGCGCGCCGCGTCGTTGCCACCTTCCTCGAAGCTCGGGTACGCCGCGTGGAAGAAGCGCGCCGGTGGGAAACCGATGACGCCGCAGATCTCCAGGACATGCTTGATCTTCAGCTCGATGCCGCCGCTCAGCAGCCGGCTCATGCTGCCGCTGCTCCAGCCCAGGGTCTTCTCGATATCCCGCTGCTTCCATCCAGAGAACTTGATGGCGGAAGACAGAAGACTCGTCAGCCGGGTGACCTCGGTCTCGGTTTTTGGCACCATGGCAGACAGAGCCTACAACAAGACAGGGATTCCGCCAATCTGCCGGCGCAGCCGGTTGGTGATATTCTCGGCGTACGCAGGAGATTCTGAACGACGGCCGGGCTCGGAGGAGGAGAGACGATGATCTGGGACCAGGAGAGCTTTCTCACCAGGCTGGAGGAGGCGGTCAATGGATTCAACGGCGAGAAGACGGCGGCGTTGTGCCAGGAGATGGTGGCCGGGCTCGGGGAGGGGGAGGAGCCCCGGCCGAAGCTGAGCGGGGCGGTCCTCGCGACGCTGCGCCGGAAGCGCTATTTCGAGCAGATGGAGAAGGTGGCCGACGCGCTCCGCGACGCTGAGCGCGATGACGACCATGTGCGCCGCCAGTACGCTCAGGCGCTGATCGACCAGGGGAAGACCGTGGAGGCTTCCTATGTCCTGGAGCTGCTGGTCAGCCGCACGGCAGCGGCCGGGGATGCCAAGGAAAACGCGGAGGCGCGCGGCCTGCAAGGCCGTATCTACAAGCAGCTCTACGTGAACGCGTTCAAGGACGATCCGCAAGCGGCCGGAAAGCTCAAGAACCGCCTGAATCTCCAGCGCGCCGTAAACGCCTATCTGGGTGTCTATCAATCCAATCCGGCGCGGTATCTCTGGCATGGCATCAACACGGTGGCCCTCGTCCTGCGGGGGGAGAGGGATCATGTGGAGCTGGCGGGCGCTCCGGACGCGAAGCGGCTCGCCACGGAGATCCTGGCGGCCATCGAGGCCGAGAAGGCGGCGCAGGAAGCCCAGGGCCAGGAGCTGGACGTCTGGAGCCGGGCCACCGCCATGGAGGCGTGCCTGGCGCTCGGCAACTTCGAGCAGGCCGGAGTCTGGCTCACCCGGTACGTCCGGGGCCGCGGAGCGGATGCGTTCGAGCTGGCCAGCACGGAGCGCCAGCTCCGCGAGGTCTGGGGGCTGAGCATCGAGGAAGAGCCCGGCGATCTCCTGCTTTCCGGGTTGCAGGCGGCCGCCTTGAAGCAGAGCTCCGGCCGGGTCGCGGTGGCCGGCGCACAGGTGCAGAAGACGATCGAGGAGAGCGTCCGGGCGGAAAAGGTGGTCGAGGAGAACTTCCGGGCAGAGAAGGTCTTCGGGAGCGAGAGGTACTTTCCTTTCCCCTGGTACCGCACGGGCCTGGAGCGTTGCCGCGGCGTGGTCCAGATCAAGGACCGGTTCGGCCGTGGGCTCGGCAGCGGGTTCCTCCTGCGGGGGACTGATTTCATCCCCTCCCTGGGCGAGGGCTTTCTCGTGCTGACCAACCATCACGTGGTGCCGAAGGCGGTGGCCCCGGGCGACGCCGTGATCGTCTTCGAAGCGTTGGAGACCGTGATGGGGCAGACGTTCCGTGTGGTCAAGGTCCTGTGGACCTCCCCCTTCGAGGAGCTCGACGCCACGCTGTTGCAGCTCGACCGGCCGGTCCCCGTACCGGGGCCGGAGCCGTTCCCGATCGCCGAGGCCGTACCGCAGACGCCGAATCCGAAGGTCTACGTCATCGGCCATCCCCTGGGCGGTGGGCTGTCTCTTTCGCTGACCGACAATGCGCTCCTCGGCACCAGCGACCGGCTGCTGCACTACCGCGCACCGACGGAAGGGGGAAGCTCGGGGAGCCCGGTCTTCGACGACAACTGGCGGCTCGTCGCCCTCCATCACGGCGGCGGGACGAACCTGAAGCGGCTCGACGGCCAGGACGGGCGCTACGACGCCAACGAGGGGATCTACATCCACCGCATCCTCGAAGCGGTGCGCGCCGCGGCGCCTGTGTTGCAGACCTGACGATCAACGCCGCGCGGCTCCCCGGCCCCGCCCGGTCGCCTTCCGTGGTGACCGGGTCTGCTCCCCTGTCAGGATGTCCCGAGACCGGGCCGCGATGTCTCGAGACCTTGCCACTCCGCCGGTTGACGGCGAGAGCCGGTCTTCTCCTTTGCGGCCACGTCCCGGGAAGTCTTGGCGCGGTCGCCTTCCGTGGTGACCGCGTCTGCTCCCTTGTCAGGGCGTCCCGGGACCTGGCCGCGAAGTCAACAGCCCACTGGCCACACTGTGAAGAGCTGCCTCGGGGCGGCCGGGCTGCCATATCATAAGGCTCTCGCCAAAGCCGCATCCTTCGCGACCAGGTTGCGTCGTGTAAGCCACCGGCACGCCCCATTCCCACCGGTCCAATTTACTCGCGTACAAAGGCTTGTGAGACTTCGATGAGAATCCTTCGTGGCCGCCTAAGCCGCCACCTGGACGGAATGCATAGCGTTGGTCCTAAGCATTCCAGGCCCCCTGGAAGGAACACCTCCGGCAGGTAAGCCGGCACCGCCCCGGAGCTCGTTTGGCCGACATGATTGACACAGACTCTGAAAAGACGTAAGTTGAAGCCCAATGACGCTTTAGGGGCTCCACGTTCGGCTCTGCTACTCCCGAAGGGGGAGGCATCTATGGCTGGCGATGGGGCGGCTGAGGCGTCGAAGCTAGGTTGGGCGGCGGGAAGAGCGGAGTAGGTAAGATGACAAATGATCCACTGAGGGCATTAGTGCTGGCGGGGCAGACCGCCTTGCGTGAGGCGCTGCCCGAGGCTGCCGGAGCATCAGCTTCCCTCGTCTTGGCTCAGCTTGCAGCGGTCTCCAATCCGGTCTTGGGAGTTCTTGTGTCTCACTTTACGAAGGCTCTGCTCTCCGCTCTTCTCTCTAAGCAAGACGAGGTAACTCTACTACTAACGGCGATTGCCCGCGCACCTTATCGAGCAGCTCTAGTGGAGTTAAACGAAGCGCTTTCAATGTCCGCCAAACACCATGACCAGCTCGATTACCGCGCTAAACGCTGCCTTCAAGCGCTCGGCCATCTAGATTTGGCTGCGGAACAGTGTACAGAAGAAGATCGTCTAATAATCACGCTTTGGAAGGGTCTGGCATCCCTCCATATACCTGGTGGCCAGCATGCGGCGGTGAACAATTTTACCACTTTCGCTGCCGGCTCTACTCTTCGGGCAGATCAACTTAAGCTCACTTCGCGGGAAAATGCCGCAAGGGCTAATCTTCTAGATCCCCTGACTAAGCCACCAAAGAGGAAGAGAACACCCGTGGAGCAGCTGTTTACTTTTAGCGACGGCTTTTCCGAAAGCGCCGAGAGCCAGGAAAGCAGGTCCATCGACCGGCCCCAGGGCGTTAGATTTGATACATTGCTAGACGAACGTGCTCAGAACAGGCTCCGGCACAACGAGGCTCAGAGCCTGCGATTCAAAGCAGAGGAGGACACATTACTCGCGGATGCATATTCGGAAATGGCTCAGCATGCCCGTGCTTTTGCTTTGTTGGCGCAATCGAGCGGTCATGCCTAACAGATCTGGACAGATCGTCAATGGTATACCGCCCAACACAAGCCCTCAAGCGGACGCCTGTCGGCGCCGCTTAGGGCCAAGCGCGTTCGGCGTCGCAAACAACTTTGGAATTACGTGATCACCACTGAAGATTTCCGGCGGCTCGCTCTTTCGCTCCCTGATGCCAGCGAGCAATCGCACATGGGCCATCCGGACTTCCGTGTCCGCGGCAAGATCTTCGCCACCCTCGGCTATCCCGACGATTCTCGCGGGATGGTCACGCTCCTTGACGACCAGCAAGATGCTTTCTCTCGCGCCAAGCCGGATTGCTTCGCGCCCGTACCCGGAGGATGGGGGCGACGGGGCGCGACCTACGTGAACCTCCGCGAAGCCGACGAAGAATCCGTTTATGACGCACTGGTCATGGCTTGGCGGAACAAGGCCCCGAAGTCTCTTCTCAAGCTGCATCCGTCCCTTTGGTCGGAGGCTTGAGCCAGAGGGGGCGAAGACCAGTGGAGGCTGAATGCAGTGGGCGCGAGATAGAAGCAGATAATGAGAGCTACTCTGTGGAGGTTGATTTCTCGAGTCCTCTGAACAGGGGAGTCCTTGAGTATCTGAAGGGATCGAGGCCGGAGAGGAAAGCAGAATGGGAGAGTATCTCGCCGTTGAGCGTAAAAAATCCTATCCTGAGCACCACCCGCCGCTCGATCGGCGTGCGGCTCTGGAGCGATCTTGCGGCGTCACTACCGGTCGAGTGCCGGTGGATTGTTCTTGGGGCGCCTGCCCTGGTGCATCCAGAGACTGGCATCCTGTTCGGTAGGTTCGGGACGAATGCCCCCGGGCCTGTTCCCTGCAACGCCTGACATCCCGTCGCTTGCGGAGCTATACACCCACTTGTATACTGGCCCCTGCCTGATGAGATACTTGTCTGGGTTGGGGCCTCCTTCGAGGATCTGCTGGACTTTCCCCCAGAAGCTCGGAGGGCTGCCGGCTACGACCTGCGCCGAATCCAGCGTGGCTTGATGCCAACCGACTGGAAGCCCATGCCGAGCGTTGGGCAAGGTGTCAACGAGATTCGAATCCATACGCATGTCGAGCATAGGGTGATGTACGTGGCAAAGTTTGAAGAGGCGGTTTACGTGCTGCACGCCTTCGAGAAGAGAAGCCGGCAGACTCGCGACACGGATCTCTCCTTGGCCCGTGAGCGCCTCAGGCAAGTCGAAACCCTCCGAAGAGAGGAAGGGAGAAGAAGGTGACTATCCGAGTTCGACACTCAACCGGGAATGTATTCAGTGATCTCGGATTTGGCGAAGATGAGGCAGAGAACCTCAAGATCCGAGCCGATCTCATGATTGAGCTGACCAGGTTGATCGAGGCCCAGGGGCTCACACAAGTCGCCGCCGCGGAGCTCCTCGGAGTGACTCAGCCACGGGTCAGCGACCTCATGCGAGGGAAGATCGATCGCTTTAGCGTAGATAGCTTAATTCTACTTTGTCAGACTGGGCGGCAGCTGCGGCGCCGCTTGATAGCCGGTGGCGTAAGTTGGGCGGAGATCGCGATGTAGCGCTCGGTCTCAATTTCCCCTGATGCTTTTTGATCCCTTGAGGGTGTCTCTCCTTGTCTTTCGCGGGCCGAGCGAAGACAAAAGAACCCCAACCCGCGGTGAGACTTCACCCCGGGACCGTTGATTCATTCCCCTCTACATCTTCGCCTGATGCCAGGCGGTCGATGAAAACGCTCTACACCGCGGCAAAGCCGCTTTGTCGTCGATAGGCTGACTCGGTTGCGTTTTGGCGAGCCCTGTGACGAGCCTTCATCTGGCGAACCACTTCGGCGACAGTAGCATCCCGACGAGGCAAAAAGTGAGCCAGCAAGACCTCGATGTCCGAGCAACTCAACAGCGGATAGGTTTCCTTCTGGGAAAGCCTCTCCTCCAGCATAAAAAGCATCGCCATCATCACCAAGGCCATATGGTGGTGCCAGGCAAGCCAGCCGCGAACCTGGTAGTCGGCCATGCCGCTCTCGCTCTTGGCATCCTGAAAAGAGCGCTCGATCCAAAAGCGCTGCCTCTGCATCCACACCAGCCGCTCCAGCGATGTCTCGGCGGGGGCGTTGCTCAGGACATGTTTGATCGTTTCTGGCGATCCCAACTCCCGCGTGGCCACGACATGCCAGCAGCGTGCCGTCGGTTCGCTCCCGTCCCACAGCCACACACGAGCTTGCAAAGCCTCCACTCGCAACTCCCCTTTGGTCCCGGGACGAACTGTGACTTTCTGCCAAGCCTCGGCAGGCTGAGCCTTGACCCACTCATCCACGCGCTGGCTCTCACTCTGCGCTTGGAGCTGCGTCGGCTTCTTGCCACGTGGCGATGTTCTCTCCGGCACGGCAGGTTCTGGATCTTCCAGGTAGATCCGCTGGTCTTTGTGCACGTCGGCCACGAAGATCTCGCCGTGATCCTCCAAACGGCGCAGCAAGGCCGGTTCCTTGCCGTAGCCACCATCCATACCCACCCAAGAAAACCGCACGCCGTTCTGGCGGGCACCCACGACCATTTCGAAGGCCAAATCCGCCTTGCTCTTGTACACCACTTCCTGCTCGGGAATACCGGCCTCCCGACACCTTTCCGGATCCAGCACCCATTCTTTGGGAAGGTACAACCGCGTGTCGATCAGTGTGGCATAGGGTCCTTGCCCCAGGCAGGCGAACACCGCCACCTGGCTGTTGTCTACTTTGCCCAGGCGGCCGTTCCATTGCCGCGCCACCCCAACCGACATCTTTCCCTTCTTCGCGAAGCTGCTCTCGTCAATGTAAAAGCCGGTATCCGCAGACCCACCCAGATGGCGATCTGCCTCCTGTGCCACCTGATCCAGTACCGCACGAGCATCCCACTGGGAATGGGAGAGAAAGTGCTGGAGCGATTGGTAGTTACAATCGGGTACGACTTCTTCCATACGCTCCATGTTTTTGCGGCTTGCCTGCATCAAGCCCTGCAGGTACAGATAGGCCTGCAACCAAATGGAACGCGTGTAGCGCAGGAAATGATGTTCAAAGCGTTTCGAGAAATTCTGAAACCTCTGTCCCATCTCTTCGAGCGGGGACGGGGCATCGGTAATCTCCTTGAACTTACGTCGTTTCTGGCGGGGAGTTGGGCATTTGGGTATCTTCCGCGAGCACCGCTATGGTGCTCTGACGAAACTCTACGCTCAAGGGTGTCGAGAATCAAGATCTTCGGCGAGCAATTCGCCGAAGTTGGCGACAGACAGGAGCCAAGGAAGACAACGAGAGGACCTGTAGATGGCAGGTCTACAGGTTGTGTAGCCGATATGGCAAACTTATGAGGCTCTGCCGAAATCGACCGAACCACCCGGGCAGACTGACAAAGTAGAATTAATTGAGATGCTCGGGCACGCAGGCGCCTGCGTGTCCGTTGTAGTCACTCAGCGCAGCCAGGTTGCATAGTCGGCGCCGAACCCGGCACCTCAAACGGACGACTGACGCCGCCGCTTAGGAAAGAACGGTCAGCGCCCTCCGCGCGGCGAGCGTCGACTCGACGCAGGCGCTGGTGGGGGGATGAGGAGACGGCGAGCGCTCAGGCCCCTCCTGGATCGATCTCTCTCCATCCTCTCCGAAGGGGGCGGCTGCCGGCTGGCCACGCCCCCTTTCCTTGGGTCTGTTTCCCGGCTTCCCCCCGAACCGGACGCCATCCTTCGTCAACCCGGACGCGTCCGTCGTGAGCCCGGACGCTCGACTTGCTCAAACATCCGCGCCCGGGTTGAAGCCGTCCGCGTCAGCCGCGGCTCTACAACGGCACCAGCTCCGTGGTCGTGGCCCTGGACTTCTCGCCTCCGAGGTCCTGGGCGTACTTGATGGATCCTGGCGTCTTGTATTTCTCCAGATAGGCCTGATCGACCGCGGCCTTCAGGCGCTCGCTCCTCGTATGGACGGCGCGGACGGCGATCTCGCGGCCTTCGACCTGGATCGTGCCGCGTGGTTCCTCGAGGAACGTCCGGTACCAGCTTCGTGGCTTCAGGCTCCAGGACCGCACGAAGATACGGCCCTCCACCACCACGGCCCAGATGCCGATGAACCGGTGCGGCGCCGTGCCTGCCCGGATGCCCAGGATCTTGTTGGTGTGGATCTCCGCCACGACGTCGGCGGGGAATCGTCGCTTCGCTTCCATGATGCCCCCTGGTGTCGGATCAGGCCCGGTCGACGTCCAGCAGCACCTTCAGCACGGGGCGGCTGCGCGCGTGTTCGAGGGCTTCCACGCCGCGCGAGAGGTCGAAGCGGCCGGACACCATTCCGCTCACGTCGATCTGGCCGGATTGCAGCGCCGCGAGCGCCTGGTCGAACGGCCCGCACCGTGAGCCCACCAGCGTGATCTCGTCGATGACGAACGGCGCCCACGCCATGGTCTGCGTGCCCGCCACCGTCGTCTTCTGGACGATGGTGCCGCGCGGGCGGACGAGCTGAAGCGCCGCCGGCAGGCCGGTGTCCGATCCGGTGGCGTCGACCACGACGTCCGCGTGACGGTCCCGGTTCACCTCGTCGAGCCGCGCGGTGGCGATGCCGAGCGACTGGAGCAGCGCCAGCTTCTCCGCGTGCTTGCCGACCACCAGGACGTGATCCGACAGACCCGCCAGCACCTGCGCGCACAGATTCCCCAGGCGCCCGTCGCCGAGGACGACGATGCGGTCGTGGCGGGAGACCGGAATCTGTGCCGGAATCTGGAACGCGGCGGCCACGGGCTCGGTGAAGACGGCAATGTCGTCCGGAAGGCTGTCGGGCACCTCGTGGAGGTTGCGCTGGGGCACGGCGATCAGATCCGCAAACGCGCCATCGTGGCCGAGAATCCCGAGCACGCT
>Ga0209682_10000763_pt1 | contig 10684 bp, 5 predicted proteins | sample DOMMetBare2Fresh_2_FD_187471 | JGI IMG/M metagenome (GOLD analysis project Ga0209682, IMG submission 187471) | Wetland sediment microbial communities from St. Louis River estuary, USA, under dissolved organic matter induced mercury methylation -... | ecosystem: Environmental > Aquatic >...
GCAGCCGGCCCAACGGACGCGATCGTCGCGTTGACGCCGACGCCCGCCCCGTTGCGTCCGAGCCGCGCCGGCGGCGCCTGTTCGAGGTCGTAGCGCGCCGCGTCGATGGCCGCCCTAATTGCGCGCCCCGGCGAGCCGTGCTGCTCGAGCTCCTCGGCGGCCGGGAGCCCGCGCGCCGTGCGGTGGTCCGCGCCCTGGAGCTGGGAAAATCCGTCGTGACCGCGAACAAGGCTCTCCTCGCCGAGGAGATCGACTCCCTGGAGCGTCTGGCGGCCCGTCGCGGCGCCCGGCTGCTGTACAGCGCCAGCGTCGGCGGCGCCCTGCCCGCGCTGGAGGCGGTGCGCCGCCACGCCGGCCGCATCCGCGCCCTCTCCGGGGTGCTCAACGGCACCTGCAATTACGTCCTGGATCGCCTGGGCGAGGGAGACACGTTCGAAGCGTCGGTGGCGGCGGCGCAGAGCGCCGGTTTTGCCGAAGCGGATCCGGTGCTCGATCTCGACGGCTCCGACGCGGCCCAGAAGCTGGCCCTTCTCGTGCGTGAGGCCTTCGGCGTCCTGCCGCGCTGGGACGCCATCCCGCGTCAAGGGATCGCCGGTGTCACTCACGATTCCTTGCAGTCGGCCACCCGCCGTGGTGGGGCCGTACGGCTCGTCGCGAGCGCCGAACGGACCCCGGCCGGCCTTCGCGCGAGCATCCGCCCGGTGGAGGTCCCGCGCGCGCATCCGTTCGCCCGGACCACGGGCGCCGGCAACGCTCTGCGCATCGAAACCACGGACGGCGAGGTGATCGATCTCGCGGCTCAGGGAGCCGGCCGCTGGCCCACTTGCGAAGCGGTGCTCGCCGATCTCCATGACCTCCTCGCGGCGCGGTTCGAAGCCTCCTGCCCGGAGAGCTTCGAGGTTGAGGCAGGTGTGGCATGAAGCTCTCGACCCGCTGTGTCCGCGTTTTCGCGGACGACGATCCCTACGGCGCCGTGGCGCCGCCGATCTATCAGACGGCCACCTTCCGCCAGCCGTCCGCGGTCGACTTCGGGGACTATGACTATTCCCGCACCGCGAACCCGACGCGCTCCCTCGTCGAGCAACAGATCGCGGCGCTCGAAGGAGGCCGCTTCGCCTGTGCTTTCGCGAGCGGCATGGCGGCGATCACCGCGGTGACCCGGCTGGTGCGGGCCGGGGAAGAAATCCTGGCCGGCGACGACCTCTACGGCGGCACCACGCGCCTGCTCGCCAAGGTCGCGCCGCACCAGGGGATCCGCGTCCGCTGGGTCGATGCCACCGATCCGGCGGAAGTGGAGCAGGCGATCGGGCCGCAGACCCGGCTCCTCCTCGTCGAGTCGCCCACCAATCCTTTGCTGCGCGTCGCCGATCTCGAACGGCTCGCCGCGCTCGCCCGGCGGCGGGGCCTGCTGTTCGCCGTGGACAACTCGCTCCTCTCGCCGGTCCTCCAGCAACCGCTCGTTCTCGGTGCGCACCTGGTGATCCATTCGGCGACGAAAGCTCTCTGCGGCCACGGCGACGTAATGGCCGGCGCCGTGATCACCGACGATCCGGACCTCCACGCGCGGCTCGCCTTCCACCTGAACGCCGAGGGCGCCGGCCTCGCACCGTTCGACAGTTGGCTTTTGCTGCGGGGCATCAAGACGCTCGCGCTGCGGATGGAACGCCAATGCGCCACCGCCCGGAAGGTGGCGAGCCGGCTGCTGGCCCATCCGGCCACCCGGCAGGTGTTCGATCCCGGCCTGGGTCCGGTGGTGAGCTTCACGACCGGTGATCCCGATCTGTCGCGCCGCGTCGTCGAAGCGGCGCGCCTGTTCACCATCGCGGTGAGCTTCGGATCGGTGACTTCCTCGATCAGCCTGCCGTGCCACATGTCGCATGCCGGTGTGCCGGCGGAGCTGCGCGGCCGGCTGGCGCCGCCGGCGGATCTGGTGCGCCTGTCGGTGGGGATCGAGGATCCGGACGATCTGTTGGACGACCTCGGGCAGGCGTTTGCCGTTGCGATGGCCGCAACGGCCCCCGAGGTCTGTGTAGAAAGGGTGGGATGAGGAGAAGTCCCGCCTGCCCGGGCAAAGCGCTCGGGCAGGCGGGATGTTCGAGCTAGGCGCCGAGCTTCCTGGCGAGGTTGGTCGCCAGGGCGTCCATGAAGTCGTCCGTCGACAGCCAGGGTGCGTCGCCGCCGATGAGGAGGGAGAGATCCTTGGTCATCTGGCCTCCCTCGACGGTCTCGATGCACACCCTTTCCAACTGATCGGCGAACTCCGTCACGGCCGGCGTCGCGTCGAGCCTGCCGCGGTGGGCGAGACCCCGGGTCCACGCGAAGATCGAGGCGATCGGGTTGGTCGAGGTCTTCTCCCCCTTCTGCCACTGCCGGTAGTGCCGGGTCACGGTACCGTGCGCGGCTTCGGCCTCCACGGTGCGGCCGTCGGGCGAGAGGAGGACCGAGGTCATCAGGCCGAGCGAGCCGAAGCCCTGCGCCACCGTGTCGGACTGGACGTCTCCGTCGTAGTTCTTGCAGGCCCACACGTATCCACCTTCCCATTTGAGGACGGCGGCGACCATGTCGTCGATGAGCCGGTGCTCGTAGGTGAGGCCGGCCGCGTCGAACTCGGCTTTGAACTCGGTCTCGAACACCTCGGCGAACAGGTCGCGAAAGCGGCCGTCATAGGCCTTGAGGATGGTGTTCTTGGTCGACAGGTAGACCGGGTAGTGGCGGGCCAGGCCGTAGCGGAACGAGGCGCGGGCGAAGTCGCGGATCGAGTCGTCGAAGTTGTACATGCCCATCGCGACGCCGCTGCCGGGGAAGGCCGCGATCTCGTATTCCGCCGGCGCGCCGCCGTCGGCGGGGTGGTAGGTCATGGTGACGCGGCCCGGGCCGGGCACCACGAAGTCGGTGGCCTTGTACTGGTCGCCGTGGGCGTGACGGCCGATGACGATCGGCTTGGTCCAGCCGTGAACGAGCCGCGGCACGTTCCTCATGATGATCGGCTCGCGGAACACGACGCCGCCGAGGATGTTGCGGATGGTCCCGTTCGGGGACTTCCACATCTTCTTGAGGCCGAATTCCTCGACCCGCGCCTCGTCGGGCGTGATCGTGGCGCACTTCACGCCGACGCCGTGCCGTTTGATCGCGTTCGCGGCGTCGACCGTGACCTGGTCATTGGTCTCGTCGCGGTACTGGATCGACAGGTCGTAGTACTCGAGCTCGACGTCGAGGTACGGCAGGATCAGTTTCTCCCGGATCTGTTTCCAGATGATCCGGGTCATTTCGTCGCCGTCGAGCTCGACGACCGGTTTAGCAACTTTGATCTTGGCCATCGGCCAGGGTCTCCTCTCGCTGTGCTGAAAAAATCCTTGTCCGGCGGGCGCTAGAAGCTCACCCGCACTCCCAGCCGGAAGGACGTCGGCGGTGTTCGCAGGACTGCTTTCTTGTAACCCGGATTGACCGGGGTCGGTGAGCTGTTGTCGGCTTCCTGGAAACCCCAGCGCTGATCCACCAGGACCGCCTTCTGGGCGTTGAGCAGGTTGAAGACGTCGACCAGGACGTTGATCGTCGCCGGGCCGGCTGCGACCGGGTAGCCGAGATGGAGGTCCGCCTCGTAGTTGGCGGGGGTCCTCCCCTCGGCGCCACGCGGGGTCAGGAAGAACTCATAGCGGCCGTAGATGTCCGAATAACCGTAGCGGGTGACGGGGGTGCCGGAGCGGTAGTACGCCGAGGCCCCCACCGAGAGCTTCCAGGGGCTGAACCAGACGCCCGAGACCTTGAATTGATGCCGGCGGTCGTTCGACAGCGGACCCTTGTTGGTGATCCGCGAAAGGTCGCTGCCGTTGGTGAAGAAATCGTAATAGTCGTACGCCGCCGTGATGTTCGGGTCGGCGCCGACGTTGGTGAACGGCGCGTAGAGGCCGTCGAAGTTCCCGTCGAGCTTCGAATAGATATACGAAACGAGCCCCTGCCAGTTGTTCGACAGGCGTTTCTGGACGTCGAGCTGGACCCCCTTGAACTCGCGCTTCGGTTTCGGCGCCGGGAAGGTCTGGGCATAGTCCAGGGTGAACACCCGGCTCATGATCCCTTCGCCCGGGTTGCCGATGCAGTAGGTGCCGTCGTCGGCGCAGAGGAAGTCTTCGATCACCTGGCCGTAGTCGCGGTAGATCCCTTTGACTCCGACGGAGACGCCGGGCAGGACCTCGCGTTCGTAGCCGAGGAGGTATTCGTTGATGTATTGGTTTTTCAGGTCCGGGTCCACCGGCTCGGTGAAGCCGCCGAGGATGGCCGAGGAGACGTCGAGATCGGCTTCCGCCTGCGCATCGGGTTTCGTGTCCGTCGGGCTGTAGTTGAAGATGCGGGTCTGGCGCTCGAACGAGAACGACCGGATGACCAGGTCCATGGGGAGCTGCTCGTAATAGCGGCCGTACGAGCCGAAGACTTTCGAGCGCCCCTGGCCCTCCGGGTCCCAGACGAAGCCGAGCCGCGGCGCGTAGTCGTCCTTGAGATCGACCCGCTTCTCACCGGACGCGTCGATGATCTCCTGGCGGTCCCAGCGCAGCCCGAGGTTGAGCGTCAGGTTCGGCCGCACCGCCCAGCGGTCCTGGAGATAGAAGGTGGTGTTCTTGTGCTCGGGCGAGGCGATCAGCGCCGAGACCGGGGCGTTGTCCACGGTGGCGGTCGGCGTGGTCCAGTAGAAGTGGCTGTAGACCGGCCGGCCCGGATTGGCGGCGTTGGCGAAGACGTCGACCTGCTGGCCGCCGGAGTTGCGGCGGACGACCTCGGCCGATTCCGTCTCGTACTCGGCGCCGAATTTGAGCTGGTGCCCGCCGAGGAAACGGGTGAGAGAGCCACCCCAGAAGTCGCGGTCGAAGGTCTTCTCCTGGATCAGGCCGAAGCCGCCGGTCTGGAAGAAGTCGGCGTCGACCGCGCGGAACTGGATCTGGTCACCGGCGGCGGTGGCCGGTCCGACCGAGTTCTCCTCCTGATGCTGGGCGCCCTGGAGGGTGACGACCCAGTCGGAGCCGAGGATGCCTTCATAGCGCAGGGCGTAATCCTTGCCACCGAAGCTCCGGACGCCCTCGTAGGTGGAGGGCGCGCCGTTGAGCGAGTGCTGCGCGTCGTTGATCGCGCCGGTGTCGTCCCGCGGGTCCTGGAAGAACGTGCCGATGAACGAATGCGATTCGTTCAGCCGGTACGTCAGCTTGCCGGCGCCCAGGTCGCGGTCGCTGTCGGAGGTGACGGTCTGCCCGGCGAGCGGTCCCGACGGGAGCTCGCTGTCGGTGCTGTTGCTGACCCGGTCGTAGGCGGCGAAGAACCAGAGCTTGTCCTTGACCAGGAAGCCGCCGAGGTCGATCCCATAGTCTTCCCGGGTGAAGCCGGTCACCGTGCCGCTGCTGGTGGCGACCACGGTATCCGCGGAGCTCTGCAGCGAGTCGGAATCGTAGTAGCCGAAGACGTCGCCATGGAAGGTATTGCCGCCCGACTTGGTGATCACGTTGATGATGCCGCCGGTGGCGCGCCCGTGCTCCGCCTCGTACCCGCCGGTCTTCACGTCGACCGCCTCGATGAACTCGAAGTTGAGCTCCTTGCCCTGGAAGCCGTACTCGACGCCGGTCGTATTGACGCCGTCCACGTAGAAGACGTTCTCGGCGCCGGTCGAGCCGTAGACGGTGATCGAGGACTGCCCGGTGTTCTCCGGATTGGCGTCGGAGGAGACACCCGGCGTGATCTGGACCACGGAGGAGTAGTTGCGCCCCGTGGGCAGGGTCGCCAGGGAGCGGGCGTCCAGGTTGGTGCCGAGCTCGCTCGTCGTGGTGTTCACGACCGGCAGCTCGGTGGTCACCGTGATCTCCTCGGAGACCGAGGCGCGGAGCATCGGGTTGAGAACGGTGTCATCGTCCAGCGCCACGGCGATTTCCTTGCGGGTGTCGGTGGCGAACCCGGAGAGGGTGAAGCTGACGCTGTAGATCCCGGGGGGGAGCAGGGTGAGGCGGTAGGTGCCGGTCTCGTCGCTCACGGTGGTGCGGACGCCCTGGAGGGAGGGGCTGCTGGCCTCGACCGTGACTCCCGGGAGGACGCCCCCCTGTTCATCCATCACCCGCCCGACGATGCTCCCCGTGGTCTGGGCGAAGGCGGCCGACCCGAGGGCGCAAAGAAGAGCTGCGAAGACGATGCACCGGCGGCACAACTGACTCATCGCGATCTCCTTGATCCGCGCGCGGCGGATCGGCAAGCGCGGCAGCTCGATGCGGCGGAGCTGTCACAGAGAAGTGATGCCGAATCTAACACAGAGCCCCCGCTCAGAGCCCCTGGAGCGCCGCGCGAACCTGTGGCTGATCGGGGTCGAGCGCGAGGGACCGCTCGAGCGCCCGGCGTCCCGCGGCCGGATCGCCGAGGCAGAGGGCGGAGAGGCCGAGCGAGGCCCAGGCGACCGCGTTGCCGGGAGCGAGGCGCGCCGCCTCGAGGAAGTCGGAGCGGGCGGCCGCGCAATCCTGGGCCTCCAGATGCGACCGGCCGCGGAGGAGTCGCAGGCCGGGGTCCGCCGGGAGCGCCGCGACAGCGCCATCCAGGAGACGCCGGGCTCGCGGGGCCTGGCCGGAGCGCGCCAGCTCCAGGGCGCGCGAGCCGGCACGCTCGGCGGCTTCGGGGAGCCCGGCCGCCGCGGCCTGGACGAGGAGGCCGTCCGACCGCTCGGGCTCGCGTCCCTCGGCCTGGAGCAGATCGCTCAGGTTCCACAAGGCCGAAGCGGAGCGCGGATCGAGGGCGAGAGCCTGCTCGAAGGCCGCCGCGGCCTCGCGCGTCTTGCCTTCCTGGCGGCGGAGGAGCCCCTCATTGTTGTAGGAGGCCGGCGTGCGCGTCGAGCCCGCGCCGGCCGGCGCCTGTGTGGGCTCCTGGCCGCCGATGTACCCGAGCGCCCGCAGCTTCTCGACCTCCTCGGAGGCTTGGGGGCGAGGGAGGGTGGGGACCGGCGCGGCGGGCAGCAGGGCGCGGTAGTCCACCGTCGCATGCCCTGTCCCCGCGGAGGCTCCGGGCAGGGGCGGTCCCGCGAGGCCGGTGCCGGCGGGCAGGCCGAGGAGGGCGAGGAGCGTGGCACAGACCTGGTCGACGCGTCCACGCTCGCGTGGTCCGGGCGCGATCCCCGGACCCCACAGCACGTACATCCCCTCCTCGCGGTGCCAGAGGCCCGCCGTGGCCGCGGCGGCCGAGGACAGCTTCTCGGGCCGCGCCTCGCGCCAGCGGAAACCGTGGTCCGAGGCGAGCATCAGCACGGCCCCGTGGCGCTCCGCGAGCTTCCGGTACTCTCCGAGCAGCCGGTCGATCTCCGCGAAATAGACCTCGGGCACCCGCGAAAAGCGCGCGAAGTCGGCGTCGGACACCTCCGGCCGCCGCGGTGGCGCGTAGGGAGCGAAGACGTGGCCGAGGGTGTCGGTGCCCTGGAAGTAGACGATGGAGAGGCCGGGCCGGCGCTCGGCGATCCACGACCGGGCGAGGGCGTCCCAGGCGCGGGTCTCGGCGAGGATCCGCCGCAGCGCGCTGACCGGATGGGCGTAGGCGTCCCGCTGTCCGGCCGCCGCCTGGAATTCCGCCGCCGTGAGATCCGGCAGGTAGGCCTGCAACGCCGCGAGATCCACCTCCCGCTCCGTCCGTTCCAGGATCTGCCGTGCCCAGGCCTCGCGTTCCGCGGGATGGACTGATCCGGCCGGCGGCGGTCCCGCTGCAGTGAAGGAGGAGAAGCGGTCGGCGACGAGCAGGCCGCGCACCGGCTCGGCGGGCCAGGTGGCCCACATCCCGAAGACGGCGACGCTCCGCCCCGCCGCGGACGCCATGTTCCACACCGCCGGCACCCGGCGCTCCTCGCGCGGGATCGGCTCGCGCGCGCCGGTCCGCGGGTCGAACCGCGTGAAGTCGAGAATGCCGTGCTCCACCGGGCTCACCCCGGTCATCTCCGTCGTCCAGACCAGAGGAGAGAGAGGCGGCTGAATCGTGGTCAGCACCCCGGTCCGCCCCTCGCGGGAGAGCGCGGCGAGGTTCGGCATGATCCCGGCCTGCATGTACGCGTCCAGAAGCTCCCAGTCGGCGCCGTCGAGCCCCACGAAGAGCACCGGAGGACCCTCCTGCGAGGCGCGGAAGATCTCCGGAACGACCGGCGGGTCTCCGGAGCCGGCGGTGGGGAGGGGGGCCTGCCGGCAGGCGGCGAGGAGGGCGGCGAGGAGGAGGGGGAGAGGGCGGATCACCGTGAGAGGGCCAGATCCATATAGTCGAGCACTGCCGCCGAGTACGGCTCCGCACCGGCGTGGTATCCGGCGAGCGTTGCCGCGGCGTTGGCGCGCTTGGTCTTCACGTCCGCTCCGGCCCCAAGGGCCATCAGGTACTTGTTCAGAGCCGCTTCCTGGGCTTTTTGCCGCTCCTGGCGCAAAGCCTCGTCCGCGAGCCGGTAGACCTCGATCGAGTGTTGGCCCCGCTCGCTTTCGTTCTTTGCCGCAACGAGTCCTTTGTCTCCGAAGACGAGGTGCTGGCGGGGATCGTCCGCGTACGGATGGAGCAGGAGCCGGTCCTCGAAGGTGTCCAGATCGTTCGGGTGGAGATAGGCGTATCCCTTCCACCGCGCGCTCGGCCGGGGCGGGCGCTTCAGGTTCCCGCCCGGCGCGAGCGCGACTGGATGGAGAAGGACGTAGGCGGCGGACTTCAAGGGGAACTGGGTTTGCTTTCCTTCGCCCGCGTTGCACTTCTCGCACGACGGGACCAGGTTCCACCAGTGGTAGGCGAGCCAGAAGTAGCCGGGATGGTCGATCACCTGCCCATCGATGTCCGTGCAGCGGCCCACGTTCAGCCCCTTCTGGCCCGCGATTTTGTAGGTCACCTCGCCTTTGGGGCGGAAGTGCTCACCATGGTGAGACCACCGTGTGCTGTTCGTCTCGCAGTAGGCGCACTTGCCGTGGAAGACGTTCTCGAGCAGCCACTTCTTGAGATCGGACCAGACGGCACTCTTCCACTTGTACGAGAACTTGGAGCCGGCGGGCGCTGTGGCCTTCCACGTTTCCCAGGCGTCGATCACGTCCTCGGTTGCCGCCTCCGCCCGTTTCTGCCAGGCGTCCCACCACTTTCTCTGGTCGGCAGGGAGCTGATCGGGATCGAACCGTACCTGGATCACGAGGCGCTCCTCGGCTCTTTCTGGAGAGCCTGAAACAGCTTGCGGGCGGTCTCCAGGAGGTTCTTCTGCGCGTCCGGGAAAAGATCGCCGGCCTGGGAGCGCAGGAGGTCCCGCAACAGCTCCTGTGCCCTGCGTTCCACCGGCGTTTCGCCCGAGGAGGGAATGCGGGCGTGCAGGACCGGCCGGAGACTCTGGAATTCCTGTTCCTCGTCCTCGTTGCGCCGGCTCTTGCCGAGCAGCTCCGTGTAGCGGTCCATCACCTCTTCGGTTGTCTGGGCGAGCGTCGTCGCGAGCCCGAAGAGATCGCCGGTGAGGATCTGATCGGCGCGCCCGGCAAGCATGTCCGCATCCACCGGGAGGCGGACCACCTTACCGTCCTCACCTCGCGCGAAGCGGAAGACCTGCTCGGGAGGCATGCCGGCGACCACCAGGGGGGAGTGGGTGGTGGCGATGAACTGGGTGTTCGGAAAGACCTTCTCCAGCTTGGGTACGAGCGTCCGCTGCCAGTTGGGGTGGAGGTGGGCGTCGATCTCGTCCATCAGGACGAGCGCATAGCGGTGCCGGGGGTCGGTGCCGCCGTCCTCGTCGTCGTCATAGACCTCGTAGAAGCGCTGGAGGAGGACGCCCACCCAGCCCATCAGCGAGATCATGCCCTGGCTCACCGCTTCGAGCGGAATGTCGCCATCGTCGGTGCGGACGATGATCTCGAACGTCTGCGGCCGGACCTCGACGAATTGGATCGTCACCCCTTCGGTGATCTCGCCGACGACCCGGAAAAATTCATGCAGCAGCTTTTCGTACACGCCCCCGTCGCCGGTGCGCGAGCGCGCGTCCTTGATCCAATAGTCGAGGTTGACGATCCATTGCTTCAACTGATTGAGCCGGGGGTCGGGATCTCCCTGGACGAGCGGCAGGAGGTCGCTCGGGGTGGGGCGCGCGCGAGAGAGGGTCTCCTGCGCCCGTGGCCTCTCCCAGCTCATGGTCCGTAGCGGAGGGAATCCGACGGCCAACCATCCCTCGGCTTCGAGGGGGCGGCCGGGGATCGAGAGGATTTCGACCTTCTGGTTCGGCCGGCTTTGCACGGTGGTCTTGTAGGTGCCGCGTTCCGTTTGCAGGGTGACGATCCCCGGGGCGGGGAGTTCCGTCGGGTTCCCGGAGTGCCGGAGCAGACGCCCGGCGAACGGTTCCGCGTCCTTGCCGACCAGGGCGACGGCGAGGGCCTTGAGGATGGTCGATTTTCCGACGCCGTTGTCCCCGAGCAGGATGTTCCAACGGGGATGGAAGGTGAGATCGAGATGCTCGAAGGCCCCGATGTTCTCGATGACGATGCGCTTGAGCTGGCCGGGCCCGTCTCCGGCCGGCACGGCCGCCTGGGCGGACAGAGAGCCGCGGGTCGCCGGCGACCGAACCGGCTCGGCCAGGTCGCGCAGCTCGGTCAGGAAGGTCAGGAGCTCGGGAAACCCTTTCGAGGGCCGGAAGGGGAGAACCTCGATCCCATACCGCCGCTGAAGAAAGCGGGCCTTGGACACCCAGGCCATCCCCTTG
>Ga0209682_10000764_pt1 | contig 10675 bp, 12 predicted proteins | sample DOMMetBare2Fresh_2_FD_187471 | JGI IMG/M metagenome (GOLD analysis project Ga0209682, IMG submission 187471) | Wetland sediment microbial communities from St. Louis River estuary, USA, under dissolved organic matter induced mercury methylation -... | ecosystem: Environmental > Aquatic >...
GGCGGACGCGGTCCGGCGTCCGGCCCGCCGCGGCGCCGATGCCCGGGCGCCGGCCCGGCCGCCGCGCTAGGTAGTACATGTCCCCCCCAGCTCGCCCGCGAAGGCGGGTGCGGCCGGACGTGGCTTCGGACCGGACGTGCCAGGACCGTCACCATGCTGCGTCCCGGGCACCGGTGGGGTGGACCATGCAGGACATGGGCGGAGCTGGTGCGGGCGCCGCGGTCGCGTGGGCCAGGATCGCCGACGGCTGGGCGCTCAACCTCGACGGCACCGACGCCGCGCTGGTCTTCTCGCTGCCGCGCATCGAGGTGCGCTCGAGCCCGCGGGGCTGGCGGAGCGAGTGCCTCCTCGCCGACGGCACCCGGAGCGAGTGCGGCCAGCCCTACCAGGGCGGCCTGGCCGCGGCCAAGACGACCGCGCTGGCGCTCTCGACGCGGCTGCTCGACGCGGCTTCGGCCGACACCCTGCGCGGGGCCGGCCACCTGTCCGGGGCGTGAGCGAGGAGGCCGCCACCATGTCCATCCTCGAACGCAACGCCCTGGCCCACCTCGGGGTCCGCCGCAGCGGCACCATCCAGCCCCTCTGCCTGAGCTGGCGCTCCACCTGGAACTGGACGCGGACGCCCGCCGAGGTGACCTGCCCGCAGTGCCGCGCCGCGCTCGCGTCGCGCGCCGCCGGGCAGCCCGCGCCGCCGGGCGAGGAGCCTGTGACCTGAGCTGCCGTCCGCTTCGCGCGAGCGCCTCCGCCGGAGGGGGCCCCTATGCGCCGGGCGCCGCCCGTCGTACAAAGGGTCGTTCCGTCGGCATGGTCGAGGCCGTCCCTCGGGGACCGCCCCGAGCTTTCGCCTCCTGCGCCACAGCGGGCGCCGGTCGCGGCGCCGACCCGCCGGGCGGGTCCGGCGCCCACGTCCCGGAGCCGGGCCATTGGCCCGCGCCGCGGTACCACACCGCGGTCGTCCGCCCGTCCACGGGGATGCCCGCCGACACCACTGGAGCACGCCGTGAATGACGACTTCCGCGAGCTGAAGGCCCGCGTCCGCCGGCTCAACGAGGTGCTGGCCGCCCGCGGCCCGGGCCACCTCCCCTTCGCCCAGGCGGTGAGCGCCGTGCAGCGCGCCGTCCGCCACGGCGATCGCAGCCGGACGCCCACCCCCGAGCTCCTCGGCCTGCTGGAGAAGGCGGAGCAGCTGGGGCGCTCCCTGGTGGACGGATGAGCGAGGCGGCTCCTCCCGCGCCGGGCGCCGTCCAGGGCCGCGACCAGGCGGCGCTCTGGGCGGCGGCCCGCGAGGCGGCCAGGCGCCACCTCCCCTACCCGACCCCTCGGCAGCACGCGGTGCTCATGCCGCTCTTCCGCGGGCTGCGCGCCTGGTTCCGGGCGCAGGCCCACGGCCTCGAGGAGCTGCGGCGGGCCGGGCCCTGCCTCATCGTGGCCAAGCACCCGCGCGGCTGGCTCTACGCCGAGACCATGCTGCTCGGCTACTTCACCTTCTTCACCGACCCCGGCTGGCCCGAGATCCAGGTGATGGAGAAGCGCGGCACCTCGCTGCACCAGGCGCCGCTGGTCGGCTGGCTGCGCCGCAACGTCAACACCATCCCGGCCACCGAGGAGGACGGGGTGGCGGCGCTGGAGGCGGGCCGCTCGGTGCTGGTCTTCCCGGGCGGGGCGCGCGAGCTGCACGGCGCGCCGGACCGGATCCGCTGGGGCGGGCACCGCGGCTTCGCGCGCGTGGCGGCGCGCGCCGGCGTGCCGGTGGTGCCGCTCGCCATCGCGGGCGCCGACCGCCAGCACCCCTGGCGGCTCCGGCTGGGAGAGCGCAACACCCTCTGGCTGCCGCCGCTCCCGGCCCCGGTGAGGCTCGACTACTGGTTCGGCGCGCCCATGGCGCCGCCGCCCTTCGGGGAGGCCGAGCGGCTGGGCGCCTTCGCGGACGAGGTGGCCGCGGCCACCCAGGCGCTGCTCGACCGGGCCACCGCGGCCCAGGGCCGCCAGCCGCAGCGCCCCGCGGGCGCCACGGACGCGCGGGCCTCCGGAGGGTCGCCCGGGTGAACGCCCTCGTCATCACCGTCGACGTCGGCAAGCACCGCGTCGTCATCGAGCGGCTGGAGAAGCTGCGCTGGCTGGTGTCGGTGGACGGCCGGCGCCACGCCATCTACTGCAGCGAGAGCCGCGCCCGCGCCGCGGGCCGGCGCGAGGCGAGGCGGCTCGACGTCCCGCGGTGAGCGCCCCGGGCACCGGTGACCCGCCGGTGACCCCGCTCCGCCATGATGGTGCCTTCAGGACGATCGCGCTCCCGGTTCGCGCCGGCTCGGCGGCCGCCCCACGAGGAGGCGCCATGGTGCCGTCGCCGGTCCACCCCAAGGTCTCGTTCCTGCCGCCCGGCCCATTCCACGCCGACGTGAAGGCGCGCGTCGAGGCCTACTTCCGCCTGAGCGGGCGATCGCCGCGCGGCGGGTGGCGGCTCGGCCTGAAGGGCGCCATCATCGGCGCCTGGTTCGCCGCCTCCTGGGCCGCGCTGGTCCTGGGCCATCCGCCCTGGTGGCTCGCCGTGCCCCTGGCCATCTCGCTCGGGCTCGCCTGGGCCGGCATCGGCTTCGACGTGATGCACGACGCCAACCACGGGGCCTCGGCCCGGCGGGGCGGCTGGAACCGCGCGCTGGCCTTCTCCTCGGACCTCATCGGCGGCAGCTCGATCATCTGGCGGCAGAAGCACAACGTCCTCCACCACGGCTTCACCAACGTGCTCGGCCTGGACGCCGACCTCGAGTCCGGCGGGCTGCTGCGGCTGGCGCCGTCCCAGCCCCGGCGCCCGCTCCACCGGCTGCAGCACCTCTACGTCTGGCTGCTCTACCTGCTCTTCCCGCTCCGCTGGTTCTTCCTCGACGACTTCCGCGATCTGGTCACCCGCCGCATCGGCGCGCGCGCCCTGCCACCGCTCCCGCCCGGCGAGCTGGCGTCGCTCCTCCTCGGCAAGGCCTTCTTCGTCGGCTGGGCGCTGGTGGTGCCGCTCTGGCTCAACCCGGCGCTGCCGGTCCTGCTGCTCGGCCTGGTGGCGGCGGGCACGCTCGGCGTGACCCTGGCCACCGTGTTCCAGCTGGCCCACGCCGTGGGGGAGGCCCGCTTCCACTCGGCCGCGGCGGGGCGCCTGCCGACCGACTGGGCCACCCACCAGGTCGCCACCACGGTGGACTTCGCGCGCCGCAGCCGGGTCTGCGCCTGGTACCTGGGCGGCCTCAACTTCCAGGTGGTCCACCACCTCTTCCCCGCGGTGAGCCACGTCCACTACCCGGCGCTGGCCCCCATCGTGGAGGCCGCCTGCCGGCACCACGGCCTCCCCTACCGCGCCTGGGACAGCTTCCCCGAGGCCCTGGCCGCCAACCTGCGCTGGCTCCGCGAGATGGGGCGCCCGGGCGCGGCGGTGGCGGCGGCCTCGCCCGGCCTCGCCTGAGAGGCCGCGGCCGGAGGGCGCCACCCTGCCGGGCATCACGTTTTCTGAATGAGTTCGTCCGATACTTCCTCATGGTCCGCTTCCGCCGCGGCCGCTACACGACCTGGTCCACGGCCGCATGCCGCGCCCGTGGCCGACGCGGAGCCGACGAATGGTGGAGCATGCGCTGTGGGAGTGGGGGGCCTTCGGGGCGCTGGTGCTGGTGATGCTGGCGCTCGACCTGGGGGTGTTCCACCGCAAGGACCACGTCATCGGCCCGCGCGAGGCGCTGGCCTGGTCGGCCGTGTGGGTCGCCCTGGCGCTCGGCTTCGGCGGCTGGGTCTGGCTCCACCACGGCCCCGGCTCGGGGCTCGAGTACCTCACCGGCTACGTCATCGAGAAGTCGCTCTCGGTCGACAACATCTTCGTCTTCGTCGTCATCTTCGGCGCCCTGGGGATCCCGCCCCTCTACCAGCACCGCGTCCTCTTCTGGGGCATCCTCTCGGCCCTGGTGCTGCGCGGCGCCATGATCTGGGGCGGCGCGGCGCTCCTGTCGCGCTTCCACTGGGTCATCTACCTCTTCGGCGCCTTCCTGGTGATCACCGGGGTGAAGCTCCTGCTCACCCGCGGCGCCGTGGCCCACCCGGAGCAGAGCGCCGTCTTCCGCTTCCTGCGCCGCGTCGTCCCCGCCAGCCCCCGCCTCGACGGCAACCACTTCTTCACGCGGGACCAGGGCCGGCTCCTCGCCACGCCGCTCTTCTTCGCGCTGGCCCTCATCGAGCTCACCGACGTGGTCTTCGCCGTCGACTCCATCCCGGCCATCTTCGCCGTCACCCAGGACCCCTTCATCGTCTTCACCTCCAACATCTTCGCCATCCTGGGGCTGCGGTCGATCTACTTCCTGCTCGCCAGCGTGGTCGAGAGGTTCACCTACCTGAAGCCCTCGCTGGCGGCGGTGCTGATCTTCGTGGGCGCCAAGATGGCGCTGGTGGACGTGGTGAAGATCCACCCGGCCGTCTCGCTGGCGGTGGTGCTGGCCATCCTGGCGACCGGCGTGGCGGCCACGCTGGTGACCGCCCGCCGGACGGCCTCCCGGGCCCCGGCCCCGCCCATGCCCGAGGCCTCGCCTCAGGCGGCGTCGCCCGGGCGCGCCGCCCCGCCGCCGCCGTGGGCCGCCGCGGGCGACTGACGCCCCAGCGGCCGCAGGCGCGGCGTGAGGATGAGCGCCAGGCCGTAGCAGGCGAAGCCGAGGATGAGCGTGGCGGGGCGCCCCAACCGCAGGTCCTCCAGGAGCACCTTCACGCCCAGCAGGCCGAGCACCGGGTAGGCGAGCAGCCCGGCCTCGCGCCAGGCGGGGAGGCGCCCCGCCCAGGCCAGCAGCACCGCCGCCGCGGCCAGCACGGCGGTGCGCGCCGCGGCGGCCGCGCCCGGATTGGCGTCGCCGCCCGGGCGCCCGGCCACGAGCGGCACGAGCCGCCCGAGCACGAGGCCGGCCGCCGCCGCGGCCAGGGTGGCGAGGAGCGCGAGGTGGGCGAGGCGCGCCCATCGCGCCGCCCGCTCGCCGCCCTGCCCCGCCATCCAGGCGACGGCGGCGAGCGCCGCGACGAGCGCCCCCTCGGCCCACCCGGCCGGCGCCCAGCCGGCGCCGGGGAGGCCGAGCGTGGCCTGGCTCGCCAGCGCGAGCAGCCCGCCGGCGGCGGCCGACGCGACGGCGTAGGCGGCGGCGTGGGCGGCCAGCAGCGGCTGGGCCGTGCGCCAGGCGCCGAGCGCCGCGGCGAGCGCCAGGACCGCCAGCGCCGCCGCCAGCGCGCCGCCCGCCAGCAGGAGCGTGGTCCCGGCCAGGCTGAGCGCCAGCGCCACCCAGGCGGAGTAGACGAGGTCGAGCCGCCCCGCCCCGCCCCGGCGCAGGAGGACGGCGGCCGCGGCGTAGGCGACCGCGCCCGCGGCGAGGCAGGCCGCGCCCAGCCCGGCCACCCCGAGCCCGCCGCGCGCCTCCAGGAAGGTGGCGCCTCCCGCCGCGAGCGCGATGGCGGCGGCGACCTGGGCCAGCTCGAAGGGCTCCGCGCCGCGCCGCACCGTGAGCGCGCGCGCCGCGGGGCCGACGAGCGAGACGGCGAGCAGGGTGACCAGCACGAGGAGCGCCTGGCCCGGCCCCTCGGTGGCCCCCGGCGCCGCGGCCCGCACCACCAGGGCCAGGGCCGAGAGGTCGGCCGCCGCCGCCACGGGCCAGCGCAGGCCGCGCCAGCCGCGCAGGTCGCGCAGCCAGGCGGCGCCCGCGCCGAGCAGGACGAGGAGGAGCGTCGAGGGCACCAGCCGGCCCGTGGCCGGCATGAGCGCCAGCGCCGCGCCCAGGCTGCCCAGCCCCGCCACCCAGGCCAGCCCCTCCAGCCGGCGGCGCGCCGCCACCCCCAGGGCCGCCGCCGAGAGGAGCGCCAGCAGGGCCACGCCCGCGCCCAGCCCGAGGAGCTGGAACTTCGCCATCGCCTCCACCAGCAGCGGGAAGCCGATGAGCGCCGCCGCCACGCCGTGGGCCGTCGCGGAGGCCCGGACGCCGCGGGCCGCCGCCCCGTCGGCCAGGACGAGGCAGGCGCCGGCGTAGGCGAGGCCGAGCGCCGCGCCGGCCGCCACCGGGAGGCTCCCCGAGTCGGAGAGGGCGCGCAGCACGAAGGCGCCGGCCAGCACGAGGAGCGTGCGCCCCACCAGCGCGAACCCGGCCTGCACCGTCACGGCATCCGGCGCGTCGGCGACCGGGGCGAGGGCCGGCGCCTCCAGCGGGCCGGCGCGACGCGGCACGCCTGGGGCACGGCGGGGCGGGGCCTGCTCCAGCGCGGCCACCCGCTCGGAGAGCTGCGCCACCTGCCTGGTCAGCGCGTCGAGCTTCGCGTCGAAGCGTGCCTCGAGCGCCGACTCGACCATCGCCTCCTGCCCCACCTCCGACCGCGTCACGCACCCTCCGCCCGGGCCGGAGCGCGCCATCGCCTCCCGGGCCCCGCGGGGCCCGGCGTCGCTCCGTCCGTGAAGGCTAAGAAGCATCCGATGGCCGTCTCCGGCACCGCCCCGATCGGGTCCACCGGCCGTGCGCCTCCTCCGAAGGAAGCAGCGCCCGCGCTTCTGGTAGCCTCGGCGGCATGGGCATGGACGGCTACAAGCGGCTGCTCGAGTCGAACCGGCGCTGGGTGACCGAGCGGCTCGCCGAGCGCGAGGACTTCTTCACGCGGCACGAGGGCGCCCAGCACCCCGAGTACGTCTGGATCGGCTGCTCCGACAGCCGCGTCCCGGCCGAGACGCTGACCGGCTGCCAGCCCGGGGAGCTCTTCGTCCACCGCAACGTGGCCAACCAGGTCGTCCACACCGACCTCAACATGCTCACCGTGATCTTCTACGCGGTGGAGCAGCTCAAGGTGAGGCACATCATCGTGTGCGGCCACTACGGCTGCGGCGGCGTCAAGGCCGCCATGTCCCGCACCGACTTCGGCCTCATCAACCGCTGGCTGCAGAACATCAAGGACTGCGCCGAGCGCCACGGGCCGGAGCTGGCCGCGCTGCCCGACGAGGAGGCGCGCTCGCGCCGGCTCATCGAGCTCAACGTCGTCGAGCAGGTCGACCACCTCTCCAAGACCTCGGTCGTCCAGAACGCCTGGAAGCGCGAGGGGCGGCCGTGGCTGCACGGCTGGGTCTACGACATGCGCGCCGGGCTGCTCCGCGAGCTGGTGACGCGGACCGCCACCGACCTGCCCCACCCGGTCCACCGCTTCGACGCAGACGAGCCGTGAGCGGGCCGCGCGCTGCGCTGCGGCGCTGGCTGGGCCGCCTGGCGGGCCGGCCGCCCGCCCCGCTGCTGGCGGTGGTGGTGCCGGCCGACGAGCCGCTCCGGGCGGCGGTCCGCGCGCACCAGGCCGACCTCGCGTCGGCGCTCGGCCTGCGCTGCGACCTCGCCACCCCGCCCCACGTGACGCTCAAGCTCGGGTTCGCGGCGGCGGACCCCGAGGGCGTGGCGCGCTGGCTCGAGGCGCTGGCCGCCGGGGTGGCGCCCTTCGAGGCGGAGGTGGCGGCGCCGGGCGCCTTCGACGAGGGGATCCTCTTCCTCGACGTGGCGCGGGCCGCGCCCCTGCTGGCGCTGCAGCGCCAGGTGGTGGACGGCCTGGCGGAGCGCTTCGGCGTGGCCCCCTGGCCGCTCGAGCAGGGCGACCGCTTCCACTTCCACGTGACGCTGGCGACGGGCCTGGCGGCCGACCGGCTCGCCCTGGCGCGGCGGCGCGTCGAGGCCGTGGCTGGCCGCCACCGGCTGCCGGTGGAGCGGCTCACCCTGCTGCGCGCGCGCGGCGACGCCTGGGAGGTCTTCCGCGAGGCGCCCCTCGGCGGCGGGTCGCGGCCGGCGGCGGGGCCGGCCTGACCGGGGGCGCGCCGCCTACTGGAAGGTCCGCGGCGTCCGGGCGCCCGCGGCCGAGGGCAGGGCGGCGGCGCGGAGCTGTCGCGCCGCCGGCGCGACGTCGAGCCGCAGGACCTCGCCGAGGTTGAGGAAGGCGAAGAGCCCGCCGCCGTTCTCACCCGGCCCGCCCTCCACCACCAGCACGTAGTCGCTGCGCCGCCCGTCGTTGAGCACCACCGTGGTGTCGCGGGTGCCCGGCAGGAAGGCCTGCGGGTCGCCGCAGCAGGTGTTGGTCACCAGTACGCCCTCGCCGGGCGCGCCGAGGGCCGGGTTGCCGCGCAGCGCCAGCCGGTTGGAGGCGACGCGGCTCCCGTCGGCCGAGACCAGCAGCACGCCGGCCATGGCGAAGGCGTCGTGGCCGGCCGGCGCCGCGCCCTCGAGGTCGTTGAGCAGGGCGAGGTTGCGCTCCGGGCGGTTGGCCGGGTTGGCGGAGCCGCCCGCCACCGCCAGCGCACCGCGCGCCACCTGGAAGACCACCGCGTCGCCGCCGCCGCAGAAGCCCCCCTCGTCGCAGTCGAAGAGGGTGAGCCCCCGCACCCGGTTCCCCACCACCGCCCAGCCGTCGCCGGCCGTGGCGGTGACCGCCTGCACCGTCCCCTCGAAGCGGTTGCCGGACACGGTCACGTCGGCGGCGAAGCGGCCGAGCACGCCGAAGGCGAGCGGCCCGGTGTCGTCGCTCGACACGCCGGCGCCGTCGAAGACGAACCCGGCGATGCGCGTGCCGCTGGCGGGGCTCTCTCCCGCGGCCCCGTCGAGGAGGAAGCCGACGCGCAGCAGGCCGCCCAGCGCCGGCCCGCCCTCGCAGCCGGCGACGACCGGCCAGCCGCGACCGACGAGCGAGACGCGCTTCGTCACCGCCGCGCCGCAGTGGCGCCCCGCCGCCACGACGATGGTGTCGCCCGGCGCGGCGGCGTCGATGGCCGCCCGGATGGTGGCGTGCTGGCGCGGCACCTGGAGGACGGCCGCCTCGGCGTGGGTGGCGGCGAGCGCGGCGGCGAGGGCGAGGACGAGGGCGAGTCTGGACATGGTTCCTCCCGGGGTGAAGGCGACGGCTGGGATTCCACCATCCCCGAAAGGTGGAGGCGAGGACGCAGGGTACGACCTGACGGGTTACCGCTTCGGGTGGGGCCGCGCCTTGACGAGCTGGTGGAGCCCGAGCCGCCGCAGCAGCCTGCCGACCAGGGCCCGGGCGGTCGGCCGCTCCGGCGGGTTGATGGGCTCGCTCAGGACCTCGGGCCACAGCTGGCCGATGAGGGCGCGGAAGAACCGGAAGTCGGGGGCTTGCCGCGCCGACTCCTCCACCGAGAGGAGGCCGGCGAGGAGGGTGCGGCAGTCGAGGGGCGCGAAGGACTCCTGCACGAGGTCGTACTCCGCCCGGATCTGCGCCTGCCACCGCCCGGCCATCTGCTCCCAGCAGAAGAGGTCGAGGAGGGGCAGCCCGCGGCGCGGGGCGCCGGCCAGCCACTCGTCGAAGGCGCGCCGCGCGAACGGGTGGGTGCCCACCAGGCTGAGCGCCCCGAGATCCTCCGGCGTCACCTCGGCGTCGGCCCGGCCCGGCAGGCGCCAGAAGCACTTCACGATCTCGGCGACGTCGCCGGTGAGGCAGGTGACGCCGTCCGGCAGGTGGTCGCGCATGGCCTGCGCGTCGCCGCAGTAGGCCTCCTTCACCGCGTCGGCGTTCTCGCGGAAGCGCGCCCGGAAGGGCTCGTCGGCGGCCCGCGGATAGGGGACGATCCGGTGGGGCACGCCCAGGCGGCGCAGCAGGCGCGCCGGCACCGTCACGTCGCGCGAGTCGGCCGGCGCCGTCGGGTAGGTGAGCGTGAAGCACGTCGCCTGGGCGGCGAAGTCGCGCGCCAGGGCCAGCATGAGCCGGCTGTCCCACCCGGCGGTGAGCGGCACGGCGAGCGTGAAGCGGCGGCGCGCCCCCTCCACCAGGCCGCGCAGCCGGTGGGCGCTGGCCGCCACCGCCGCCTCGAGCGGCAGGCCCGGCGGCAGCGCGTCCGGGCCGGGCCAGAAGCGGCGGGCCGCGCCGGCGCCGAGGTCGAGCAGGTGGTTGGGCAGGAGGCAGCGCACCTCCCGGTACATGGAGCGGTCGCCCGGCATCCAGTAGACCGCGCCGTCGTCCTCGCCGCGCGAGGCCATGAACTCGAGCGCCTCCGGATCGCGCTCGAGCCCGAGCTCCCGCGCCAGCAGCCCGGGCTGCGAGGCGCACCAGGTGTCGCCGGCCGAGACCGCCCAGTAGACCTGCCGCAGCCCGCAGGCGTCGTGGAAGATGGTCGTCCGGGCGCCGTCGCGCACCACGGCGGCGAAGCGGCCGCCGAAGGCGTCGGTCCGGCGCCGCACCTCGGCCGCGGTGGACCGACCCGCGCCGAGGAGCTCCCCCACCAGCTCCTCGTCGGAGGCCTCCGGCCGCTCCGGGTCGAGGAGGTAGCCGAGCAGCGTGACGGAGCGGTCCCCGTCGGCCTGGTGGACCACCGGCAGGTCGGGGTGCGCCGTGAGTCGGCAGCGCGGGCCGAGCTCGAGGCGCGTCCAGCCCGGCACGTCGAGGAAGCGGGGGCCGAGGAGGAACTGGCGGCGCCAGCGCAGCCGCGCGAGCGGTGCCTGGGCGACCTCGGAGGGTCCTGCCGCGCTCGTGCTCATCCGATCCTTCCCGGGACGGCAACCCTCGGCGTGTCCCCGGCCCGACCGACCCGGCCCGACCGCGCCGGATGCTACGATGCCGCCTCGCCTGCACACAGGGTCATAGGCGGGGGGCCGGGATGTCGACGATGCCAGGGTTCGGGGACGCGGTCACCGCCGCGGGGGAGCCGCCCCTCACCGTC
>Ga0209682_10000767_pt1 | contig 10660 bp, 8 predicted proteins | sample DOMMetBare2Fresh_2_FD_187471 | JGI IMG/M metagenome (GOLD analysis project Ga0209682, IMG submission 187471) | Wetland sediment microbial communities from St. Louis River estuary, USA, under dissolved organic matter induced mercury methylation -... | ecosystem: Environmental > Aquatic >...
ACCAGCTGGCCGCGGCGCAGCACGCTCACGTCGTCGGCATAGGCCATCACCTCGCGGAACTTGTGCGTGATCAGCACCACCGAGCAGGCGCCGCTGCCGCACTCCTTGATGGAGCCGATGTAGCGGAGCAGGGCGCCCGCCGACAGCTTGTCCATCTGCCAGTTGACCGCGACGTTGGTCTTGAGGGCCGGGAGCACGCCGTAGTCGTAGTTGCCCTTGTTGGAGTAGGTGAACCCGCTCGAGTCGGTGTAGCGGTGGTACTGGAGCAGGCTGCCGTCGAGGCCGAAGTTGAAGCGGCCGGCCACGGCGGTGGGCAGGTTGTAGCGGACCGAGAAGTCGGTGCCGGCGGTGGCGAACTTCGACAGGTTGCCCTTGGGGTCGTTGATGCGGATGACCTGGCCCGTCGAGTTGCGCTCGACGAAGTCGCAGAAGGGCGTGTTCCCGGCCGTGTAGCACTGGGAGAGGATCACGCTCGCGCCCCAGCGGCCGATGGCGTCGTCCACCTTGACCTTGTAGTAGTCGACGGTCACCGTGAGGCCCGGCACCCAGCGGGGCGTCAGCACGAGGCCGAGGGTCAGGGTCCTGGCCTTCTCGGGCTGCAGCGCGTTGTTCGACTTCCAGATCTCGAGGAGCTGGGTGGCCGGGTCGGCCGAGCCGGTGTCCGGCACGCCCTGCCGCTGGCACATCTCGCGGGTGGTGGCGCTCTTGGTGGCGAGCGAGCCGTTGCAGGGGTCGCGCACCGAGGGGTAGCTCTCCTGGTCGCCCTGGTAGAGCTCGTTGACCGTGGGGGCGCGGAAGGCCGTCGAGTAGGTGCCGCGCAGCGCGAGATCCTCGAAGGGCGCGTAGCGCACACCGACCTTGTAGGTCTTGTCCGCGTCGAAGAGGTTGTACTTGAAGAGGCGACCGGACAGGCTGAGCTCGAGGTCCTCCACGAACGGGACGCGGTTCATGATGGGGATGAGGAGCTCGGCGTAACCCTCGGTGACCTTGAAGCCGCCGTTGGTGGCCAGGCCGTTGTTGCCCGAGCTGTCGCTGGAGGCGGAGATCGGGTCGGGGGTGTAGACCAGCGACTCGCGGCGGTGCTCGGCGCCGACGAACAGGCCGACCGGGCGGTCCGAGAGGAGCTTGAACATCTCGCCGGAGATGGAGGCGGTGAACATGTTGAGGCTGTTGGTGGTCTGGTCCACGCCGTCGAAGGCGACGTAGGACTTGGCCGCCGGGCTGATGGCGCCGTCGCCGCCCAGCACGTTCATCGGCACGCAGCCGCCGATCTTGGTGGAGAGCACGCCGGCGGTCTTGACGCAGACCGGATTGCCGGCGGCGTCGAGCATCGACGGGCCGACCGCGTTGGTGACGCGGCTCATGATCATCTGGCCGGTCACGTTGGTCTGGGTCCGGACGATGCCGTTGTTGAAGGCCAGGTCCCAGTTCCAGCCGCGGAGCGGCCCGAAGGGCTCACCGAGGGCGCCGTCCACGCCGAGCACGGCGTGGAAGGTGTCGGCGTTGATCTTCCAGTAGCGGTCGCCGAACTCGACGGTGCGGTGGCGCCAGGAGGTGATGTCGACGCCGAACGGGTTGTAGACGCTGTCCTTGGAGACGCGGATCACCGTGCCCGGGCCGTAGACGTTGGTCAGCGGCATGGGGGCCAGGGTGGTGTCGGCGCTGCGGTCCACGAAGGAGGCCTCGTAGTAGCCGCGGGCCACGTTGCCCAGGTTGACGTCGCCGGCCGAGAAGAGCTGGAGGCGGCGGGCCGGGGTGATGATGTAGTTGGTCGGGTTGGTGTTGAAGAGGCTGGCGTCGTAGGCGGTGTAGCCGGTGGTGGCGCCGACCGTCTTGTCCCAGGTCGGGACGAGGATGCCGGCGCCGACGTTCGGGTTGGCGATGGCGGCGCGGCGGGCGGCGCAGGCGTTCTCGCGGAGGGCCTTGGCCGCCGGGTCGGTGATGGCGTCGATGACGGCCTGGGCGCAGGCGGCCGAGGGCAGCGTGAAGCGGCCGGCCGGGAAGGTGCTGGAGTTGCCGCCCGGGATCCGATCGCCGGTCTGGAAGTTGTAGTCGATCGACTCCTTGGAGAAGTTGCGGTCCTTCGCCATGAGGGAGCCGGACTTCTGCAGGCCGAGGGAGAAGAGCAGGTTGCCCTTCTCGCTGCCGGTGCCGGTGGTGGCGGCGAGATCGTAGACGTTGGCGTCGCCGCGGCTGGAGGTGCCGGCGTAGGCGCTGACCTCGGTGCCGTTGAAGCGCTTCTTCAGGATCACGTTGACCACGCCGGCCACGGCGTCGGAGCCGTACAGGGTGGAGGCGCCGTCCTTCAGGATCTCGATGCGCTCCACGGCCGCGGCCGGGATGCTGCCGAGGTCCACGCCGCCGTCGCCGACCATGCGGCGCCCGTTCAGGAGCACCAGGGTCCGCTGGGCGCCGATGGAGCGCAGGTCGACCTGCACCGTGCCGTCGTTGCCGTTGTTGACCTGGGCGTTCAGCGAGTTGCCCTGCTCGGGCATGGTCTGGAGGAAGTCGCCGAGGGCGATCTTGCCCGAGTTGGCCATCTGCTCCTTGTTGACGACCGACACCGGCGCCGGGGTGTTCAGGTCCTTGCGGCGGATGCGCGAGCCGGTCACCACGACCTCCTCGAGCGCGACCGTCTCGGGGGCGATGGCGAGGTTGGCGCGCAGGGTGACGTTCTCACCCAGCGTGAGGTCGGAGCGGGTCTCGGGCTTGAAGCCCTCGATGGAGGCGGTCACCTTGTACTTGCCGGGCGCCAGGCCGGACAGCGTGTAGGCGCCTGCGGCGTCGGTCACGGTGGCCTTCTCGCCAGCCACGGCCGGGGTCGTGGCGACGACCACCGCGCCCACCACGCCCTTGCCGGTGGAGCCGTCGGTCACGGTGCCCGTGATGGTGCTGGTCGTCTGCGCACCGGCCACGCCCGCGAAGAGGAGCGCGAGCGGCGCGAGGCGCGCGAAGCGAAGCAACGTCTTCGTCATGACTACCTCCAGGGAGAGTTCACTCAGCCACACCCCTTGCGGACGCATATCCCGGGCATCCCCGACCCGGGATCGACCGAAGGGTCAAACGATGTGGCCGCCCACCTAAGCGTTCGGTGCCGGGAATGTCAAGGGAACATGGACTGTTGCGGCTCCGAGCGCCCCTCGGGGTCTGCCCGCCGGTCGGGCAGGTGGACGTCCCGAACGGGATTTCCTGTTGCGCATCCGCCATCTTGGCGCACACCGGCCCACCGGATATCTGCCGGAATCCGCCGAACCCGAGGCGAGCGGCTCGGTCCGGCGGCCACGGACGCTGGGATCAGGGCGCCGCCCGGTGATCGCCCGCGGAGCGCGCCGGACGTACCGCGTCCCGCTATTGACTTCCGCCTACACCCGACTTAGGAAGCGGCTTCATTTTTCCGCCCCGATTCAGGCGTCAACCCAAGCGAGCCCCGCGTGTTCGACGAAGTCACCAAGCGAGAGGGTGGGAAGGCCCGGGCGAGGCGTGCCGGCTTCGTCTTCGGCTCGACCGCGTTCCAGGTGGGGGTGGTGCTGGCGGCCTTCGTGGTCGGGCAGCAGGTGAAGCAGGCGGTGCAGGAGCAGAAGGTGGACGTGAAGTTCGTCAAGTCCGCCGCGCCCCCGCCGCCGCCCGCCCCCCCGCCGCCGCCCGCGCCGCCGCCCAAGCAGAAGGCGCCCCCCACCGACAAGCCCAAGACCGATCTCCCCAAGCCTCCACCTCCGCAGGCGCTGATCCAGCCCCAGGACGTGAAGGAGGAGATGAAGACCGACACCTCGCCCAAGGAGCCCGAGTACGACTACTCCGGGAGCGGCGAGGGCGTGGTCGGCGGGGTGGTGGGCGCCGTGGCGCCCGAGCCGTCCATCGAGGACGCCCCGGCCTACGCCACCACCGGCTTCAAGAAGCCGGAGATGGCCGAGAAGGGCTGCGTGCAGCGCACCATCCGGCTGACGCCCGAGATGCTCGACTACATCACTGGCCCCGTCACCGTGAAGTTCGCCATCCTGAAGGACGGCACGCCGAGCCGCTTCGAGGTCATGTCGGCGGTCTCGGACCAGCGAATCGCCGCGGCCATCTGGCAGGCCATCAAGGCCTGCCAGTGGCGCCCGGGTGCCGACCCCCAGGGGCGCGCCACCAACATCTGGGTCACCCTCCCCTTGCGCTTCAACACCACCAACTAGCCGGGCTCGCCGCCGCCAGCCCGCACGCCTCAGCCGTTCTCTCCCCGGAGGTCCTGACCGATGTCGCTCCAGCTCGTCGACACCATCCAGCAGCTCGTCCTCGCCCAGGCCGCCCCCGGCGCCGGGCCCCAGCTCGACTTCTCCCTCAAGGGGATGGTCACCTCCATCGAGGGCTTCGGCATCGTGGTGGCGGGGATCCTGGCGCTCATGTCCATCTACTCGCTCGGCGTGGTGGCCGAGCGGCTCTGGACCTACTCCCGCGCCAACTCCGCCTCCCGGCAGTTCGCCGAGGGGCTGCCCGGCCTGCTGCAGGCCGGCAAGGAGGGCGAGGCCATCGAGCTCGCCAAGACCCTGAAGCGCGGCCACCTCCCCCGCGTCCTCGGGCTGGCGCTCTCCGAGCACCGGAGCGGCGTCGAGGCCATGTCCAAGGCCGGCCCCAAGGAGGTGGGGAACTTCGACGTCATCGCCGCGGTGAACCGCGCGGTGGACCGCTCCTCGCTCCGCACCGTCAACGAGCTGCGCCGCGGCCTGGGCGCGCTGGCCACCATCGGCTCGACCGCGCCGTTCGTCGGCCTCCTCGGCACCGTGTGGGGCATCATCAAGGCCTTCCAGAAGATGGCCATCGAGGGCGGCGGCGGCCTCGGCACCGTGTCCGGCGCCATCGCCGAGGCGCTCATCAACACCGCCTTCGGCCTGCTGGTCGCCATCCCGGCCGTCATGTTCTTCAACTACCTGACCAACCGGGTGGAGGAGATGCAGGTGGACATCACCGACTCGGCCACCGAGCTGGTCGACTTCTTCATGAAGGAAGGGCGCTAGTCCACCCCGGGCCGCCCGGCCCCGCCCCCCGCAAGAGGAAGAGGGAGAACCCAGATGTCCATGGACGTCGGCTCCAAGGCGGTCCGGAGCGACATCAACGTCACGCCGCTGGTCGACGTGGTGCTGGTGCTGCTGATCATCTTCATGGTGATCACGCCCATGCTCCAGCGCGGCAAGCCGGTGACGCTGCCGGACGCCAAGCACGTCTCCACGCTGGGCAAGGGCGGCGACCCCATCCTGCTCTCCATCACCAAGGACGGGCGGGTCTGGCTCGACAAGGTCGAGCTCAAGGACCTGGACATCGCCAGCGAGCTCCAGGTGGCCATGCAGGCCACCCCGACCGTCCCGGTCATGGTCAAGATCGACCGTGACGTGGAGTACAAGCGGGTGCGCGAGGTGGTGCTGGAGGTCTCCAAGACCCACATCATGGGGGTCAGCCTCGCCGCGGCGAAGGTGGACGAGAAGGAGCCGGCCGGCGCGCCCGGCGCCAAGCCGGAGGGCCACTAGCCATGGGAATGGCGCTCGGCACCAAGAAGCCGCAGTCCGACATCAACGTCACGCCGCTCATCGACGTGGTGCTGGTGCTCCTCATCATCTTCATGGTGCTCACCCCGCTGGCCGAGAAGCAGAAGTACACGCGGGTGCCGGAGTTCCAGCCCGAGGCCCAGCCGGTGCCGCCCGACTCGGTGCCGCCCGACCAGACCATCCTGACGGCGCTGGCCAACGGGATGGTGGCCCTCAACAAGCAGGTCATGACGCTGGAGGAGGCCGCCTCCAAGCTGGAGCCGAACTACGACGGCCGCCCGTCGAAGGTCCTGTTCTTCAACGCCGAGGACAAGGCCAAGTACGGCTACGCCATGCGGGCGCTCGACATGGCCCACGGCGCCGGGGTCAACACCATCGGCCTCATGACCGACCCGCCGCCGGTGAGCACCGAGCTCGCCCCGGCCGGCGACGCGCCGCCGATCCCGCCTCCGCCGCCTCCTCCGTAGGGCTCGCCCCGGGCGTCGCGGCACCAGGAGGGCCGGTTCCTGCGAGGGAATCGGCCCTTTGCCGTCGCGGGGACCGTCGCGGCAGGCCTCAGCCCAGCCGCGCCAGCGCCGCCGCCAGCTCCGCCGGCAAGGGGCTCTCCACCACCACCCGACCGCCGTCGGGCGACTCGAAGCCGAGCCGCGCGGCGTGCAGGAAGTGGCGTCCCAGCCCGGGCAGCGCCACCGCCTCGCCGCCGTAGTCCACGTCGCCGGCCACCGGGTGGCCGAGGTACGCGAGGTGGGCGCGGATCTGGTGCATGGCGCCGGTGGCGATGCGCACCTCGAGCAGCGTGTGGCGCGGGTGGCGGGAGAGGACCTCCCAGCGGGTCTCGGCCGGGCGCGGGGTGAGCCCGCGCGCCGCCGCCCGGGCCTCGGCCTCGGCGTCGGGCACCGGCACCGCCCGGCTGCCCCGCTGGGCCAGCGGCACGCTGCAGACGCCCCCCGTCTCCACCCGGCCGCAGGCCAGGGCCAGGTAGACCTTCTCCACGGTGCGGCGGCGGAGCTGGTCGTGGATCCGCTCCCAGGCCTGGCGGTCGCGGGCGAAGAGCACGCAGCCGCTCGTCAGGAGGTCGAGCCGCTGGGCCGCCCCGCCCTCGCGCGGGTCGAGCCCGGCCGCGGCGCACTCCGGGAAGCGGGCCACCACCGCGTTGGCGAGGGTGCCGCCCTCCCCGTCCAGGAGCGGGTGGACCGCCTGGCCGGCCGGCTTGTCCACCACCAGGAAGCGCGGGTGCTCGAGCAGGACGGCGAGCGGCGACGCCGGCTCGGGCGCCGGGGGGCCGCGCGGCGCCTCGACCTCGAGCTCCACCGTGAGGCCCGGGCTGGCCGGATCGGCCGCGCCGGCCCGCCGCCCCGCCACCCGCACCTCGCCGAGCGCGAAGGCCCGCTTCACCGCGGCCCGCCCCTGCCCGAGCGCGTCGGCCAGGGCGCGGTCGAGCCGCCCGGCGGCGCCGGGCGGCAGCGTGACGGTCTTCCTCATGACGTCCCCTGGGTGCGGCCGCGCCCGCGCCGGTGGGGCGGGGCGGCGGTGCGCATCCGCACCAGGCCGTAGAAGAGCTGGCGCTCGGTGTAGAGGCGGCGGGCCCGGCCACCGTCGCGGCGCGCCGGCGCCGGCCGCTCCAGCCACATGCGCGCCCGCACCAGCCCGCGGTGCCCGAAGGGCGCCAGGAGCTCCGCCGGGGCCTCGGCCAGGTAGCGATCGCGCAGGCCGCGGACCCGCCGGTCGAAGGCCAGGCGCGGCAGCGTCCCGTGGCGCCGGCCGCGGTGGAGCCGGCCGTCGAAGCGGGTGGAGGCGTGCCAGAGCTCGTGGAGCACCGTCTCGACCCGCCCCTCCGGCGTCGACTCGAGGAACCAGAGCGGCCGCAGCGTGATGACGTAGCGGATGTCGCGCCCGCGCACCCGGATGCGCGGCGCGGCCGGGCCGGCCGGCGCCACCGGCCGGATGGTGGCGCGCGAGGCCCGGCGGGCCTCGCCGGCCACCACCAGGAGCCGGCCGGCGTCCACGTGGGACAGCTCCGGCAGCCGGGCCGACGCGTCGCGGACGAGCCGCTTCACGGCCAGGGTGATGTTGAGCCTGCGGGCCACGGCGGCGAGCATGGCCCGCCACAGGCGGTCCCACAAGCACAAGCGGTCCCGGCGGCGCGGCCTGTCCCACGAGCGCGGCGTCGCGCGGTCCGGGGTCGCGCGCACGCCCGCCTTGACGCCCAGGCCGGGGCCGCTAGCATGCCCCCAGATGGCCCTCCTCCTCTCCTGCCTCGCCGCCGCGCTCGCCCTGGCCGCCGTCCTCTCGGGCCGGCGCCGCGAGGCGAGGCTGGAGGCGCGGCTGGAGGCGGTGACGGCGCAGCTCGCCGCGCTGTCGCGCCAGGTCGACGCGGCCGAGCGGGACCTCTCCACGGTGGCCTCCTCGGCCGGCGTGGCCGAGAACCTGCTGCTCGAGAAGGGGATCGCCGACGAGGACGAGGTGGCCGCGGCGCGGCTGCGCATCGTCGCGCTCGGCAGCCCGCCGAGCGGCGACGACGCCATGCACTGATTCCAGGGGGCGCCTCGCCCCCTCCCCACCGGCAAAGCCGTTGGGGCCCCTCCCCCCGAGAAGAGGCCGCTCCGCGGGCCGGGCTACGCCCGGTGCCGAGCCTAGGCGCGGGGTGGCCGCCGGGTCCGCGGCCCGTTCCTGGACGCCTGGCCCGGACCGCGCCCGCCGCCCCGCCCCGTCCCCTCGCCCCGGCCCTTGCCCTTGCCCGTGCCCTTGTCGGCGCGCCCTGGACGGCCGGCGGCGGCGCCGACTCCAGGCGTCCTGCCACCAGCGCGCCCGCCTTCAGCGCGTCCGCCCTTGGCCGGACGGCCACCCGCGGAGCCGCCGGCGGGCTTGCGGCCGATCGGCGGGCGGCGGACCTTCGGCCGGGCGGCGGCCGGCCGCGCCTCGGGCAGCTCGACCCTCGTCCCCGGCTCGAAGCGGGCCTTCTGCGGGTGCTTCCGGTAGACCAGCACCGTGCGCCCCAGCACCTGCGCCACCTGCGTGCCCGGCAGCCCGGACAGCCAGGCCGCCACCTCGAACCGGTCGAGCGGGCTCTCGGTCCCGACCTTCACCTTGATGAGCTCGTGGGCCAGGAGCTGCTCGTCGAGGGAGGCCGAGAGGCCGGGGGTGGTCCCGGCGTGGCCGACCTGGACCACCGGCGAGAGGTGGTGGCCGGCGGCGCGCAGGGCCCGCCGGAGCGGGGAGGCGGGCATGAGGGACTGCTTCTTGGGGCTGATCGGATCGGGCACGGTCACTTCCTCAGGTACTTGAGCTCGCGCTGCAGGTCGGTGTGGTCGGGCGCCACCGCCAGGCCGCGCTTGAGCTGCTTCTCGGCGAGGTCCACGTTGCCCGCGATCTTGGCCATCTGGCCCAGGAACAGGTAGCCCTGGGCGCACTTCGGGTTGCGCTGGAGCCCCGCCTCGAGCTCGCCGGCCCGGCGCGCGTAGGCCTCCTTGCGGTCGGGCGAGAGGAGGAAGTCGCACCAGGCGCGCCACATCGAGAACTCGGCCTCGTCCGGGTTGAGCCGGATGGCCTCGGCGAAGCGCTCGGTCGCCTCCTCGTAGCGGCGGGCCCGCACCAGCACCGTCCCGTCCTCGAAGATCCCCTCGGCCTTGAGGATGTTGTTGACGTCCACGTCGGCGGTGCCGCCGGAGTCGAGCGCCTGGAGGTAGGTGAGGCGGGTGGCCTCCTCGGAGAGGACCGACCAGGCGGCGCTGACCCGCGCGAAGAGGTCGGCGCAGAGCTGCTTCACGTCGGGCGAGGTGGCCACCGGGACGGTGTCCGGGTGGTAGACCTTGGCGAGCTGGAAGTAGGCCACCTTGATCTGGGCCGGGGCGGCGTCGCGCTTGAGGCCGAGCACCTGGAAGTGGTCGGTCTCCTTGTCGAGGATGCGGGCCGCGGCCGCCTGGAGGGTCGTCGGATCGAGCGGCGACGGCCCCTTCGGCGCCGACGGCTTGGCGGCCGGTGGCCTGGCCGCGGGCGGTGGCGTGGCGGCCGGGGCGCGCGGCGGCGCGGGCGCGGCCCGGGGGGCCGGCGGCGGGGCCGCCCGGGTGGGCGTGGCGGGGACCGGCGTCGTGGTCGGGGCCGCCGGCTGGGCAGGCGCGGGAGCGGGCGTGGCCACCGGGGCCGGAGCTGGCGTCGCGGCGCGCGGCGGCGACGGCGGGGCGGACGGGCGCGGCGCCGGCGTCAGGACCGGCCCGGCGTCGGGCCCGGCGCCGAACCCGGGCGGCAGCGGGCCGTCGAACGGGCCAGGTTCCGCGGCGGCCTCCTCCGGCCGCGGCGCGGAGAAGGCGAGCAGCTCCACCTCGGCCAGCAGCAGGGCCACCCGCAGCACGGTGGCCGCCTCGGCCGGGTTGACGCGCGCCACGTCGGCGAGCCTCCGGCCGTCGAGCTGGGCGGCGGCCCGCAGCTCCTGGGCCGTGAGCCGGAGGTCCTCCTGCCGGACGCGGCCGCCGACCCGGCTGGCGGCGAGCTGCTCGCGCGGGCCGAGGCGGCGCAGCACCGCCGAGGCGTCGAGGGCCCGCACCGCCTGGCCCAGGATCGACCAGGCCGAGCCGAGCGAGAAGGCGCCCGGCGGCGGCGTCACGCCGGGCTCCCAGCGCCAGCGCCCCTCCTCCACCGCCATGGCGCGGAGCAGGATGTCGGTGCGGTGCTCCTGGAGGTGGCGCACGATGTCGCCCGGGTTGACGAGCCGGCGCGAGATGAGGGCGCCCACCACGTCGCCACCGGTCTGGGCCTTGCCGGCCTCGGCCTCGGCCACCTGCTCGGCGGAGAGCACCCCGCTCGCCAGGAGGAAGGCCGGCAGCCCCACCGCCGGGTCGCTCGCCTCGCAGAGCTCCAGGCCGCCCTTCTTGAAGGTGAGGGCGTGCCACTGGCCGGCCGACTCCAGCACCAGGCGGCCGGAGGCCTGGGTCGAGGCGCACAGGGCGAAGAGCCGGAGGCCGCTCTCGCGCTGGAGGTCGCCCTCCTGGGCCAGCCCGGCGGCGATGGCCGCGTCGGCGGTCACCTCCCGGGCGGCCAGGCCGCGGCTGGCCCCGGGGGCGACCGGAGGCGGCGGCGCAGCGGGCGCGCGGACCGCGGCCGCCGGGGCAGGCGCAGGGCGAGCGGGCCCCTCGGGGGAGGGCCGCTCG
>Ga0209682_10000768_pt1 | contig 10659 bp, 11 predicted proteins | sample DOMMetBare2Fresh_2_FD_187471 | JGI IMG/M metagenome (GOLD analysis project Ga0209682, IMG submission 187471) | Wetland sediment microbial communities from St. Louis River estuary, USA, under dissolved organic matter induced mercury methylation -... | ecosystem: Environmental > Aquatic >...
CGTAGCCGTCGACCTCGAAGGCGACCCGGCCGGCGAGGACGACCTCGAGCAGCTTGGTGCCCTCGGCCGTGCGGAACACCAACTCCCGGCCGTCCACCACGAAGTTCAACGGGTAGATGTCCACGTCCCCGGCGGCGGCGATGGCGAGCCGGGACCTCACGTGGACGCTCGCCATGTGAATGGACGCTGCACGGGGAGTCAAGCGTCGCTCCGCCGCAGCGCCCCAGGCGAGACCACCCACCACCAAAGGCGGTCCCGCGATCGGTGGACGCCCACCCTGCCCCGGCCGCGGCACCTCGCCCGGCGCCTGCCGGGCCGGCAGCTCACCGCGACAGCGCCAGGCCGAAGGCCAGCAGGCCCGCGTGGATCACCGCCAGCCGGGCCATGCGCGGCGTCAGCGGGTGCTGGTGGACGCGCTCCTGGACGGTCCAGACGGCGCGGACGGTCCGCCAGGCCAAGGGGGCGGAGACGAGCGGCAGGAGCACCCAGGTGTCGAAGGCCGACAGCGCCCAGAAGAGCAGCGGCGCGACGGAGGCGCAGGCGACCAGGGCCGTGATCTCCAGGCGGGTGAAGCGGCGGCCCCGCAGGACGGTGAGCGTGCGCCACCCCTTCGCCTCGTCGAACTCGCGGTCCCGCAGGTCGTCGATGAGCATGACGCTCGTGACGATCGCCCCGGCCGGGAGCCCCACCAGCCAGGCCGCCGTCGGCAGCGACCGGAGGAGGCGCCACGGCTCGGGCGCGCCCGCCACGGCCGCCGCCTGGATGAAGTAGGTGCCCGCCACCGCCACGACGCCGAACATGAGGAGGAAGACGGGATCGGCCAGGCCGCGCCGCACGTAGGCCAGGGGGGCGCCGTGGTAGCCGAGGCTGGCGACGACGCCGAGCGCGCCGAAGGCGAGGACCGGGCCACCGCCCAGGCCGTGGAGGTACGGCACCGTGGCGAGGGCCAGCGCCAGGCAGCCGGCGATGGCCCAGCGCAGGGAGGAGAGCCGCAGCGTCCCGTCGGCCACCGCCTGCGTGAGCTCGGGGTGCTCGGCGATCCCGGGGTGGCGGCGGAGCAGCTCGTGGTTGTCGGTGAAGACCCCGGCCAGGTGGATGACCCAGCTGCCGAGGAAGCCGACCAGCGCCGGCAGCACCGCGAGCCGGCCGTCGTGGGCCGCCAGCCCGAGGCCGACCAGCACCGGCGCGGCGGCGGTGGGGAGGGAGTGGGTCGGGTAGAGCAGCAGGTCGACCCAGATGCCGCGCGAGGAGACGCGGGCCGGGCCCAGCGTCACGGGGCCGGTGGGTGCCGGGAGCTCGCGGTGGCTGCCCGCGGCGGCGGCGGGCCTGTCCGGGCCGTTCATGTGCCCTCCCATCGGCGAAGCGGGACGGGGCCTTCCCATGATCCCACCCGGCTCACCGGCCTGCGCCGGGCCCGCGGGTCTGGGGCAAATGGGCGCACCGGCGAGGCCGGGCCCGCGGCCCGGACGGATCAGGACGTCTACATCCGCAACCCCGACCCCCCGATCTCCCACGCCACCAGCGCACCGAACCCGGCGAGCAGCACCCAGGCGACCCCACCCAGCCTCCGCTGCATGTCCGGCACCGCCTCGGCCAGCGAGGCCACGCGCCGGAAGGGCTGCAGCGCGCCCGCCCCCATGGCCGCCACCGCGCCCAGCAGGAGCGAGCCGTAGAGCGGGTAGCCGAGCCAGTGATACTCGCGCTGCAGCAGGCAGAAGGGGCAGTGGTGCGTCGGCAGCTCGTAGACGTAGGGCGAGACCACCGCCACCACCGCCGCGAGCGCGAGCGGGAGCACCACCGCGCCGAGCACGCCGGCCGCCACCGCGCCGCGCCCGGTGCGCCAGAGCCAGGCCGCCGCCGCCACCACCGCCAGCAGCGCGACCGAGAGGACCAGGCTGGTCGGCCGCAGCGGCAGGTCGGCCAGGCTGCCGCCGAAGCCGCGCCCGCCCTCGGCGAAGAGGCTGCCGCAGCAGGAGGTGATGACGGCCGGCTTCAGCCCGAGGAAGAAGGCCGCCTGCAGCACCGCCTCCAGGACGACCAGCGGCGCGAGGCCGAGGAGCAGCCCGTACTTCACCTTGATGAGCGGGTAGTCGTGCCCCTGCTGGTCGGCCCGGTCGAGCGTGAGCCAGAGCCCGGCCAGCACCGCGTTCAGGAGCTTGAGGAGCAGCACCGGGTAGCCGAAGGGGCTCGCCTGCAGCGTGCCGGCGGCGCACATGGCGCCGGTGAGCTGCGGCGCGATGGCGTCGGCGGTGTAGACGTAGAGGAAGAGCGACAGCACCTGGAAGGCGAGCGCGAAGCCGAGCAGCGTCGAGACCAGGTAGGTGCGCCGCTCCAGCTCGAGCTGCAGCTCGCTGCCGGACTCGAGGTCCCAGCGGCGCAGCACCACCGCCCCCAGCCCCGCGGCGGCCCCGCCGAGCGCCCCGGCCGCCACCGAGCCGCCCACCAGGGCGAAGACGGCCGGGTTGAGGATCACGCCGCGCTCCCCCGGGACCGGGCGGCACCCTCGCCGTCCAGCCGGCCGTCGCGCATGGCCACCGTCCGGTCGACCACCGGCGCGTCGTGGACCAGCGGATCGTGGCTGGCGATGACCAGGGTGGTGCCGCCGGACTTGAGGTCGGCGGCGATGCGCATGAACTCCTGCGAGAGCTTCGAGTCGAGGTTGGCGGTCGGCTCGTCGGCGATGACGACGGCCGGCCGGTTGACGAGCGCCCGCGCGATGGCGACGCGCTGGGCCTCGCCGCCGCTGAGCCAGTCGGCGCGGGCCCGCACGCGGTGGCCCAGGCCGAGCGATTCGAGCAGGGCGGTGGCGTGCTTCACCAGCGCGGCCCGCGATCCCCCCAGCGGGTAGGCCGGCAGCATGACGTTCTCCAGCGCCGAGAGGCCGCGCACCAGGTTGAACTGCTGGAAGACGAAGCCGAAGGTGCGGCGCCGCACCTCGGTGAGGAAGCGCTCCGGCAGGCTGGTGAGCTCGCGCCCGTCGAGGTGGATGCGCCCCGAGGTGGGGCGGGCCATGCCGCCGATGAGGGCCAGCAGGCTGGTCTTGCCCGAGCCGCTCGGCCCCCGCAGCACGGTGATGGCGCCGCGCTCGATGGCGAGGCTCACGCCGTCCACCGCGGTCAGCTCGTCGGGCCGGCCCTGGTGGAAGACGCGGCGCACGTCGGTGAGCTGGATGTAGCTCATGAGCGCATCACCGCGTCGGGGTCGGTGGTGGCGGCGCGCCAGGCCGGCACCACCGTGGCCACCGTGTAGGGGACGACGGTGAGGATGAAGAGCGTGAGCACCTCGAGGCCGCCCGCCGCCGGCACCAGCCGCCGCGCCGGCGAGAGGGTCGACCAGCCGCGCAGCACCGGCTCGAAGAGCGGGGCCCCGCCCAGGAAGAGGTGGCCGTAGGCGGCCAGCCAGCCGAGGCCGAAGGCGGTGAGCGAGACCACCGCCCCCTCCCACAGCTTCACGGTGAGCACGTCGGAGGTCTCCCAGCCGATGGCCTTCAAGATGCCGATCTCGCGCCGCTCCTCGGCCGAGAGGCCGGCCGCCTTGTCCCAGGCCACCAGCGCGAAGGCCAGCACCGCCGCCGAGAGGATCACCACGGTGAGCCCGCTGCGCCAGTCGAAGACCGCCTCGTAGGTGCGCGTCAGCTCCTGGCGCGTGATGGGGCGGGCGTCGGGGAAGAGCCTGGTCACCTTCTCGGCGACGGTGGCCACCTCCTTGGCGTTGGGCACGGTGAGCGCCACGTCGGTGAAGCGGTCGGCCGGCTGGCCGAAGAGCCGCCCGAAGGCGGCGTCGGAGAGGAGCACCAGATCCGAGGTGACGCTGGCGGTGGTCGCGGGGATGACCTCGCGGACGGTGAGGTGCAGGTAGTGGCCGTCGGCGCCGCGCAGCGGGAACTCGGCGCCGGGCGCCGCCGCCCGCACTCGCGCCACCCCCTCGCCCACCACCACCTCGCCCTCGGCGCCCCAGAACCGCTCCGGCACCATGACGGTGAAGTTGGCCTGGCTGCCGCGGCCGAAGTAGTAGCCCCAGCGCCGCCCCACCGCGCCGCGCACGCCGCGGATGGCGGCGAGCGGCTCGACCCGGTCGGCCGGGGTGAGGTCGTGGCGTCCGGCCGAGAGCCGCTGCACCACCACGTCGGGCGCGCCGGCCAGCACGGCGCGGGCCTCGGCCCGCAGGGACTCGGTGAGCAGCAGCACCGAGGCGAGCGCGAAGACCACCAGCGCGTAGACCGCCAGCAGCGAGAGGTTCTTGCCGGTGCGCCGCGAGAGCGAGGCGAGCGTGAAGTCGAGCAGGGAGCGCTGGCGCTCCAGCCAGGAGGAGACCGGGCGGGGGGCGAGGTCCTGGCTCATGGGGCGGAGGGCGCCGGATCGGCCGGCAGCTCGGGCAGGGGCGGCGGCGCCATCAGCGAGCCGGAGGGGAAGTGCTCCAGCGCCTGCGGGTGGTCCTGGAAGGGCGCGAAGCGGTCGGCCTGCGAGGGGTGGCGCGTGTAGCGCGCCTCGGTGAAGAGGCACAGGTCGGTGAGGCCGAGCCGCCGCACCATGGCCAGCTTGGCGGCCCGGACGGCGGCGCCCTCGGGGCCGGCGCGGCGCTCGGCGGCGTCCACCCAGGCGAGCTCGAGCAGCAGGGCGAGGAGCCCGAGGACGAGGAGGAAGGCGTCGGAGCGCCTCATGGCGTCGCCGGCAGGGTGCGGCTGGCGGTGCGGCGGGCCACCTCGGCCTCAGTGCTTCGCCTGGGCGGGTTGGCCGGCGGCCTCGTCGTGGCCCTGCTCGGCGGCCTTCTGGGCCGCCTTCAGCCGCATCGCCTTGCGCTTCTCGCGGATCATCCTGGTGTCCTGCCACATGTCCTCGTAGGTCGCCTTCATGGCCTCGTCGAAGGTGGCGAGCGTCCCGCCGTTCTCCTTGGCGAAGGCCTCGGCGGCCGCGCGGTCGGCGAAGGCCCACTTGCCCCGCCTCGTCATGACGCCATGCTTCGCGCCGCCCACCACCCAGGCGGCCTTCTCGGCGTCGACGAGCTGCCCGGTGCCGAGGTCGGCCACCTGGAAGGCGGTGGGGGCCTTGTCGAGGGTGACGGTGAGGTCCACGGCGGCGCAGTGGATGGAGCAGACGCCGACGCTGGAGCCGTCGTCGTACTGGACGACCATCCGGCTCGTGGCGAACTTCTCGCGGTCCATGCCGCAGTGGCGGCAGGACGGGGAGGCCTTCACGTCCTCCGCGGTGTCGGCGGGGGTGGCGAAGGGCACGGCGAGCGACAGGAGCGCGGCGATGGCGAGCTGCTTCATGGATCCCTCCCAGCAAGTGGCGCGGCAGGCGCGCCTGGTGCGCTACATGCCGCCCATGCCGCCCGAGGCGGCGAAGGTGAACGGCGCCCATTCGGCCGTGCCGGACAGCTTCACCTCCCCGTCCACGGCGAGGCGCAGCTTCACCGTGGCGGCCGTCGTGCCGCCGACGCCGGTGAGGCCGGCGAGGTCGTAGTGGCCGGGCGCGCCCGCCACCGGCGTGGCGGTGAGGACGTCGACGCCGTCGTTCTGCGTCGCCTCGACCTTCACCGTGCCGACGGTGCGGGTGGTGCCGTCGGCCAGGTGGAGGGCCGAGCCGGCCGAGACGGCCGGGAAGGACATCATGCCGGCGTCGTCCGGCGCGGCCAGGAAGACCCGCAGCGTGGTCTTGTCCATCGACAGGCCGTCGTTGAAGAGCAGGTAGGGGCGCGGCGCGGTGGTGCCGGCGGTCGCGCCGGCGATGACGTCGGTGCTGCCGGCCGGGCCGACCAGCCGGACGTTGGGGGTGCTCACGCCGGACATCGCCATGGCGATGTCCGGGTGGAAGCAGAAGGTCTCGGCTTCGGCGCCCTCGCCCACCGTCACCTGCAGCTCCCAGAAGCCCATGCTCGGGCCGGACCCCATCTGGAAGTAGACGGTGGCGTCGTAGGTGCCGGGGGTGGCCGACTCGACCGGCTGCTCCACCGGCGCCGAGTGGTTCTTGGTGGCCATGAACATGAGCGGCTTCACCGCCACCGCCACGCCCGCGGCGGGCGCACCGGCGGCGGTGGTGACGACGAGCCGGAAGGGGACCGGCCCCTGGCGCTCGGTGGCCAGGACCTTGACGTACTCCACGGTCCAGCGATCGGCCTGCACCGTGGTGCCCGAGAGCCCGGCGGCGCTGCCCGCCTCGCCGAGCGCCTGCGCGAAGGTGTAGGCGTAGCCCAGCTCCAGTTCCTTCGTGCCGTCGATGACGATGGGATCGACCGAGCCGCCCACGACGGCGTCCGGCTTGCCGTCGCGCAGGTCCCGGGCGATGGCGGCGAGGAGGGCCGGCTGCTTCTCGGGGGCGCCGGGGAGGATGGCCTTGGTGAGGTGGCTGAAGACGGCCGCCCGCTGCGCCGCCAGCCGCTCGGCGTAGGTGGCGCCGGCCACGCCCGCGCCGCGCGGCGCGGTGCCGACGTCGGGCACGAAGCCGAAGGTGTTCTGCAGCGCGCGGGCCGCGTCCGCCTCGGAGAGGCCGCCCTCCACCAGCAGGTCATGCTGGATGGTGGAGGCGGGCGTCAGGTGGACCCCGCCCGCGCCGATGGCCGACCCGAGCGCCACGCGGGCGGCGAGGCGCAGGCCGGTGGTCACGCTGGCCTGGCTGGCCTCGTCGGTGTAGGTGCCGCCGGTGGCCTCGAAGCGCAGCGCCCTGCCGAGCGCCGAGTCGAGCACCCGCACCCGGTAGCTCCCGTCGGCGCCGGTGGTGACCGGCCCGCCCACCACGGCGCCGGCGGCGTCGCGCACGGTCACGGTGGCGCCCGAGACCGGGGCGGCGAAGACCGAGCCGGCGATCTCGGTGGTCGGCGCCGGGTCGTCGGAGCTGCCGCCGCAGGCGGCGAGGAGCGGCGCGAGCGCGCTCGCCAGGGTGAGCAGGGCAACTCGAGCGGCGCGAGAACGACGGGCCATCGGGACCTCCGGGAACCTGCGCCCGCTTCCGGGCGCACGTGAGAATTGGGATGGGCGCAGGATAGGCGCTCGTCGCTGCGTCGCATCCGTTTGCGACTCGGTGACGCAGGCGCCGGGCACCGTGCGTCTCTCTGACGCACGGTCCTTCGCGCGGGCGGAGGCGGCCGCGGCGCGGGACGGGCGCTCGACGAATCGTGTGCGGCCGGCGGGCCGCCGGCGCGCTCAGGGAGCCGGCGCGGCGGCGGCCGGCCCGGCGCAGCCCACGGGGCGGGCCCGCCGCCCGACCCGCTCGGCCGCCAGGTCCTTCTCGAGATCGGCCCGCGCCGCCTGGCGCGCCTCGTCCCAGGAGGCGAGCGCGCCGCCGTGGGAGGCCACGAAGGCCTCGGCCGCGGCGCGCGTGGCGAAGGCCCACTTGGCCCGCGCCGTCATCACGCCGCGCTTGTCGCCGCCCACCACCCAGGTGGCGGTGGCGGCGTCGGCGAGCTCGCGGGTGTCGCGGTCGGCGGCCAGCACCGCCTTCACCGCCCGGCCCGGGTTGGCGTCCAGCTCCACCAGCGTGCAGCGCAGCGAGCAGGTGCCCGCCTCGGCGCCGTCCTGGTAGCGGATGAGCATGCGGCTGAAGCCGTAGGCCTGCCGGTCCATGCCGCAGTACCCGCACTCGCGATGCACCGGGAGATCGTCCTGCGCGGCGCCCACCGCCCCGGCGGCGGCCAGGAGGGCGAGGAGGACCAGCCAGCGGGCGCCCCGGGCCGGCGCCGGCGCGACGGCGCTCACGGCGCCACCTCGGCGAGCGGCGGCAAGGCCGCCAGGGCGCGCTCCACCGCCGCCGGGTCGTACTCGCCACGGAAGCGCACCACCCGGTCGCGATCGACCACCACCGCCGCCATGAAGGTCCTGAAGTAGCGGGCCTGCAGCGCCCCCACGTCGGCCAGCGTGGTGAAGCCCGAGCCGGCCCAGCCGGCCGAGAGCTCGGCCTGGGCCGCGTCGGCGGCGCTGCCCGAGACGTAATCGAGGGCCAGGAAGCGCACCTCCGGGTGGGCCGGGATGAGGTGCTGCTGCATGTCCATCATGTGGCCGTCGCATATGGGGCACCACATGGTGAAGTAGAGGACGGCGCCGCGCGCGCCGACGAGCTCGGTCGAGAGCGTCACCTCGCCGCCGGCCGCGGCCGCCAGCGTGAAGTCGGGCGCCGTCTGGCCCAGCGCCGGGCCGACGGTGCCGGCCTGGCCGCCGGAGCGATCCCGGCTGGAGGGGAAGAGATCGTCGGCCATGCCGCCGCAGCCGGCCAGCAGGGACGCGGCGAGCAGGGCGGCGACGCGACCGGGCTCAGCGCAGGTCATGTCGGACCCCGATGGAGAGGATGTCGGTGGTGGGGAAGCTCGTCCCCCACCCGTCCCGGCGGAAGGTGTGCGCCCAGGCGAGCCGCGCCGACCAGTCGTGGTCGGTGCTCGACCAGCGCAGCGCCGTGGAGAAGGCCGGCTTGTTGACGGTGGTGTCGGGGAGCCGCTGGCCGTCCTGCACGGTGGCGGCCTCGTGCAGGTAGATGACCCCGCCCGTGAGCGTGAGGGCGTCGCCGGCCGAGCCGACGACGTGGCGGTAGCCGAGGGTCAGGCCGCCGGTGAACCGGTCGCCGAGCCGCTGGTGGGTGGGCGTGACGTAGGCGCCGTAGAGCCTGTTGACCGGCCGCTCGAGGTGGACGCCGTAGGCCAGGTCGAGGGTGGCGGAGAGGGCGCGCCAGCCCTTGTCCACCTTGGCCAGGGCGTCGAGCCGGTAGAAGCCGCGGCCGGTCACGTCGAGCGAGAGGTCGACGTCGTCGTACCTCGACAGGCCGGTGGGGAGGGTGAGCGCCGCGGCCAGCTTCACCGACGGCAGCAGGTCGGCCGGCGAGAGGATCTTCCAGATGGAGCGCTCGTCGTACGCCTCCCAGGTGACCGACAGGGTGGTGTCGCCGAGGGCGGTGGTGGTGGAGGCGACGCCGGAGTAGCGGTTGTCGTTGCGCACCAGCGGGACCAGGCCGCCCACCTGCCAGTCGCGCCCCAGCCGCCAGCCTGCCGCGAGGTTGAGCCGCTGCTGCTGCAGCGAGGAGCCGGCCGGATCGGCCAGGTGCGCCCCGGCGCCGTCCCAGTAGCCGGCGTAGCGCTCGGCGTCGAGGCCCAGATCGAAGACCCCGCGGTAGCCCTTCATCACCAGGGGCGCCCCACCGCCGCCGCCGCCGCAGCAGGAGGCGGCCTGGGCGGCGGCCGGGGCGAGCGCGGCCACGAGGACCAGGGCGACGGCGGAGCGGGGTGGTGGCACACCGAGAGAGAGCCAGCCCCGGCGCGGGAAGCCCAGGCGGTGCCTTGACGCACGGATCGGCCCTCCCGGGGCGGGCCATGCCGGTCACCGGCGCGGAGGCGATGGCGCTCCCAGCCGTGGTTCAGGCGTGAGCGGGCTGCCCGTCGCCACGACCCGAGCGGGCGGCGCGGCGGACCAGCTCGAGCAGGTCGTCGAGGCCGAAGGGCTTCGGCAGGAAGGCGAACGCGTCGATGGTGGAGACGCGCCCCAGCGCCGAGAGCACCACCACCGGGATGTCGGCGACGGCTGGATCGCGGAGCTGGGCGGCGCGGAACTCCCAGCCGTTCATCCCCGGCATCATGAGGTCGAGCAGGACGACGTCGGGCTGGAGCTCGCGGCACTTGCGCAGCGCCTCGAGGCCGTCGCTGGCGGTCACGACCTCGTGCCCCTCGTACGAGAGGACCTCGGTCACCGCCTCGCGGATGTCCAGCTCATCATCGATGACGAGGACGCGAGCCACGGTCCAAGGTGTACGACTCCGGGCCGCCGAACGCCACGCCCCACCGGGGAGATCTGTCCCTCCCTCAAGGGGTTGCGCGTGCTTCAGGTACCCGCGAGCTGCACCCCATCGAACAGCAGGCTGGGTGTGCGGAGCGTGGAGTAGGGGTAAGGGTCATCGCCGACCGCCGCCAGCCGGTTCCACAGGTCCCGGTGGTTGCCCGAGGCGTTCATCTCGCCGATGGGCTCGGCCAGCCGCCCCCCCCGGATGGCGAAGCCGGAGACGCCCAGCGAGAAGTCGCCGGTGGTGCCGTTGGAGTTGCCCCCCAGGAAGCCGGTGACGAGCACACCTTCACCCACCTCGGCCAGCAGGGCCTCCCGCCCCCTCTGGCCGCAGCTCCAGTCCAGGTTGGAGATGCGCCCGGAGGTGGGCGCCAGGCCGAGCTTCCGGCCGTAGTAGGTGTCGACGAAGAAGCTCCGCAGCACGCCCCGCTCGAAGACCGGGCGGCGGCGCGAGGCGATCCCCTCGCCGTCGAAGCGGTGCGAGCCGAAGCCGCGACGGAGGAGCGGTTCGTCGACCACGTCGAGGAGGGGGCTCCCCACCGCCCGGCCGAGCTGGCCGTCGAGGAAGGAGCGCTTCTGCTGCAGCGAGGCGGCGGAGAGCGGTCCGAAGAGGAAGCCCACCAGCCGGCCGGCGGCGCGGGCGTCGACCAGCAGCGGCGCCACGCCGGAGGGCCCCTTCACCGCCCCGATGCGCGAGAGGGCCCGCTCGGCGGCGCGCCGCCCCACCGCCTGCGGCGTCTCCAGCGCGGCGAAGAAGCGGCTGCCGGTGGCGGCCGACTCCTCGGGGCGCCGCCCGTCCGGGTCCTGCACCGCCACCTCGGCGGAGAGCCAGAAGTCGGTGCCGCGCTTCGTCCCCTCGAAGCCGTTGGTGTGCAGCAGCACGCTCTCGGCCGAGGTGTCGGAGACCG
>Ga0209682_10000769_pt1 | contig 10647 bp, 10 predicted proteins | sample DOMMetBare2Fresh_2_FD_187471 | JGI IMG/M metagenome (GOLD analysis project Ga0209682, IMG submission 187471) | Wetland sediment microbial communities from St. Louis River estuary, USA, under dissolved organic matter induced mercury methylation -... | ecosystem: Environmental > Aquatic >...
GTCGGAGGTCTTGGAGGCGACCTCCTTCACCATCTGGGCGCCCATGTTCTCGAACTTGTTCTCGAGCTCGATCTCCTTGGCGACGGTGACGCCGTCCTTGGTGATGGTGGGCGAGCCGAAGCTCTTCTCGATGACCACGTTGCGGCCCTTGGGGCCGAGGGTGGTCTTGACGGCGTTGGCGAGGACGTTGACGCCCCGCAGGATGGCCTCGCGGGCCTGCTGGTCGAAGAGGATTTCCTTGGCAGCCATGTCTTTGACTCCGATCTGGTTACTGGGAAGGGATTGCGAAGGGGGCGGGCTACTTCTCGATCACGCCGAGGATGTCTTCCTCGCGCATGATGAGGTGCTCCTCGCCGTCGATCTTGATCTCGGTCCCGGCGTACTTGGAGAAGAGGATGGTGTCGCCCTTCTTGATGTCGAGGGGGCGGACCTTGCCGTCCTCCAGCACCTTGCCGTTGCCGACGGCGATCACCTTGCCCTCGATCGGCTTCTCCTTGGCCGTGTCGGGGATGATGATGCCGCCCTTGGTCTTCTGCTCCTCCTCGAGCCGCTTGACGATGACGCGGTCCTGCAGCGGACGGATGCCCATGGATGACTCCTCTGTTGGTTCGGTCCCCACCCGCGGGCGGGGAGGGAGTGGAAGGTCGTGCCCTGGCAGTCAGCCATGCCGACTGCCAGCGGCGGGCGGATAGTAATCACCGCAGGACCGGTGTCAAGACGGGAGAGGGTGTGCCTACCTCTGCGGGACCAGGGAACTTTCTGGGCGAGGCTGGCAGTCGAGGCGTCCGAGTGCCGGATGGGTGGCGACCCGGAAACGACGAGGGCGCCGAGATCGGCGCCCTCCGGGGTGGCGGCGCAGGGCCGCCGGGGGTCAGCGAGGACCCAGCCTAGCGGAGCGTCCGCGTCTGCCCGGCCGGGACGCTGACCTTCTCCTTGTCGAACTTGCCGGAGAGGGCGTCGCGCACCGCGCGGTCGAAGCGGACCTTGCCGGTGGCGATCTCGCGCAGCGAGAGGACCGGGGCCTTGTTCTTGGTGGAGGGCAGGAGCGGCCGCGCGCCGGCCATGAGCTGGCGGGTCCGCTTGGTGGCGAGCAGGACCAGGGCGAAGCGGTTGTCCACGAGCGGGAGGCAGTCTTCTACGGTGACGCGAGCCATGTGGTGTCCTTCCGAGGCCTTGGAGGGGCTGATCTAGCCGGAAGGGGCCCCCAGGTCAACCCGGAGGCGGCGGGGCGGCGGCCACCCCCGGAGGCGCTACCGGCCCCAGAACCCGCCGGCGCCGTCCTTGCGCTTGTCCATGCCGGGGTCGATCCGGACGAAGGCGCACATCTCGTTCAGCCGCGAGTAGATCCGGTCGCCCACCCGCTGCGACAGGCTCATGGCCTCGGCCTCGCGCTGGAAGTCGGGGCCGTGGGTCTTGAGGTGACGCCCAGGCTGCTCGGAGGGCGCCTTGGGGTCGAGGAAGTAGTTGGTGGCGAAGAGCGTGGCCAGGCCGCCGTTGAAGCGCCGGCTGATGAGCTCGTCGAGCATGGAGCGCTCCCAGTCGGTGCCGCGCTCCTTGCCGAGCTCGTCGATGGCCAGCACCGGCACCGAGATGAGCGGCTTCAGGATCTCCATCTGGTTCCGCCCCGAGTCGAAGCCGGCCTTGATGTCGGAGAGGAGCAGCATGAACTCGACGTAGCGGCAGGCCACCCCGCGCTCCAGCGCCAGCCAGCGGAGCGTGGCGGCCAGGAGGTGGGTCTTGCCGCCGCCGGGCCGGCCGTAGAAGAGGAAGCCCTTGGACGGCGCGTCCGAGCGGAACTTCTTGGCGAAGTCCTCGGCGGCCGCCTTGCCCGCCGAGTGGTCCGGGCTCCAGATCTTGAAGGACTCGAAGCTCGCGGTGGCCACCGCCGCCGGGATGCCGACCTTGTTGAAGGTGGCGATGCGCTGGTCGAGGTGGCGGCAGGCGCAGACCTGGGCCTTGTGCCCGCCGCCGTCCGGCACCAGCACGTAGCCCGACTCGTGGCAGCGGGGGCAGGCGGCCTGGCACTGGCAGCGGCGGGCCATGGCCGTCTGGCCGAGCCGCTGCTCGACGAGGTGGCCGGAGCCCCTGCAGGCCTCGCACGGCGCGCTCTCGACCGGTCCGGGCATCGGGCCGCGGACTCTACACCGATCCGCGCAGGCAGGTCAGCCCCGCCTCGCGGGCGGCGTCGAGGAGCCTGGCGCGCAGGGCCTCGCGGTAGGCGCGCGGGCGCTCGCCCCGCCGCCGCGGCCCGCAGAGGAGCCGGAGCCGGGGCCCCAGGGCGCCGCGCTCGGGGCGGGCCAGGCCGCCGAGCCAGGCCGAGAGGATGCGGGCGTCGGCGGTCTGGATGGCCGCCTCGACGCGCTCCAGCGGCGTGCCGTGCGGCTGGGGCTGGTGGAGCGCCACCCAGGCCTCGCGGTAGCCGTCGCGCCAGCGCCCCTCGGTGGCCCGCCCGGCCTCGGTGAGGAGGGCCCGGGCGGTCTCGAGCCGCCGGGCGGCGGCCGCCTCCTCGCCGGGCGGGGCGGGCGAGTCGCCGACCCGCTGCCGCTGGTAGGCCTTCCACTCGCCCTCGACGGCGAAGCGGAGCGCCCGGAGCGAGCGGGGCAGGGTGGCGCCGGGGGCGCGCTGCTCGACCAGCTCCTCCAGCCCGGCCCGCAGCCCGCGGCAGACCACCGCCACCGGCAGGCCGCGCCGCTCCCACTCGGCCACCAGCTCCTGGTCGAGCGGCGAGAGCATGAGCCCCGACCCGCGCAGCCCGAGGAAGTACTCGGCCACGACCGCCTGGTAGCTGAGGGCGTCGGGTGGGAGGTCCGACATCGCGGCCCCAGCCTACCGCCGGGGTCCGACTCAGTGGCGCAGCACCGCCAGGACCTCGCGGGCGCTCTGGTAGCGCGCGGCGGGGTCCTTCGCCAGGCAACGCTCGGCGATGGCCACCAGGTCCGGATCGGCGCCGGGGTTGAGCTCGGCGAGCGGCGCCGGGCGCTCGTGCAGGATCTCGTGCCACAGGCTGGCCGGATCCTGGGAGGTGAAGGGCGGTCCGCCGGCCAGGAGCTCGTAGAGCACGACGCCGAGGCTGTAGAGGTCGGCGCGCCCGTCCACGGCCTGGCCCTGGGCCTGCTCGGGCGACATGTAGCGGTAGGTCCCGACCACCCGGCCGGTGCCGGTGAGCGGCTCGGCCAGCTCCTCGGCGTGCTTCACCAGGCCGAAGTCCATGACCCGCGCCTGGCGCCGGTCGTCCACCATGATGTTGGTCGGCTTGAGGTCCCGGTGGACCAGGCCGCGGCCGTGGACGTAGTCGAGCGCCAGCAGGACCTGGCGGAGCACGGCGTGGAGCCGCTCCATCCGCTGCGGCCGGTTGAGCGCCGCCTGGACCTCGGGGCCGAGGGCGCGGCGGGGCGGGGGCGTCGCGCCGGCGACCCGCGCCGCGGAATGGGGCGGGTACTCGGGCGGCGCGGTGGCCGGCTCGTCCATGAGCCCGGCCAGCGTGCGGATGGCCTCGGCCCCCAGGTCGGCGTCCGACCCGGCGCAGGAGACCGAGAGGAGCGACGCCTCGCCGGAGGGGGCGATCGCCACCGGCTGCTCCAGCGAGGGCGAGAGGAAGGCCCGCAGGTCGAGCCCCTCCACCAGCTCCATGGCGAGGTAGGAGTAGCCCTCCCAGGCGCCGGCCTCGAAGACCCGCACCACGTTCGGGTGATCGAGCCGCTGCAGCACCTCGTACTCGCGGGCCAGGCGGCGGGCGGCGCGCGGGTCGACCACCGGCGCCGGCCCGAGCAGCTTCAGGGCGGCGAGCTGACGGGTGGTCCGGTGGCGCGCGCGGTACACGACCCCCACGCCGCCGCGGCCGATGACCGAGACGATCTCCCACGGGCCTACCGAGCGGGGGACCACCGGCGAAGCATGGAACGGCCTCGAGGGTCCGTCAAACGGGCGCCGATCCGGGCGCGCCGAGGGCGCCAGGAGGCGCCGCCGCGAGGCTCGCACCCGACTGTGCCCGTGGTATAGACGCACCGTGCCATCCCCCGGGCCAATCGCCGACCTGGAGGCCCGGGTCAAGGCCCGGCCGCTCCCCCGCCACGTCGCCGTGATCATGGACGGCAACGGCCGCTGGGCCGAGGCGCGCGGCCTCCCCCGGGTGGCTGGCCACCGCGAGGGGGCCGAGGCGGTCCGGGCGGTGGTGCGGGCGGCCCGGCGCATCGGCGTGCCGGCGCTCACCCTCTATGCCTTCTCGGCGCAGAACTGGGCCCGCCCGGCCGAGGAGGTGGCGGCGCTCATGCTGCTCCTCGGCCAGTTCCTGGAGTCGGAGCGGGGCGAGATGCGAGAGAACGCCATCCGGCTCAACGCCATCGGCGACCTGGCGCGGCTACCGCCCGAGGTGCGCGGCCAGCTCGGCCTGGTCATGGAGGAGACCCGGTCCAACGGCGGCATGATCCTGACGCTGGCCCTCTCCTACGGCGGCCGCGAGGAGCTGGTCCACGCGGCGCGCGCCGCGGCCGAGGTCGGGGAGATCGACGAGGCCTCCCTGGAGGCCCACCTCTGGACCAAGGGCTTGCCGGAGCTCGACCTGGTGGTCCGGACCAGCGGCGAGCGGCGCATCTCCAACTTCCTGCTCTGGCAGGCCGCCTACGCCGAGCTCTACTTCACCGAGGTGCTCTTCCCGGACTTCCGCGACGAGGCCTTCCTCACGGCGCTCGCGGACTTCCAGGGTCGGCAGCGGCGCTTCGGCCTGACGGGGGCCCAGCTCGCCGCGCTCGACGAGGGCGAGCGGTGAGGAACCCTCTCGCCGACCCGGACAAGCGGCGCAACCTGCTGGAGCGGGTCATCTCCGCGGTGGTCCTCTTGCCGGTGGCCATCTGGCTCACGGTGCTGGGCGGCTGGGCCTTCGCCCTGCTGGTGGGGGTGGCGGCCGCGCTCTGCGCCGCCGAGCTCCTGCTCATGGCCGGGCCGCTCGGCGCGGCCGAGGCCTGGGGGATCGGGGTGGCGGGGCTGGTCCCGCTCCTGGCGGCGGTGCCCGGCCCGGTGCCGGCCTGGGCCGGGGTGGCGCTGGCGCTCGGCGCGGTGGCGCTCCTCTCCATCCTCCTGCTCGCCCACCGCTCCATCGAGGAGGTGCCGGCCCGGGCCGGCCGGGTGGCGCTGGCCTGGGTCTACTGCGGCCTCCTGCCGGCCACGCTGGTCGGCCTCCGGGTGGGCGGCGGCGTGGACTGGGTCATCCTGGCCTTCGCGGTGACCTGGGCCAACGACACCTGCGCCTACTTCGCCGGCCTCTCCTTCGGGAAGCACAAGCTCCTGGCCGCGGTCAGCCCCAAGAAGACCTGGGAGGGGTTCGCCGGCGGGGCGGTGGGGAGCCTGGCCGCGGCCCTCGCCATGCAGCACTGGCGCCTCGCCGACCAGCTCTCGCCGGGCGGCGCGCTCCTGCTGGGGGCCGGCGCGGCGGTGGTGGGCCCGCTCGGGGACCTGACCGAGTCGCTGCTGAAGCGCGCCTACGGGGTCAAGGACTCCTCACGCCTCATCCCGGGCCACGGCGGGCTGCTCGACCGGATCGACGCCCTCCTCTTCGTCTCCCCCTGGATCGGCCTCTTCGTGCAGCTCACCCTGGGCGCGAAGTGAGCCGTCCCGGGGCAGCGTGCTAGGGTCGCGCCCGGTCATGCGACGCGTCGCCATCCTCGGCTCGACCGGCTCCATCGGCGTGCAGGCCCTCGACGTGGTGGGCCGCTTCCCCGGCCGCTTCCAGGTGGTGGGGCTGGTGGCCGGCCGGAACGTGGAGCGGCTCCTCGAGCAGGTGCACGCCTTCCGCCCGGCCCTGGTCGCGGTCACCGACGAGGCGGCCGCGGCGGCGCTCAGGACCCGGGTCCCGGTCGGTACCGCGGTGCTCTCCGGCGAGGCGGGGGCCGTCGCGGTGGCCTCCCACCCGGACGTCGACTTCGTGCTGGCGGCCATCGCCGGCGGCGCCGGCCTGGCCTCCACGGCGGCGGCCGTCGAGGCCGGCAAGCTGATCGGCCTCGCCAACAAGGAGTCGCTGGTCCTGGCCGGCGAGCTGATCATGCGGCGGGCCCGCGAGCGGGGCGTGACCATCCTGCCGGTCGACAGCGAGCACTCGGCCGTCCACCAGGCGCTGGTCGGCCACAACAAGGCCGAGGTGCGGCGCATCCTGCTCACCGCCTCGGGCGGCCCGCTGCGCGGCGTGCCGGCGGAGGAGCTGGCGGCGGTGACCCCGGCGCGGGCGCTCAAGCACCCCAACTGGTCGATGGGCGACAAGATCACCATCGACTCGGCCACCCTGATGAACAAGGGGCTGGAGGTGATCGAGGCCCGCTGGCTCTTCGACGTGGAGCCCTCGCGCATCGACATCGTGGTCCACCCGGAGTCGATCATCCACTCCATGGTGGAGTACCTGGACGGCTCGGTGGTGGCCCAGCTCGGCGTCTCCGACATGCGGGGGCCCATCAGCTACGCGCTGGGCCACCCGGAGCGGCTGCCGCTGGACCTGGCGCCGCTCGACCTGGCCAGGCTGGGGCGGCTCACCTTCGAGCCCCCCGATCCGGTGCGCTTCCCGGCCTACACCCTCGCCTACCGGGCCCTCGAGCTGGGGGGCACCGCGCCGGCGGTCCTCTCCGGGGCCGACGAGGCGGCGGTGGCCGCCTTCCTGGACGGGCGCTGCCGGTTCACCGACATCGCCGAGGTGTGCCGGGAGGCGCTGGAGCGCCACACCGTGGAGCCCCTGCGGAGCGTGGCGCAGGCCCTGGAGGCCAGCGAGTGGGGGAAGCGCGAGGCGGGCCGGCGCGTTAGGTGAGGCGAGGGCGCCCGGAAGGGGGTCCCAGGAGCCGACATGAGCATCCTCTTCGACATCGCGGCCGGGGTGGTCCTCCTGAGCGCGCTCATCTTCGTCCACGAGCTGGGCCACTTCCTCACCGCCAAGTGGCTGGGCGTGAAGGTGCTCAAGTTCTCCATCGGCTTCGGGCCGCGCCTGCTCGGCTTCACCCGCGGGGAGACGGAGTACCAGATCGCGGCCCTGCCGCTGGGCGGCTACGTCAAGATGGCCGGCGAGGACCCGACCCAGCCGGTGGACCCGGCCGACGCCGGCCGGACCTTCTCGGAGCAGGGCCCCTGGAAGCGGCTGGCCATCGCCTTCGCCGGGCCGGCCATGAACCTCGTCTTCCCGGTCTTCATCTACCTCGGCCTCGGCTGGGTCCAGAACGGCGAGCTGGTGGCCGGCCCGGTCATCGGCTCGGTGGCCCCGGGCTCCCCGGCCGCGGTGGCGGGGCTGCGGCCGGGCGACACCGTCCGCTCGGTGGCGGCGCCGGGCGGCGCGGCCGAGCCGGTGCGCTACTTCTCCGACCTGCGCGAGCTCGTCAGCCCGCACGCGGGTGAGCGGCTCACCTTCCTGGTCGAGCGGGCCGGCGCGGCGCTGCCGCTCGAGATCGTGCCGACGGCCCAGGACGACTCCAACGTGGTGGAGAAGAAGACCCGCGGCATCATCGGCGTGACCCCGGTCTACGCCACCGCCCTGGCCGCGCCGGCGCCGGGGGCCGGCGGGCCGCTCCAGCCGCTCGACCTGGTCGAGCTGGTGGCCGGCAAGGCGGTGCGCAACATGGGGGACCTCCAGGCCGCCCTGGCCACCGCCGCCTGCGCGCCGGTGGAGCTCGAGGTCCGCCGCGGCGTCGGCAAGGCCCGGGCGATCCTGCCGCTCCACGCGGTCCCGACCTGCCTGGCGGACGGGCGGCCGGCCATCGTGCCGGCCGATCCGACCGTGGCCGCCTACGTGGCGCAGGTCGACGAGGGCTCGCCCGCGGCGGTGGCCGGCCTGCGGCGCGGCGACCGGCTGGTCGGGCTCGACGGCCACCCGGTCCGCTCCTACCTCGACCTCAACAACCTGGCGCGCGAGTTCAAGGTGGGCGGCCCCATCACCCTGGCGCTGGAGGACGGCCGCTCGGTGGCCTTCGCGCTGGCCGGCAAGGCGGTCAAGGACGAGGCGACCGGGGAGCGGAAGGAGGTGCCGCTGCCCGGCTTCCACCTGGAGGACCGGGACGGGCTCGACCTCTCCGGCCTGGTGGCGCAGGAGGTGGCGCTCCAGCGGACCTTCGGCGAGGTGGCCAAGCTCTCGCTCCAGCAGGTCTGGGAGATGATCCGGCTCACCGGGCTCGGCCTGGCCAAGCTGGTGACCGGCCAGCTCAGCATGCGGACGGTGGGCGGCCCCATCGCCCTCTTCGGCATCGCCAAGGAGGCGGCCGAGGCCGGGCTGGGGACCTACCTCTTCCAGATGGGGTTCATCAGCGTGACGCTGGGGCTCATGAACCTCCTGCCGGTGCCGGTGCTGGACGGCGGCCACATCGTCTTCGCGCTCATGGAGGGCCTGACGCGGCGCCGGCTCTCGCTGCGCCTGCGCGAGGCGGCCAACTGGGTGGGGGTGCTCCTGCTCCTCTCGCTCATGGTCTTCGCCATCGGCAACGACATCGCCAAGAAGCTGAGCTGACCCGTGCTCCTCGCCGCCATCGACACGGCCACCCTGACGCTCTCCTGCGCCCTCCTCGAGGTGGGGCCGGGCGGGGTGCGGGTGCTGGCGGAGCGGGTCGAGCGCGCGGCGCCGCGGGCGGCGGCGGGCGGCACCACCGGCCACGGGGCCCGCCTCCCGGAGGCGCTGGTGGAGCTGCTCCGGGGGCAGGGGCGCGGCCTCCCGGACGTGGACGGCTGGGCGGTGGGGCTGGGGCCGGGGTCCTTCACCGGGCTGCGCATCGGCCTGGCCTCGGTGAAGGGGCTGGCCTACGCCAACCGCCGGCCCATCGCGGGCGCCTCCAGCCTGGCGGCCATGGCGCTGGCGGCGGCGCCGGCGGCGGCCGAGGGCGCGCTCCTGGTGCCGCTCCTCGACGCCAGGAAGGGCGAGGTCTACGCCGGCTTCTACCGTCGCCTGGGCCCCGCCGAGGTGGCGCTGGTCCGCCCCGACGCGGCGCTGCCGGCGGCGGCGGTGCTGGAGGCCCTGGCCGGCCTGCCGGAGGGGCGCGCGGCGGTCGGCTTCGGCGAGGGGTACGCCCCCTTTGCGGCGGTGCTGGGCGGCGCGCTGCCGCGGCTGGAGACGGCGGTGGAGGGCCCGACGGCGGCGGCGGTCGGCCGGCTGGCGGCGCCGGCCCTGCTGGGCGCGCCCTTCGACGTGGCGCGCCTCTCGGCGCTGGAGCCGCACTACGTCCGCAAGAGCGAGGCCGAGGTGAAGTTCCCGGACGGGCTGCCGCCGCGCGCGGGCTGACCGCGGGCCAGGGCCACGCCCACCGGGACGCTGCGCCGCCGGCCAGGCTCGGATAGAACAGGCTCAGGATCATGTCCAGGGAACCCGCCATCTTCAGACCGGTCCAGCGAGGGCTGGGCCAGGCCGTCCTCCTGGGCGCCGGCGGCGGCCTGGCGCTGGGGCTGGCGGCCGGCATCCCCTTCGCGGTGTCGACCCTGCTCGGCGCCGTGGCGGCGGCCATCGCGGCGTCGGCGCGCCACGTCTCGGGGCCGCGCCTGGTGGCCACCGAGCAGCGGCTCCAGGCGGTGGGCGTGGCGGCCCCGCTCGACGCGCCCTGGCCGGAGCTGCGCCTGACCTTCGGCCTGGCCGAGCGCGAGGGGGGCGACTACCAGCGCTACGCCGTGGTGACCGATCCCAGGGGCCGCGGCTTCGCCTTCGGGGCCTTCGCGGGCCAGGGGCCGTGCCGGGCCGTCGCCGGGCCCGCCGGCGCCGCGCCGCTCGAGGTGGTGGACCTCGAGGATGCGCCGGTGCTGCTGGCCATCCTGGTGCAGCGGGTGCCGGCCTGGCACGTCCTGCCGGAATGGCTCGCCAGCTCGGCCGTGCCTCCGCCGCTCGAGCAGGCGGGGCCCCGGGCCATCCCCGGCTCGCCCGCCGTGGCGCCCGCGCCTGGCCTGGCCTCGCTCGGCGCGGCCCGCGTCGCCCGGTCCGCCCCGCGGCTGGGGCTCTGGGCGGTAGCCCTCAAGCTGGGCGGCAAGCTGGCGGCGTCGGCCGGCAAGATCGGCGCGGGCATGGTGAAGGCCTTCAAGGGGACCAACGTGGCGATGGCCGCCGCCTCGGCGGCCGCCTACTCGATCCTCTTCTCCTGGCAGTTCGGCCTGCTCCTGCTCCTCCAGCTCTTCGTGCACGAGTACGGCCACGTCCACGCCATGCGCCGCACCGGCATGCGGGTGCGCGGCATGTACTTCATCCCGTTCCTGGGGGCGCTGGCGGTCACCGAGGACGCCTTCACCTCCCGCCGCCAGCAGGCCTACGTGGCGCTCAACGGGCCGCTCTGGGGCAGCCTCCTCACCCTCCTGCCGCTCGGCGCCTGGGCCGCCACCCGCGATCCCTTCTGGGCGGCGGTGGCCGCCTGGTGGGCGGTCATCAACCTCTTCAACCTGCTCCCCATCACGCCGCTCGACGGCGGCCGGGCCATCAACGCCTTCGCCAGCTCCTTCTCCTCCAACCTCGGGGTGGCGGTGGGGGTGCTCGGCCTGGCCGGCGCAGTGGCCCTCGGCACCTGGATGGGCTTCTCGCTCATCTGGCTCATCGCCTTCATGGGGGCGCTCGAGCTGGTGGCGGAGTCCCGGGCCAGGTCCGGCGGCCGGGCCCTGCGCCTCCTGCCCGAGCCGGCGCGCTTCGGCCCGGTCCACTACCGGCACCTGCGCGCGGCGCTCGGG
>Ga0209682_10000770_pt1 | contig 10644 bp, 10 predicted proteins | sample DOMMetBare2Fresh_2_FD_187471 | JGI IMG/M metagenome (GOLD analysis project Ga0209682, IMG submission 187471) | Wetland sediment microbial communities from St. Louis River estuary, USA, under dissolved organic matter induced mercury methylation -... | ecosystem: Environmental > Aquatic >...
GCATGGCGACGGCCAGGCGCGCGGCGAGCTGCTGGAGCGGATGTTCGGGCCGGAGCTCGTGGCGGCGTTCCGCGACTTCAAGGCGATCTGGGACCCGGACGGCCGGATGAACCCCGGCAAGGTCGTCGATCCGTATCCGCTCGACGCCGACCTGCGCCCACGCACGCCGCTGGCCGCTCCACCCACACTCTTCCGCTGGCCGGAGGACGAAGGCCGCTTCGCGCAGGCGGTGCAACGCTGCGTCGGCGTCGGCCGCTGCCGGCGGCACGATCCCGGCGGCGTCATGTGCCCGAGCTGGCGGGCGACTCGGGACGAGAGACACTCGACCCGCGGCCGCTCGCGCCTCCTCTTCGAAATGCTGGCGGGCGAGGTGCTCCAAGACGGCTGGCGGAGCGAGGAGGTGCGGGAGGCGCTCGATCTCTGCCTCGCCTGCAAGGGGTGCAAGCACGACTGCCCGGCCGGCGTCGATCTCGCCGCGACCAAGGCCACATTCCTATCCCACTACTACCGCGGCCGGCTCCGTCCGCCGCGGGCCTACGCGGCAGGCCTCATCCACCGCTGGGCGCGCCTGGCCGCGCTCGCGCCGGGAGTCGCCAACACCGTGGCCCGCGGTCCGCTCGCGCCGCTCATCAAACGCCTGACCGGCATCGCCCCCGAGCGCACCCTCCCCGCCTTCGCACGGTCGACCTTCCGCAGCCGGTTCGTCCCCCGCGGCGAAGGGCCCCCGGTCCTCCTCTGGCCCGACACCTTCACCAACCACTTCCAGCCGGAGATCGCCGAAGCCGCCGTCGAAGTCCTCGCCGCCGCGGGCCGAAGGGTGGAGATCCCCGGAAAGCCGCTCTGCTGCGGCCGGCCGCTCTACGACTTCGGCATGCTCGACCAGGCGCGGCGGCAGCTCCAAGAGATCCTCGACGCCCTCGCCCCGTCCCTCGCCGCGGGAGTACCGCTCGTCGTCCTCGAACCGAGCTGCGCCGCGGTCTTCCGCGACGAGCTGCTCCAGCTCTTCCCCGAAGATCCCCGAGCCCACCTCCTCGCGGAAAGGACCTTCACGCTCGCCGGCTTCCTGGCCAACGAAACGACCTTCACACCGCCGCGCCTCTCCTCCGCCCCGGCGATCCTCCAGGGCCACTGCCATCAACAGTCCCTCCTGGGGATGGAGCCGGATCGCCATCTTCTGAAGCAACTCGGTCTCGACGTGAAGTCCGCCGAGGGCTGCTGCGGCATGGCCGGAGCCTTCGGCTTCGCAAGAGAGCACTTCGCCGTCTCGCAAGCGATCGGCGAGCACTCCCTCTTCCCCGCCCTGCGCACCACCGCCCCGGACACCCTCGTCCTGGCCGACGGCTTCAGTTGCCGCGAGCAGATCGCCCAGAGCACCGGGAGGCGGGCGCGTCATCTGGCAGAGGTGCTGCGGGAAGCGCTCTTCAACCCTCGCCACGACAGGTCCGTAGAGACGCCCCAGTCGGATGGCACGCCCCTGCCGTGACCACGACGGCCGGGGCGTCTCCAAGGCCCCGGCCGCCACAGAAGCCGGCAGCACGCGGCCACGCCAGCCACGCGGGCCACGCCACCCAGGGTTTACGCCTCCCCGCGCGCCGTTGTATTCTGGTTCCATGACGATCGAGCTGGCTTCAGGCGTGGAACACGAGCTCAAGCTCCTGGCCGCCTTGCAACATCGCGACATCCGGGAGCTGATCGAAGAAGCCCTACGACAATATCTCGCGGCGGCTGCCATCACCGACCTGGACTCCTTCGCAGTGGGCGAGACCCAGGCCAAGCTCGTCGGTGAGCTCCGCGATATCGCCGAGTGGCCGGACACCCCCGCGTGAGGCGCGGGGAGGTCTGGTGGGCCGAGCTGCCTCCCCCCGTCGGTAACCGTCCGGTCATCGTCCTGACGCGGAATTCCGTCCTCCACTCCATCGGTTCCGTGGTCGTCGTTCTCGTGACCCGAACGGTGCGGAACCTCCCGACCGAAGTCACCCTCAGTCGGCGCCAAGGGCTTCCCATGCCATGCGTCGCCAACTTCGACAACATCCTGACGGTCCATCGTGATCGCTTGAAGTGGGTCATGGGAGCCTGTGACACATCGAAGTTGCAGGAAGTGGACGAAGCGATCAAGATCTCTCTGGACGTTCAGTAGGGTGTAAGCGCCCGGCTCTACCGTTCTGCCTCAGGCGGCTGAGCGAGGAAGGTCCAGTGGAGGGGTGTCTCGGGCACAGCGGAAGCCAAGGTCGTCCCTTCGCGAATCCCTGGGAGTGAAAGAGCGATGGGCCGGTCTAAGGGTCCAATCGCTGGTTCTCCAGGATCCACCTTTGGTCACGCTAAAGGGGAGGGCCCCTATTGGGCCAGCACACCACTCGTAGACGTTCCCGGCCATGTCGAAGAGTTGGAACGCGTTCGCCCGGAAGGAGCCGACCTTTGCCTGCCTCATCGAATCGAAGGCTGCGCCGTTGGGCGCGGTCTCCAAGTGCACCGGATTCTCGTTGCCCCAGGGGTACTTCTGGCTCTTGCCACCACGGGCGGCGTACTCCCACTCTGCCTCTGTCGGGAGGCGACCACCGGACCATTGGCAGAATTTGTAGGCTTCGCCCCAAGTGACATTGCCTCTTGGTTGTTCCTGGTCCGTGATGTCGCTTGGGCGCGGGGCGGGGGGCTTCTTGCCCGGGATACGCGCCAGGACAACCCGAGGATTGAAATCAGGAGCCAGGGACGCGGGCGTTCCTGCCTTCGGTTCCTTGAAACGCTTGAAAGCCTCTATCGTGACTTCAGTTGTGCTCAACCAAAAGCCGCGCGCCAGCACAACCCGGCCAGCGGGACCATCGTCTTGCCTGCAAGGCCCATCTACCTCAGGCATGCAACCCATCTGAAACCGGCCTGGAGGAATCCATGCGTACTCAAGGCCATCCAGCCCATTGCGGCGGACCTCGCCAGCCCCTGGAGGCCGCACCATTACCCGTACCTCTGTGGAATCGCTCAGCCAGTCGTTGGTCATTGTATAGGTGAATCGGTCAGGACCCGAAAAACCGGGGGCTGGCGTATAGATGACGGAATCGTTTGGTCCCAGGCGCGCCTTACCGCCTGAGGGCAAACCGACCGAGTTCAAATGTAGATCCACCCCAAAATATGTTCGGTCGTTGCTCAGCACCGGAATGACGATCTCTTCCCCGAGGCTCACCATTGCCTCGTCCGGCATGGCCACGGGCTGCATGAGCCAAACGGACAAAAGGAACAATAGAATCGCGAGAATTCCTAACAATGGTGGACCAACAGTGCTTTCGATCAAGCTCCCCATAGCCCCTTTCAATCGCGTCAGGCGCGACGGAATATATCCAGCCGAGGGTTGCCCAAGCTCCCATTCACGCAGCCTCATGCTGGATGGGTGCACCCACGCCACTGAAGGTTGAACAGGCCTGTTCGGCGGCGGGTAGGGTGCCGGCGCGGACTCAGGTTCGCGCACTCCGGAAGAAGAGTCCTTTGCCAGAGGTTCGCTATCTGAATCCTCCGCAATCGGGGGCGTAGCTGGCGTTTCTGGGGGAGGGGAAGGCTGCTCGGGATCGGCAGGAGGCGGTCCGGGTACCGGCGCGAGTGGTTTCAGGAAAGGGAGTAGCAACCCGGTGAATTCCCCCGCGTCCGGGATTCGGTTCTCCTGTAGGATCGCGAGCCCTTCTTTGACGATCCAGGAGAGCTCCGACGATAGGTCGGGCACGAGTTCTTCGGGCCGCTCCAGTTTGTCATCCGGGATCCGGCTGTCAGCAGGAAGCGGACTCTTTCCGGTCAGCATCCGATAGAGGGTTGCTGCCGCGGCATAGACATCGGTCCACGGCCCGAGCCGCCCGTGCCGGTTATACTGCTCAATGGGCGCATAGCCGGGAGAGACAAGAACCGAATTGGGTCCGCTCTCCCAAAGACGCACGCGCTGCACCGAAGTCCAGAAGTATCGGCGTCCGCGCTCCCTTCAGATAGATGTTGGACGGCTTCACATCCCGGTGCACGAGTCCCTTGGCGTGGATATGGGAGAGAGCCTCCAGGATCGGCAGGAGAAGGGCGACCGCCTCAGCCTCAGGGAGCCGCTTGCCACCTTCGAGATGCTGGTCGAGGCTCACACCGTCGTGGTAGTCCATCACCAGGTAGGCGGTGCCGTTCTCCTCGAAGAAACGCTGGACCCTCACGATGTTCGGGTGATCGAGGTGGGCCAGGATGCGGGCCTCCTCGACGAACTTCTCGAGTCCGTAGCGGAAGGCTCTCTCATCTTCGACCGAATGGCTGAGGACCTTGGGGTCGCCCGGCGCCCGGCTGGCCAGGTCCCGGGGCAGGTATTCCTTGATCGCCACCTTCCTCTCGAGAAGCCGGTCCCAGCCCAGGTAGGTGATTCCGAAGCTCCCCGGTTTCCCCAGCAGCCTGCCGACAACGAGACCTCCCTGGAGAGTTGCCAGTGCTGCGAGGCAGTTCCGGGGCCGGTTTTCCTCGCCGCTATAACCACACTCCTGGCAGGGGCGGGCTCCGCCGCTGACGAAACAACCCGGGCACAGGTGGTCCAGACCGCTCATGGATGGGGGCTGCGCTAAGCTACTGCAAGTCGATCCTTACACGCCAAGTCTATATGAAGACCCACACCGCGATGCCCTCGCCTGTTCCTCCGGCCGGCCTCACTCTTCGGAGTACCCTGCGAACGCAGGGTGAGATCCGCCGCTCAGTCTGGTCCCCTGACGGCCGCTGGCTGGCTGTGCCCTCCGCCGACCGCGTCCTCCGGCTGTGGGACGGCGAGAAGCCTGGCACGGTGCGGATCTTGGAGGAGGGGAGAGCGGCCTGGGGTGTCGCCTGGTCGCCGGACGGCCGCACTCTGGCTGCCGGGATAGGACTAAAGGAAGCGGTCGTCTGGGATGTGGAACGGCTCAAGCCATTGATGCGTCTGAGCCACTCTCGCGGCGTTCCGGCCGTGCTCTTCGCCCAGGACGGCCGGAGCTTGATCACCGGTGGCGACGACCACGTCGTTCGGATCTGGGATGTCGCCACTGGGGAGCCACGCGCCCGGCTCTCCGGACATTCGAAGGGCGTCACCCGACTGGTCTGGCAGCCCGGGGGAGCCCGCCTTGCATCCTCCTCTCTTGACCATACCGTGCGCCTCTGGGACGTGGCGGCGGAGCGAGAGGACCACATTCTGCGCGGCCACCACGGCGGCGTGCTGGACCTCGCCTGGTCGCCGGATGGGCGCCTTCTGGCTGCTGCTTCCGCGGATTCTGTCGTCCGCCTGTGGCACCCTGGAGAGAGTGAGAGAACCCGCCTCGAAGGGCACCAGGAGGCCGTGAACGGCGTAGCCTTCTCCGCCGACGGCCGCCTTCTCGCCTCCAAATCCCTCGACGGGACCGTCCGCTTCTGGAGCACGGCCGATTGGCGGCTGGCCGCGGTGCTGGACGAGCCGGCCACGGAGCGCAATCCTTCCGGCACGGTCGCCTTTCATCCTCACCTTCCCATCCTGGCGACCCTGGGAGATGGGGACACGGCCGTTCGTCTCTGGGATGTCGATGTGGAGGCGCTGCTCGCTCCACCCGCGGCATCATCCAGCCCGCACGAGAGCCCGGCCGGTCACGATGTCTTCCTTTGCTATAACACCGAAGACAGACCGATGGTCAAAGCGATCGGCCTGGCTCTTCAGGACCTTGGCATCCGCCCGTGGTTGGATGAAGACGAAGTCCGCCCAGGAACACCCTGGCAGGATGCTGTAGAGCGCGAGATCACCAAGTTCCAGGCGGCCGCAGTCTTTGTGGGCGCCCGCGGTGTTGGGCCATGGCAGAGGGCCGAGGTGCGAGCCCTCCTCAACGAGTTCGTGACGCGGAAGTGCCCCGTGATTCCCGTGATTCTCCCGGGTTGCGCCGCGTCCCCCGAGCTTCCCCTTTTCCTGAAGGAGATGACCTGGACCGACTTCCGGAAATCCGATCCTCATCCCCTGGAGTATCTGGTTTGGGGGATCACCGGCAGCAAGCCGCGCGCGAACGAACCCATGGGGCGCCAGATTGCACAGATCGTGCTCTCCGATCTTCTGGCGAGGATCCGGGCCGCGGGCGGCGTGCCTTGATCGGGGTCTCACGGCACGCCGGACCCGGGCTCCTCTGCCGCACCCATTCCCCCCAGAGGGCCGGGCCTTCGGCCCGATCAATTTGAATGCCGGCGGGACGCCAGCGCTCCCAGGGGGGCGCGTGCCGGGGCCTTGGGGCAGCCGATACGCCATCGTCACCAACTATTCCCCTGCCTCGGCCGCCGCCCTCTCGATGATTCGCCGCGAGAGGTAATAGCCTTCACGGGCCATCGCACCCAGGTACGGAAGGACGGCGGGGATCAATCCCGCCCGCTTGGCGGAGACCAGGATTCCGGCACTTCCCTTGACCCGAAGCCCGTACGCCTGTTCGGCGATCCGACGGGCACGCCTCTCATCGATCAGGACAAGCTGGGCCTGGAGCTGGAAGGCAGTGGCAAGAACCGCAGCCTCACCCGGTCCAAGCTCCAGAGCCAAGAGAGGCTCAGGCACGGCGAGGTCAGATCGCTCCAGCCAATCAGCGCCCGCGATCTCGGCAACGCCGATCTGGCGCGAACCGCCTGCAACAACCTCCCGAAAAACGGTGGTGGGAACGATGACGCGGTGGTAGAGCCTTCGGAGAAGGTCGAGCTGGCCCACCATCGAGAGGGCGATCAAAGGGCCGGTGTTACAGACGATCGGCCCGTCAGGCATCCGCGAATTCCCGGTCCAATTCCTCGTCATCGAGGTCGGCGACGGGGACGCCGGCATGCCCGGCGCGGAGGAGGAATTCGATGCGCGGGACGGCGGCGACCTCGGCGGCGCGGCCCGAGGAGATGCGGCCCAGCTCGAAGAGCTTCAGGGCGACGAAGAACTTCGCATCGCGCACGAAGTCCTCCCGCGACTGGCCGGTGGAGACCAGCACGCTTTCCGGAAGGTCGATGCGGATCATGCCCATCAAGGGAAGTCTACCCCACCCGCACGAACCGCGACTCGTACCGCCCCTTCCCCTGCCGGATCTGTTCCAGACGCCCCTGCCGGGTCATCCGGCGAAGGACGTCGGAGATCTGCCGGGGGGTGATCAGGTGGCGGAGCCTGGCGCCGTGGCGACGGTTGGCTTCTTCGGCGAGCCAGCCGGGGCCGAAGGATTGCCCCGGGGCCAGCTCGTCCAGGATGGCTTTGATGATCCGGGTGAGCCGGGGCCGCGAGGCGGGGCCGATGTCCATGCCTTCGTCGGCGGGGCCGGCGGGCGGGAGGCGCTTCTGGACGGCTTCCAGGGCGTCGGCGGAGGCGGCGCGGAAGGCGTCGAGGCGCCGGGTGAGGGCCTCGTGCTCCTGCTCGTGATGGGTCCTCTTCTCGCGGTGGAAGGCCTCGTGCCCGGCGTGGTGCTCCGCCTGCCGCCGGTGCTCCTCCGCTTCGGCCTCCAGCGAGGCCATGATCTGCTCGACCGACCACTGTTTGCGCATGGCTCTCCCCGGTCTCCGGGCGTCCGCGCTCCAGCACTTGGCGACCCGCCCCGGTTCGCGGACCAACCGCCCGTGGCAGCGGGTCACCTTCCCCGGAATCCGCGGCGTCCGCCCCGCGAAGCATATCACCGGCCCCGGCTGCCAGGTCGAGAATACCGGGCAATACGCGACCCGCCCCGGCGGGCGAGCCTCCTTCCCGGAGCAAAGTGTGACCTGCGGACGCCGTAGCTCGACCTGCAAGGCGGTATTCTCGACTCAGATGGGCCGTAGCTCGACTTTTTTGCGGTCGTAGCTCGACCAGGCGGCGAGTAGCTCGACTTATTGCGCGGTTCTGGAGGCATGCGAACCGGGTAAAGTCGAGAAAAGGCCGGGGCAGGTCACACTTTGCCGGCGTAGCTCGACTTATTTCGCTTGGGCAGTCGCTGCCCCCCTGCGTAGCTCGACCGGTTTGGGGGATCATGACAGCCCGGCGGAAGGATGGGAATCGGACGGATCGGACCGATCGGACGGATCTGTCCGATGGATGGGTGCGGGGGCGCAGCCGAGCACGCCGCTCCCGGCTTCCTCCACCACGGCAACCGTCATAGGATGCTCCCTCGCATGCCCTCTCCCCCCTGGAATCCCCGGCGGCTCCTCGCCGCGCTTCTGATCGCCCTCGCCGTGGCGGCGGTGATCGCCGGGGGCTTGCGCCTGCGCCGCCAGGCCTGGGAGGCTTCGGCGGGGGCGCACTTCGTGCCCGACATCCGCAATGCCTGGCGCTGGGGGCGCGCCGCGCACCGGCTCGGCTATCTCAATCTCTACCGGACGCGGGTGGGCAAGCAGACTTCGGAGCGCAACCTGCAGCTCGACTATCCGCCGCTACGGCTGCTGATCATGGAGCGCTGGGCCACCCGGACGCGGGAGCGGTTCCCGGCGCTGCGGACCTGGGATTCCTCCTACGACTTCAACGCGCCTCTCCTGCGTCTGAACAGCGCGTTCGAGCTGATCGCCGCCGTGGCGATGTTCTTCCTGGTGGCGCTCTGGTGCCGCCGCTCGGCCGGCGACCGGGCTCCTCCTCGGCTGCGGCCCTGGATGCGCGGCGGCGGCGCGGCGCTTCTCGTCTGGTTCAATCCGGCGCTCCTGTGGGTCGCCCACTGCTGGCCGCAATGGGATGCCTGGGGGGTGGCCGCCTATCTGGTGGCGGCGCTCCTCGCCTCGCTCGGGTTCTGGCTGGCGGCGGGCCTCGCCCTGGGTATCGGCGCCCTGCTCAAGGGGCAGATGCTCGTCGTAGCCCTCTTCTTCGTGCTCTGGGCGTTCCTGGCGCGCAACATCGCGGGTGCGGTGCGGGTGGCGCTGGGGGTCCTTCTCGGCGTCGCGCTCGGCGGGTCACCGTGGCTCCTCGGGACGTTCGTGAGCGGCACGTGGGCGTTCCATCCTCCGGCCGCCTTCTGGGTGGGCGGCGTCCTGCTCGCCACGGCCCTGGGGCTCGCGCTGTGGAAACGCCGGCATCCGGAGGCGGCGGCGGCTCCCTGGCTGGCTGGCGCGGCGGTGCTCGCCCTGGCGCTCTGCGTGCCGCTGTTCCACGCCGACCTCGCGTGGCTCCAGGTGGGGTTCTTCTATGGCTCGGGGCACCATCCGGTGCTGCGCATGGGGCGGACGCCCAACTTCCCCGCCCTGCTCGACATCTGGATCCCCGCGCTCCAGGGGCAGGCCACACCTCTCTTGCGGGCGGCTCTCGGGCTGGCCTATGCCACCGGGCTCGTCTTCGCCGCGCGCTGGACGGCGTTGGCGGCGCGGGAGCGCCATCCCCGCGTCCTGGCCGCCCTGGCCCTCCCCTGGCTCCTCTCCTTCGCGCTTCTCCCCCAGATGCACGAGCGCTATCTGGTCTATGGCGCGGTGCTGACCGCGGCCGCCGCGGTGGCCTGGCGCGGCGCGCTGCTCTTCCACCTCGCGCTCACCGCCGTCGCCGTGCTGGCCATGGTGCCGCTCCGCTTCGTTCCGGAGCTGCTGCGGCGGGGGGGCGACCTGCACCCGGTCTGCGCGCTCGTGGTGCTCGCGGCGGCCGCGGCCTGTTGCGCCGTGGCGGCCGGCCGCTCGACTACACCGGCGGCTCGCGGCGATAGACCCGCGGCGGAACCCCTCTGAAGCTCATCTCGAAGGTGTTCTCGTCGATCCTGACCATCAGGGCCTCCACCTCGGAGGCTCCCTGGCCGATCGAGGTGCAGAGCCACCGCCAGCGATCCGGCGCCGAGGGTGTGAGCTCGCGCGAGGAGAAATAGGTCCCGCTGAGGAACGAGGCGCTCATCAGCCGCTCGGCCGTGGCGTCCCAGGTGAAGAGCCCCTGCCCCATCGCCACGATGGCGCCGTTCACCTTCCGGACCATCATCGTCCGCAGCGACTGCATGCCGGCGTCCCACGCGAAGCTCTCCTCCAGCGAGCCGCCCTCCTCCAGCGACACCCAGGTGCCACCGGCGAGGAACGCCAGCTCGCCCAGGCGCCCCAAGGGTTTACCGTTGGATGAGGGGGAGGGGGGAGCTGGCAAGATGCGGATCTCTTCAAATCGTCCGGAGCTCATGACGTACCTCCAGGACCTTCCAGGGGGAGGGCGGTACCGGCGAGACGCCGGGCCCACTCAGGGTAGGAATTGATCGGCTCGGGAAGGCGCTCTGCCGCGGCGATCTTCTCGATCGCCTCGCGGAGCCCGTCCGACAGGGCAAAACCGGGAAACAGGCCGCGCCGTGCACCCTCGGCGGGCACCGCGGCCGGCGCGCAACCCCAGAGGTCCGCGGCGAGCTGCCAGAGATCCTCCCGGACGATGCGCGCTCCGCCCCACCGGCGGAGGAAGCATGCATGGACCTCCCGGGCTTCCTCGGCGGTTCGCAAGGCGGGAACGCAGGCCCGCGTGAACGAGAACGCCCGTGCCGCCCACCAGCCGGGGAGCAGATCCGGCTGCTCCACGAAAAGGTGGTGCAGCCGGCGGGCGGCCACCCGGCGGCCGATCCCGAAAACGCTCGCCAGCGAGCGCAGAGCGCCGCGTACGCCTCCCGATCCGGACGCCGCTGCGGCGGCGAGAAGCTCGGTGCGCGCCTCCTCTTCGATCTCCGGCCACGGGAGCAGAGGGCGACCGAAACGCTCCACCTGGAGACGCCGGAGCGCCTCCGCCCTCTCCCGCAGTTGCTCCGCGGACGGCTC
>Ga0209682_10000771_pt1 | contig 10640 bp, 8 predicted proteins | sample DOMMetBare2Fresh_2_FD_187471 | JGI IMG/M metagenome (GOLD analysis project Ga0209682, IMG submission 187471) | Wetland sediment microbial communities from St. Louis River estuary, USA, under dissolved organic matter induced mercury methylation -... | ecosystem: Environmental > Aquatic >...
CCGCCCCAATTGCGGCGCCGAGTAGATGAAGGTCGCCAGGAGACCCGCCAGGTAGATGAAGAACGTCTGGTGGTGCGCGACCGGCGCGTTCAGCTTCTCGTGCAGGGTGACGTACGGATAGGGGACCACCAGCCAGGTGGGGATGAGCGCCAGCGCGTAGAAGATCCAGGTGAATCCCCACGCCTCCTTGAGGGAGAGCGCACCGGTGACCAGCGGCCGGCCCGGTTTGTTGATCCGGTCGATCTCCAGGTCGTAGATCTGGTTGATCGCGTTCGAGGCGGCGTTCATGAAGCTGGCGCAGAGCGAGCCGAGGACGATGGTCAGGACCACCGTCAGGGTGACCTGGCGCGCCGGATCGGGGTTGTGCACGGAGCCGAAGGCGCAGATCGAGCCCGAGACGATCCCGAGGAGAGGCGGCAGCAGGGTGAACGGCCGCGCGAGCTGGTTGTAGAGGGAGAGCTTGCTCAAGGAAAGACTCCGGGAATCCAGGGGGTGAACGCGGCCACCACCACGGCTCCGACCAGGGTGTTCAGGAAGTTCAGGGCCTCGTTGTCGAGGAGGTTCCGCTTTTCGAGCGCCGCACCGACGACGCTCTCGAAGGTGGTGCCGACGAAGGCAGCGACCGCGATGGCCGCGACGCCGACCCAGGGGTAGAGGCCGAGGAGGGCACCGAGGGCCCCGATGACGACCGACGCGGCCACACCGGCCAGCGTCCCTTCGAGGGAGACCGCCCCCTCGGTGCCGCGCGGTACCGGACGGAAGGTGGTGATCAGGAAGGTCCGCCGGCCGAGGAGCTGGCCGATCTCGGAGGACGCCGTGTCCGCCGCCGCCGTGGCGAAGGAGGCCGCGAAGGCGAGGGCGAAGAGGACCGGGTGGCCGGTCAGCGCCGCGAAGAGCGCGCAGGCGGTGGCGACGCCGGCATTCGCCAGGGCATGCCGGGCACCGCGCCTCCCACCTTTCTCCTGCGCCAGGTTTTGCGCCGCCTTCCGCTTGTAGCCGAGCTTGGTGCAGGCGGAGCCGATGACGAAGAAGGCGAAGAGGAGGAGGAACCCTTTCCAGTCGAGAAAGGCCCAGATCGTGAAGCCGACGAAGAAGCCACCGATCACGCCGGAGATGTCGACCGTGCGCGCCGCATAGGCCACTCCGGCGAGGAGCGCGTTGACCCCGGCCGCCCAGAGGAGGCGCGTGGACAGCCCCTCGGTCTCGAGGAAGCCCTGCCAATGCCCCTGGGTCAGGACGAGGCCGAAGAGGAAGAGCGACGAGACGAGGGGGACGCCCAGGTTGTCGTCGAGCCCCTGGGGGAGCGATTCGAGGAGCGCCGCGAGGAGGGCGGCACCACCGGCGACGGCGAGGGCGAAGGCCCAGGAGTAGCGGCCGGGAGCGGTCCATTGCAGCAGGGCGGCGGCGGCCAGCGCGCCAAAAATCACGTAGGCGAGGCTTCCCGCCCAGCTCTTGCGGGGATTCCAGGGGAGCTTCTGGCGGCCGATCGACATGCCGGCGATCGAGGCCATGCCGTCGCCGAATGCCAGGATGCCCCAGGTCGCGGCCGCGACTTCCAACCGTTGCCAATAGATCAGGATCAGCAGGAGGACCGTCAGGGGATAGAGAATGATGCCGATCGACGAGCCCAACGCCACCTCGGCGTCGCGCCAGAGGCGCCGGCCGCCGATGCGCGGCAGGAGGAACAGGTTGAACGCCAGCGCCCCGGCCGCCGCCAGGGCACCCAGGGGGGCGCCGAGAAAGCGGAGCGAGAAGGCGATCAGGCCGACGCCCATGTGGACGAGCTTGCGGGCCAGCTCACCGCGGGTCAGCGCCATGGGACGTCCTCCACCGCGCGGTTCCCGGGCATAAATGCCCGGGCTAGAAAATGGCGCCCCCTGAAGGGGGCTTGAAGCCGGCCTCGGCCGGCGCCGCTCATAGCCCGGGCATTTATGCCCGGACTCCGGCCGGCCCCCCGCCCCCTCACCGCGCCCATGTACCGCTCTCCTTCAACCACTTCGCGGTCTCGGTGAGGCCCTGCTCCAGCGGGCGCCAGGTGTAGCCCAGCTCGGACTCGGCGCGGGCGGAGCGGTAGGCCCAGTCGTGGCGGTAGACCTCGACCAGGTCCGGCGTGAGCTGGGGCGTGCCGCCGGCCAAACGCGCCCATCCCTTCATCAGGGCTCCCGAAGCTTTTGCCACGAAGTCGGGCATGCGCAGGGAGGGGATCTTCGCGCCGGTGATCCGGCCGACCAGCTCGTAGAAACGGTCCTGGCGGACGTTCTCGCCGCCGAGCACGTACCGCGTACCGGGTGCGGCCTTCTCCAGAGCCAGGGCGACGCCGCGCGCCACGTCCTCGACGTTCACGTAGTTCCAGCGCCGCTCGGGACGGCCGAGGAGGGCGGGCAGGCGGCCGTGGATCAGGTCCAGGACGTGCCGCACCACGATGTTCCCCTCGGTCATCTCGCCGGGTCCGTAGATGACGCCCGGATAGACCACCACGAGCGGCACGCCGGAGGCGATGGCCTGCCGGGCGCGCCGGTCGGCCGCCGCCTTGGTCCGCTCGTAGTCGTTGATCCAGGTGCGTTCCCCAACCTCGGCCGACTCGTCCAGCTCGCCGTTCGTCCCCTTCTCGGTGGGGCCGAGGGCCATGAAGCTGGAGACGTGGACGATCCGCCCCGTGCCGGCCTCTCCGGCGGCGGCGAGGACGTTCTCCAGACCGCCGATGTTGATGCGGTCGAACTGCTCGGCCGGCGCCAGGATCTTGACCAGCGCCGCGGCGTGGATGATCGCGTCGCAGCCGTCCAGAGCGTGTGTGAGGCTCGCCCGGTCGGTCACGTCCCCGGCGGCGAACTCGACGCCTTCCGGAAAGCGCTCGCGGGACGAGCCCGGGCGCACCAGGAGGCGCAGGGCATGGCGGGGCGCCAGCTCGGCGGCGATGCGCCGGCCCAGGAATCCGGTACCACCTGTCAGAAGGATCTTCATGCCAAGCCCTCCGGGTGGGGACGCACCGCCGTCCACAGGTCGGCCAGCGCGTCGTCGAGGGACCGCTCCGGCGTCCAGCCGAGGGCGCGCAGGGGACCGGCCGTTCCGAGCAGAAGGGGGAGGTCCGCCGGGCGCATCCGCTCGGGGTCCTCCTCGATCCGCGCCGCGACGCCGGAGATCGCCATCAGGCGGTCCAGCGCCTCGGCGATCGAGAACGCCTGGCCGCTCGCCACGTTGTAGACGCCGCCGCGCTCACCTTTCGCGGCGAGCAGCCGGAACGCCGCGGCACCGTCGTCGACGTGCACGAAGTCGCGCCGCGCCAGGAGGTTGCCGACGCGGAGCACCGGCTCGCGCTCGCCGCGGGCGATCGCCGCGAGCTGCGCCGCGAAGGTGGGGAGGGCGAACTTCACCGACTGGCCCGGCCCCACCAGGTTGAAGCAGCGGGCCACCACCGCGCCGCGCAGGAAGGCGAGCCGCTCGGAGGCGGCCTTGCTCAGGGCATACGGCGTGCGCGGATCGACGATCCGCTCCTCGGCGATCGGCTGCTCCTCCTCCGGCACCAGCCCGTAGACCTCGGCGCTCGACGCGATGACCACCGGCCGCCCGTCCGCCACCGCGAGGAGGTTGTCGGTCCCCAGGACGTTGACCCGGAAGTACTCGGACATCTTCCCCCACGATTCGCCGACGTGCGACAGGCCGGCGAGGTGGATGATGGCATCCGGCGCCGTCTCGCGGACCACCCGCGCGAGGCCGGCGGCGTCTTGCAGGTCGACCTCGAAGAGCCGCACCTCTCCCGCCTCCGGAAAGGCCGGATGATCGATGAAAAAGGTGCCGCTCACCCGGTCGCCCTCCGCCAGCAGGTGGCGGGCGAGGCGGGGGCCGATGAAACCGCTGATGCCGGTGACCAGGACGTGCATGCGCAAAAGCCCGCGTCAGGCGGACTGGCGGGCCTTGAGCGTCCGCCGCCAGTAGTCCAACAGGTCGGAGAGCGTCTGCTCGAACGGGATCCGCGGTTCCCAGCCGGTGTCGGCCCGGAACTTCGAGCTGTCGCCGATCAGGATCTCCACGTCGGACGGCCGCAGGCGCGCCGGATCGGTCTCGACCTTCACCTCGACCTTGGCCATCTCGATGATGCGGTCGAGCATCTCGCGGATGACGATGCCGTGGCCGGTCGCGATGTTGTAGACCTCGCCGGGCGTCCCCTTGGTCACCGCCAGCCAGTAGGCGCGCACCATGTCGCGCACGTCGGTGAAGTCGCGGATGGCGTCCAAGTTGCCGACGCGGATCACCGGCTCCTGGAGGCCGAGCTCGATCGCCGCCACCTGGCTGCAGAAATTGGAGGTGACGAAGACGTGGCCGCGCCGCGGTCCGGTGTGGTTGAAGCCGCGGGTGCGGATCGCCTTCAGGCCGTAGCTCATGAAGTATTGATAGCCGAGGTAGTCCTGGGCGACCTTGGAGACCGCGTACGGCGACAGCGGGCGCAGCGGGTTCGTCTCCTTGATCGGCACCTCGTCCTTGAGCACGAGGCCGTACTCCTCGCTGGAGCAGGCGATCTGGACGACCGGATCGAGCTGCAACGCGCGGATCGCCTCGAACAGGTTGGTCTGGCCGCTGACGTTGGTCGTCAAGGTCTCGTTCGGCGCCGTCCAGCTCGACGGCACGAAGCTCTGCGCGGCCAGATGGAAGATGTAATCCGGGGTCGCGGCGTCGAGCGCCGCGTGCACCGAGGTGTAGTCGCGGAGGTCGCACTCCAGGAGCGTCACCTTCGAGCGCAGGTGCTCGACGTTTTCCATGCGGCTGCGCCAGCGGTAGAGGCCGAAGACCTCGACGTCGGGGTGCTCGGCGAGCAGATACTCCGCCAGATGCGATCCGGCGAAGCCGGTGATGCCAGTGATCAAAGCCCTCATCTACGTATCTCTCCCTTTCGAATCTCCACGGAGCGCCCGGCGCATCCCGGAAAGGTAGTGTTCCAGTCCCGCGGCCCAGCTCTCGACCGGCCGGCCGGCCGCCGCCTCGAAGCGGCCGACGTCGAGCACCGAATACGCCGGCCGCGGTGCCGGGCGCGGGAAATCTTCCGTTTTCAGCGGCAGGACCTCCGCCGTGCCGGACCATTGCCGGGCGATCTCGGTGGCGAAGCCGTGCCAGGAGACCGGCTCCCGGTTGCGATAGTGCACCACGCCGGTCAGGTCGAGCGGCGCCAGGTCGAGGAGCGCCGCGGCGAGGTACGGCGTACAGGTCGGGCACCCGACCTGATCGGCGACCACCCGGAGCGGCAGCTTGCCCTCGTCGAGGAGGCGCACCATGGTGGCCGCGAAGTTGGGGCCGCCCGGTCCGAACAGCCAGCTCGTCCGCACCACCAGCGGGCGGACCTCCGGGGGCGCGGCGAGCGCCTCGTGCTCGCCACGGAGCTTGCTCTGCCCGTAGACCGACAAGGGATTCACCGGGGCATCCTCGTGGTACGGCGTGTGGGCCGTGCCGTCGAACACGTAGTCGGTCGAGACGTGGAGGAGCCGCGCGCCCACCGCCGCCGCGGCAGCCACCACGTTCCGCACCGCCGTGCCGTTGATGGCGAACGCCCGGTCCCGTCCGTCCCCTTCCGCCAGATCGACCTTCGTGTACGCGGCGGCATTGATCACGACCCCGGGACGGAAGCCCTCCGTCACCGCGCGCAACTGCGCCGCGTCCTCGATGTCGGCTTCGGCGCGCGATACAGCCCGCGCCTCCAGACCACGGGCCGCGGTTTCCGCCACCAGCGCCTGGCCGAGCATGCCGGCACCGCCCAGGATCAGGACGCGCACGTTTCCCCCTCTCCCGGAGGAAGGGAGGGGATGGGAGAGGGGGCCAGGGGGTGAGGGGTCACGTGATCCCCACCTCGGAGTTGTCACCGAGCATGAAGCGGTAGGCCTTGGGCTTGAAATCGGTCTTGGTGATCTTCACGTTGCGGCCGATGAGCGAGCCGTCGATGCGCATCGGCGTGTCGCGGATCTCCGAATCGGCCAGGATGATCGAATTCTCCACCTCGCAGCAGACCAGCTTGCAGCGCTCGCCGATCGAAGTGTAGGGACCGACGAAGGCGTTCTCGATCCGCGCGCCGTCGCCGATCACCACCGGGCCGCGCACCAGCGAATCGATCAGCTCGACCCCTGCGCCCACCTCGACGCGCCCCTCGATGCGGCTCCCCTGCCCGATCGAGCCGAGCGCGGCGCCGCGCCCGGCGTCGAGCGCTTCGAGGATGATGCGGTTGGCCTCCAGCATGTCGTCCAGCTTGCCGGTGTCCTTCCACCAGCCGCGCACGATGTGCGGATGGACGTCGAGGCCGCGGTCGATCAGGTCCTGGATGGCGTCGGTGATCTCGAGCTCGCCACGCCCCGAGGGCTTGATGCGGTGGACCGATTCGAAGATGTGGTGGTCGAACATGTAGACGCCGACGAGCGCCAGGTTGCTCTGCGGCTCCTTGGGCTTTTCGACCAGGCGGCGCACCTTGCCGTCGGCGGTCAGCTCGGCCACCCCGAACTGCTCGGGATTCTCCACCTCGGCGAGCAGGATCTCCGCAGGGCAGCCGAGGCGGCGGAACTCGTCCACCAGGCCGCGGATGCCGCCGGCGATCAGGTTGTCGCCCAGGTACATGACGAAGGAGGAATCCTTCAGGAAGTCCTCGGCGATCATCACCGCATGCGCGAGCCCCAGGGGGGCCGACTGCTCGATGTAGGTGACGGTGGCGCCGAAGCGCGAGCCATCGCCCACCGCGGCGCGGATCTCGGCCTTGGTGTCGCCGACGATGATGCCGATGTCGGTGATCCCCGCCTCGACGATCGATTCGATGGCATAGAACAGCACCGGCTTGTTGGCCACCGGCACCAGTTGTTTGGCGGAGGTGTAGGTGAGCGGACGCAGCCGCGTCCCCTTGCCTCCCGACAGAATCAGACCCTTCATCAGGCAAACCTCAGGACAGAAGTCTCAGGTCCAACGCGGGCCCATCACCCCGGAGGTCGAGGGCCCGTTCTCATGGCGTCCTACTACTGCTCGGCGGACGTGCTGCTGCGGCTGGTCAGGTCGAGGAAAGTCCCCACGTTCTTCAGGCTCAGCGAGAAGCGGAAGTCCTTGTCGCGCGTGCGGGTGCCTTCCCCGGCGCGGAAGTCCCGCAGCTCCAGGCGGATGCTGTAACACTGGTCGGTCCAGGTCAGGATGTAGCGCTGCGATTGCAGGAACGCCTCTTCCACGTCGTAGTTGACCTGGGCCTCCAGGCGCAGCCGGTTCGGCCAGACCGACAGGCCGCCGAACAGCCGGATCTGGTCGGAGAGCGTCGCGCCGCTCTCCGAGTTGTACCGCGTGTACCAGGTGAGCCCCACGAAGTCGCCCTTCTTGGAGCCGTAGTTGCCCGAGAAGCCGGTCGACTGCAACCCTTTCGAAAGGGTGTCGTAGTCCGCCTCCACCTTCAGGCTGGTGACGTCGGTCGGGTTGAAGCGGAGCAGCGCCTCCAGCGGGCCGGCGCTCGACCGGTCGGTGGACGAGACCAGGAGCGGCTGGGTCGAGTCGAAGCTGTAGCGGCGGGCGAGCTCGAAGAGGAAGATCTCGCGGGCGTTGGCGCGCGTCCCCTCGGGCTTCCCCAGGATGCGGTTGGAGAGCGCGACGCGCCCGCTGTTGCCCGAGGGGATCCCGTCGACTTCATCGAACAGCGGGAATTTGCCGCGGTCCTGCTCGTCGATCTCCCCCAGGTAGTTGTAGGTGAAACGCGGCTCGATCACGTGCTTGAAGCGGACGTAGTCGCCCACCTTCTTGTCGAAGACGCGGGAGAACGACGGGCCGACGATCTGCGCGTTGCCCGAGGGCACGGCGCGGGTCAGCGTCTCGCCGGTGAAGTCGGTGGGGTCGGTGGTCGCGGTGCCGTTCACACTGTCCGTGTAATACGTCATGCGCTCGCCGGCCGTCACGGAGAGGTTGAGCCAGGGGAACGAACGGATCGGCAGCGTGAGCTGCGGGAAGAGATCGACGCGGCCATAGGTCCCGGAGTAGGAGCCGGGCCGTGCCAGGTCGAGGAGCACGGCCGAGCCCTGGAACTGCGCATAGAGCGGCGTGCGGCCGAGCCGGGTCGAGCGCAGGCGGTACTCGAGCTCGGGGAGCTTGCGCTGGTCGACCGTGTCGTCGGCGCCGACGAAGGTCTGCCGGTCGTTCACCAGCAGGTTGACCAGGTGCGGCCCCCAGTTGCCGGTGACGAAGGCGCGGCTGTCGAGGAAGCGCAGGCTGTTGCGGTCGAAGTCGCGCTCGAAGTCACGGAAGAAGTTGAAGTCCGAGAACTCGAGGAAGTTGACGACGCCGCGCATCCCCCACGGCAGGTCGTTGGTCACGTGGTTCCACTCGACCTTCCAGCGCCACTCGTCCTGGTCGACCGCGGCGAGCGGATCGCGGATCGTATAGGCGATCAGGCTGCCCTTCGTCCCCTCGGTCGGACGGTAGCGGAGCTCGTTGCCGAGCCCCAGGTAGTCGCGCGAGAAGAGGTCGACGTGGAACGTGGTGTCGTAGCTGCGCCCCAGGGTCTGGAAGTAGGCCAGGCCGAGCTCGGCGCCGCGGCGTTCCGAATAGCCGATGTTCGGGATGAGGAAGCCCGAGGCCCGGTCGCGCTTCACCGGCCAGAGGATGTACGGCGTATAGAACACCGGCAGCTTCTTCACCCGCATGGAGGCATGGTGGACGTGGGCGTACCCGTCGGCCACCACCCGCGCCGTGCCGAGCCGGAAGCTCCAGGCCGGCGACTCCCCGGTGCAGGAGGTGAAGACTCCGTCGTCGACCGTATAGACGTCGGCGTCCACCTTGGCGATCTTCACCCCGCTGAAGTAATAGTCGGGCGCCACCTGCGCGGTGGCTTCGGACAGCGTCCCGGTCTTCGTCTTCAGGTTGAACTCCGCCGTCGCGCCGGCCATCCGGCGCGGCCCCTGGTCGATGATCACGTGGCCGGTGGCGGTGACGATCCGGGTGGTGAGGTCGATCTCCGCCCGGTCCGCCTGCAGGTCCACGTCCTGGTAGTGGATCTTGACCTTGCCCGAGAGCACCGCGAAGTCGTCGCGCTTGTACTCCAGGTCGTCGGCGCTGCCCGCGGCGCTGCCGCCCCCCTGCTCCTCGGGGAACTTGAGCTGGAACTGGAGCTGGTCCGGATCGGGTGGCGGCGGTGCCGCCGGGGCACCCGGAGCACCGGGGCGTCCCGGACGGCCGGGTGCCGGAGCGCCGGGAGCGGGCTTCGCGGGCGGCGTCACGGCCGGCGTGTCCGCCGTCGTGGGGGGCGCCGTGGTGCCGGCGTCTTCTGGCGCCGCCGGGGTCGGGGCCGGTTCCGCCGTCTCGTCCGGGGGAGACGCGGGCAGGGGCTCCTGCGCCGCGCCAGGGAGGGTGGCCAGGCCGGTCAGGCAGAGGGCCAGCAGGAAGCTCGGGAAGAGTCGTCGCGCGTCAACCATGAGAGGGGGCTTAGTCTATGCGCTCCACCACCATCGCGGTAGCCTCGCCGCCGCCGATGCAGATGGCGGCACAGCCGAGGCGCTTCCCGCGCTCGCGGAGAGCGTGGATCAGAGTGACCAGGATCCGCGCGCCCGAGCTGCCGATCGGGTGGCCGAGCGCCACCGCGCCGCCGCGCACGTTGACCCGCTGCGGATCGAGCCCGAGATCGCGGATGAAGGCGAGAGCGACCACGGCGAAGGCCTCGTTGACCTCCCACAGGTCGACGTCGGCGGCGGCGAGGCCGGCGCGCGCGAGGACGCCGCGGGCGGCCCCCACCGGCGCGGTGGTGAACCATTCGGGCTTCTGGGCGAGCGAGCTGTGCGCCACGATGCGGGCGACCGGGCGCACGCCGAGCCGCGCCGCGTTGGACGCCGTGGTGAGCACCAGGGCCGCGGCGCCGTCGTTGATCTTGCTGGCGTTGGCGGCGGTGACCGTGCCGTCCTTCTGGAAGGCGGGCTTGAGCGTCCCCATCCGGCCGAGGTCGGCCTTGAACGGCTCCTCGTCGCGGTCGACCACGGTCTCCCCCTTCTTGCCGGGGATCTTCACCGGGACGATCTCCTCCGCGAACAGCCCCTTCTCGGTCGCCTCGCGGGCACGGCGGTAGCTCTCCAGGGAGAACGCGTCCTGCTCCTCGCGGGTGAGCTTGTACTCGCTCGCGCAGAGCTCGGCGCAGTTGCCCATGTGGACGTCGCCGTACGGGTCCCACAGGCCGTCGTGGATCATCGAATCGACCAGCTTGCCGTGGCCGAGGCGGAGGCCGTCGCGGGCGCCGACGGCGAGGTAGGGGGCCTGGCTCATGCTCTCCATGCCGCCGGCCGCCACCACCTGGAAGTCGCCGCAGCGCAGGTCGTTGGCGGCGATCATCACCGCCCGCATGCCGGAGCCGCAGACCTTGTTCAAGGTGAGCGCGCCGGTCGAGACCGGGCAGCCCGCCGCGAGAGCCGCCTGGCGGGCCGGAGCCTGCCCCTGGCCGGCGGGGAGCACGCAACCGAGATTGACCTGCTGGATCTGATCCGCCGTCACACCCCCCCGCTCGAACGCCGCCGCGAGGGCGCGGGCGCCGAGGGCATGGGCCGGCAAGCTGGCAAGAGCGCCCTGGAACGCACCGACAGGGGTGCGCACCGCGCTCAGAATGACGACGTCGTCCATCCACATCTCCTGGCCGGGAACGGCCCTTGCACCGCGGACATTCCGCG
>Ga0209682_10000772_pt1 | contig 10625 bp, 8 predicted proteins | sample DOMMetBare2Fresh_2_FD_187471 | JGI IMG/M metagenome (GOLD analysis project Ga0209682, IMG submission 187471) | Wetland sediment microbial communities from St. Louis River estuary, USA, under dissolved organic matter induced mercury methylation -... | ecosystem: Environmental > Aquatic >...
GCACGGCCGGCGGGGAGAAGCCGGACCCATCCCTCCCGTACCGGATGCGGAGCGCCGACGGGCGGTTCGTGGACGTGGAATCGTCATCGACCCCGTTCCCGGAAGGTCCGGAAGGGGACCGGCGCGTTCTTCTCGTGACCCGTGACATCTCCGGGCGAAGAAAAATGGAGGCCCGTCTCGCCGAGGGCCAGACGCTCTCCACGATCGGGATGCTTGCCGGCGGGGTCGCCCACGAATTCAACAACGTTCTCGCCGCGATCCAGGGCTCCGTCGAGCTTCTTTCGATGCACGCGGGGGGGAACCCTCAAGCCCGCCCGTACATCGACGTGATCCGGCGAATGGCGGACCGCGCCTCGGAGTTGACCCGGCAGCTCCTGGCGTACTCGCGCCAGGGGAAGTACGCGCCCACTTCGATCCCGCTGGCGCGCGTGCTGTCGGAGGTCCTCCCGGCGGTACGGACGTCCCTCCCTCCCGGGGTCGAGCTCTCGGCGGAATGCGACGACGCGCTTCCGTTCGTCCATGTGGACATCCCCCAGATGAAGCAGGTCGTGATGGGGCTTTGCCTGAACGCCGCGGAGGCGATGGCGGGCGGCGGCCGGCTCTCGGTCCGCACGTATTCCGAGCCCGTGGGCGGGCGCGTCGTCCTCGAGGTGTCGGACACGGGGCCCGGGATCGACGCCAAGACGATGCCCCGCATCTTCGAGCCGTTCTTCACCACGAAGGGCGTCGGCCGCGGGATGGGGCTGGCGGCGATCCGGGGGATCGTCGACAACCATGGCGGCGAGATCCGGGTCGTCTCCGGGGAAGGGAAGGGGACGACGTGCACCGTCTTCCTCCCGGTGAGCACCGTCCCCGCGGCGGCGGAGACGCCCTCCGCGGAGGGTCCGCCGGCGGGCGCCGGCCGGGTGCTGCTGGCCGACGACGAGGAGGACGTGCGCGGCGTCGTCCGCGCGATGCTTGAAACCCTTGGGTACGAGGTGATCGAGGCCCGGGACGGGCTCGAGGCGGTGGAGATCTTCCGGCGGCGCACCGCGGAGATCGATCTCGTGATCCTCGACCTCGTGATGCCCCGCCTGACGGGGGAGGCCGCCCTTGGGGAGATGCGCCGGATCGCTCCGGCGACGCCCGCCATCCTGATCAGCGGGTACGACGAGAGCGGGCGAATCCACGAGATCGTCGCCGCCGGGTTCGGCGGTTTCCTCCAGAAGCCGTTCCGCCGGCAGGACCTCGGGAAGAAGGTGCGCACCCTCCTCGGCGTTTCCGGCGACTCCGCGGCGGAGTGACGCATGCTCCTCCGGCGGTTCTCCCTCCTGATCCTGACGGCCTGTTTCCTCTTCGCCTGTTCCCCCAGGGCGTACGTCGTCTCCCGGATGGCCGACGCCGCCTCCTCCGGCGGGGATATCTTCGCGAGGGACGACGACCCGGAACTGGTGCGCGACGCGGTTCCCTTCGCCCTCAAGGCGATGGAGTCGCTCCTGGCTTCGTCGCCGGAACACAAGGGGCTGCTCACGGCGCTCTGCAAGGGGTTCACCCAGTATGCCGTCGCCTTCGTTCGCCAGGACGCCGAGGAGGCGCGGGATCCCGTCGCGCGCCGGGAGGGGATGGAGCGCGCCCGCAGGCTCCTGCTCCGCGGGAGGGAGTACGGGATGCGTGGCCTGTCGGTCGGCCGGGAGGGGTTTTCCTCCGGCCTGTTCGCGGATCCACCCGCCGCCGCCGCGCGGGTCGATGCGGTGGACGTCCCCCTGCTGTACTGGACGGGCGCCGCCTGGAGCCTCGCCGTGACGACGTCGCCGGACGATCCATCGCTGCTGGCCGACCTCCCGAGGATCGAGGCGCTGATGCGAAGGGCGCTCGCGCTGGACGAGCGGTACGACGCCGGCGCGATCCACGAATTTTTCGTCGCCTTCGAGGGGGGGCGTCCGGAGGCGATGGGAGGATCGGTGGTGCGGGCGCGGTATCATATGGAGAGGGCGATGGCGCTGTCCGCGGGAAGGAAACTCTCCCCGTTGGTCACCTTCGCCGAGACGGTGTCGGTCCGGACCCAGGACCGGAAGGGGTTCCTGGACCTTCTCGACCGCGCGCTCGCCTTCGACGCGCGGTCGGCGGCGCCGGAGTACCGGATGGGCAACCTGGTGTCCCAGCGCCGCGCGCGCTGGCAGAAAGGAAGGGTGGATGAGCTGTTCCTCGATTAGACGGGCGGTGGCCGTTCTGCTGATGGCGGGGGCGGTGTTGTCGGCGCCCGGCGCCGCGCGGTCGGCGCCGATGGTCGTCAAGATGGCGACGCTGGTCCCGGAGGGATCGTCGTGGTTCCGCGTTCTCCAGGAGATGGGAGAGGAGTGGAGGAAGGCGTCCGACGGGGCGGTTACGCTGCGCATCTACCCGGGTGGCGTCGCGGGGGACGAGGACGCGGTGATCCGGAAGATGCGGGTCGGCCAGATCCAGGCGGCGGCGATCACCGGTATCGGCCTGGCCTACCTCGAGCCCTCCTTCTACGCGCTGCACATCCCCATGATGTACGAGTCCGACGAGGAGTTCGATTATGTCCGGGACCGGTACGCGCCGATCCTCGAGCGGAAGATGGAGGAGAAGGGCTTCGTCGTCCTGAACTGGGGCGACGCGGGGTGGGTCCACTTCTTTTCGAAGGATCCCGTGGTCACGCCCGCGGAGGCGAAGGCGCTCAAGTTCTTCATGTGGTCGGGGGACACGAATCTCGTGCAATTGTACAAGGAGACGGGGTTTCACCCCGTTCCGCTTTCCACCAATGACCTCCTCCCCGGGCTGCAGACGGGAATGGTCAACGCGTTCAGCAGCACCCAGCTGGTGTCCCTGGCCTTCCAGTGGTTCGGCCTGGCGCCCAACATGGCGGACCTTCGGTATGCGCCGCTGACCGGGGCCACGGTGATCGAGAAGCGGGTGTGGGAGAAGATCCCGCCGGGCCTGCGCCCGAAACTTCTCGAGGTGTCCCGCCGTGCGGGGCTGCGGCTTCGCGCCGAGATTCGCCGCCTGAATCAGGAGGCCCTCGGGGTGATGGTGAAGAACGGCCTCAAGGTCAACAAGGTGCCCCCGGAGATCCAGGCGCAGTGGCGGAAGATGGTGGAGGACAATTACCCGCGGATCCGCGGGAACATCATGCCGGCGGAGGCGTTCGACACGGTGAAGGGGTTCCGCGACGAGTACCGCGCCGCGCATGGCGGCGCAAAGGCAGGGGTCCGATAACCGTTGGCGCCGCCTCCCGAACCTGCGCTCGTGTCCCCCGGGGATCCTGCTGCGGGGGTACCCCGCCAGCGCGGAGATCGTAGCGGGGCGGGGGACCGCCCCCCGGCGACGCTCGCGGCCCGCGTCGAGAACGCCGTTTCGATCGGGCTCCTCGTCGGCATGGCGCTCCTGCCGATCCTCGAGATCGTCGGGCGCCGCCTCTGGCGAACGGGCATCCCCGGTTCGGGCGCCCTCGTCCAGCACGCGACCCTGTGGATCGGCCTGCTCGGCGGCGCGATCGCCGCGCGGGACGACCGGCTCCTTTCGATCGGGCATCTTGCGGACAGGTTCCGGGAGCCGTACCGGCGGATCCTCTCCTCCTTCGTCGCGGCGGTCTCCGCCGCCGTCTCCCTCCTCCTCGCCGGATCGGGTCTCCAGCTGGTCCGGGCGGAGTGGGCCGACCGCCATTACGTTGTTCCGTTCCTCCCCCTGTGGGTCGCGGAAGGCGTCATCCCGGCGGGCTTCGCCCTCATCGCGTGGCGGCTCGTGCGGCGTGCGCCCGGGGGCGCGTGGACACGGGCGGCCGTTGCGGCCGGCGCGGTCGCCGGCGGGACGTTCGTCGCGTCGGGATTCCTCCTCGAGAGCCTCCCGTTTGCCGCGGCGGTCGTCGCCCTTCTCCTGGCGGTGGTCCTCGGCGCGCCTCTCTTCGTCGCCCTCGGGGGCCTCGCGGTCCTCTTTTTCCGCCATGCCGACGTTCCCCTCGCGTCCATTTCGGCGGAGATCTACCGCATCGTGACGTCCCCCACGCTCCCCACCATCCCGCTGTTCGGCTTCGCGGGGTACGTTCTCACGGTCGGGAACGTCTCCGGGCGGCTGGTGCGCTTCTTCCGCGCGATCGTCGGCTGGATGCCCGGGGGAATCGCCGTGGTCACGGTGCTGGTGTGCACCTTCTTCACGACCTTCACCGGCGCCTCCGGGGTCACGATCGTGGCGCTGGGCGGGATCCTGCTGCCCGCGCTCCTCGTGGAGCGGTACCCGGAAAGGTTCTCCCTCGGCCTTCTCACCTCGTCCGGATCCCTCGGGCTCCTGTTCCCCCCCTGCCTTCCGGTGATCCTGTACGGGGTCGTGGCGGGGATCGCGGTGGACAAGATGTTCCTCGGCGGGTTTCTCCCCGGGGTCCTCCTCTCGTTGATCATGGCGGGCTGGGCCGTCCGGGGAGGGGTGCGCGCGGGGGCGCGGCGGACGCCGTTCTCCCGGGTGGAACTGGGCGCGGCGGCGTGGGAGGCGAAGTGGGACCTTCTCCTCCCCGTGATCGTGCTGGTGGGGATATTCGGGGGGGTCGCGACCGCCGTCGAGGCGGCGGCGGTGACGGTCCTCTACGCCATCGGCACCGAGGTGTTCGTGCACCGCGACGCGGGATTCCGGCGGCTCCTGTCCGAAGCGGGGACCGAAACCTCCCGGCTCGTCGGGGGGTTCCTCCTCCTCCTCGCGGCGGCCACGGGCCTTACGGGCTACATGGTCGACGCCGGGGTCCCCCAGGTCCTCTTCGAATGGGTCCGCTCGACGATCGACTCCCGGTTCACCTTCCTCCTCGTCCTGAACGTGTTCCTGCTCCTCGTCGGCGCCTTCATGCACATCTTCTCGGCGATCGTGATCGTGGTTCCGATCATCGCCCCGCTCGCCGCGTCGTACGGTGTGCACCCCGTGCACCTCGGGATCATCTTCCTTGCGAACCTCGAGCTCGGGTTCCTGATGCCCCCCGTGGGGATGAACCTCTTCATGTCCGCGTACCGCTTCGAAAAGCCGTTCGGCGAGGTGTGCCGCGCGGTCCTCCCCTTCCTGCTCCTGCTGATGGCGGGCGTTCTCGCCATCACCTACATCCCCTGGCTCTCGACCGCCCTGCTGCCGTGGTAGGCGATCCGCAACTCCGAGCCGGTGCCGGGTTCAGCGCCTGCCGCCGAGGATGGAGCCCAGCACCCCCCGGATGATCTGGCGCCCGATCTGGCTGCCGATGGCGTGGGCCGCGCTCTTGACCATCGCACCGATCACCACCCCGGCCTCGGACCGCGCCTCGGGGGCACGCCCGCCTTTCGAGGCCCCGCCCGGTGCCGCCCCCCCCGCGCTTTCCTCCGCCTGCCGCTGCGCCGCCTTCTCCTTCAGCTTCTCGTAGGCCGACTCCCGATCCACCGCGTTCTCGTACTGTCCGTGGAGCACCGAATCGCGGACGACCTGCGCCCGCTCCTCCGTGGAGAGGGGGGTGAGCCGGCTCCGGGGCGGCAGGACGAAGGCGCGCTCCACCATGGACGGCGTCCCCTTCGCGTCCAGGACGGAGACGAGCGCCTCCCCGACGCCGAGCTCGGTGATCGCCTTGACGACATCGAGCTTCGGGTTCGCCCGGAACGTCTCGGCGGCGGCCTTGACCGCCTTCTGCTCGTTGGGGGAGAAAGCCCGCAAGGCGTGCTGGAAGCGGTTTCCCAGCTGGCCGAGGACCCGGTCTGGGATATCCATGGGATTCTGGGTGGCGAAATACACCCCCACGCCTTTCGAGCGGACGAGCCGCACCACCTGCTCGATCTTTTCGAGGAGCGGCTTCGGCGCGTCCGTGAAGAGGAGGTGCGCCTCGTCGAAGAAGAAGACGAGGCCGGGCTTTTGCGGGTCCCCCACCTCCGGGAGCTGCTCGAACAGCTCGGAGAGAAGGTACAGCAGGAACGTGGAGTAGAGCCTGGGGGAGGTCATGAGCCGGGATGCGGCGAGGATGTTGATCATCCCGCGGCCGGCCGGATCGGTCTGAAGGAGGTCCTGCAGGTCGAGCGCGGGCTCGCCGAAGTATTTGTCCCCTCCCTGTTCGTCCAGCGCGAGGAGCCCCCGCTGGATCGCCCCGATGCTCGCGGCGGCGACGTTCCCGTACGAGGTCCGGAACTGCTCGGCGTTGTCCCCGACGAACTGCGCCATCGATCGCAGGTCCTTGAGGTCCAGCAGCAGCATGCCGTTGTCGTCAGCGATCTTGAAGACAAGGTTCAGCACGCCGCACTGGATGTCGTTCAGGTTCAGGATCCGCCCGAGGAGGAGAGGGCCCATCTCCGAGACGGTGGCGCGCACGGGGTGTCCCTGCTCCCCGAAGAGGTCCCAGAAGGTGACGGGATACCCCTGGTATTCGAACCCGTCCAATTTGAGTTGAGCCACCCGTTCAACGACTTTCGGGTTGTCGCCCCCCGGCCGCGGGATTCCGGACAGGTCCCCCTTCACGTCCGCCAGGAAGACCGGAACGCCGATCGCGCAGAACTGCTCCGCCAGCACGCGCAGCGTGACGGTCTTGCCGGTGCCCGTGGCGCCGGCGATCAGGCCGTGCCGGTTTGCCATCCCGGGGAGCAGCGCGATCTCCTTTTTTCCCCTGGCGATCGGGAGCGGCGCCGGTGCGAGCGTCATCGGTCGACCTCCTGGCGTATTGTGGAGCGAACGAGGTATCCTCTCATATTACAACACATTGGAGCGCGATTCCGCCGCCTTCGTGGTATAGTGTCCGGTATTCCACCCGACCATCCCAAGGAGACGAAGATGCTGAAAAAGGAGGATTGTGTCCTCTATAGCGGCGGTGCCGTCGGCGCCGAGGCGGAGTTCGGCGCGCAGGCGGAACGGTACGGGATCGAGGAGATCAATTTCACGTACGAAGGCCGCGACATCGCCCGCTCCCGCGGCGTCCGCGTCCTCTCCCGGGAGGAGCTGGCCCGGGGGGACGTGAGCCTCGCCTACGTGTCGCGCCTCCTGAACCGGAGCTACACCGACGCCCCCACGATCCGGAAGGTCCTGCAGACGATCTGGTACCAGGTCAACTCCGGCCACGAGGTCTACGTGATCGGCGCGGTCCTCCCCGACGGGACGGTCAAGGGCGGCACCGGGTGGGGGGCCGAGTTCGCCAAGCTGTGCAACAAGCCGATCTTCGTCTTCGACCAGGCGAGGAACGCCTGGCTCACCTGGAAGGACGACCGGTGGGTCGAACCGGCAGGCGGGCAGGCGATCCGCATCGGCAACCCCTGCTTCGCCGGGACGGGCACCCGCTTCCTCGAAGAGAACGGCCGAAAAGCGATCCGGGAGCTCTTTGCGCGCTCCTTCGCGTAACGCTCCCTCCCCATGACGCAGGCCACCGCCGACATCCGGAATGTCGCGATCATCGCCCACGTCGACCACGGGAAGACCACCCTGGTCGATGCGATGCTGCGGCAGAGCGGCATCTTCAGCGCCCACGCGGCGGTCGTCGACCGGGTGATGGACTCCCTCGATCTCGAGCGGGAGAAGGGGATCACGATCATGGCGAAGAACACCGCCGTGATCTACCGGGGCGTCAAGATCAACATCGTGGATACCCCCGGTCACGCGGACTTCGGCGGTGAGGTGGAGCGGACGCTGAAGATGGTCGACGCGGTGCTGCTGCTCGTGGACGCCTCCGAGGGCCCCCTTCCGCAGACCCGCTTCGTGCTCAAGAAAGCCCTCGAGCGGGAGCTCCCCGTCATCCTCGTCATCAACAAGATCGACCGGCCCGACGCGCGGATCGACGAGGTGATCGACGAGGTCTACGACCTCTTCATCGACCTCGACGCCAAGGAGGACCAGCTCGATTTCCCGGTCATGATGACGAACGCCCGGGCGGGGACGGCGGCCCTCCGCGGGGAAGCGGCGGGACGGAGCCTGCAGCCCCTCTTCGACGCGATCCTCTCCCACGTGCCGCCCCCGACCGGCGACCCGTCGGCCACCCTCCAGTTCCTGGTGACCAACCTCGAGTACAGCGACTACGTCGGACGGCTTGCCGTCGGTCGGGTCTTCGAGGGGACGCTGCGCGCCGGGGAGATCGTCTCCCTGTGCGGGATCGGCGGAGAGGTGAGGAAGCTCAAGGTGGCGCTGCTCTACGGGTACGAGGGGCTGAGCCGGACGGAGATCACCGAAGCGACCGCGGGGGACATCGTCGCGATCGCGGGGATGGAGGACGTGACGATCGGGGACACGATCTCCGACGCGGAAGCACCGAAGCCCCTCCCCCGCATCGCCGTGGACGAGCCGACGGTGTCGATGGTCTTCTCGATCAACACCTCGCCGTTCGCCGGGAGGGACGGGAAGTACGTCACCTCGCGACAGGTGCGCGCCCGGCTCGAGAAGGAGCTGCTCGGCAACGTCGCGCTCCGGATCGACTTTTCCGGAACCGACTGGTTCACGGTGATGGGGCGCGGGGAGCTGCAGCTCGTGATCCTCATCGAGATGATGCGGCGGGAGGGGTTCGAGCTCTCGGTGTCCCGCCCCGAGGTGGTGACGAAGACGGAAGGCGGGGCGGTCGTCGAACCGGTCGAGGCGCTCTTCGTGGACGTCCCCGACGCGTACCTCGGGGCCGTGACGCAGGCGCTGGGGATCCGGCGGGCGAAGATGACGAAGATGGTCAACCCCGGCCAGGGGCGCGTGCGGATCGAGTACCGTATCCCGTCGCGGGGGCTGATCGGCTTCCGTTCGGAGTTTCTCACCCTCACCCGCGGCACCGGTTTGCTGAACCACCTCTTCGACGGCTACGATCCCTGGCAGGGGCCGATCCCCGAGCGGATCAACGGGGCGCTGGTCTCCGATCGGGTGGGGCGCACCACGGCGTACGCCATCTTCCACCTGCAGTCGCGCGGGACGTTCTTCGTCGGGGAGGGGGAGCAGGTGTACGAGGGGATGATCGTGGGCGAGAACACCCGTCCCGTGGACATGGACATCAACATCACGAAGGAGAAGAAGCTCACGAACATCCGCGCCGCCGGCACGGACGAGGCGCTGCGGCTCGTGCCGCCACGGATCCTCTCCCTCGAGGCGTCCCTCGAGTTCATCAACGAGGACGAGGTGGTGGAGATCACCCCCGCATCGATCCGCATGCGGAAGAAGATCCTCGACGCCGGGAAGCGGCCCCGCCGCAAGGAGTGACCCGGCGCCCCAAACCCAGAGGGGGACATTCCTGGTTCAACCCCGGGTGGAGGGGAGGAGTGTCCTCCGCCAGGCGCGGAATCGTAGTGAGGTAGTCGGTTTTTTCTTCCTCAGCACTCTGGAACGGCTATTATAATAGGGAATATCCCTGATAAAAGGAGCTTACCGATGCCGAAAGCGGCCAAGCCCGCTCCGAAAAACGGAAACGCCGGATCCGCCCTTACCCGCGCCCTCCGGTTCGAGAAGAACGGGATGCGCTACTTCGCCCTGTCCGCGCAGAAAGCGACCGACGGGTTCGCGAAGAGCGTCTTCGCTCTCCTGGCCGATATGGAGAGGAAGCATTACGAGGACATCCTGGCGATCGCGAAGAAGATGGAGGAGGACGGCCGGTTCCCCGTCGTCTCCACCGTGAGCAGCGGGGGCCGCATGCGCCTCTTCAAGCGGGAGTACAGCCGGATCAAGAAGGAAAAAACGATCACGGGGGACGCCGCGGTGGCGATGCGGAAGGCCCTCGGGTTCGAGGCCGAGGGGCGGGAGATGTACACCCGCATGTCCGAAAACACCTCGAACCGGCAGGAGAAGGCGTTCTTCAGGATCCTCGCCTCCGAGGAGCAGAAGCATTTCGACATCATCTACGAATACCTCGATTTCCTCGAGAGCTCTGGGCTGCGGATGCAGGAGTAGTCGCAATCAGCAATGAAGGAGTCGCGATGAAAAGGGATCGTTCACGACACGGGCTCGTTCTGGGCATCGCGGTCCTCGCCGCCTGCCTTTCCGCCGGGGTCGCGTCGTCGGCCCCCCTGCAGGAAAAGGGGAAAGCCGCGAAACCGCACGCCGCGAACGCGCCGGAGAAGCAGTTCGCCGTGCCGACGCCGCCGTTCACGCCCGGGATCTTCCCCTGCTCCGAGTGCCACAAGGAGATGAAGCCGAACCCGACGCAGCGGGAGTTGAAGGAAGAGCACACGAACATCGTCCTGAACCATGCGCAGGGGCAGCGGTGGTGCCTCGACTGCCACGACATCTCGAATCGCGACAAGCTGCGCCTCGTGAGCGGGGAGAAGATCGGATTCGAGGAGTCGTTCCGGTTGTGCGGCCAGTGCCACGGCGACAAGTACCGCGACTGGAAAGTCGGCGTCCACGGGAAACGCACGGGGATGTGGAACGGGGAGAAGCAGTACCTGTTGTGCGTCCATTGCCACAATCCGCACGATCCGGGCTTCAAGCCGCTGGCGCCGATGCCGCCGCCGACGCGGCCGGAGAACGTGAAGTAACATGGGGGGAGAGGGGTTCATGTCGAACAGGGAGTCCCGCGACAACCCGGCGTTCCGGATGTCGCGCAGAAAGATGATGAAAGGGATGGCGGCGGTCCTCGGGGCCCTCGCGCTGCCCGAGCAGGACGCGCCCGCCTCCGTCTGGGAATCGTTCTTCCAGAAGCATTTCCGGGAGATGTCGAAGCCGGAGCTCGAGAAGGTCCTCGCGCGGCTCGAGAA
>Ga0209682_10000773_pt1 | contig 10624 bp, 9 predicted proteins | sample DOMMetBare2Fresh_2_FD_187471 | JGI IMG/M metagenome (GOLD analysis project Ga0209682, IMG submission 187471) | Wetland sediment microbial communities from St. Louis River estuary, USA, under dissolved organic matter induced mercury methylation -... | ecosystem: Environmental > Aquatic >...
CACCGGCGCCTATCCGCTCCCGCCCGGCGTCGCCGACACGGTGCTGGGCGGCGCGCCCCCGGAGGCCGGGGCGCCGGCGGAGAGGCCGGCCAAGGGCGGGCTCCTGTCGCGGCTGCGCAAGGTGCTTGGGCGCGGGCCGCGCGGGAGCTGAGCCGGCGCGGCAGGCTACGGGGGCGCGCCTCCGGCCCTGGCGCGCTCGGCCCGGCGCCGCTGCCACCAGCGGATGCCCAGCCCGGCCACCACCGCCAGCACCGCCGCCAGGATGAGGTGGCCGAAGCGGGTGGAGGCCCGCAGCGCCTCGGCGATGTTGGAGCCGAAGTAGAAGCCCAGGCAGACCCAGAGCGGCGCCGAGACGGTGGCGGCCGCGCCGTCGAAGAGCAGGAACTCCCAGTACGGCACCTTGGCGTGGCCCACCGTGAAGTAGGTGGGGGCCCGCAGCCCGGGGAGGAAGCGGGCGATGACCACCACCAGCGGCCCCCGCCGGCGCAGCAGCTGCTCGGCCTCGGTGAGCTTCTCCGGCGTGATGATGCGGCGGAGCGGCCGGAGCTCGGCCAGCCGGTGGCCCAGGCGGCGGCCCGCCAGGTAGATGATCGAGTCGCCCACCAGGATCCCGGCCAGGCCGAAGCCGACCATCGAGAGCAGGCCGGTGTCGTGCAGCATGCCGCTCACCGTGGCCTCGGCGAGGTCGCTGGCGCGCCAGGCCAGCAGGCCGCCGGTCACCAGCACGATGTCCTCGGGGAGCGGCAGGCCGAAGCCGCAGAGCACCAGCACCGAGAAGACCACCGCGTAGCCGAGGTGGAGCGAGTCCCCCGCCAGGCGGTCGACGATGCGCTCGATGAGGGCGGGGTCCAGCATGCGGAGGGCTGATATTCGACGCGGGCCGGGGCGAAGTAAAGGCGATCCTGCGTCTCTTTGCCGCGGGACGGCTCGCTCAGCCCGCCCGATCGCCCGGGCCCCCGCGCCCGGCGGTGAGCCCGCGGAGCTGGGCCCCGTGCTCGGCCGCCCGCCCCGCCAGATCCGCCGCGATGGCCAGCGACAGCTTGAGGCAGGCCTGCGGCTTGAGCGGCTGGAGCCGGGCGAAGTCGCGCTGCTGGAGCTCCAGCACCACGCAGTCGCCGTCGGCCACCGCGGTGACCAGGCGGGTGGTCGGCGCCAGCAGCGCCAGCGCCCCCAGGTGATCGCCCGGGCCGGCGCGGCCGAGGGCGCGCTCCCCCTCCTCGGCCCGCTGGACCAGCCGGACCTTGCCGCTGTCCAGGACGAAGAGCGAGGCGCCCACCATCCCCTCCACGAAGAGCGGGGTGCCGGAGGGCACCCGCCGCTCCACCGCGATGGTGGCGAAGATGGCCAGCCCGGCCTCGGTGAAGGACCGGAACAGCTCGCACCGCTGCAGGACCTGCTGGGCGGCCACCGGGTCACCCCCCCTGCCGGTGGGCGCCGGCGTACTCGACGTAGTGGGCGGCCGAGGCCCGGAGGTGCTGGAGCTCGGCGTCGGTGAGCGGGCGCACCACCCGCGCCGGGGTGCCGAGCACCAGGGTGCCCGGCGCCACCCTCATGCCGGGCGGCACCAGCGCCCCGGCCCCCACCATGGCATCCGGCCCGATCTCGGCCCCGTCCAGCACGATGGCGCCGATGCCGATGAGGCAGCGATCGTGGACGGTGCAGCCGTGCAGCACCACCCGGTGGCCAACCGTGACGTCCTCGCCGATCACCGTCGGGTGGGTGCCCCCGGTGACGTGGACCACGCTGTTGTCCTGGACGTTGCTCCGGGCGCCGATGCGGATGGAGTGGACGTCGCCCCGCACCACCGTGCCGTACCAGATCGAGGCGCCGGGGCCGAGCTCCACGTCGCCGATCACGGTGGCCCCGTCCGCCACGAAGGCGGACGGATCGACGCGCGGGGCGCGCCCGCGGAAGGCCCGGATGATCGGCATTCAGCGGTGGATGCTAGCCCGCGCCCTCCAGTGCCGCAAGGCGAGGGCCGCCAGGACCGCCGCCACCAGCGCGCCGGTGGTGTCGGCGACCCAGTCGGCCACCTCCGACGAGCGGTTGGGCACGAAGGCCTGGTGGAGCTCGTCGGACGCACCGTAGAGCGAGGCCAGGCCGGCCGACCAGGCGACGAGCACCCGCGGCGGCGGCCGGAAGGCCTGGTCCAGCCCGAGCGCCAGCAGGGAGGCCAGGCCGCCGTACTCCAGGGCGTGGATGGCCTTGTCCCAGACCGCCCCGGTGAGCCCGGGCAGCGGGTTGGACTGTGCCGAGAGGAACCAGATGAGCCCCGCGTAGAGCGCCGCCGGGAGGAGCCAGCCGAGGCGGCGGGCCGGGCCGGGCCGGCCGGGCGCGGCCGGGCCGCTCATCGCCCCTCCCCTGCGGACGGGCCGAGGAGGTCGCCGGCCAGGGCCTGGCCGGCCGCCCGTACCACCCGGACCTGGAGCAGCGCCCCCAGCGGCGCCGAGGCCTCGTCGGCGGCGAAGTGGACCAGCCGGTTCTGGGAGGTGCGGCCGTAGCGCCGCTCCGGATCGTCGCTGGTCCCCTCGCAGAGCACCTCGACCAGGCGCCCCACCTCCGCCTCGAGCCGCGCCTCGGTGATGCGCCGCTGCGCGGCCTGGAGCCGCTCCAGCCGCGCCACCGCCACCTCGCGGGGCACCTCGGCCCAGGCCGGCTCGGTGCCGACCCTTCGCGCCGCCGCGGTGTGCGGGCGCGGGCTGAAGAGGAAGGTGAAGGCGCTCTCGAAGCGGGCCCGCGCGAGCAGGTCCAGCGAGGCCTGGAAGTCGGCCTCGGTCTCGCCCGGGTAGCCGACGATGAAGTCGGTGGTCACGGCCAGGTCCGGGCGGGCCGCCTGGAGCGCGTCGTGGCGGGCCAGGTACCCGGCCACCGTGTAGTCGCGCCGCATCCGCCGGAGCACCGCGTCGGAGCCCGACTGGACCGGCAGGTGGAAGTGGCCCTGCACCCGGGGCTCGTCGCGGAAGACCTGGATGAGCTCGTCCGAGAGGTCGTGCGGGTGGCTGGTGACGAAGCGGACGCGGGCCAGGCCCGGCACCGCCGCCACCCGCCGGAGCAGCGCGGCGAAGCTGCAGCCGCCCCGGTAGGAGTTGACGTTCTGGCCGATGAGGGTGACCTCGCGCACCCCCACCGCGGCCAGGTCGGCGCACTCGGCCAGCACCTCCGCCACCGGGCGCGACACCTCCCGGCCGCGGGTGTGGGGGACGATGCAGAAGGCGCAGACGTTGTCGCAGCCCTTCATGGCGGTGACGAAGGCGGTGGCCCGGCCGCGGGCCGCGTCGGCGTCGGCGCGCGGGAAGAGGTAGTCCTCGGCGTCGAGCCAGCCGGTCTCGGCGAAGCGCTCCCGGGCGGCCGCACGCTCGACGAGCTCGGGGAGGCGGGCCAGGTTGTCGGGGCCGAAGACGAAGTCGACGTGCGGCACCTTCGAGAGCAGCGCCGCCTTCTCGGCCTGCGCCACGCAGCCGGCCACGGCGATGAGCGTCCCGCGGCGGGCCTTGTGCTGGCGGTAGCGGCCCAGCACCGAGAGGAGCTTCTGCTCCGCCTTGTCGCGCACCGCGCAGGTGTTGAGGAGGATGAGATCGGCGTCGTCGGCGCTGGCGACCCGCTCGAAGGCGTGCCGCCCGAGCAGCTCGACCATCCGCTCGGAGTCCGACTCGTTCATCTGGCAGCCGAAGGTCTGGACGAAGACCTTGCGGCGGGGCCCGGCGGGCGCGGCCGGGGCCGGCCCGGGGGCGGCGGTAGGGGGCGGCTGTCGCCCGAGCGGGACCAGGTCCGACACGGCCGCGCAACCTATGGAGAAGGGTGCCCCGGCGTCAAGGTGGCACCAGCGCGTCGGCCAGCGCCTCCAGGTCGGACAGCCGCTGCACGGTGGCCACGCGGTCGCAGTGGACCGCGTACCGGACCATCTCGCTGTCCCCCTGCCCCCACCGCTCCCGCCCCTCCGGGCAGATCCAGAGCACCCGCCTGGCCCGCCGCCGGAGCTCCGCCAGCACCCAGGCCTCCGGCGGCGCGAAGTTGGTCCGGCCGTCGCCGATGACCAGCAGGGTCGTCCGCCGCGTCACCGCCGCCAGGTGGTCCCGGTGGAAGGCGCGCAGCACCCGGCCGTAGGCCGAGTTGCCCGAGAGCGGGATGACCTGGGCCGCCACCGCCAGGTCGGCGGCGCGCGTCGCGTCGGGCAGCCCGCGGAGCCGGTCGGTCACCTCGCCGAGCGAGTCGACGAAGACGAAGGTCCGCACCCGCCGCACCGCGCTCTGGAGCCCGAAGAGGAAGAGCAGCATGAGCCGGGTCACCGGCCGCATCGACTCCGAGACGTCGCAGAGCACCACCAGGTCCGGCCGCTCCGGGCGCCGCCGCCGGAAGACCAGCTCCGACGGCACGCCGTCCCGCCCCAGGTTGCGCCGCAGCGTGGCCCGCACCGCCAGCGCCCCGCGCCGGCCGCGCTGGCGGCGCACCAGCCGGTCGCGCAGCCGCCCCGCCAGCCGGCGCACCGCCGCCTCGACCTGGCGGAGCTCCGCGGCGCCGGGCGGTGGCGCCCCGGGCGCCGGCAGGGCGTCGGGCGCCCGCACCCGGGCCCGCGCCGCCAGCTCCGCCTCGGCCCAGGCCCGGGCCGCCGCCTCCACGCCGGCGAAGGCCGCCCGCAGCTCCCCGGTCAGCGCGTCGAGCACCGGCGGCGCCAGCCCGGCCTCGCGCAGCGCCGCCTCGACCGCCGCCCGGTCCGCCTCCAGGCCGGCGCCGCCGGCCGCGTCGAGCAGCCGGTGGGCCCCGAAGCCGCCCCGCGCCGAGGCGAGCAGCGAGAAGTCGATCTGGAGCGCCGCCGCCCGGAGCAGGCGCATGAGCCCGGCCCGGTCGCCCGCCACCGCCGCCTGGCCGAGCGGGCCGAGCCCGGCCGCCGCCGCCTCCAGCCGGCGGATCACCATCTCGAGCTCGTCCCCCGTCAGCAGCCCGGCGCTCCGCAGCGCCTCCAGGAGGGAGCGCTCGGCCACCGCCAGCACCCGCCCCAGGCCGGAGAAGTGGAGCTCGAAGGCCGCGGCGAAGACCGGCAGGTCGGCGGAGCGCTTCACCAGCGCGGTCGCCAGGGCGTCGCGCAGCCCCTGGCGCGTGTCGACGCCGACCAGCGCCGCCGCAGCCACCGCGTCCGCCGCCTCGGCCGGGGAGACCGGCAGGCCGTTCCTGCGCAGCAGCCTGGCCAGCTCGACCACCCGGGCGTCCATCCTGCGATTCTAACCCCGGGCGAGGAAGGGTTGCCCGGCGGCCCGGGAACGGGTTCACTGACCCGGTGCGCCCGCTCCGCCATTCCCTCGTGCTGGCCGCCGTCGCGGCGGCCGCCGTCGCCGCGCTGGGGCCCACCCGGGCCCGGGCGGCGGGAGGCCCGGAGCGGGCGGCCTCCTCGGCCGGCGAGCTCGAAGCCGCGGTGGAGCGCCGCCTCGCCGCGCTGACGCTGGAGCAGAAGGTGTCCCAGCTCGTCATGGCCTACCCGCCACCCGGCGACGGCCCCATCGACCTCGGCGGCGTCATCCTGGTCGGCCGGATCCTCCGCGATCCGGTGGCCCTCCGCCAGCGGGTGGACGCCCTGCAGCGTCGCGCCGCCCTGCCGCTCCTGGTGGCGGTCGACCTCGAGGGGGGCGAGCTCAACCGGTTCAAGGCGGTGCCGACCCTCTCCGCCTTCCCCTCCGCCAGGGACATGGGGGGCGAGGGCGGCTGGGAGGCCGAGGCCTGGGGCCGCCGCGCCGGCCTCGATCTCAAGGCCCTGGGGGTCAACATGAGCCTCGGACCGGTGCTCGACCTGGCCGACACCGGCTTCATGGCCGACACCGGGCGCTCGCTCGGAAGCGACGCGGTGCGGGTGGCGCGGCTGGCCCGGGCCTTCGCCCGCGGCCTCGGCTCGGCCGGCGTGCTGGCCATCGGCAAGCACTACCCCGGCTACGGGCCGGAGCCTGGCTCCTCCGACCGGGCGCTCATCGTGATCGACCGGAGCCGCCAGGAGATCGCCCGGCACCAGGCCGCCTTCGTGGCGGCGGCCGACGACCTGAACGGCGTCATGATGGCCAACGTGGCCTTCCGGGCCTACGGCGGCGTGCCGGCCGTCCTGGCGCCGGAGCTGGTGGCGGGGGCGCACCTCTCCGGCTTCCTCACCGTGACTGACGACCTGACGGTGCCGAGCCTCCGCCTGGCGGACCCGGGCGGGCTGGCCGGGCTCTGGCGGCGGGCCTTCCTGGCCGGGAACGACCTGCTCCTCTCGACGGCCCCCGTCGGCTGGGGCGACTTCCCGGACGCCCCCCGGCTTCTGGCCGAGCTGGTGCGGGTCCAGCCGGACCTCCTCCCCCGGCTCGACGAGAGCGTACGCCGGGTCTTACGGGCCAAGGCGAGGGCCGGGCTGGCGCTCTGACGCAGCGTCCGGCGGGCCCCGGACGGACCGGAAATGGCCGCCCAAGTGGCTGCAATGCTTCAGGTATTTTCCGAGGCCGGATAACGCGCGAGCCCATGTCACATCGGAGGCCGCGCCCGGACAGATCGGGTATGCAGCCCAGCTGGCTTCCGCTGTTCCTCGGCGCCTACGCCGCGGAGCAGTCTGCCGAGATCGGCCTCACGGCCCTCAACCTGTGGCACGCCCGCCGCAGCCGCGGCGTGCCCGAAGGGCTGGAGGGGCTGCTCGACCCGGCCATCGCAGATCGGTCGCGCAGCTACGCGGTGGCCGCCGGCTGGGTCCAGCTCTGGCGTGGCCTGGCCTCGGCCGCCATCACGGTGCTGCTGCTCGCCACGGGCATCCTCCCCTGGCTCGACGCCTTCCTCCTGGCCCGGGTGGCCGACGAGGCGAACCGGTTCGTGCTCTTCCTGGTCCCGGTGACCGCGGTCTTCTGGGCCATCGACCTCCCGTTCGCCGCCTGGCGCCACTTCGGCGTGGAGCGCCGCTTCGGCTTCACGCTGGCCGGGCCGGTCCAGTTCCTGGCCGGCCGGCTCCGCGCCTGGGCCACCACGGCCGCCCTCGGCATCCCCTTCCTCTACGCCGTCCACCTCGCCATGTCGGCCGGTGGCCGGGCCTGGTGGCTCTGGCTCTTCGCGCTCCTGGCGGCCATCCAGGTGGGCCTGCAGTGGCTCTGGCCCGCCGTGGTGGCGCCGCGCTTGACGCCCCACGGGCCTCTCCCGCCCAGCTCGCTGCGCGACCGCCTGGAGCGGCTCGCCCTGGCCGCCGGCTTCCGGCCGGCCGCGATCCTGGTGGTGGAGCGCGGCGGTCAGGCCAACGCCGGCCTGGCCGGCCTGCTGCGCCCCCGCATCCTGCTGGATCGGTCGCTCCTGACCCGGCTCAGCGAGGACGAGGTGGTGGCGGTGGTGGCGCACGAGCTGGGACACCACCGGCTCCACCACGTGGCCCAGCGGCTGGCCACCTCGCTCATCACCCTGCTCCTGCTCCTGGTGGCGCTCGACGCCGCGCTCCGCTGGCCGGCGCTCTACGCCGCCTTCGGCTTCGCCGGCCCCTCGCCCCACGCCTGCCTCGCCCTGGTGTCGCTCGGCAGCGGCGTCATCGCCTTCTGGCTCTTCCCGCTCCACGCCTGGCTGTCGCGCCGGCAGGAGACGGCCGCCGATGCAGAGGCGGTGGCGCTCACCGGCCGGCCGGAGCTGCTCGGCGCGGCCCTCATCGATCTCGCCGAGAGCAACCTGACCAACCCCTGGCCCCACCCCTGGACGGTGGCCTGGCGGTTCACCCACCCGCCCCTCCTGACGCGGCTCATCGACCTGGAAGGCGCGGCAGCCGAACGGTGAAGGTGGTCCCGCGCTCCGGCGCGGAGTCCACCTTGGCGGTCCCGCCGTGCGCCTCGGCGATCTGGCGCACGATGAAGAGCCCCAGCCCGGAGGAGCGGGCGGCGTGGGCGTCGCCGGCCTTGAGCCGCCGGAACGGCTCGAAGATCGCCTCCTGCAGCCGCGGCTCGAGGGCGCCGCCCTCGTCGTGGACCGAGATGACGGCCGCGTCGTCCTGCGCGTCCACCAGCAGCTGCACCGGCCGGTCGGCCGGGCCGTACTTGAGCGCGTTGGAGACCAGGTTGGCGGCCACCTGCTCGACGCGCCCGGCGTCCCACTCGCCGGCCGTCCGGCCGCGCCCCTGCACGACGACCCGCGCCGCGGCCTCCCGCCCCAGGTCCTCCACGGCCCGGCGGCAGGCCTCCACCAGGTCGGCCGGGGCCGGCTCGATGGCCAGGCCGCGCCCGGCCCGGATGCGGGCGAAGTCGATGAGGTCGCGGAGCAGCCGCTCCATGCGCCGAGCCCCGGCCTGGATCCGCCGGGCGTCCTCGCGCCGGGCCTCGTCGAGCCCCGGCGCGCGCGCCAGGAGCTCGGCGGCGGTCTTCATGCCGGCCAGCGGGTTGCGCAGGTCGTGCCCCACGATGGCCATGATCTGCTGCTGGAGCGCCACCGTCTCGGCCCGCCCGGCCAGGAGCTGCTCGCGCGCCGCCGCCTCGGCCCACACCCGCCGCGCCGCCACCAGGATGAGCGCGAGCAGGAGCAGGGCCGCCGCGCCGAACCCGACCGCTCCCGCCACCGAGGCGAGCCGCCAGCGCCGCTCGTGCTCCGCCTGCATCCTCAGCTCGTGGCGTTCCATCTCCCCGAGCACCACGTCGGCGGCGCCGAGGGCCGTCGGCCCCACCCCGTCGAGCAGCCGCCTGGCCCGCGCCTGGTCGCCGCGCGCCAGGGCCACCAGCGCCGCGCGCGAGCGGGCGTCGAGCGGGGCCACCAGCGGGCGGAGCAGCTGGCAGCGCGCCGCCTGATCCGGATCGCCCGCCACGAGCAGGGCCAGCCGGTCCACCGCCGGCTCCAGCTCCTCGCCGACCCGCTGCGAGAGGTCGTGCTCCCACTGCGGCGCGTCGCCCAGGATGGCGTGGAGCGAGGTGGCCGCGGTGCGGAAGAGGCCGCGGATGTCGTGGAGCAGGAGGATGGTCTCCTGGGCCCGGTGGACCAGGAGCGCCTGCTCGTCCCGCGCCGAGTCGAGCCAGAGCGTGCCGGCCGTCATGGCGAACAGGCAGGCCACCGCGGCGGCGAAGCCGGCGGCCACCCGCCGCGAGGCTCGCGGCGAACGCCCTGGTCCGGGGACGGGACCGGTCCCTGTCGGCGGCTGCTCGATGGGCCCATGGTACTCGGAGTGAGGACCCGATCGGGCTGCGGCGTCTGGCCGCAACCCGGGTGCCGCTCCGGCTCGCGCGGCGCGGCGGCGCCGGGCCTAGGTCGCAGCGCGCTCGGCGGCCGCGGCCTTCAGCAGCACCAGCGCCTCGACGTGGTGGGTCTGCGGGAAGAGATCGACCGCCCGCACCGCCGCCACCGCGTAGCCGGCGTCGACGCAGCCCCGCACGTCCCGGGCCAGGGTGGCCGGGTCGCAGGAGACGTAGACCGCCCGGGGCATCCCGAGCTCGCGCAGGGCCGGCCCCAGGCCGCGGGCCCCCTCGCGCGGCGGGTCGAGCAGCACGGCGTCGAAGCGGCGGGGCGAGGATCCGCGCTCCCGGGCGAAGGCCCGGGCCATGGCGAGCGCGTCGCCGGCGAAGAAGCGGACCGGCGCGTCCGCCAGGTCGGCGCGCGCCAGGTCGAGCGCCGGCCCCTGCACCTCGACCGCGGCCACCGAGCGGGCCAGCGCCGCCAGCGGCCCGGTGAAGTTGCCGGCGCCGCAGTGGAGCTCCAGCACCGCCGCGCCCTCCGGCCGGAGCAGCTCCAGCGCCGCCTCCACCAGGAGCGCGTTGGCCGCCCGGTTGGCCTGCTGGAAGACGTCCGGCCTGGAGCGGCACAGGCCGGCGGCCGGATCGCCCGGGTGGCGGGCCTGCAGGAGGACCGGCTGGCCGAGCAGCGTCGGCGCCCCCTCGAGCGGCCGCAGGACCAGGCCGGCCAGGCCGGGCACGGCCGTCAGCACCCCCTCGGCCCGCCGCCGCTCCCGCTCCCCCACCGCGGCGAGATCGAGGCAGGCGGCGCCGCGCCCCTGGTGGTCGGACCACTCCAGCCAGACCTCGCGGGGCGACAGGTCGGCCGCCGCCAGCGCCGGGCCGAGCGAGGCGCGGAGCCGCTCCAGCCCGGGGCGGAGGAGGTGGCACTCGACGAGCGGGACCGCCTCGTGGGAGCGGCGCCGGAAGAAGACCAGCCGCCCCGCCCGGCGGTCCAGGTGGAGCTTGGCGCGCGAGCGGTAGCGCAGCGGCTCGGGCGAGGCGATGGGCGCCAGCCAGCGGAGCGCCTCCGGGTCGAGCCGGCCGATTCGCCGCAGCGACTCCCGCAGGGCGCGCACCTTGGCCGTGAGGAAGCGCGAGGGCTGGCCGAAGCTGTGGGTGTCGTCGCGCCCCTTGGGCCGGTGGTGGTAGCGCAGCGGCACGTACACGTGCAGCGAGCGGTGCGCCCGCGTCAGGGCCACGTAGAGGAGCCGGCGCTCCTCCTCCAGCCCGTCGCGCGACGCCAGCGCCATGTCGGCGGGCAGGTTGCCGTCCGACGCGTGGACGAGGTGCACGACATCCCACTCGAGACCCTTGGCCGAGTGGATGGTCGACACGACGACCCAGTCCTCGTCGACCATCGGGGCGCCGGCCAGGTCGCCGGTCGACTGGGGTGGCTCCAACGTGAGATCGGCGGCCACGTCGCCGAGGCGCGCCGCGTGGGCCGCGGCGGACAC
>Ga0209682_10000774_pt1 | contig 10622 bp, 10 predicted proteins | sample DOMMetBare2Fresh_2_FD_187471 | JGI IMG/M metagenome (GOLD analysis project Ga0209682, IMG submission 187471) | Wetland sediment microbial communities from St. Louis River estuary, USA, under dissolved organic matter induced mercury methylation -... | ecosystem: Environmental > Aquatic >...
GGGTCCGTGCCGCTCCTTGGCGTGTCCTCGCCGTCCCGCCTGCACCCCGGCGCGCGAAGGACCCTCGCCTCGGGCGGCCTCGCAAGGCGCCTCCGGTGGACCGGGGCGCCCGCGCTGACCCGCGGCGCCTTCGGGGGTGCCCTCGCGACCACCCTGCTCGCCTGATCGGCCACCGCCTTCCCGGCCGACCAACTTGCCGGCCTCCGCACTCGTCACATGCGGCTCGCTGCGTCGCAGTTGTCTTCTCAATCAAGATCTCCGGCCCGCGGGCGGCTCTTCGCAGGCCGCTTTGTAGTGAGGCGACCCAGCCCGTGATCGCTCAGATCCGGTCCGGGACACTTGAATGGGGAGACAACCCCGTCCCGGAGGACCGGGACGGTGTGAGCACGCTGGGACCATGCGCTCACCGCAGCGGCGAGGACCGACGACGACCGGGACCCGACGCACGCACGAAGGCGCCGCCGACCAGCGCGGGCGACCCGCTCCGCCGCAGGCGCCTGGCGAGGCCGCCCGAGAGAAGGGCCGTCACGCGCGCCGGTGCGCCCATGGAGCGGCGAGGACACGCCAAGGAGCGGCACGCGCACACGACGCAAGGTCCTCCGCGACTTGTCGTTCCCGCAGCCGCACGCGGGTGGAGCCGGTCGCGCGAACCCGAGGAGCGCGCCGCAGGCCGAGCGTGGCGCCGGAGGCGGAGCGGGGCGCCCGCACTCCCAGGGGCGGTGCCGTTCCGTGGTCGGACCCGACGCGAGAGAGGTGAACCGGGGGCGCCGTCCCGCGATCAGCAGACCGGGGTTCCCGCGCTCCGACAGGGCGGGGTTACACCGACAGCCCGTGCTTCCGCATCCGGTCGAACAGAGAGCTGCGGCTGATGCCGAGCCGCCGCGCCGCCTCCGACTGGTTCCCTCGCGTGGCCGCCAGCATCCGCACCACCAGCCCGCGCTCCACCGCCTCCAGGTGGAGCCGCAGCGGCAGGGCGCCGTCGGGGAAGTCGTCCAGATCCGCACCCGCCTCGACGGCCTCGGCCGGCGGCGCGATGGTGACGGTGAGCGCCTCCACCCCCACGTCCCCCGGCGGCGAGAGGGCGATGAGGCGCGCCACCACGTTCTCCAGCTGCCGCACGTTGCCCGGCCAGTCGGCGTGCTTGAGCGCCTCCAGGAGGTCGGGCGTGAGCCGCACCTCCTCGGCGCCGAACTGCTCGCGGCAGCGGCGGGCGAACTCCAGGGCCAGGGCCGGGATGTCCTCGCGGTGCTCGCGCAACGGCGGCACCACCAGCTCCACCACCGCCAGCCGGTAGTAGAGGTCGGCGCGGAAGCGGCCGGCCTTGGCCTCGGCGGCCAGGTCGCGGTTGGTGCAGGCGATGACCCGCACGTCCACCTTGGCGACGCGGCTGGCGCCGACCGGCTGGATCTCCCCCTCCTGGATGGCCCGCAGGAGCTTGGCCTGCACCCCCGGCGCCAGCTCGCCCACCTCGTCGAGGATCAACGTCCCGCCGTCGGCCTGCTCGAAGTAGCCGCGCCGCGCCTCCACCGCGCCGGTGAAGGCGCCGCGCACGTGGCCGAACAGCTCGGCCTCGGCCAGCTCGCCGGCGATGGCGGCGCAGTTGAAGCGCACCAGCGGCCCGCCGGCGCGCCGGCTCTGGGCGTGGACCAGCGCCGCCACCAGCTCCTTGCCGGTGCCGGTCTCGCCGCGCACCAGCACCGTGAGGTTCCTGGGCGCCACCCGGCCGGCCGACTCCAGCAACCGGCGCATGGGCGGCGAGTCGCCCACGATGGCGCGGCCGATGGCCCGCTCCGCCGCCAGCAGCCGGTTGCGGGTGCGCAGCGCGCGGGCCTCCAGGGCCCGCTCCACCACCGCCGACATCTCCTCCAGCTCGAACGGCTTGGTGACGTACTCGTAGGCGCCGGCCTTGATGGCCCGCACCGCGATCCGCTCCGAGCCGTGGGCCGTCAGCACCACCACCGGCAGGCTCTCGTCGCGCTGCCGGATGGCCTGCAGCAGCTCCAGCCCGTCCATCCCCGGCATGGCGAAGTCGGTGATCACCATGTCGACGCGGTCGATCAGCTCGAGGGCGGCGGCGCCGGAGGTGGCCACCACCGGCTCGTGGCGCAGCGAGCGGAGCAGCACCTGCATCGAGTAGGTGATGCCCGGCTCGTCATCGACCACCAGGACGCGCGCCATCGGCCCTCCTCGCCGGGTGGAGGGGGAGGACGGCGGTGGCGGTGGTGCCCTGGCCGGGCGCGCTCCGGTAGTCGAGACGCCCGTCGTGGTGCGCGATGGTGGCCCGCGCCAGCGCCACGCCCAGGCCCGTGCCCTGCGCGCGGGTGGTGAAGAAGGGGGTCCCGATCCGCTCCAGCACCTCGGGCGGCATGCCCCGGCCGCGGTCGCGCACGGTGAGCCAGGCCTCGCCGTCCTGGCTGGCGATCTCCACCTGCACCGCCTCGCCCGGCGGCGACGCCTCCAGGGCGTTGAGCACCAGGTTGAGGACCGCCTCCGCGAAGCGCCGGCGGTCCACCTCGGCGAGGGCGTCGCCGCGACGCCGCAGGGCCACCTGGGCCTCCTTGGCGCGGCCTCCCAGCAGGGCCAGCACGTCGTCGACCAGCTCGCCCAGGGCCACCGGCTCCGGCGCGGCCCGCTCCAGCGGCCGGCTGAAGGAGAGGTAGTCGCGCAGCGTCTCCTCGATGCGCCGCACCTCGCGCTCCACCACCTCCAGCCGCTCGCGCGCCTCGGGATCCCGGGTCTCGTGCGCCGAGACCTGCACCAGCGTCTTGATGGCGCTGAGCGGGTTCTTCAGCTCGTGGGAGATGCGGGCGCCCAGCTGCTCCAGCTCCCGCGCGCGGGCGATGGCGTGGGTGGCCAGCTCCTCGCGGCTGCGCAGCGCCTCCCGGGCGTTCTCGTCGGCGACCCGGCCGAGGAGCGCGCGGTAGTAGACCGAGGTGCCGCCGGTGGCGAGGACCGCCCCGGCCAGCGTGATCCAGTAGATGGAGGCCGGCACGGTCGGGCCGCTCCAGGCGGCCGGCGCCACCAGGAAGGCGGCGGCCGAGGCCACGATGACCGCCGCGGCCCACTTCGACTGCCGGTTCCAGCCGAACTGCAGGAAGTTGATGGGGATGGCGGCCAGGTTGGACGGGAAGAGCGGGCTGCGCACGCCCCCGGTGACCGCGATCTCCAGCAGCATGGCGCCGAGCCACCAGAGCTCGGATCGGTTGCGCAGCCGGCCGTCGCCCCGATCCTCGCGGGCGCGTGCGCGCGGGGTCTCGACCCAGACGTGGAGCACCACCGACACGAGGAGGGCCGCCGAGTAGAGGCCGACGCGCCAGGCCGGGTAGCCGCCGAGCCAGAGGAGGACGGCGAAGAGCGCGTGGACCAGGTCGCAGGCCAGGTAGACCCAGCGGCGCGTGGCGCGCCAGCGCTCGGCGAACTCGACCGGCGCGCGGCGTGGCTCGGCGCGGGCCGCCAGCGACCCCGGGGGCACCGGGGCGGCGTGGCTGAGCGAGGTGGTGGTCAGGGCGATCCTCCACACCGCTTCTATCACGTCGACCGCGGCGCGCCGTCCCGCCGCCCGCGCCGCGCCGGCGGCATGAGCGGCAGCCGCTCCAGCACCTCCAGCCCGTGCCCCTCGAGCGCGACGATGCGCCGCGGGGTGTCGGTGAGCAGCCGCATCCGTCGCACACCGAGGTCGCGCAAGATCTGGGCGCCCAGGCCGTAGGTGCGGAGTCCGGCCGCGGGATCGGCTGCGCCGGCGCCGGACGGCAGGGGTCGCCGCGATCTCGCCCCGCACGCCAGGGCCGCGCTGCCCGCGCCGACCCCGCTGGCGTCGGCATCCAGGTAGAGCACCACGCCCTTGCCGGCGTCCTCGATCCGGCGGAGCGCGGCCTGCAGCCGCTCGCCGCAGCCGCAGCGCGAGCCCCCGAAGACGTCGCCGGCCAGGCAGCGCCGGTGGACGCGCACCAGGATCGGCTCGTTCGACCGCCAGCGCCCCTTCACCAGCGCCACGTGCTCGCACCCGTCCAGCTCGGTCCGGTAGGCGACGGCGCGGAAGCTCCCGGCCGCGGTGGGCAGCTCCACCTCGGCGGCGCGCCGCACCAGCGCGTCCCGCTCCAGCCGGAAGGCGATCAGGTCGGCCACCGAGAGGAGGGGCAGGTCGTGGGCGCGGGCCAGCCGCTCCAGCTCCGGCCGCCGCGCCATGGTGCCGTCGGCGCTCATCACCTCGCAGATCACGCCGGCCGGCGACAGGCCGGCCAGCCGGGCCAGGTCGACCGAGCCTTCGGTCTGGCCGGCGCGCACCAGCACGCCGCCGTCCCGGGCCCGCAGCGGGAAGACGTGGCCGGGACGGACCAGGTCCTCGGGCCGGCCGTCGGGCCGCACCGCGGTGAGGATGGTGTGGGCCCGGTCGGCGGCGCTGATGCCGGTGGTGACGCCGCGACGCGCCTCGATGGAGACGGTGAAGGCGGTGCCGAAGCCCGAGCCGTTGGCCGCCTCGTCGACCATGAGCGGGAGGCGGAGGTGGCGGATCCGCTCGGCGGTGAGCGAGAGGCAGATGAGCCCGCGCCCGACCGTGGCCATGAAGTTGATGGCGGCCGGCGTGACCTTCTCGGCGGCCAGGCAGAGGTCGCCCTCGTTCTCGCGCCCCTCGTCGTCGGTGAGGATCACCATCCGCCCCTCGCGGATGGCGCGGAGCCCCTGCTCGACCCGGCTGGCGGGCGTGGTCATGGTGCGTCTCCAGTCTGGTGGTGTCGCGCCGGCCTGGCGCGGGCGGCCATCTCCGCCAGCCAGGCGGCGTTGAGGGCGTCGCACTCGGCGGCCAGCACCCCGGTGATCACCACCAGGCCGCCGGCCCGCAGCCGCGCCACGCCCCGGCCGTCGACCAGCGGGTTGGGATCGAGCGATCCGACGATGACCCGCCGCACCCCGGCCTCCAGGATGGCCAGCGTGCAGGGCGGCGTCCGGCCGTGGTGGTCGCAGGGCTCGAGCGTGACGTAGAGGTCGGCGCCGCGTGCCAGCGCGCCGGCCGCCTCGAACGCCACCACCTCGGCGTGCGGCCCGCCGGCGAAGGCGTGGTGGCCGCGGGCCAGGATCCGGCCGCCGCGCACCAGCACCGCGCCCACCGCCGGGTTGGGGCTGGTGCGCCCGAGGCCGAGCCTCGCCTCGCGGAGGGCGAGGCGCATGAAGGCCTCCGCGGGGCGGACGCCGGGGCGCGGCGGCGCGGTCAGGGCGCTCGGCTGCATGGGCGCCTCCTAGGCCGGCGGCCGGGGCTCGGCCGCCGTGACGGCCTGCGCGTCGGCGCCGGAGAGGGCGCGCTTGAAGCCCCGGATGCCGTTGCCGAGCCCGGCGCCGAGCGCGGGGAGCTTCTTGGCGCCGAAGAGGAGGACCACGACGGCGAGGATGAGCAGCAGCTCCGGCATGCGGAGTCCGAGCATGGCGTTCGCGCTCCTGGTGAGGTGGTGGTGGCACGGCGCCGCCGCGCCCGCGCCGGGTTCGGCGCGCGGGCGGGGCGGCACGCCCCGTGAGGCTAGATCGGCGGGCCGGCCGGGTGGCAGGTCCAGCAGGACTGGCCGGAGGTGCCGCCCTTGAGGTCGCTGCCGTGGCAGGCCTTGCAGCCCACGGCGGAGTCGGCCAGGGCGACGGGCTGGTGGCCGGCCACCCAGGTGCTCGGGTGGGAGAAGGCCACCGACTGGACGGTGCCGTCGAGGTGCTTCTTCCCGGCCAGCTTGAGCGCGCCGGCGGCGTCGATGGTGTCGGGGTGGCAGCCGGAGCAGTAGATCAGCGTGACCTGCGGGTGGCCGTTGGCGGTGGGCGGCGTGGCGTGGCAGCCGCCGCAGTCGGACTGGCTGCCGTCCACGCGGGTCCAGAGCGGCGTGGAGGCCGCGCCGCCGGAGCCGTGGCAGTAGACGTCGGCGCAGGTGGCCGAGCCGGCGCTCCAGGTCGGCGTGCGGCCGCCCGTCTTGGCGAAGGCCCCGAAGGCCACCTCGATCACGCCGTTGGCGTGGCCGGAGGAGGTCGGCACCGGGTGGCACTCGGCGCAGGCGACCGGCACGCCGAGCGCGCCGCCCTGGAGGTGCACCTGGTGGGCGCCGACGCGGGGGTCGCTGGTGGCGGTGGCGCCGGTGGTGGCGGTGGGGGGCGCGGCGTTGGCGGCGCCGCCGTGGCAGGTGGTGCAGGCGTCGTCGCCGCCGCCGACCTCGGCGGCGCTGCTGCAGCCGAGCAGCGCGGCGAGCGGCAGGGCGAGGACGGCGGAGGTCAGGAGGCTTCGGGACATGGTGGTTCCTCTCGGGGGGTCGAACCCGCACCCGCGCCCGCCGGGAGCCGGCGGGCCGCGGGGTGCGGGCGCGTCGGGGTGCGCGCTAGATGGTCCAGGCGGTCTCGGCCACCACGCCCTCGGCGGCGATCTTGCCGAAGGTGAGGCAGCTCGAGATGGCGGTGCCGCTGCCGGTGTAGGTCTCGGAGGGCGCGGCGGCCGTGCAGGTGCCGGCGCCGTAGGCGCTGGGGATGACGGCGCCGTCCGGGTCGAGGAGCTGGGCCGCCGGGTTGATGCGCAGGCCGCCGGTGGTGGTGCCGATGGCGTCGGTCGAGGAGACCTTGACCGCGTAGAAGGGCGCGGTGGCGAGCGGCACCATGAAGGCCGCGGCCTTCTTGAACTGCGGATCGACGCCGCTCACGCCGTCGGCGTTGGCGCTGGCGTTGTAGCCGTCGAGCGTGCCCTGCACCACCGCGGCGGAGAGGTTGGTCCCCTCGGCGGCGTTGATGGCGGCCACCAGCTCGGCGATGGTGGCGCCCTCGTAGGCGCCGGTCGGCTTGGTCGGGTTGACGGTCGCGTCGCTGATGGCGAAGGCGGTCGGGTAGAGCCGCACCATGTGGTAGCCGACCCAGTACGGGCTGACGTCCTCGGGGACGAAGCGGACGCCGGCGGTGTTGACCAGCACCGACTTCGAGAAGGCCTCCGAGCCGGCCTTGACGCAGTAGGCCCAGAAGGTCTTCATCTGCCGCAGGTCGGCCCCGGCGCGCTGGCCGATGCGGATGCCGGAGCCGTCGGCGTTCCGGTTGGCCAGGTGGGTGAGCCGCGAGAGGTCGGCGCTGTGGCGCGCCATCATGGCGGTGTCGCGGCTGAAGGCGCCGGTGGCGATGACCACGCCCTTCTTGGCGCGGATGAACTGCTCCGGGGCGTCGGTCACGAAGGCGCCGCTGGCCTGGACGGCCTTGGCGACCACGCCGAGGACGCGGCGGGTCTTCGGGTCCTGCACCAGCCGTGTCGCCTTGACGAGCCCCTTGAGCGTCACGCCGGGGGTGGCCAGCACCGCCGCGGAGATCTTGGCGAAGAGGCCGGCGCCGCCGGCGGCGTCCACCAGGCCATGCTTGACCGGCACGCCGCCCGGCGCCACGTCCTTGAACAGCCCGTGCGCCTCGTTGCCGGTGAAGATCAGGTCGGCGGGCGTCCAGGGCTCGCCGCAGACGTCCACCAGGAAGGAGTAGAGTTCCTTGTTGCGCAGGCACCAGGCGCGCTGCACCTCGAGGTCGGCCGACTCGCCGCCCATGGCGCGGATGGTGGCGAGCATCTGCTCGGGCGTCTCGGTGACGCCGGCCGCGGCCTGGAGCGTCGTCCCGCCGCCGAAGAAGACGAAGCCGCCGGAGGAGGCGGTGTCGCCGCCGCCGGTCTCGCTGGTGTCGAGCACCGTGACCGCCGCGCCGGCCTTGGCGGCGTAGTAGGCGGCCGCGGCGCCGGCGGCGCCGAAGCCGATGACCACCACGTCCGCCTCGGCGTCCCACCTGGCGGGGAGCCAGAAGGGCGACTCGACCGCCGGGTCGGCGTCGGAGCCGCAGGCGGAGAGGACGGTGGCGCTGGCGGCCGCGGCGGCGGCGCCTCTGAGGAAGTTGCGACGTGAGGAGTGCTGGTCGCTCATGGTGTTCCCTCCCAGGAACGTGTCGTGGCGTGGTGGTCGAGCGCGCCGCCCCGGCGGGCGCGGCGCTGCGCTGGCCCTGGTACATCGGGCGTGCCACCCCCGCGATCGCCGGTCCGCGAGCACTTCGACGCCGTGACCGCCGGACGGCCGGACACCTGGACCGGCACCTGTCCGGGAACCCGGCGCGTGGCGAGGCGCCACGGTGGCGAGCGGTCGCACTGCATCGCGCCCCCTCGGATCAGGCCCGACCACCGGACGGCGCCGCCGCTGGGAGTGCGGGCGCCCCGGTCCCCCTCCGGCGCTCGTGCTCGGCCCGCGGCGCGCTACCCGGGTCCGCGCGACTACCTCCACCCACGTGCGGCTGCGGGAACGACAAGTCGCGGAGGGCGCTGCCTCACGTGAGCGTGCCGCTCCTTGGCGTGTCCTCGCCGCCCCGCCTGCACGCCGGCGCACGGAGGGCCCTTGCCTCTGGCGGCCTCGCAAGGCGCCTCCGGTGGACCGCGGCGCCCGCGCTGGCCGGCGGCGCCTTCGAGGGTGCCCTCGCGATCGCCCGGCTCCCTCGGCCACCCACCTGGTTCCCGACCGACCGCGCTGCCGGCCTCCGCCCCTTCCGCCCGGGCCTCGCGGCGCTGCGGTTGTCTTCCTCAATCAAGATGTCCGGCCCGCGGGCGACACTGCGCAGGCCGCTCGGTGGCGTGGATCGCCCGGTGGTGAAGCGACCCAGCCCGCGATCGCTCGAGATCCGGCCCGGAACACTTGAAACGGGAGACAACCACCGCCGCGCCGCTAGAAGACCGCCAGCATCCCCACGTCGAGCGAGACGCCGGACGGCCGCGGCGTCAGCCGCAGGCGGACCACCGGGCCCGCCCACGTGCCGGTCCACCAGCCGGCCGGGCTGCCGAGCCGCAGGCTCGCCTGCAGGAGGCCGCCGGCGGCGACGCGGCCGTCGACGACCTCGGTGGTGACGCCGGCGGCGCCCTGGAACCGCCGCGCCGGCAGGACCGCCAGCAGGTCGACCGGGACGCCGACCGGCGCGGAGGTGCCGGAGAGGAGCGGCCAGCGGACCCCGCCGGTGAGGAGCAGGTGGAAGGGCGCCTCGCCGGGGTGGATGAGCGCACCGACGGCGGTGAGCGCCGTGGTCCCGCGCCCGCGGGCGGCCGTGCTGAGCGGCGCGTTGGCCCCGCCCAGCGTGGCGAAGCGGGCGCGGCGCGGATCCTCGGCCTTCGGATCGGGCGCGTCCTCCCAGCCCGCCTCGCCCTCCCGGCGCAGCCGCGCCGCCACGCCCTGGCCGACGAAGCCGGCGCCGCCCGCCGTCGGGGCGAGGGCGCCGTCCCTGGCCAGGTCCACCCAGAGCGCCGTGCGCCCCTCGCCGGCCGGCGCGGTCCAGACGCGGAGCGAGACGGGGCGCCGGTCCGGGCTCCCGGCCAGGTGGCCGTCGATCCACCCGGGCCCCTCCTTCACCTCGAGGCCGTTGGCCACCAGCGTCTCCACCACCGCCCGGCGCACCACCTCGACCGGGCGCGGCAGGATCCGCGAGGGCTCGCGGCTGGAGGGGCGCCCGGTGGCGCAGGCGGCCAGCGCGAGGAGGAGGAGCGGTGCGAGGGCGCGGCGGCGCATGGGTGCCGGCAGTGCAGCACGGCGCGCACTCTGGGTCAACGGTGCGCGCCGGCGGCGCCGCCGGGCGGTCAGCGCCCCCGCACCAGGCTCGAGAGCTGCGACACGTCGACCGTCCGCGCCTTCTCCTGGATGGCGCCGCCGTACTTCTGCTGCAGCGCCTTCCCATCCGCGAGCATCGACTGGAACGCCTGTCGGATGTCGTCGGTGGTGAGCGTCCGCCCGGAGCCGTAGTACCGCTTCGCCACCTGCCCCAGCGCGTAGGTCGACGCGAAGGAGATGGCAGAGCCGGTGGCCTGCCCCGCCAGGCCGCCCAGGAGGCCGCCGGCCAGCTTGCCGAGCAGGCCGCCCACCAGCTTGCGCCCCACCTGCTCGACGTACTGCGACGCCAGCCCCACGCCGGCGGTGGCCAGGAAGTCCTTCACGTGGCCCGCGTCCAGCTCGTACCCGTGGGCGTGGCCGATCCGGTAGACCATGCGCATCTGCAGCGGGACGATGGCCAGCGTCGAGAGCGACCCGGGCAGGAGATCCAGCGCGCCGTTCAGGATGGAGGCGTCGAGGATCAGCTTGTCGAGCGCCGCCGCGTCGGGCGCGACCTGGCGCGCCTGGCTGGCCGGCCCGGCGCCGATGCCCGGCTCGCCCATCGGCGCCGCCACGATCTCCCCGGCCGACCGCGTGAAGGCGGCCGACTCGGCGGGGTCGAGCCCGAGCGCGGCGCGCAGCCGCTCCAGGAAGGCCGCCTCGGGCGCGCCGGTGGCGCCGTCGGCGTTGCAGACGCCCACCGCCAGCTCGAAGGCGAACTTCCTCGTCTCGGGCGAGGTGAGCGCCGCCGCGGCGGTCTCGGGCGTGCGGCGGCCGCCCCGCACCTCCTGCACCAGCACCGCCAGCTGGCTCGCGCCGCTCGGGTCGAGGCTGGAGACGAGGCGGGCCAGCTCGGCCTGCTCGCGGGCGTCCTGCGCGCCGTCGGCGAGGGCGGCCATGAGGGCCACGGAGAGGAGGGCGTCCCGTTCGAGTTCGGTCATGTCGGAGAACATAGCGCCGGGGGGCGCCGCCCAGCCGTCCTGCTGGGGTGCGACCCGCAGCCCGGCCTACGTCCGGGTGAAGGCGGCCATT
>Ga0209682_10000775_pt1 | contig 10620 bp, 9 predicted proteins | sample DOMMetBare2Fresh_2_FD_187471 | JGI IMG/M metagenome (GOLD analysis project Ga0209682, IMG submission 187471) | Wetland sediment microbial communities from St. Louis River estuary, USA, under dissolved organic matter induced mercury methylation -... | ecosystem: Environmental > Aquatic >...
CACGTAGTCCTGCAGCCGGAACTTCATGTTGTCGCGCAGGTAGTCGAAGCCGAACTCGTTGTTCTGGCCGTAGGTGATGTCGCTGCCGTAGGCCGCCTGCCGCTCCTGGTCGTTCAGGCCGTGGACGATGACGCCGGTGGAGAGGCCGCAGAAGCGGTAGAGCCGTCCCATCCACTCGGAGTCGCGGCGGGCCAGGTAGTCGTTCACCGTGACCACGTGGACGCCGCGCCCGCCCAGGGCGTTGAGCACGCAGGGGAGCGTGGCCACCAGGGTCTTGCCCTCGCCGGTCTTCATCTCGGCGATGCGCCCGGAGTGGAGCACCGCGCCGCCGATGAGCTGGACGTCGAAGTGGCGCATCCCCAGGGCGCGCACCCCGGCCTCCCGGACCAGGGCGAAGGCCTCGGGCAGGAGGTCGTCGAGGGCGCGCCCCTTCTGGACCTCCGCCTTCCACTGGGCGGTGAGCCGCGGGAAGTCGGCGTCGGCCAGCGCCTTCATGCGCGGCTCGAGCTCGTTGACGCGGATCACCACGGAGCGGAGCTTCTTGATCTCCCGCTCGTTCTTGGTGCCCAGCACCTTCTTCATCAAGTAGTTGAACATGGGGTCCGTGGGCCTCTCTACGAGGGCGGGAAAGTACCCTGGAGCGGCAGGGCCGCGCCATTCCAATAACCATCCGCTGCCCCCCGTCAACCTTGGGGATTTCTGGCGCCCGCCCCGCCCGGCCGTACAGTGGCGCCGTGGCGCCCCGCCGCGCACTCCACCCCACGCCGCTCCTGGCCCTGCTCGCCGCGCTCTCGGGCTGCGTCGGCCCCTCCGCCGACCTGCGCCGCGCGCTCGACGAGAGCGACCTGCAGGCCCGGCTGGCGGCCCGGGCGGCCGGGCTCCTGGGCCAGGGGACCGCGCCCTTCCTGGTGGCCGGCGAGCGCTACAACCCCGACTGCTCCGGCTTCGTGGAGGCGGTCTACGCCGCCGAGGGGATCCGGCTGCGGCGCATCCTCCAGGCGGCCGCACCGCGGGAGACCTCGGCGGTGGCGGCGGCCTGGGCGGCGGCCGGGCGCTGGGGCCGGCGCTGGACCGACCGCGGCGAGTGGCCCGCCCCCGGCGACCTGGTCTTCTTCGACGACACCTGGGACCGGAACGGCAACGGCCGCCGCGACGACCCGCTCACCCACCTCGGCGTGGTCGAGTGGGTGGACGCGGAGGGGACGGTGACCTTCCTCCACCGGGGCGGCCGCGGCGTGAGCCGTGGCCACCTCGACCTCACCTGGCCGGAGCGGGCTCGCGCCACCGACGGGCGCGAGCTCAACACGCCGCTGCGGGTGCGCAAGGGGCCGGGCGACGGCGCGCCGGCCATGGCCGGTCAGCTCTTCGTGGGGTTCGGGCGGATCGACCCGGCGCGCTCACCGGTGCGCTGAGGCTGCGCTACTCGAGGATGAACTTGCGCGGGTTCTCGGAGATGCCGTTGACCCGCACCTCGTAGTGGAGGTGGGGCCCGGTCGACTTGCCGGTGTTGCCGACTGCCGCCACCTTCTCGCCGCGCTTGACCCGGTCGCCCAGCTTCACGAACACCTCGGAGAGGTGGCCGTAGCGGGTCTTCACGCCATAGCCGTGGTCGATGACCAGCACCTTGCCGTAGCCGCCCTCGACGCCGTTGAAGACCACCACGCCGTCCGAGGGGGTCTGCACCGCCTGGCCGTGCGGGGTGGCGATGTCGAGCCCCTCGTGCATCTGCCGGTCGGCCGAGGTCGGGTCGAGGCGGGTGCCGAAGTCGGAGGTGACCCAGCCGCGGGTCGGCCAGACCGACGGGGTCGAGGCGAGCAGCGAGCGCTGGTCGTCGAAGTACTCCTGGAGCTCTCGGAGGCTCTGCTCCTGGCGGGCCGCCTCGCTGGCGAGCGAGCCGAGCTTGCCGGGGAGCCCCTGGACGCTCTGGCCCGCCGCGGGGGCGGTGCCGGCCGGCGGCAGCTCCGGCTCGGCGGTGCCGACCGGGCCGATGGCCAGGCCGCGCTCCGGGTCCTGGAGCGTCGAGACCGCGGTGCGGAGCTTGGCGTCGAAGCGCTCCACCCGGTCCAGGGTGTTGGAGATGTGGGCGACCTTCTCCTGGACGAGCAGGATCTGGCTGCGGAGCTGGGCGTTCTCCTCGCGGAGGCCGGCGTTCTCGCTGGAGGACCCGAGGAGCGTCACGTAGTGGCCCAGGGTCAGCAGGCTGACGAGGACCACGCCCACCGCCCCCCAGCCCAGGTTCTGGAGCCAGCGCCGGGGGACCCGGAACTTGCGCACGGCCTGGCTGTGGTCGGAGACCACGATGACCGTGAAGATCTGGGACTTCGGCGACGGCGCCATCCCTTGGAAGCTCCGGGGCGTGAGGACGAGAACGCCCGGGAAGACGCTCCAGGCAGTTCAACGGGTAGCAGACGCCGGAAAGTCGTGTCAAGGATTGACGGGAGGCGACTCGCCCCTACACGGGCCCCTCGATCGGGCGCTATCGATTGTACCGATCGTGAAATTCCGCTGGCGCCTCGGGCCCGGGGGGCCGGATCAGGTCGCGGCCAGGGCGACCACGATGACCGAGATGTTGTCGTCCCCGCCCCGCTCGTTGGCGAGGTCGATGAGCGGCTGGGCGGCGCCGGTGCCGTTCGCCTGCACCAGCGCCAGGATCTCCTGGTCTTCCACCAGGTTGGAGAGCCCGTCGCTGCAGATCACCAGGGCGTCGCCCGGCTCGAGCTCGAGCCCGAGGAGGTCCACCAGGACGTCCCGCTCGAAGCCGACGGAGCGGGTGATGATGTTCTTGAAGCGGCTGTTGCGCGCCTCCTCCTCGCTGATGGCGCCGACCCGGAGCTGCTCGGCCACCAGGGAGTGATCCTGGGTCACCTGGTAGATGTGGCCGGCGCGCAGGAGGTGGGCCCGGCTGTCGCCCACGTGGGCCACGAAGGCGGAGCGGCCGTCGATCAGGGCGGCGGTGACGGTGGTCCCCATGCCGGTCAGGTCCGGATCGGCCAGGGCCGCCTCGAAGATCACCGCCCCGGCCCGCTCGACCGCCCGGCCCAGGGCGTCAGGGAGCGGGTTCTCCTCCCCCTCGGCCTCCGAGCCGAACAGCGCCGGCTGGCCGGCCTTGAGCGCCGCGAGCTCACCCTGGATCGTCTCGACCGCCAGGCGCGAGGCGGTGGCCCCGCCGGCGTGGCCGCCCATGCCGTCGGCGACCACGAACAGGGCGAGGCCCTCGTCGACGAGGAGCGAGTCTTCGTTGTGCTCGCGCCGCTGCCCGACGTCAGTCAGGCCGCGCGCCGAGAGCCGGAGGGGCTGGGCCGCCACGAACGGCAACTTACCCTCGCAATCCTGGGAGGGTCAACGCAACTCCGCGTCATCTGACCACTACGTGCGTGAAACTTCGGGTCCGTGCCGCGCCGCGCCCCGCCCTGCTCGCCCTGGGACGGGGCGCTTCGGCCGAACCGCACCGGGAGTGCGTGCTGCTGCTCCGCCGTCCAGCGTCCGGGCCGCTGCCCGGTGCGCCAACCCCCTCCGGCCTTGCCCTGGCCGCGGACCGCCGGCCGGCCCAACCGATCCCGGCAAGGCATGGGCCGCCTCGATGAGCGCCCCCGCGTGGGCCAGCGCGGCCGCGGTCACCACCGCCCCGGCCAGCATGCGGGCCACCTCGCCCTGCCGCGCCTCGGCCCCCTCGAGCGCCACCACCTCGGAGGTGGTCCGCCCGCCGACCACCCGCTTGCGCACCTGGTGGTGGCGCACGGCGAAGGCGGCGATCTGCGGGAGGTGGGTGATGCAGACCACCTGCCGCCCCTCGCTCACCTCGGAGAGGACCCGCCCCATGGCCTCGGCCACCGCGCCGCCGATGCCGGCGTCCACCTCGTCGAAGACGTAGGTCAGCACCGGGTCGCGCAGCGCCAGGGCCCGCTTGACCGCCAGGAGGATGCGCGAGAGCTCGCCGCCCGAGGCGATGCGGGTGAGCGGCCGGGCCGCCTCGCCGGGGTTGGGCGCCAGGAGGAGCTCGACCCGCTCCGCGCCGTCCGGCCCGAGCGTGGCGCCGCCCGCCACCAGCCCTTCGGCCAGCGGGACCAGCGACACCTCCAGGCTGCAGCGGGCCATGGCCAGCCCGGTGAGCTCGCGCTGGACCGCCTCCGAGAAGGCCCGGGCCGCCTTGCGCCGGGTCCGCGAGAGGAGCCCGGCCAGGGCGGCTGCCTCGGCGCCGGCTGCGTCGATCTCCTCGCGCAGCGCCTCCAGCCGCTCCCCGCCGCCGGCCAGCGATCGGAGCTCGGCGGCCATCTCCTCCCGCCGCGCCACGGCCGCCTCGAGCGTGCCGCCGTGCTTGCGGGCCAGGGCGCGGAGCGCCTCCAGCCGCTCCTCGAGCTGGCCGAGCCGCTCCGGATCGCCCCCCACCGCGTCGGCGTAGCGGGAGAGCGAGCGCCCGGCCTCGTCGAGCTCGATGGCCGCCGAGCGCAGGAGCTGGAGCGGCCCCGCCAGCCGGCCGTCGAGCGCCGCCGCGTCGCCCAGGGCGCGCACCGCCTGCCCCACCCGCTCGGCCGCCGCCCCGTCCTCGCCGTAGACCAGCCCCTCGGCGCCGCGGGCCGCCTCGCGCAGCTTCTCCGCGCTCGCCAGGACCCGCCGCTCGCCGTCCAGGGCGGCGTCCTCGCCAGGCTTGGGATCGATGGCGTCGAGCTCGCGGAGCTGGAAGGCGAGGTAGTCGGCGCGGCGGGAGCGCTCCTCGCCGTCGCGGGAGAGGAGCTCCCGCTCCCGGCTGAGCCGGGCCAGCGCCTCGAAGGCGGCCCGGTAGCGCGGGAGGGGCGGTGCCTGGGGACCGTGCGGATCCCGCGGCCCCTCGGAGGCAGGTGCCCCACCCTCCCCCGCCAGGCCGGCGAAGGCGTCGAGGAGCGCGAGGTGCGTCCCCTCGTCGAGGAGCGAGACGTGCTCGTGCTGGCCCGAGATGTCCACCACCCCTCGCAGCGCGCTGGCCAGCACCGAGGCGGTGACCAGGGCGCCGTTCACGTAGGCCCGCCCCCGCCCGCCGCGCGAGGCCACGCGCCGCACCAGGAGCTCGGCCGGCTCGCCCGCCGGCGGCCGCGCCACCCCGGCCGCCTCGAGCCGCGCGAAGACCGGGTGGTCCCCCGGCAGGTCGAAGAGCGCCTCGACGACCGCCTCCTCGGCGCCGTCGCGCAGCACCTCGGCGCTCATCCGGCCGCCCAGCACGAGGTGCAGGGCGTTGACCAGGATCGACTTGCCCGCGCCCGTCTCGCCGGTGAGGACGTTCAGCCCAGGGCCGAAGCGCACCTCGACCGAGTCGACGATCGCGAACCCGGAGACTCTGAGGGTGGTCAGCATGGGGGCGATGCTGCCACCGGACCCTGACACTGCGCAAGCTTTCAGTGGTCCTGGCGTTCAGGCCAGGCCGCCGGGGTCCAGGACGGGCCCCGCGCGGGGCTGGTGCGGGGCCGGTACCTATCGGTAGTTCGGAAGTGCTGTCACGTTTGATAGCGACTTCGCGAATTGGAGGGCCTCAGTCCGGGGCGGGACTCAGTCTCGCCATGCGATGCAGGCTGTCTCTCGACGGCCGGCTAGGGCTGACAGCCGGTCCGCAGCGGCCCCACGGCCACCTCGCCCAGGTCCAGCAGCTCGCCCGTCGTCGGTGACCACCACGACCCTCGCGCGGCCAGCGGCGACGTCGGTGAGCTCGAAGCGGTCCCCGGCGAACTGCCGGCTCACGGCGTCGCCGACACGCTCCTCCGGAAGCGGGGGCAGCTCGACCGTGGCGCTGAACCCGTCCACCGGCCTGGATCCGCCATCCACCCGGCCCCTCCGCCGCCGCATCGGCGAGCGCCCGCTCGGCCCCCTCGCCGCGGACCTGGCGGCTGCGCTGGAGGGAGAGGCGCCGGGCCTGACGCCGGGCCGCCTGGCGCAGCCAGGGCAGGAAGCTCCCCGGCTCCCGGAGCTGGCCGAGGCCGTTCCAGACCTGGAGGTAGACGTCCTGGGCCGCGTCGCGGGCCAGCTCCTCGTCGCGCGCCTCGGCCAGCGTGATGGCCGTGACCATGGCGCTGGTGGCGCTCACCAGCCGGCCGAAGGCGTCGCGGTCGCCGCCGGCGGCGGCCAGGACCTCGGCTTCCAGGGTGGCGTCGGAGGGCGAGGGCATCGGGTGGCTCCGGGGGCTGGAGGCGGCGACACCATCCAGAGCGCCGGCCCCGGGATTCCTGACCGGGGACCATACCGAAGGTCCGGGCCGGCCGTCCTGCCTCCCCCTACCTCCCCACCTTCCCCTGCTCCTTCCTGATCTCGTACCCCGCCTCGCGCCCCTTCTCGTCGAGGTCGATCTGGAGCAGCCAGACGGCGTTCTGCAGCTCGTTCCGCCCGTCCCACTCCTGGAGGATGTAGACGAGCGCGCGGCCGTCGGGCCCCTCGCGGTCGGGCGGGCCGAGCAGCTCGACCAGCCCGGCCTTGTCGCGGCCGCGGATCAGCTTCTGCTTGTCGAGGTCCTTGAAGAGCTGGAAGCGCTCCCCGCGGAAGACCTTGCGCCAGAGCTCGGCGGTGAACGGCGCGCTCGGCCAGGAGAGCGGCGAGGCCTCGTAGAGCCGGGTGGCGGGGCCGAAGGCGAGCCACGAGCCGGCCAGCACGGCGGCGATGATGCCGATGGTGACCAGGCGCCAGGCGCGCGGCGTGGTGGCGGGGCGGACGGGCCTCACCGCCCGCTCCGCTCCGGGCCGACCTGCTCTGGCGCCGGGCCGGGCTCCTTGAACCAGCGCACCAGCCGCGGCACCACGACGAACCACTGGAGGTAGCCGGTCACGATGAGGACGGCCCAGGCCGCCACGAAGGAGCCGCGCGTCCCGGCCACCTCGTGGCCCAGGTGGCGCAGCCCCACGGTGGAGAGGAACATGACGCCGAGGACGGGCAGGGTCGTCGGGAAGCCCATCGCCATGGTGATGCCGACCACGAACTCCAGGGCCTCCGCGTGGTGCCGCCCCTCGGCCCACTGGAGGCCGCGGACGAGCGGCGCCGTGGCGAGGAACAGCCAGAGGGCCTTGGCCTTGAGCATGGGCGGAATCCTAACCGGGGCGTCCGGGGCGGGCCACGCGATGTGATCGATTCGTGCGCAGGGAGCCGTTCCAGGGCCCACCGCCGGTCGTCCCGCACCGGCGCCTCCGGCCCATCTCCGGCCCTCGTCGGCCCGGGGTCCGCGCCCCCAGGTTGAGCACCGTGCGCCGCCGGCCTCTGCTACCATCGCCTCCGAGGCCCCATTCAGCCTGCCTTTGCTGGCGCGGAAGGCCGCGCCGTTCGCGGGAGCGCCCGGAGCGCTCCCCTGAGGTGCTCATGTCCAAGTCCCTGAAGCTCCTCATCGGCGGGGCCATCGCCGTCGTGATCCTCGCGCTCGCCGCGGTGGCCTTCCTGAGCCGACTGCAGGACCCGCCCCCCGCCGTCTCCAGCGCGGCACCACCCGAGCCGGGCGCCGCCGGTCCCGCCGCGGAGCTCGCCCGGCCCGAGCCCCCGCCCCCGGCCCAGTTCCAGGCGAGCCCGCCCCCGGCCTCGGCGCCCCAGGCCCCCATCGTCGCGGAGCTCAGGAACCCCTGGGACACGGTCCCGATCGTGGGGCGCGGCCGGACCGGCTTCGCGCGGGATCTGGATGCCGCCGTCGCGGAGCTCCAGCCCGACGTCGCGGCCTGCTTCCGCCGCGAGGTCCGGGGACGCTTCGCCGGCAGCGCCGTCACCGAGTACCGCGGCCAGGACGCCGCGGATCAGCTCCCCGACCCGACGCTCATGCTCGAGCTCGAGGCGAAGGGCGGCGAGGTCCTGGTGGTCGACGCGCCGGTCGAGACCCGCGGGGACCTGGCCGAGGACGTCCTCGCCTGCGCGCAGCAGGCCGTCAGGGGCAAGCGGCTCCCCGTGGAGGGCGCCAAGCCCGGCTCCAGGTACAAGACTCGCTTGCCCGTGACGCCCTGACGCCCAGGGCGAGGCGGCGGCGGGCTACGGGGTGGCGCGCGGCTCCGGTGGCTTCGCCGGCTCCGGTGGCTTCGCCGGCTCCGGTGGCTTCGCCGGCTCCGGTGGCTTCGCCGGCTCCGGTGGCTTCGCCGGCTCCGGCGGCTTCGCCGGCTCGGCGTTCGGTGCGACCTGCCCGGGGACCGGCTTCGCCGCCTGCTCCGGACCGGGCGCCACGGCCGCGGGGGCGGCCGCAGGTGGGACCGGTGCCGGCGCCACGGGGAGGAGCTTGTCCACCTCGTCCACCGCCGCCTGGAGCGCCTGGTTGGCCTCCTGCAGCGGCACCAGCACCGACCGCAGCTTCTGGGTGCAGCGCTTGGCGTCCTCGCGCGCCGCCTTGAGCGACGACCCGGCCTCCTGGCCCGGCAGCGCCTCCATGGCGCCTGCGAGGTCGAGCATCTCCGAGCGACAGCCCCGGCGCGGATCGACCGGCCACTGCGCGCTCATGAGCCTGAAGTGGACCTGGCGCGCCGACTGGAGCCGCTTCCGGAGCGCCTCGACCTTCGGTGCGAGCGCTGGCTGCTCCTTCGCGAGCGCCACCAGCCCGGCGTCCTCCCGCTCCGGCCGGAGCCGGTAGTAGAGCCTGTGGGCCAGCCCACGCTCCGCGATGGTCTTGTGGTGGTCCGCCTGCATGGAGCGCCAGAGCGCCTGGTCGCCCGGGGAGCCTCGCTGCGGTACCCCCGGCTCCCCCTCCGCCTCGGACCAGGTCATCGGCGGCGGCGCCGGCGCCCCGGCGGCCTTCGGGTCCGGGGTCGTCGGTGCGGCGGCGAGCAGGGCGAGTGCCGCGAGCGCGGCCGTGAGGTGGAGGTCCATGCGGCCCAGGCTAGCACGGCTGCCCAGGCCGCCGGGCCCGCGATGAGGGGCCGCAAAAGGGGACGGAGCGGCACCCGGGGGCACCGCTCCGTCCGAACGTCCTTGGCCTGCGCCTACTTGACGACGAGGCTCGACCGCATCATCTCCGAGTCCTCGTGGGAGTTGATGTGGCAGTGCCACACGTACGGACCGGCCGTGACCGGCTCGAAGCAGGTCACGTTGTTCGGCGTGCACTCACCGGCGGCGCCCGGCCACCCGCCCTCCCACTTGGCGACGAAGGTGAGGACCTCGCCCGGGTTGGCCACCATGGCGTCCTTCCAGCCGGCCTCGAACGGCGAGGGCGGCTTGACCAGGCCGGTCAGGTAGGGCGTGACGTCGGGGACCAGGCCGGGCAGCGTGCCCACCGCCGGGGCCGGATCGCAGACCGACGAGCCGCAGAGCGCCAGCTTGTACTTGCCCTTGTTGAAGGTCTGCCGGCTGACGATCTGCGCCTTGATGAGGTGCGGGTGGATGGGGTGCGCGTCCACCGTGAGGTTGATGATCTTCCAGCGCTCGTACGTCCCCATGACCGGGGTCTCGGTGACGTCGTACTCGAACGGCACGCCGTTGATCTGCATGCCGAGCGGGAAGCCGGTGGTCGCGTCCAGCTGCTCGTTCAGGTAGAGCTGGCGCTCGGCGGCGATGCACGGCCCGCCGGTGGTGATGGGCAGGCCGGCCGCGTCCTTCGGGCAGTCGGTGAGGCCGGTGATGTTGACGAAGTCCTGGTCGATCTGCGGCGGGATGGCGATGCAGGACTTGGCGGGGACGGTGGCGCTGCCGGGCCAGGTGGCGCCCTGGCCGACCGGGCAGGACGGCACCGCCGGGAGGGCGGCCGTGCCGGCCGCCATGACGTCGAAGCGCATGACCGAGGCCATCTGGGCGAACGGGGACGCCGCCGCCTGCGGGGTCGGGCCGGCCGGGTAGGGCACGCCGGCCGCGTTGACCAGGAAGACGCTCTTGCCGGCCAGGAGCGCCGCCGGCATCTTCACCCCGGTGGTGGGATCGGTGTAGGCGGCGGCCTTCTGGCCGAAGTCGACCAGGATCTCGTAGCGCTCTCCCGGGCACATCGTGATCTGGGTCTGGTTCTGGAGCGCCACCGGCAGGTAGCCCTGCTCCTCGGCGATGACCGTGAACTTCACGTTCTTGATCGGCTTGGAGCCGGGGGCGGCGGCCGTCGCGTAGACCGGCTCGACGGTCTGCATCGAGAGCGTCCAGCAGCGGGTGTCGGAGCCGTCCACGAGGCGGACGCGGTACCAGCCGGGCGCCACGGTCTTCTTCGGCCAGAGGACGCCGTTCACCACGGCGTGATCGCCGATGTACTCGGGCACCCAGGTCGGGTGGACCTGCGGGTTCGGGCCGTTGGTCCAGGAGGTGGTGCCGGGCGCCGTGCAGGTGAAGGTCAGGAGGCAGCCCGGGTAGGCCGGGTCACCGGGGATGGCGGGCGGCGCGACCAGCGGCTGGCCGAGGCCGTTCGAGAAGTTGAACGAGCCGTCGTCGCTGAAGGTCCGGTCCTGGAGGGCGAGGAAGAGGTCGTACTTGGGGACGCCGAGCCCGTCGCGGGGCGCGGAGACCGGATCGAGCCAGGTGTACTCGCAGGCGACCGGGTTGGCGGCGGAGCAGACCCCGTTCACGATGGGGCCGTGCTTGGTCGGGTCCGAGACCGGGAAGAAGCCGGCCGGGCCCGCGATGACGTTGTGGTGCGTCTTGCCGAGGGTGTGGTCGTGGAACCAGATGGTCGCCTCGTCGTTGACCATCGGGTAGGCGTAGGTGTCGTTCATCCAGGACTGCGCCGTGGCGAAG
>Ga0209682_10000776_pt1 | contig 10617 bp, 6 predicted proteins | sample DOMMetBare2Fresh_2_FD_187471 | JGI IMG/M metagenome (GOLD analysis project Ga0209682, IMG submission 187471) | Wetland sediment microbial communities from St. Louis River estuary, USA, under dissolved organic matter induced mercury methylation -... | ecosystem: Environmental > Aquatic >...
GTCGGCCCGTCGCGCTGCGATCACAGGCACATACCGGTCGTCGGCGCGGTCATCGCGAAAGGATGGGCCGCGCCTGATCGGCGACCGGCAGCATCCGTGCCACGAATCTGAACGGTCACGGTCGCCAGTCGCTCACCAGGTGCTGCATGCCGCCTTTCGTCTTCCAGATGATGCGTGCGGCACTGGTTCCGTTGGCCGCTGCGGTCACCGTTTCGGCGAAGCTTGAGACGTTGCTGGTCTTGCCGACCGTGTACGGATTTCCCCAGCCGGAGGCGGTTCGGTGAATCGCACCGACCAGACCGTTGTAGTGGTCGACGTAGGAGATCAAGGTCATGCTGCCGCCGGGTGTCATTGCCACGCTGGATGCCGCGATGTCTTCCGTCTTGCGCGGGTTGTTACCGGTGAGCCTCACCGGCCCGGACCAGGACGAACTGTTCGCCGCGCGTGTGTTTGCCCATAGTTGCGCGCGCTGCACGCCGACGGTCGCATCGAAGATCGCGACCACCACCGTTGCATTGCCTTGTTCGTCACAGGCCAGCCCCGGTGTGATGTAGCTGGCGCGCGGGATGAGCGGTGAGACTGTCTGCGGCGAATCAAAGGCTATCGGGCCAATCTGCCGCGAGGCCTGCAACCCGGCACCCATCCATGCCACGGTCGCCACGCCGCTCTGGTCGAGACACACAAGCGGGCTGTTCAGATAGCCCGTGTAAGGGTTTTGGATCGGCAGCACTTCGACCGCCGCGCCAAAGTCGCCGCCCACGCTGCGATAGCGGTACGTGATCACGTTCGGCGAGCTGAACATCGCATAGGGCGAGCCGGCCCATGCCACGCCGACATCACCGCGGGCGTTGATCGCGAGTGCGGGCTGCACCGCGTCTATTCCTGTGGTGGAAACGGTCTGCGGTTTGAGAAAGGCGCCCGTGCCGGCCGGCCGGTAGGCGACCTGAACCGCGTCATGCGCACCGTCGTAGATCGACCACGCTGCCCACGCCTCACCTCTGTGGTTCATCACCAGTTGCACTGAACCCGGCGCCGGCGACCCCGCGAGCGAGCCGCTGGCAAGTTCCATGGGAGCGCTCCACAGGGTTTGACCCGTTTCGCGAATGCTGACTTCGATCGAGCGCGAGGTGGACGACTCGGAAAACCACGCGACGATGAGCGTGCCATCGTCGCCCGCCGCGGCGCGCGCGCGGTAGGAGAACTTCCCTGGTGTCGAGATCGTCTGCGGCGTGCCCCAGCGGCCGTTGGTTTCGACATTGACGCCAACGGTGGATCCACCGCCATTGGTGTAGAAGAACTGATCCCAGGCCGCGACCGCGAGCCCCGTGCCATTGACGGCAATTGAATTGGTTTGCGCACCGCGCGTTGGATCGGGATTGCCGGTCGGCGACACGGCCGTCCCCGTGCTCCACCCGGCGGCATGCGCGCTCGCGCCGAGCATCAGCGCAACGGCGAGAACGAGATGGAAGAAATGACGCGGATTCATCGAAGCATCCTTTCACTTGAAACGCAAGCGCGCCCTGGAGCTCGCTGGGGTGTTTGTGAACGTAGGCCGCCTGCGGAGTGCAGTAGCGGCAAAGATCAATTCAGGTTTGAGTGGGCCCGCATGTGCGGCATGAGTTGGCCCCCCCACTTCGTTCCGCGGCAGCGGTATCCCGCTGCCGCGGAGGTACGCCGCGTCAGTCGCCGCTCGGACCGTTGTGGCAGTTGTAGCAACCCACGGCGGTGCCCGCCGCGAGGTTGTAGGTCCTGCTTTCGTGCGTGAACGTCTTCGCGATCTTGACCGTCGACAGCGGGCTGCCACGGTACGCATTGAGGAACTTGCCGGTCGAATCCCTTGCGTCGTGGCAGTACTGGCACTGCGCGCGACCACCGGATTCAACCAGGTCTCCGTGCTTGTCGACCCACGCCTGCCCGATCGTGTGCATGCCGTGCGGACCGCCACTCGCCGTCACAGGCACGGTCTTGTGGCACACGGTGCACTCCTGGATCGCGCCGGCATAGCCCTGCAACGCCTTCGACTGCAGGATGTCGTTGTCGTGCGAGGTCGTCCAGGTGTTGTTGGCCGACGAGTATTCCGCGTGCGTCGAACCGTGGCACGCCTCGCACTGGTTCTTGCCATGTCCCGTGCTGAAGCGATACAGGGAGAAGCCGGTGGCCGGCGTGTTGGCATTGGTCGCGAAGCGCGCGTCGGTGACCTGACGCACGGCGCCGGTGGTGACATCCGTCACAGCGGCGAGCTCGCGCAGGCCGTCGTGATGGCAGGCCTGGCAGTTGGGCTGCTGCAGCCAGCCAACGCGCGTTTTCTGGCCGACCGCGGCCATGTTGCCGTGGCAGCTCTGGCAGTCGAGGTTCGGCGTCTCGCTCATCGCGCCGCGCAGGCACTTGGTGACCGCGCCCGGATGGCATAGGTAGCAGGAGTCGCGATTGTTGATCGAATCAAGTGCGACGCCCTTCGAGGGATCGACAACCGTGCCGTGCTTGGCGTGCATCGCCGCGGTCAGTGCTGAGATCTTGACGGTCGCACCGTTGACGGTCAGCGTGAATCCAGGTGAGTTCAGCGCGTTGGAGCCGTGGCAGGACGAGCACAGCGCCGGAGTGCCGTTGATCGCGCGATCGTAGAGTCCGGTCGACGCATTGCCCAATTTGGCGAGGGCGGCCACATAGATCGGATCGCTCTTGTGTTTGTCGTCATGCAGCCGGAGGATGTTCTTCTTCCACTGCTTCTCCGGATCGCTTTCGATGAACTCCCAGCCGCGGATCGGCGGCCTCGCCGCATCGACCGCGTTGGTCGCATGGCAGACTTTGCAGGTCATTTCGTCGGAGACGGGCAGCACGGTCTGCGTCGCCGCGAGCTGCTTGCCCGACGTGTCGCGGGCAACAACCTTGACCATCGGGTAGAAGTTCTTGTTGCCGGCGTCGTCGTACGGCGTGATCGGCAGTCCCTCGGCTTCGTACCAGCCGCGCGCCGAATTGAATTTCATCGGCGCCGGTTTGGTGCTCGGCGTCGGATTACTGGTCGCCGGGTCGTACAGGTTCAGGCCGTAGTTCGGCTTTGGCGAGCCGCCGTAGAGCGACTGCACGTAGCTCCAGAAGTTGGTCTTCGTGGCCGAGGTCGTATTACGCGAGCCCGAAGGATCGGCCATCGCCTCGTAGGTCAGATTCACACCGGTGGTCACCTGCTTGCCGGTCGAGGCGTTGATCACGTGCGCGTGCAGGTTGTTGTATGGCGGCAGGATCGACATGACCGAGTAATCCTTGCCGTCGACGCAGTGCATGCCGAGGTCGTTCCACGCGACCACGGTGAACGCACTGCTCGTCGTGCCAGCTCGGGCCGTGCTCGTTGATCCGGTCGACGAAAGGCTCTGGGCCGTGGACGTCGTGGTCGTGGTCGAGGCTGCGGTCCGGACGTCGGAGCTTGACACTGCGGATGCCGTGCCGGATGCGGGGCGCCACCACGATGAATCCGCAAATGCCGCGGTGCCGATGATGGCGGCACCGAGCACCGAGGCAATCAGGACGCGCCGACGTCGAGGTTTGGGGGTGCGTTGAGATTTGTTCGTCATCATGGAGCTCCTTACGGGTGCGACCCGCTTTCGGCGTGCATGGGCGGAGTTGAAGCGGACGGCCACGTGTGGACCTCAGGCACCAACTTGTACGGCGTTGTCATCGTGTCGTTCCTCCTTGCTTTTTCGTCTATGAATATCGGCGAATGCCGTGACGCTGCGCTTATGTTTCGTGCACGAATCGCAGTCATCAGTGCGATTGAGTGCGCGTTCAATGTCGCGGTGATGATGCCGGGCGCGCTTGCGGAAAATCAAATGCGAGAGGTCATCCTGTTCGCTGACGCGAAGACGCGCGCTACGTGTAGGCGGCAATCGGCGCTGCCTGCGTGAGGTTGATCACTGACGACGCAGGCGCTGCGTGACATGCGAGGCGCGTCAAACCGTTCGCGCAACTTGAGTGGATTAGCGGATTCACGCGCATGACGCGAATTGTCGTGCCCCGGGCGGCGCGCACGATTTGCGTCGAGTGGAGCTAATGCGCGACGCCGCGCATCGAACGGGTGCGCGTCTGCGAAGTGCTCAACCGTCTTGGAGGTTCACTTCGCGAATTCCGCCCTGCGCGCGATCTCCCGCGTCATACCCTTGAAGATGAAGAGATGCGCCGGCACGAACGCGTACCAGTAGAGCAGTCCCCACACGCCGGCCGGGTGCCAGTACGCGGTGACAGTCACGCGCGTTTCGCGTTCGTTCAGCGGTTCGATCTCGATCTCCATCACGCCGTTGCCCGGCGCCCGCATGCCGAAGTTCAGCGTCAGGCGGCGTTCTGGTTCGATGGCGAGCACGGTCCAGTAATCGATCGTGTCGCCAATGCGCAGCTCGGTCGGGTGGCGGCGTCCTCGAGATAGCCCCGGGCCGCCGACCAGCCAGTCCATCCACGCGCGCACTCGCCACAGCGCGTTCGCGTAGAAGTAGCCGGTGCTTCCGCCGAGCCGAGTGATGACATTCCACACGGCCGCGGGCGACGCATGCGCGATGGCGCTGCCGCTGGCGCGCTTGGCGTAGAAGGCGTAGTCGTGCCGGCCGCCGCGGAACATCAGCGCGCCCTCGGTCCAGCGCGCCGCGACGGCGTGCGTCTTCTCCGCGTCCAGCGCCGCGATGACCGACTCCTTGAAGGTCAGCAGTTTCTGCGGCACCAGTGCGCGCAGTTCGTCGTCGCGCGCGGGGATGTCGTGCTTCAACCCGCCGATCAATGCGCGCGCGATGTTGGCCGGCACCGTCGTGATCAAGGCCAGCCAGTACGACGACAAGGTCGGCGTCAGCACCGGCACGGGAATGATCACGGTGCGTTTGCCGACGACCTCGCCGAACTGTCGCATCATCGCCGCGTAGCTGATGTATTCAGGACCGCCGGCGTCGAGGACGCGGCCCTCCGCGGCGGGTAACGTTGCGACGCGCACCAGATACTCGAGCAGATTGGCGAGCGCGATCGGGCTCGATTTCGACTGCACCCAGCGCGGGGTGACCATCATCGGCAGGTTGTAGACGAGATCGCGCATGACTTCGTACGCGGCCGAGCCCGGCCCGACGATGATGCCGGCACGGATCTCGGTCACCGGCACCGCGCCGGCGCGCAGCCGATCGCCGGTCCTGGCGCGTGACACCAGATGCTCGGAGTCGGCATCGGACGGCACCAGCCCACCGAGATAAACGATGCGCCTGACACCGGCGTGCGCGGCAGCACGCGCAAAGTTTTCCGCGGCGATCAGATCGAGCCGGCCGAAATCGCGCCCCGCCGCCATCGAATGCACGAGGTAGTAGGCGATGTCGATGCCGGAGAGGACTGCCGGCAGCGAGTCGGGCTGCAGTGCGTCGGCTTCGGCCAACTGCACACCGCGCCACGCGCGCGCGTCGAGCACCTTGCGATTGCGCGCGCAGGCGCGCACTTGCCAGCCTTCGGCGAGCAGTCGCGGCACCAGATTGGTGCCGATGTAGCCACTGGCGCCGAAGACGAGCGCAGACATCCGGGCGGCGGGCGGCGAAGTGTGATGCGGGTCAGGGTTTGTCAATTTGCGAGCCGAATATTGCGTCTAAGCAGGGCCCGATGCGGTAAGGCAAGCGTAGCGTTTTGTATCGGCGTAGAGTCCCGGCGGTTTCAGCGGGCGCCGGCCCGGGAGCGGCAAGAACAACAATGTCGACAGTGGCTTCACACGTGCAACCCCGGGCGCACGGAACCCGATTTCCTGTATTGGTCATTGGCGCCATCGGCGTTGTCTTCGGTGACATCGGCACCAGTCCGCTGTATGCGCTGAAGGAGGTGTTCGGTTCGCAGCATCCGGTGCCCTTGAGCGAGGCCAACATCCTCGGCGCGCTCTCGCTGGTGTTCTGGACACTGCTGGTGATCGTCACACTGAAGTATGTGACGCTGATCCTGCGTGCCGACAACCGGGGCGAGGGCGGAATTCTGGCGTTGCTCGCGCTGGTGGTGCGCCTGACGCGGAATAACCGCCGGCTGCGCTACGTGCTCGGGCTGCTTGGTGTGTTCGGCGCGACCCTGTTCTACGGAGACGCCGTGATCACGCCGGCGATCTCGGTGCTGTCCGCGGTCGAGGGATTGGAAGTCATCGCGCCGCAATTGCATCCGTACATCGTACCGACCGCGCTGACGGTGCTGATCGGACTGTTCGTGATCCAGGGCTACGGAACAGGCAGGGTCGGCGCGTTTTTCGGACCGATCACCGTGCTGTGGTTCATCACGATCGCCGGGCTCGGCATTCTCAGCATCATCAAAACGCCCGAGGTGCTGGTTGCGCTTCAGCCCGGCTACGCGTATCACTTCTTCACCGATCACCCGCTGATTTCCTTCATCGCGCTCGGTGCGGTGGTGCTTGCAGTCACCGGCACCGAGGCGCTGTATGCGGACATGGGCCACTTTGGCCGTGGGCCAATCCGCGTTGCATGGGTTTTCGTCGTCTGGCCGGCGCTGCTGGCCAATTACTTTGGCCAGGGCGCACTGCTGCTGCGTGAGCCAAGGGCAGCGGAGAATCCGTTTTACCTGCTGGCGCCGGACTGGTTCCTGGTGCCGCTGGTGGTGCTGGCCACCGCGGCGACAGTGATTGCGTCGCAGGCGGTGATCTCGGGTGCGTTTTCGTTGACGCGCCAGGCGATCCAGCTCGGACTGCTGCCGCGCATGCAGATCCACCACACCTCCGCGCGCGAGGAGGGGCAGATCTACATCCCGCTCGTCAACTGGCTGTTGCTCGCCGGGGTGGTGTTCCTGGTGGTCGAGTTCCGGTCATCTTCGGGACTCGCCGCCGCGTACGGCATGGCGGTCACGGGCGCGATGATGGTCGACTCGCTGCTGGTCGGTGCGGTGATGGTCCTGATGTGGCACTGGCCGCGACCGGTTGCCGCGGTCGTTGTCGGTACGCTGCTGGCGATTGACATGACGTTCTTCGCCGCCAATACGCTGAAGTTCCTGTCGGGAGGCTGGCTGCCGCTGGCGATCGCGCTGGCGCTCTTTACGGTGCTGACCACGTGGCGCCATGGACGGCGCCTGGTGATCGCGCGCAAGAAGGAGAATGCGATCGGTCGCGATGACTTCATCAAGTTGATGGCCGACGATTGGCCGCGCGTGCCCGGCACGGCCGTGTTCATGACCGGCGACCGCGACATCGCACCCGGCGCGCTGCTGCACAACCTGAAGCACAACAAGGTGCTGCACGAGCGCGTCGTGTTCCTGACCGTGAAAGTCGAAGACGTTCCGTTCGTTTCAGATGAGGAGCGCGTCGAGATCAAGGACCTGGGCAAGAATTTCTTCCGGGTCCTGGTGCATTACGGTTTCATGCAGCAACCCGACATCCCGGCTGCGCTCGCGTTGTGCACAAAGGCCGGGTTGCCGTTCGAGATGATGGAGACCACCTTCGTGCTCGGGCGCGAGTACGTGATCCCGACCAAACTGCCGGGCATGGCGATCTGGCGCGAGCACATGTTCGCCTGGATGATGCGCAACGCCACCAGCGCCAACGACTTCTTCCGCATTCCCGCCAATCGCGTGGTCGAACTCGGCTCGCAGATCGAGATCTAGGACTGATTGATTGGAGGCTTTTCTCGTTTCGACCGCACTCGTCGCTCTCGCCGAAATGGGCGACAAGACGCAGTTGCTGTCGTTCGTGCTGGCCGCCAAGCTCAAACGCAAATGGCCGATCATTTTCGGCATCTTTGTGGCCACGCTGGCCAATCACTTCCTCGCCGGGTGGATCGGCGCCTGGGTCGCCACGCTGGTGTCACCGCAGACGATGAAGTGGATCGTCGCAATCTCGTTCTTCGTGTTCGGTGTCTGGGCGCTGGTGCCGGACAAGTTCGACGAGACACGCGAATACTCCGGCCGCAGCGTGTTCATCACCACGCTGGTCGCGTTCTTCCTCGTCGAGATGGGCGACAAGACGCAGTTGGCCACGGTCGCCCTGGCGGCGAAATACCCGTCGCTGGTCGCGGTGGTCATGGGCACCACGCTCGGCATGCTGATCGCCAATGCGCCCGCGGTGTGGCTCGGCGAGGCGCTCGCCCATCGCGTCAACATGAAAGTGATGCGCTGGATCGCGGCGGGGCTGTTCGTACTGCTTGGCGTGCTGACGCTCGCGATCTGAATGCCGCACGGTTGAGTTAGCGCAAGCCGGCCGGCGGCCCGCGACGGTACGGTGTGCCGTCCCCTGTTGCGCCCGCGGCGATGAGTCCTGTCGGCATTTCTCTCGCGTTCGCTGTTGCCTTCGGCCTGTTCGTCTGGCTCGCCTGGCGCAAGCTCGCCATCGTGGCCGCGTTGCAGCCGGAACTGCGCTGGGACGCCCCGGCGGAGCGCGTGAGACGCGTCGTCGTCAACGGCTTCCTGCAGTCGCGGATGATCAGGGGCGATCTGAAGCCCGGTGTGATGCACGCGGTGATCTTCGCCGGCTTCATGATCCTGCTGATACGCAAGGTGCAGTTGCTGGTGATCGGGTGGCACGAGCCTTTCGTGTACCCGGGCCTATTCGGCGCCGGGTTTTCGTGGCTGAAGGACCTGGTCGAACTCGCGGTGCTCGCGGCGGTCGGCTTTGGCTTCTGGCGGCGCCTCGTGCATCCGGCGCGGCGGCTCGAGCCGAATCGCGAAGCGATCGCGATCCTCGGCCTGATCACCGCGATCATGGTGACCGATTTCCTGTTTGATGGTTTTCGCTTTGCCCTGCTGTCGGATGCGCACGCCGGGGTCGCGCATGAGCGGGCTTATGCGTTCGTCGGCAACGCGCTGGCAAGCAGTTTCGCGGCGCTGCCACCGGCCGCATTGAAGGTGGGCTACCACCTGTCGTACTGGGTGCAGATCCTGACGGTGTTCGCGTTCCTGGTGTGGCTGCCGCTGGGCGAACACTTCCACATCGTCACCGCGCTGCCGGCACTTTTCTTCGCGCGCCGGCCGGCCGGGCCGTTGAATGTGGTGCCGGCAGTCAACCTGGAACCGTTGATGAACGAGGGCGGCGACGAGGAGATCCGTGTCGGCATCCGCACCGCGAAGGACCTGTCATGGAAGGACGGGTTCGACGCCTTCACCTGCACCGAGTGCGGCCGCTGCAAGGACGCCTGCCCGACCTTTCTGACGGGCAAGCCGCTGTCGCTGAAATGGGTGCACGACAGCGTCAAGCATCACCTGCTGTCCGAGCGCGAACACATCCTGCACGCGCATGAAGAAGCGCTGCCGCCGCTGATCGGCAAGGTGATCAGCGACGACACGCTGTGGGCGTGCACCACCTGCGGCTACTGCGAAGTCGCCTGCCCGATCGAACTGGAGCACCTGGGCAAGTTCTTCAAGCTGCGCCAGCACCGCGTGATGATGGACGGCGAGTTCCCGCACGAATTGAAGAACGTGTTCGAGGCGTACGAGGCGACCAGCAATCCGTGGGGGCTGCCGCAGCATCAGCGCGGCGACTGGGCCAAGGGGCTCGACGTGCCGGTCGTGACCTCAAGTGAGCAGGCCGCAGCGCTCGACTATCTGTTCTATGTCGGTTCAGCGCAGTCGTACGATCCGCGCGGGCAGAAGATCGCGCGCGCGTTCGTGCAGATCCTGCGCGCGGGCAACGTGAAATTCGGCATCCTGGGTGCCGCGGAAACCTCGACCGGCGAATGCGTGCGCCGCGCCGGCAACGAGATGCTTTTCCAGACGCTCGCGCCGCAGTTGATCGAAACGCTGAATGGCCTGGGCATCAAGCGCATCGTCACCTGCGATCCGCATGCATTCAACACGTTGAAGAACGAGTATCCGGCGTTCGGCGGCCGCTATGAGGTGATCCATCACACGCAGTTGATCGCGCAACTGCTGACGGAAGGAAGACTCAGGGTGGCGCCGCAGTTCGAGCGCGTGCTGCTGCACGACCCCTGTTATCTGGGCCGCCATAACGGCGAGTTCGACGCACCGCGCACGGTACTGGCGCGCATCGCGCGCGATGCACCGCTCGAGTTCGAACTGAACCGCGAGCGCGCGATGTGCTGCGGCGCCGGCGGTGGCCGCATGTGGATGGAGGAGCATATCGGCAAGCGCATCAACCTCTTGCGCGTAGAGCAGGCGGTCGCGCAGACGCCACGCGTGATTGCAACCGCGTGCCCGTACTGCGCGGTCATGTTGACCGATGGCGCAGCCGCGACCGAAGGCGCCAAGGACATTCCGACGCGCGATGTCGCCGAGCTCGTGGCAGAAGCGCTGGTCTCCGCAGCCTGATGCCCGGTTCGATTTCCGGCAGCACCTGCGTCGCTGCGGGCGCTGGTGGCGCGCCGAATCTACTTGCCGTCAAGCGCCGCAAGATCCGCGTACTTGCCCGTGCCTCCGTGTCCGCCCGCGAACAGCTCCGGCGTGATGCCAGCCTTCTTCACCGCGGCAACGACCGCGGCCTGACCTGCGTTCAGGCGCTGACCGAGCGGATCGCGCGGGGGACTCCACAGATCGGTGACGAAACCGATCCGCGCGTCCTCGACGTAGCCGATCACCATGCCCGCCGCATGCGGGTTGTCGATCAGGTAGACGTTCACATTGCGCTTGCCGTCACTTAACACCAGCTTGTCGGCGACTTCGGTGATCCGTGGTGCGGTCACG
>Ga0209682_10000777_pt1 | contig 10608 bp, 7 predicted proteins | sample DOMMetBare2Fresh_2_FD_187471 | JGI IMG/M metagenome (GOLD analysis project Ga0209682, IMG submission 187471) | Wetland sediment microbial communities from St. Louis River estuary, USA, under dissolved organic matter induced mercury methylation -... | ecosystem: Environmental > Aquatic >...
CGGCGCCGCGCCCGCCCTGCGCCTCAGCGCCGCCGCGCCCCGGCCCCTCCCGCCCTTCGCGCCGGCGCGCGCCGCGCCGCGGGCTTCGATGCGGGCTTGGCCTTCGTCCTCGCAGCCTTCTTCCCCTGGCCCGCCCGCTCCTTGAGCACCGCCTGGGCCGCCGCCAGCCGGGCGATGGGGATCCGGTAGGGCGAGCAGGAGACGTAGTCGAGACCGAGCTCGTGGCAGAAGATCACCGAGGCGGGATCGCCGCCGTGCTCGCCGCAGATGCCGAGCTGGAGCTTCCGGCGGGTGGCCCGCCCGGCCTGCACGGCCAGGCGCATGAGCGCCCCCACCCCCTCGCGATCGATGGAGACGAACGGGTCGCCCGGCCAGATCTCCTTCTCCAGGTAGGTGGCCATGACCGGCCCGGTGTCGTCCCGCGAGAGGCCGTAGGTGGTCTGGGTGAGATCGTTGGTGCCGAAGGAGAAGAACTCGGCGGTCTTGGCGATCTCACCGGCGGTGAGCGCGCCCCGCGGCACCTCGATCATGGTGCCGACCTGGTAGGGCACCTTCCGCCCCTTCTCCCGGAAGACCTCGGCGGCCACCCGGTGCACCACCGCCGCCTGGTCGTCCAGCTCGGCCTTGGCGCCGACCAGCGGGATCATGACCTCCGGCTTGACCGGGATGCCGCGGGCCGCCACGTCGCAGGCCGCCTCGAAGATGGCGCGCGCCTGCATCTCGGTGATCTCCGGGTAGGAGATGCCGAGCCGGCAGCCGCGGTGGCCCAGCATGGGGTTCGACTCGTGGAGCTCGGCGACCCGCCCGCGGACCTGGGACGGGGCGCGGTGGGTGGCCCGGGCCAGCGCCTCGATCCCCTCGTCGTCGTGCGGCAGGAACTCGTGGAGCGGCGGGTCGATGGTGCGGATGACCACCGGCCGCCCGGCCATGACCTCGAAGAGCCCGGCGAAGTCGGCCCGCTGGAGCGGCAGGAGCCGGGAGAGCGCGGCGCGCCGGGCCCCGGTGTTCTGGGCCACGATCATCTCCCGCATCGGGCCGATCTTCCCCTCGCCGAAGAACATGTGCTCGGTGCGGCACAGGCCGATCCCCTCGGCGCCGAAGGCCAGCGCCGCGGCGGCCTGGTCCGGCTGGTCGGCGTTGGCGCAGACCCCGAGCCGGCGCACCTCGTCGGCCCAGCCGAGGAGCCTGGCGAACTGCCGGTAGCTGGGCGCGTCCTTGGCGGCGCGGCTCTTCTCCACCAGCACCTCCACCACCTCGGAGGGCCGGGTGGCGAGCTGCCCCTCCAGCACCTCGCCGACCAGGCCGTCGATGGAGATCCAGTCCCCCTCGCGGAGCACCTTGGGGCCGCCCGGCCCGCTCACCGTCATGGTGCGGGCCTGGTAGTCGAAGGCGAGCGCGGCGCAGCCGACGATGGCCACCTTGCCCATCTGCCGGGCCACCAGGGCGGCGTGGCTGGTGGCGCCCCCGAAGGCGGTCAGGAACCCCTCCGCGGCGGCCATGCCCCGGATGTCCTCCGGGCTGGTCTCGTGGCGCGCCAGGATGACCCGCTCGCCGCGGTGGCGCCAGGCCACCGCGTCGTCGCCGAAGAAGACCAGCTGCCCGGAGCCGGCGCCCGGGCCGGCCGGGAGGCCGCGGGCCAGGAGCCGCCCGGCCGCGATGGCCTCGGCCTTCTTCTCCGGGTCGAAGACCGGCCGGAGCAGGTGGTTCAGGGCCTCGGGATCGACGCGCCGGAGGGCGTCCTCCTTGGTGATGAGCCTGGCCTCGGCCATCTCCACGGCGATGCGCACCGCGGCCAGGCCGGTCCGCTTGCCGGTGCGGGTCTGCAGCACGTAGAGCCGGCCGCGCTCCACGGTGAACTCGATGTCCTGCATCTCCTGGTAGTGGCGCTCCAGCTTCCGGCGCACCTGGAGGAGCTGGCGGGAGATGCTGGGCCACTGGCCGGCCAGCTCGGCGATGCGGTGCGGGGTGCGGATGCCGGCCACCACGTCCTCGCCCTGGGCGTTCACCAGGAACTCGCCGTAGAACACGTTCTCGCCGGTGGCCGGGCTGCGCGTGAAGGCCACCCCGGTGCCCGAGTCCTCGCCCAGGTTGCCGAAGACCATGGCCTGGACGCTCACCGCGGTGCCCCAGGTGGAGGGGATGCCGTTCATCTGCCGGTAGGCCTTGGCCCGGTCGTTCTCCCAGGACTGGAAGACGGCGCGGATGGCCATGAGGAGCTGGGCGTGCGGGTCCGAGGGGAGCTCCACCCCGGTGCGCCGGAGGATCTCGGCCTTGAACTCGGCCACCAGCGCGCGGAGGGCGCCGACCTGGAGGTCGGCGTCGTGGCGCACGCCCACCGCCGCCTTCTTGGCCTCGAGGATCTCCTCGAAGGGATCCCGGTCCTGCTTCCGCTCCGGCTTCAGGCCGAGCACCACGTCGCCGAACATGGCGCAGAAGCGCCGGTAGCTGTCCCAGGCGAAGCGGGGGTCGCCGCTCCGCGCGGCCAGCGCCTCCACCGTCTGGTCGTTGAGCCCCAGGTTGAGGACGGTGTCCATCATGCCGGGCATGGAGACCCGGGCGCCGGAGCGCACCGAGACCAGCAGCGGATCCTTGGTCCCTCCGAACACCTTGCGGGTCTGGTGCTCGACGCGGGCCAGGGCCGCGCGGATCTCGCGGTCCAGCCCCGGCGGGAGCTTCTGGCCCGACCGGTAGAAGTCGGTGCAGACCTCGGTGGTGATGGTGAAGCCGGGCGGGACGGGGATGCCGATGGAGGACATCTCGGCGAGGCCCGCGCCCTTGCCGCCCAGGAGCTCCTTCATGTCCCTGTTGCCCTCGGCGGTCCCGCCACCGAAGGCGTAGATGCGCTTCGCCATGGGTCTCCCGTGGCGCGCGCCGAGAAGGGGTCCCGAGGGGGCGTGCGCTCCCCGCAATCCTGCCTCCATCCGCGGCGCCGGACCTGCGCCACCGGGCCGCGCGCTCGACAGGGGTGCCGCGCATGGGGGGCGTTGTTCCTCGGCCCGCAGAGCGGCTTCTTCCTGGGGGGTGGGCCCCCAGTGCTGCCCGTTCTCGAACGGTGGGGTCCGGGGGCTTCGCGCCCCCGGCCCGCGGAGCGGTCTTTTCTTGGGGGGTGGGGCCCTGCCGAGCTTCGCTCGGCGGGGAGGGGGCGGTGCGCCCCCTGGAACTCAGATCCGCATCGCCTCGATGCGCGCCTCGTCCGGCTCCGGCACCACCTCGAACCGCTCCACCGCGCCGTCCGGATCCCGCCACTCGATCTCGACCTTCGGCTCCTCCCGCCCCTTGCCGTAGCGGGCGATGATGGCGGCCGCGAGCTGGCGCTCCTCCCAGGTCGGGGTGCCGTCCACCAGGCCGAGCGGGCCGTTGAAGCCGGTGGCCAGGAGCCGCGCGTACCCCTCCGAGTAGCTGTCGAGGGTGGCGTTCTCCACCTCGGTGCGCCCCACCATGAGCCGGGCCACCGGCGAGAGCCTGAAGTGGCGGCCGGTGGTCATGAGGACGATGTCGTCCTGGTCGATGGAGCGCGGCAGCCCCTCCGCCTCGCGCTGGCCGAGCACGTGGAAGAACTTCCGGGAGAAGGCCTCGTCGGTGAGGAAGCAGCAGCCGCCGGCCGGCTGGGGCCAGGACTCCAGCCCCATCGCGCGGGCCATGGCGATCTGCCGGACCCGGCCGCGCCCGGAGATGTCGCCCAGCCGCTCCCGATCCAGCATCCCCTCCAGCTCCGGGATGGAGGGCGGCAGCAGCCGCGCCGAGAGCGGGCGCACCAGCCGGCCCTTCAGCCCGGCCTCGCGCTCGATGACCCAGAGCGTGTCGCGCCGCTGGCTCTTGGGGCGCTGCCCGAGCACCTCGCCGGTGAAGATGAAGTCGGCCCCCTCGGCCTCCATGATGGCCTTGGCCTTCCGCATCATGAAGATGCGGCAGTCGACGCAGGGGTTGGCGTTGGCGCCGTAGCCGTAGCGCGGGTGGAGCAGCATCTGGAGGTACTCGTCCCCCGAGATGTCCACGTACTCGACGTCCACGTCCTGGTCGGCCGCCGTCTTGAGCACGTCGTTGGCCGGCACCGAGCCGTCCTGGCGGCCGCCCTTGCGGCGCTGCGTCTCGGTGATGCAGAAGCCGGTGTAGAAGTTGATGGCCTTGACCTCGATCCCCTGGGCCCGCACCAGCGCGAGCGCCAGCGTCGAGTCGAGCCCGCCCGAGATCATCGCGATGGCCTTGCCTGGCTTGCCCACGGGTTCGGCTCCGATCAGGGGGACGGCGGCGCGGCGCGGCCGCGCTTGCGCACGTAGCTCTTCCAGGACGTCCCGTCCCGGAAGGTGCCGAGGTGCTCGTGGCGGGTGGCCCGGCACCAGAGCGGCATGTCGCTCTCGATGCCGGGATCGGTGGCGATGACCAGCAGCACCGCGCCGATCGGCAGCCCCTTCACCGCCGCCGCCGCCTTGACGATGGGGAGGGGGCAGAGCAGCCCGGAAGCATCCAGGGTCGCCGCCGGTTCAGGGAGGGTGGTCGCCACGCGCCCCACATACCGGCAACCCGCCCCCGTCGCAACCGGCCGCAGCCTTGCCCCTCGGGGGGCTCGGGGATAGGCTGCACCTCCCGTGCGAACCCATCTCCTCACGGCCGCGGCGCTGCTCTGCCTGGCGGGCCCCTTCCAGGCCCGGGCCGGGCAGCTCGTGCTGGCCGGCTCGCTCGGCGGCGGCGGCGAGGTCGGCGTGACCGGCCGCCCCGGCCTGGCCGACGTCGAGGGGCTGGCCGGCTGGGAGATCCCCACCTCCGCCTCGGGCACCGGGCTGGTGCTCCGCCCCGAGCTGGCGGCGGCCATCGGCCTGGCCCCGCGCACCAACTTCGCCTTGCGGCCCGGCCTCCGGGTGGCGCTCCCCGCCACGCCCTTCTGGCTGCGCGCCGCCTTCGACTGGTCCAACGCCCGCGGGGAATCGGCCTGGCGCTGGCTCCTCCTGGGCGCGAGCTGGGAGGTGCGCCTCACCAGCGCCTTCGGCTTCACCGTCGAGGTGGACACCGGGGTGCCGACCTCCCACCGCGCCGGCCTGCCGCTCATGGTCCGCGCCGGCGCCACCTTCCGTCCCTGACCGGCCGCCGCCCGGCGGCCCCCCCGTACCTTCTGCAGGAGGAGAGTCCCATGAAGCACGTGAGCTGGTTCCTGGCGCTCGTGGTCGGCGCCGCCATCGGGTTCTTCACCCGGAACGCCCTGGTGGCCAACCCCTCGCCCCGCGTCCAGCCGGCGCTGCCTGCCCAGCCGGCCGCGGCCGCCGCCAGGCCGGGCCGCCCGCAGGAGGACCCCAAGGCGGTCTACCGGATGCCCATCGGCGACGCGCCGGTGAAGGGCCCGGCCGACGCGCTGGTCACCATCGTCGAGGTCTCGGACTTCGAGTGCCCCTTCTGCAAGCGGGTCGGCCCCACGCTCAAGCAGCTCGAGCAGGCCTTCCCCGGGCAGCTCCGCTTCGCCTTCAAGCACAACCCGCTCCCCTTCCACCCGCGCGCCCTGCCGGCCGCCCTGGCCACCGAGGCGGCCCGGGAGCAGAAGGGCGACGCCGCCTTCTGGGCCATGCACGACGCCCTCTTCGAGTCGGCCCCGGCCCTGGACGACGCGGCGGTCGAGAAGGCCGGCGCGGCCATCGGCCTCGACGCCGCCCGCCTGAAGGACGCCCTGGCCAGGAAGACCGCCGAGCCGCGCATCAAGCGCGACCAGGCCGAGGCCTCGGCGCTGGGCGCCGGCGGCACCCCGACCTTCTTCATCAACGGCCGCAAGCTGGTCGGGGCGCAGCCCTTCGAGGCCTTCAAGGCGGCGGTCGAGGAGGAGCTCCAGAAGGCCAAGGCCCTGGTGGCCGCCGGCACCCCGGCGAGCGCCGTCTACGCCGCCATCATCGAGAAGGGCGCCACCGCGCCCGTCATGGTGGCCGGCCCGCCCGAGCCGGCCGGCGCCCAGGCCGCCCCGCAGCCGCCGCCTGGCCCGCCGCCGGCCGCCTACCGCAAGGTCACCGTCCGCCCCGACGACCCGTCCCGCGGCCCCGCCGACGCCAAGCTCACGGTGGTCCTCTTCTCGGACTTCCAGTGCCCCTTCTGCTCCCGGGTGGAGCCGACGCTCAAGGAGATGGAGCAGGCCTTCCCGGGCCAGGTCCGGGTCATCTGGAAGCACCAGCCGCTGCCGTTCCACCCCAACGCCCGCCCGGCCTCCCTGGCCGCCGAGGCGGCCCGCGAGCAGGGGAAGTTCTGGCAGATGCACGAGAAGATGTTCGCCGCCCAGGCCGAGCTCTCGCCGGCCGCCTACGAGAGGTGGGCCAAGGAGATCGGGCTGGACCTCAACCGCTTCAAGGCGGCCGTGGCGGCCTCGAGCGGTGAGCCGCGCATCGCCGCCGATCAGGCGCTGGCCAACGAGGTGGGCGCCTCCGGCACGCCGACCATGTTCTTCAACTGCCGCCAGGTGGTGGGCGCGCTCCCCTTCTCCGCCGTGAAGCCGATCGTGGAGGAGGAGCTCAAGAAGGCCGACGCGCTGATCGCCAAGGGGACGCGCCGCGGCCCCGGCTTCCACGACGCCGCCTGCGCCGCCAACGTGGCCGCCGCCCCGGCCGCCCCGCCGGTGGCCGCCGCGCCGGCCCCGGGCGCCAAGGTGGACGTCACCCTCCGCGCGGACGATCCGGCCAAGGGGAGCGCCAAGGCGCCGGTCACGGTGGTGGTCTTCTCCGACTTCCAGTGCCCCTTCTGCTCCCGCGTCGAGCCGACCCTGAAGCAGGTCGAGCAGGCCTACGGCGACAAGGTGCGGATCGTCTGGAAGCACAAGCCGCTCCCCTTCCATCCGCACGCCATGCCGGCCGCCGAGGCCGCCGAGGCGGCCCGCGAGCAGGGCAAGTTCTGGCAGATGCACGACAAGATGTTCGCCGCCCAGGCCGAGCTCTCGCCGGCCGCCTACGAGAAGTGGGCCAGCGAGCTCGGGCTCGACGTGGCGCGCTTCAAGGCGTCCATCGCCTCCGGCCGCAACAAGGGGCGCATCGAGGCCGACGACAAGCTGGCCACCTCGCTCGGCATCAGCGGCACGCCCACGCTGGTCGTCAACGGCGAGAAGGTGGTGGGCGCCGTCCCCTACGAGACCTTGAAGGCGGCCATCGACCGGTCGCTCGCGGCGAAGAAGTAGCGGCGCGACCGCCTGCACCGGACCGGCGCCGGGGGGCATTCCCTCGGCGCCGTGTCGTCGGTGGCGCGCCCCTACCCGCCGGGCGGCCGCGGCGTCTGCGCCGGCGCGCCCAGCCAGGCCGGGCCGAGGGCCGCCAGCAGGGCGGCCGGACCGCCGCCCTCGCCGCACAGCTCCCAGACCGCCACCGCGCCCAGCCCCTTGAAGCCGGCGCGCCCCACCCGACGGAACAGCTCCGCCGGCTGGCCGTCCAGGTGGAAGCAGGCCAGCAGGGTCTGCGGCTGGTCGCCGAAGAACCAGGCGGCGCGCAGCGCCTCCGGCACCTCGTCCGGCGAGAGCTCCACCCGGCGCACCACCCGCCGGCCGCGCACCTCCTCCAGGAAGGCGCGCAGCGCCTCCTCGGAGAGGGCCCCGCCGTTGTTGTAGATGTCGCCGGAGCGCTCCTGCGGGTCGCGCGCGGCCGCCTCCAGCGCGGCGCGCACCGGGCGGGCCAGCACCTTCATGCCGCCCTTCGGGTCGCCGGCCCGCAGCGCCGCCACCGCCAGGTCCTCCACCTCGGGGCCGATGGTCAGGGTGAGCGGCTGGCCGATGAAGACGCTCCAGGCGTGCTGCAGGCGCGGGTTGCCCCGGGCGGTCCGCTCGGTGGCCAGCCGGGCGTCGGCCCGGACGCGCGCGGTGGGGGCCCGGGCGGTGCCGCGCGCCGACTCGTTGATCTTGTCGGCGATGGCCACCCGGTTCTGGCCGAAGACGTCGTCCTCGATGGTCACGGTGAGCGGCGGCGGCCCGAAGCTGATGAAGACGCCGGCCTCCAGCCCCTCGCCGCGGGCCCGCGCCAGCACCCGCTGGCGCTCCTCCACCTGGCGCGCCTCCTCGGCGGCCAGCCGCTCGGCCAGCACCCGCGCCGCCACCTGGACCGCCGGGCCGCCGGTGGCGCGCGGGACCGCCAGCTCCGCCTCCATGCGGGCCCGGGTGGCCGCCTCCACCGCCGCGTCGAGCCGCGCCCGGAGCGCGGCGAGCTGGCGCTGCACCGCCTCGCCCTCCGCCTCGCGGGCCAGGCGGCCCGAGTAGGCGGCGAAGGCGCGGCGGATCGCCTGGGCCAGCAGCACCATCGACTCGATGCGGCCGGAGAAGCTGATGGCGTCGCCCAGCAGGTTGTTGAGCTGGATCCCCCCCATGTCGGAGAGGTGGCGCATCCCGGTGAAGTGCTCCTTCGCGGCGGTGAGGATGGGCAGGTAGAACTCGGTGCGCAGGAACTCGGCCATGGAGGCCTGGCCCACCAGCGCGGTGCGCCGGGTGAAGTCCTTCACGTCGGCGAAGAGGTGGCCGATGGGCCGCTCCACCGCCTCCAGCAGGATCGGCTGGGAGCGCGCGTCGAGCCGGTAGAGCCGCCCCGCCTCGTACTCGGCGTCGGCCCCGCCCTCGGCCTCCCGCCCGGTGCGGAAGCGGACGGCGCGGCGGACCGGGGTGGCGAGCTGCTCCAGGGCCAGGTCGGCGCAGAGGGCCAGGGCGGTGCGGGCGTACTCGACGCGCGCCTCCTCCCGGGTCAGGCCGAGCGCCCCGGCCGGCTCGCGCGGCCGCCACTCGCGCAGCACCCGCGTCAGGCGGTCCAGCGCGCCGGCGGCCTCGCCGGCCGGGAGGCAGGCCTGGAGCTGGCGGACCAGCCCCTGCCGCCCGGTCACGTCGCCAGCGCCGGCGGCCAGCCCGCCCGGCGCCGCCAGGAGCTCGCGGAGCGGGCCCACCCGGCCCTCCTGCCCCGCCGCCTCGGCCTGGAGGATGGCGCCCGCCATCCCCTCGCGCAGCCGGGCCACCGCCACCGCCTGCTCGCAGCGGAGCGTCACCGCCTCGTCGGCGGAGAGGTGGGTCAGGAGGTCGGCCACCACCGCCTCCGGGTCGGCGCCGCCGGCCAGGCGCGCCGCCAGGTCCTCGGCGCGCGGCACGCCGGTGGAGAGGTCGCACCCGTAGAGCGTCGAGCCGGTGGCCACGCCGCGGCCGCCCAGCAGGCGGAGCGGCGAGAGGACCGCCTCGGCCCGCGCCAGCGCCGCGTCGTCGGGGCCCCGGCCGGCGTCGCGGAAGGCCAGGGCGAGCCCGGTGCGCCCGGCCACCCAGAGCGCCGTCATGGCGGCCGGCCGCAGGTAGCGCTCCACCGAGCCGGTCGGGAGGATCTCCTTCACCTGGGCCTCGGCCGCCGCCAGCTCGGCGGCCAGGGCGATCGAGACGATGAGGGTGGTCTCCTCGCCGCGCGGCCCCTCCGACTCGACCAGCGCCCGCCGCACGAGCTCGATCCAGAGCCCGACCAGCGAGCGCCCCTTGCCGCCCTTGCCCAGCCAGGCGCCGGCCAGCCCGCCGGGCAGCGCCGGGTGGCTGGCGGCGCAGAGGGCGGCGGCGGCGCGCAGGTCGGGCCCGCCGGTGGCCGGCCCCAGGGTGGGGGGCACCGGCGGGAGCCGCGCGTAGTCCTCGCGCAGGAGGAGCCGGTCGGTCTGATCCACCGGCACGAACCGCTTGTGGAAGGTGACCAGCAGCAGGGCCACCTCCGAGGCGGCGGCCCGCACGATGGCCTGCGCCTCGGCGGTCACCTCGACCGGGACCGCGAGGTCGGTCAGCGAGGTGCCGAGCGAGACGCGGAGCCGGGCCGGGTCGAAGCGCAGGAAGGCCGGCGGATCGGCGCGAGCGGCGGCGCAGAGCTCGAGGCGGCGAGCGGCGACCGGCGAAGGCACGCCTCCTCATACCGTAGCCGTCGCGGCACAGCCAAGGCGCGGCGCGCCCGGCGCCGCCGGCCTGGACGCCGGGTCCTGCGCGCCCGGGCGCTATCGCCCCCCCGGGGAGCCCGCCGGCGGCCCGGCCGGAGACGCCCCGGCGGAGGGCGCCCCGCCTTGCGGGGACCCGCCCGAGCGGGTAAGAGAGGAGATCCCATGCGGCTGACGATGTTCAAGTCGAAGATCCACCGGGCCACGGTGACGCACGCCGACCTCGACTACGAGGGCTCGGTCTCCATCGACGAGGACCTCATGGACGCGGCCGGCTTCCTCGACTACGAGGCCGTCCACATCTGGAACATCACGCGCGGGACGCGGCTCATGACCTACGCCCTCAAGGCGGAGCGGGGCAGCGGCATCATCTGCATCAACGGGGCCGCGGCCCACCTCAACAAGCCCGGGGATCTGGTGATCCTGGCCACCTTCGCCGAGGTCGAGGCGGCGGAGGCCAAGGCCCACGTCCCCAAGGTCGTGCTGGTCGATCGGCAGAACCGCGTCGCCCTGGTGGACGGCGAGGTGGCCGGCCCGGCCCGAAGGGTGTCGGCATGACGGTGTTTCTTTGGCGCTGACGTGCGCCCCCAGCCCGATCTCCCCGCCTTCCTCTCGCTCTGCCGTCCAGGTCGTGCCGTCCCGGTGCGCGTCGAGGTCGACGCCGACACCGAGACCCCGGTCTCGGCCTTCCTGAAGCTGTCGCGCGGCCACCGCCACGCCTTCCTCCTCGAG
>Ga0209682_10000779_pt1 | contig 10593 bp, 7 predicted proteins | sample DOMMetBare2Fresh_2_FD_187471 | JGI IMG/M metagenome (GOLD analysis project Ga0209682, IMG submission 187471) | Wetland sediment microbial communities from St. Louis River estuary, USA, under dissolved organic matter induced mercury methylation -... | ecosystem: Environmental > Aquatic >...
AGTCGGTCTACCAGCGCCCCGAGTTCGACTTCGCCGCCGGCCACGTCATGAGCCCGCCCTACCGCGCCAAGGAGCACCAGGCGGTGCTCTGGAAGGCCCTGGTGGAGGACGGCCTGAGCACCACCGGCACCGACCACTGCTGCTTCACCACCGAGCAGAAGCGGGCCGGCCGCGACGACTTCCGGCGCATCCCCAACGGCTGCGGCGGGGTGGAGGAGCGGGTCCAGGCGCTCTGGCACCTCGGCGTGAACGGCGGCCACCTGACGCCGGAGCGGCTGGTGGCCCTCACCTCCACCAACGCGGCCCGCGCCTTCAACCTCTGGCCGAGCAAGGGCTCGCTCCAGCCGGGCGCCGACGCCGACGTGGCGGTCTTCGACCCGGCGCGGACCCGGACCCTCTCGGCCCGCACCCACCGGCAGCGCACCGACTTCTCGGTCTGGGAGGGCGTCGAGCTGGTGGGGTCGGTGGTCCAGACGGTGGCCCGCGGCCGCCACGTCTACGCCGACGGGGACCTGCGGGCCGAGGCGGGCGCCGGCCGCTACCTGAAGCGCCTGCCCTTCGGCCCGGCCTACCAGGGCGTGCTCCGCTAGCCCGTCCGCCCCCGGCCCGCCCGGGGCGTCGGCGGCGCCGGCCCCGGCCGGTGGCAGTAAATTGTCTTCCCGTGCTGAGAAAACGGCTAGGCTGCCTCGTGGCCATGCAGCGCAACCTGCCCGTCAAGGTCGAGACCCGGCTCGCCAACGCCTACGGCGGCCTCCCCAACGCCCAGCGCGCCATCGCCGACGTCATCATGAGCGACCCGCTGCTGGGGGCGCTCTGGGGCATCGAGGAGATGGCCGAGCGGGCCCACGTCAGCGTCGGCTCGGTCATCCGGCTGGCCCGCCAGCTCGGCTACAAGAGCTTCAGCGAGTTCCGCGACGCCCTGCGCGCCGCCTGCAGCGCCCGCTCCGGCGAGCCGGCCCTGAACCACCTCGAGCCGCCCACCGACGTCTTCGGCGCGCTGGGCGAGGTGGTGCGGCGCGACGGGGAGGAGCTGACCCGGCTCATGCAGGTGGTCGACCACGCCATGCTCGAGGCGGCCACCCGGCTGCTGGTCGGCGCCGACCACCGGGTCATCCTGGGGCGCGGCCTCGGCCACGTCATGGGGACCATCCTGGCCTTCCACCTCACCCAGGCCGGGGTCCCCTGCATCGCCGCCATCCCCTCCGACTTCTCCAACCAGGTGGCCAACCTCGGGCCGCGCGACCTGCTGGTGGTCCTCTCCTTCGCCCCCTACAGCCGCGAGACGGTGGACGCGGCGGTCTTCGCCAAGCAGAACGGCATCCCGGTGCTGGCCTTCTCCGACCGGCTCGACTCGCCGCTGGCCGGCCACGCCGACATCCTCCTGCCGGTGCCGAGCGAGAACCTGCTCTTCAGCTTCAGCCTCACCTCGTTCTCCGCGCTGTCGCACGCCTTCGCCATCGTGCTGGCGGCGCGGGACCAGCAGGGGACCCTCAAGCGGCTCCAGGCGGCCGACCGGGTGGCCAAGCCGCTCTTCGTCGATCGCTGGCTGCCCATCCAGCCGGGGGCCATGCGCTCCGCCGGGCCGGCCCACGAGCCGGAGCCGCCGCCCGCCCCCAGGCCGAAGGACGGGCGCGGGCGCGGGTAGCGCCGCGCCGCCGCCTCCTCAGCACTCCGCCAGGCCGACGCTCACCGCCGGCAGCGGCGCCTCGAGCGCCAGGCCGCCGGCGGCCGTCTCCTTGTACTTGGTGCGCATGTCGCGGCCGGTCTCGCGCATGGTCCAGATCACCTTGTCGAGGCTCACCAGCCCCTGCCCCTCGCCCCGCAGCGCCAGCCGGGCCGCCTGGATGGCCTTGACCGCCGCCATGGCGTTCCGCTCGATGCAGGGGACCTGCACCAGGCCGGCCACCGGGTCGCAGGTGAGGCCGAGGTTGTGCTCCATGGCGATCTCGGCGGCGTTGGCCACCTGATCCGGGTTGGCCCCCAGCACCTCGGCCAGCGCCGCCGCCGCCATGGAGCAGGCGGTGCCGACCTCGCCCTGGCAGCCCACCTCGGCGCCGCTGATGGAGGCGTTCTCCTTGACCAGGATGCCGATGGCCCCGGCGGTGAGCAGCATCTGCATCACCCCGGCGTCCGAGGCGCCGTGGACGAACCGCCGGTAGTAGTGGAGCACCGCCGGCAGCACCCCGGCCGCCCCGTTGGTCGGCGCGGTGACCACCCGCCCGCCGGCCGCGTTCTCCTCGCTCACCGCCAGGGCGTAGAGGCTGACCCAGTCCATCACGGTGAGCGGGTCGGCCATCCCCTGCTCCGGGTGGTCGCGCAGCGCCTGGAAGAGCGCCGGGGCCCGCCGCCGCGCCCCCAGCCCGCCCGGGAGCGTCCCGGCGGTGGCGCAGCCGCGCCGCACGCAGTCCTGCATGACCTCCCAGATGCGCCGCAGCCCGGCCCGCACCTCGTCCTCCGGCTTGCGCGCCGCCTCGTTGCGCAGCACCAGCGCGCTCACCGGCAGGCCGTGGGCGCGGCACAGCGCCAGGAGCTCGGCCCCGCTGTGGAACTCGTAGGGGATGGGCGGGCCCTGGGTGGCGCGGCCGCCCAGCGTCTCGCCCTCCTCCACCACGAAGCCGCCGCCGACCGAGTAGAAGGTCCGCTGCGAGATCGGGGCGCCGCCGGTGGTGACCGCGGTGAAGCGGATGCCGTTCGGGTGGTAGGGGAGCGGGCGCTGGTCGAGCCTGAGGTGGCGCCCCTCGCGGAACGGCACCGCCCGCTTGCCGAGGAGCCGCAGCAGGCCGTCCTGCCGCACCGCCTGCAGGAGCGGCTCGACGGCGGCCGGGTCGACGGTCTCGGGGGCCTGGCCGGCCAGCCCGAGGATGACCGCCCGGTCGCTGCCGTGGCCGCGCGCCGTGGCCGCCAGCGAGCCGAAGAGCTCGACCGTGACCTCGGCCACCTCGCCGAGCCGCCCGGAGGCCTCCAGGCCGATGGCGAAGCGCCAGGCCGCCCGCATCGGGCCGACCGTGTGGGAGCTCGACGGCCCGATGCCGACGCGGAAGAGGTCGAGGACGCCGACGGCCACCCGGGCTCCGCCCTACGGCACGACGCGGGTGCCGGTGCGGCCGGCCAGCGCCTCGGCGAGGTGGGCCGGGTCGGTGATGAGCCCCTCCTTGCCGCCGCCCTCCAGGAAGCTCACCAGCGCCTCCACCTTGGGGAGCATGCTGCCCGGCTTGAAGTGCCCCTCGGCCATGTAGCGCTTGGCCTCGGCCACCGTCATGCGCGGCACGGCCCGCTGGGTCGGCTTGCCCCAGTCCAGGTAGACCTGCTCCACGCCGGTGGAGACCACCAGCATGTCGGCGCCGAGCTGGCGGGCCAGCAGGCTGGAGGCCAGGTCCTTGTCGATGACGGCCGACGCGCCGGTCACCTCGCCGACGTCGTCCTCCACCACCGCGATGCCCCCACCGCCGGCCGCCACCACCACGAAGCCGGCGTCGAGGAGCGCCCTGATGGCGTCGATCTCCAGGATGGCCTTGGGCATGGGCGAGCTCACCACCCGGCGCCAGCCGCGCCCGGCGTCCTCCACCACGTCCCAGCCCTCCTTGGCCCGGTGCTCGTCGGCCCGCTCCTTCGACATGAAGGCACCGATGGGCTTGGCCGGCTTCTGGAAGGCCGGATCGCGGGCGTCGACCAGCACCTGGGTCACCAGCGAGACCGCCTGCTTCTTGACCCCCGAGCGGCGGAAGATGTTCCGCATGGCCCGCTGGATCTGGTAGCCGAGCGCGCCCTGGGTGTCGGCCACGCAGGAGTCGAGCGGCACCGGGTGGAGGGCCCCAGAGGCGAGCTCGGAGCGGCGCAGGATGAAGCCGACCTGCGGGCCGTTGCCGTGGGTGACCACCAGCCGGAGGTCCTCGGCCTTGAGCATGTTGGCGATGTGGACGCAGGTGGCCTCGGCGGCCTTGTACTGGTCCGGCACCGTCTGGTGCTTCTCGTCCGTGATGAGGGAGTTGCCCCCGACCGCTACGACCACAGTCCTCGACATGGTGTCCCTCCGCGCTCGTGTCCCAGCCTGACCCGAATCAGAAGCGATCCCAGAGCGACCGCGCCAGCTCGCGGCTGCGCGCCGCCACCCGGGCCTCGTCCAGCTCGGCGGCCAGCCGCTTCCCCTCCATGAGGACGCGGCCGCCGCAGATGGTGGTGTCCACCGTGGCCTGCGAGAGGCCGAAGACCAGGTGGCCCAGCACGGTGGCGTCCTCCAGCGGCGTCGGCGGGAGGTAGTCCACCAGGATGACGTCGGCCGCCGCCCCGGGCGCCAGGGTGCCGATGGGGAAGCCCCACAGCCGGCTGGCCAGCTCCGGGTTGCGCTGGAAGAGCGCCCCGGTGAGCTCCATGAACCCGCAGCTGGCGTCGTCCTGGCGGAGGTGCTGGGCCCACAGGCCGACCCGCAGCTCCTCCAGCATGGCCACCGTCATGGCGTCGGTGCCCAGCCCCACCGGCACGCCGGCCCGGGTCAGCGCGAGCACGTCGGCGATGCCGACCGCGTTGTTGAGGTTGGACTGCGGGTTGTGGGCCACGAAGGCGCCGCTCCGGGCCAGGATGGCCACGTCGGCGTCGTCCACGTGGACCGCGTGGGCGGCGATGCTGCCGGGCCCGAGCAGGCCGCGGGCGGCCAGCCGCGCCGCCGGGGTGAGCCCGTGGCTCCCCCGGTTGGCGGCCACGTCGGAGGCCGCCTCGGCCACGTGGACGTGGAAGCCCACCCCGAGGTCGAGCCCCAGCGACGCCGCCCGGTCCAGGGTGGCGTCGGAGAGCGTGAAGGCGGCGTGCAGGCCGAAGAGGGCCCGGAGCTGCGGATCCCGGTCGCGGGCGCAGGTGCGGGCGAACTCGGCGTTCTCCTCGAGGCCGGCGGTGGCCACCTCCGGCCCGTCCCGGTCCGACACCTCGTAGCAGAGGCAGGACCGCAGGCCGGAGCGCTTCACCGCCGCGGCCAGCCGGCCGAGCGAGCCGCGCACCGCGCCCGGGCTGGCGTGGTGGTCCACCAGGGTGGTGGTCCCCTTGCGGATGGCGTCGAGCAGGATCACCTCGGCGCTCACCTCCACGTCGTCGAGCGAGAGCTTCTTGTCCAGGCGCCACCAGAGGTTGGTGAGCACCTGCTGGAAGTCCTTGCTGGGCGCGGCCTTGCCGAGGCCGCGCACCAGCGTGGAGTAGAAGTGCATGTGGGCGTTGACCAGCCCGGGCATGACCACCTTGCCGCGCGCGTCGAGCGTCCGGACCGGCTGACCTGCGGCCTGGCCGGCCAGCGAGCCGGTCGGCCCCATGGCGGCGATGCGATCGCCCTCCAGGAGGAGGTCGTGGTCCGGCAACACCCGGCACGGGCGGCCGAGGGTGACGAGCGTCCCGCCGCTGATCAGCGTCCGCGTGGCCATGGGCCTAGCGCTTCCGGGCGGCGGCGGCCTTCTTGGCCGGCCTGGCCGCCTTCGCCTTCCTGGCCGGGGCGGGCTTCAGGAGGCCCACCTCGTCGTTGAAGGCCGCGATGAGCTTCTCGAACTCCTGGACCTCGTCCACGAAGAGCTCGCGCCAGTACTCCGGGCTCCACTGGGCGTTGATCTCCTCGTAGGTCTTCCCCTGCTGCTCCACCCACGTGTAGTACTTCAGGTTGTGGATGGCCTTGCGGTCGGCGTAGGTGAGCTCCTTGAAGTTCGCCACGTCCTGCCGCTCCAGGCTGCCGGTCTGGGCCCGGGCCGCCGCCACGGCGTCGAACTTCCCGTGGGCCGCGGTGAGCTCGGCCAGGCGGGAGCGGTACATCTCCACGCTGTCGGTGAACGGCATGAAGATGATGTCGTCCTCGCCGAGGTCCCAGTACTTGGCCATCTTGATGGCCGCCAGCACGTTGGCGATGGAGCTGATGCCCAGCAGCTTGAGCCGCGACACCGCCGCCTTGCTGGCGCCCGCCGCGTGCAGCATCTCCTTGCCGGCCGGCTCGTTGAAGAGCCGCAGGACCCGCATGCAGTCCTCGTCGTCGATGGCCGCCACCGCGTCGGTGTTCCGGACGTTGTGGACCCAGGGCACGTGCTTGTCGCCGATGCCCTCGATGCGGTGCTCGCCGAAGCCGTTGCGGAGCAGCGTGGGGCACTGCAGCGCCTCGGTGGCCACCACCTTGGCGTCGGGGAACTTGGCCTTGAGGTAGTCGCCGGCGGCGATGGTGCCGGCGCTGCCGGTGGCGCTCACCCAGCCGGCCAGCCGGGAGGTCGGCTTCTTGATGGCGTGGAAGACCTCCTCCGCCGCCGGGCCGGTCACGTTGTAGTGCCAGATCGGGTTACCGAACTCCTCGAACTGGTTGAAGATGACGTGGACCGGATCCTTCTTGAGCCGCCAGCACTCGTCGTAGATCTCCTTGACGTTCGACTCGCTGCCGGGCGTGGCGATCACCTCGGCGCCGATCTTGCCGAGCCAGGTGAAGCGCTCCTTGGACATGTTCTCCGGGAGCACCGCCACCGCGGTGCAGCCCAGGATGGAGGAGTCGAAGGCGCCGCCGCGGCAGTAGTTGCCGGTGCTGGGCCAGACCGCCTTGTGCTTCTCCGGGTCGAACTCGCCGCTCACCAGGCGGGGCACCAGGCAGGAGAAGGCGGCGCCGACCTTGTGGGCGCCGGTCGGGAAGAACTTGCCGACCAGGCCGACGATGCGGGCCTTCACGCCGGTGACGGCGGCGGGGATCTCCACGTAGTTGGGGCCGCCGAACAGGCCGGTCCTGGGATCGTTCTTCCAGGTGATGCGAAAGAGGTTGAGCGGATCGACCGCCTCCGAGTCCACCCCGGGCATCCGCTTGGTGATGGAGGCCGGGATGAGCGAGGGGTCGCGCATCTGCGCGTAGCTGGGGATGACGATGCCGCGCTCCCGGCAGCGCTGGGCGGTGCGCGCGACGACTTCCCGGTTCACCTTCTTGACGATCCGCGACATGGCTTGCTCCAGGGGCGAGGTGTGGGCACCAGGTGAGGGTGCTGCGAGGGTGGGTGCGAAGGTCGGAGGGAGAGGGCCGGGGCGCGGAGGTCTCCCCCCGCGCCCCGATGGTCCGTCACTTCTTCTTGGACTTCACCTTCTTGACCAGGGCCTCGAGGCGCGCGGCCGGGTTCTTCACCCGGGAGAGGTACATCAGGGCGCTGATGACGAAGGGCTTGTAGGCCGCCTCGTTGTAGGTGGCGATGCGGTACTGCTCGAACACCTCGGCGCTCACCTCACCCTGCTTGCAGGAGACGTCGGTGATGTCGGCGGGCAGGCAGTGCATGTAGAGCGCCGACTTGCCGGCGGTCCTGTTCATCTTGGCGCGGTCGCACTGCCAGCCGGTGAACCTGGCGTTGTTGGCCAGGCACTCCTTCTCCAGGGCCTTCAGGCCGTCCTTGTCGCTGTTCTTGAGCAGCTCGGTGCGGCGCTGCATGACGTGGTACGGGGCCCAGGACTTCGGGTAGACGATGTGCGCCCCCTCGAAGGCCTCGTCCATCGAGCCGACCACCTTGAACTTGCCGCCGCTCTCGGCGGCGTTCTTCTTGGCGACGTCCACCACCTCCGGGATGAGCCCGTAGCCCTCCGGGTGGGCCAGGGTGACGTCCATGCCGAAGCGGGTCATGAGGCCGATGATGCCCTGGGGCACCGAGAGGGGCTTGCCGTAGCTCGGGCTGTAGGCCCAGGACATGGCGAGCTTCTTCCCCTTGAGCTTGTCCAGGCCGCCGAAGTGCTTCTTGAGCCAGGCCAGGTCGGCCAGCGACTGGGTGGGGTGGTCCACGTCGCACTGGAGGTTGACGAGGCTGGGGCGGCGGTGGAGCACGCCCTCCTTGGCCCCCTCGGTGAGCGCCTCGCCGACCTCGACCATGTAGCTGTGGCCGGCGCCCAGGAACATGTCGTCCCGGATGCCGATGACCTCGGCCAGGAAGGAGATCATGTTGGCGGTCTCGCGGACCGTCTCGCCGTGGGCGATCTGGCTCTTCTCCTCGTCCAGGTCCGAGAGCCCGAAGCCGAGCGCGTTGGCGGCGGAGGCGAAGGAGAAGCGGGTCCGCGTGGAGTTGTCGCGGAAGATGGAGATGGCCAGGCCGGTGTCGAAGGCCCGGTAGGAGATCCCCTCCTGGTGGAGCTGCTTCAGCACCTCGGCCAGGGCCAGGATCGACTCGATCTGCGCCCTGGAGTGGTCCCAGGTGAGCAGGAAGTCCTTGTGGAAGAGGTCGCTCTTCTTGGACTTGAACTCCTTGAAGGCCTTCTGGATCGGATGCGCCACGGTGTGGTCCTTTCGGTGGAGCCGTGCCCTCACGGCCCGCGTTGATTGCTTTCGAGCTCCGGGCCGCGCCTGCCGGCCCCTCCCCTACGCCTTCACAGCCTCCAGCACCGGATCGACGGGTGCCGGGATGGAGATCCGCGACAGCGGCGCCTCCACGTCCTTGAGCCCGTTCCCGGTGGCCAGCACCACCACCTCGTCGCTCCGCCCGAGGCGCCGCTCGCCGGCCTGCAGCTTGATCAGGCCGGCCACCGCGGTGGCCGCCGCCGGCTCCGCGAAGATGCCGGTGGTGGCCGCCAGGCGCCGCTGGGCCTCCAGGATCTCGTCGTCGCTCACCAGGAGCGTCAGGCCGCCGGTGTCCAGCACCGCCCGGCGCGCCCAGTGGGCGTTCGAGGGGCAGGAGACCGAGATGGAGTCGGCCCGGGTGGTCGGGTTCCTGGCGTCGGCGTACTTCCCGGTGACCACGTAGTTGTGGATGGCGTCGGAGGTCTCGGCCTGGACGCAGATCAGCCGCGGGAGCCGCTCGATGAGCCCGGCCCGCTGGAGGTCCACGAAGGCCTTGTGGACGCCGGCCAGGATGACGCCGTCGCCCGCCGAGACCACGATGGCATCCGGGATCCGGAAGCCGAGCTGGCGCCAGATCTCCAGGCCCACCGTCTTCTTCCCCTCGATGGTGAGCGGGTGGTAGGCGGTGTTCCGGTTGAGGCCGCCGCGCTTCTCGGTGTACTCGAGCGAGACCCGGAAGGCGTCGTCGTAGGTCCCCTTCACCGGCACCACGGTGGCGCCGTAGAGCACCATCTGGACCAGCTTGGCCTTGGGGGCGGTGGAGGGCACGAAGATGAGCGCCTCGCGATCGGTCCCGGCGCAGCAGGCGGCCAGGGCCGAGGCGGCGTTGCCGGTCGAGGCCGCCACGATCCGCTTCTCGCCGATCCGCCGGGCCTCCGCCACCACCAGCCAGGAGGCGCGGTCCTTCAGGCTGCCGCTCGGGTTGAGCCCGTCGTTCTTGACCCACAGGGCGTCCAGGCCGAGCGCGGCCCCCAGCTTGTCGACCCGGCAGAGCGGCGTGTTCCCCACCGGCAGCGGCGGGTGGAACTCCCGCTCCACCGGGCAGAACAGGTCGAAGTCCGGCCGGGCCCGGTCGAAGGCCCGCTGGATGGCGGCGCCGTCCAGCACCACCTCCAGCACCCCGGGGAGCGGCACGCCCGGCTTGTAGCCGGCGCCGCAGTCCGGGCAGAGGTAGCGGACGGCGCTGCGCGGGAAGCGCTTCTTGCAGCCGGTGCAGCGGTACTCGAAGTCGATCACGGGGCCCCCACGGCCTGGACCGGGAGGCCAGGCAGCTCGGGAAGCACGGCCTCGGCCGCCAGCAGCGCGATGAGGGTGGCGCAGGTGTCGAGGGCCACGGCCGCGCCGTCGGCCAGCGGGCCCGCCGGCTCCACCGAGGTGAGCTTCCAGCCCGCCACGTCGAAGCGGGCCACCACCTCGTCCGAGCGGTACTCCGCCCCGGCGCCGCGGCGGGTGAGCCGGTGGAGCTTGCCGCCCAGGCGGGCCGTCAGCACCAGCGCCTCGCCGTCCCGCTCCATCCGGTAGGCGTCGCCCGGGGCCTCGCGCCAGCCCTCGGCGTCGATCCAGAACTTGGGCTTCTGCTTGTAGGGCGCGCCGGAGGTCGGGCAGAAGGTGTCGCAGTTGCCGCACTCGTTGCAGAAGTCGCCGATGGTGGCGATCTGGACCGCCTGGTCCACCGCGTGGGCGCGGACCGCGCCGGCCTCCAGCCTGCCGCCCCGCGCGGTGAGCGCCGGCAGCGCCACCGAGAAGGGCGCCAGCGCGAAGGCCTGGTTGGCGCGGTTGGGGCAGACCGTGACGCACAGGCTGCAGACGTCGTCGCAGTCGAGGCAGCGGGCCGCCTCGGCCTGGGCCGACTCGGCGGTGAAGGTGCGGGCCACCTCGGCGAAGCCGCGCCGCTCCTCCACCGGGAGCACCGGCACGGTCTGCGGCGCGAGCTGGCGGGCCTTCTTCTCCATGAGCGGGGCCACGGCGGGGCTCTTGTCGAGCTCCGGCTCGGGCGGCAGCGCCACCCCGTGCTTCCGGCCGATGGCCTCGGCCACGGCGCGGCCGTCGGCGATGGCCTTGATGACCGAGGCGGCGCCGCGGGCCACGTCGCCGCCGGCGTAGAGGCCCGGCACGCTGGTCTCGCCGGTGACCGGGTCGACCTCCAGGGCGCCGTCCTTCCTCCGCCGGACCTCGAGGCCGGCCAGGAAGTCGAGCACCGGCTCCTGGCCGATGGCGGTCAGGATCGAGTCGGCCGGCACGATCACCTCGGGGCCGCCGGTCGGCACCGGGCGCCGCCGGCCGCTGGCGTC
>Ga0209682_10000780_pt1 | contig 10573 bp, 10 predicted proteins | sample DOMMetBare2Fresh_2_FD_187471 | JGI IMG/M metagenome (GOLD analysis project Ga0209682, IMG submission 187471) | Wetland sediment microbial communities from St. Louis River estuary, USA, under dissolved organic matter induced mercury methylation -... | ecosystem: Environmental > Aquatic >...
CGGCGAGAAGCGCCTGGTGCACCAGGCGGGGCTCGAAGTCTTCGACATGCGCTTCATCGACGAGATGGGTATGCGCCACGCGATGGAGCTGGCACTGGCCACGCTCGATGCGCAGACGCATCTGCACGTCAGCTTCGACGTCGACTTCCTCGACCCCGACATCGCGCCGGGCGTCGGCACCACCGTGCGCGGCGGGCCCACCTACCGCGAGGCGCAGCTGTGCATGGAGATGATCGCCGACACCGGCGCGCTCGCGTCGCTCGACGTGATGGAGCTCAACCCGGCGCTGGACGTGCGCAACCGCACCGCCGAGCTGGCGGTGGACCTGATCGAGAGCCTGTTCGGCAAGAGCACGCTGATGCGTGCGCCGGGCGGCGCGCTGCGCTGAGGCCAGGGGCACCATTGAGCGAAACGGTCTACGACGCGGCGATCGTCGGCGCCGGCATCGCCGGCGCATCGCTGGCCTGGTCGCTGAGCGCACACGCCCGCGTGCTGCTGCTGGAACGCGAGGCGATGCCCGGCGTGCACAGCACCGGGCGCAGCGCCGCGATGTTCATGGAGAGTTACGGCACGCCGCAGGTGCGCGCCCTCACCCGCGCCAGCCGCGTGTTCTATGAGCAGCCGCCGGCGGGGTTCTGCACCTCGCCGATCCTCGCGCCGCGCGGCGTGCTTTACGTCGGCTGGCAGGGCCAGCAGGCTGCGCTCGACAAGCTGCAGCGCGAGCTCGACGACAGCGGCGCGGCGGTGTCGCGGGTCGACGCAGCCGAGGCGCTGCGTCGCGTGCCGGTGCTGCGCAGCGACGGCCTGCTCGGGGCGATCGCCGAACCCGACGCGATGGACGTCGACGTCCACACGCTGCACCAGGGTTACCTGCGCGGGCTGCGCCAGCGCGGCGGCGAACTGTGCATCGGCGCCGAGCTCGCCGCCGCAGAGGTGCAGCGCAGCGGCGGCTGGGCTGTGGCGCTGACCGACGGCCGGCGCGTCACGAGCCGCACGCTGGTCAACGCCGCCGGCGCGTGGGCCGACGTGGTGGCCGAGCGCTGCGGCGTGCGCCCGCTCGGCCTGCAGCCCAAGCGCCGCAGCGCGTTCACCTTCGCGCCGCCCGAATCGGTCAACGCCCGCAGCTGGCCGACCGTGGCCGACGTGCAGGAGCGCTGGTACTTCAAGCCCGACGCGGCGCAGCTGCTCGGCTCGCCGGCCAACGCCGACCCGGTGGCGCCGCACGACGTGGTGCCCGAGGAACTCGACATCGCCACCGGCATCGCCGGCATCGAAGCCGCGACGACGATGACGATCCGCCGCCCGACGCGCACCTGGGCCGGGCTGCGCACGTTCGCGCCCGATGGCGACCTGGTGATCGGCTGGGACCCGCAGCGCACCGCGTTCTTCTGGCTTGCCGGCCAGGGCGGCTACGGCATCCAGAGCGCGGCCGGCGTGGCCGATCTGGCCAGCGCTCTGTGGCTCGGCGCGCCGCTGCCCGATGCCCTGCGCGTGCAGGGCATCGACGTGCACGCGATGGACCCCTCGCGCGCCGGGCTCGGCGCCTGACGTACGGGCGATCACCGTGGCGGCGAAGCCCGAGGTGCGCGACCATGGCGCCAGTACAAACGCCCCACATCCGCCAGGAGACACCATGAAACGCCGCTCGCTGATCGAATCCACCGCCACGCTCGGCCTGGGCGCGCTGGCCGGCTGTGCGCTGCCCGGCACCGCCGCGCAGGGCCCGAAGACGCCGTTCACGGTGCCCGACACCTACATCCCGATCGTCGGCAGCGACCTGCAATACCCGGTGCGGCGCATCTACTGCATCGGCCGCAACTACGCGGCGCATGCCCGCGAGATGGGATCCGACCCCACGCGCGAACCGCCGTTCTTCTTCCAGAAACCCACCGACGCGATCCAGAACGTCGCGCCCGGCACCGTGGCCGACCACCCCTACCCGACGCTGACCAAGAACTACCACTACGAGGTCGAGCTCGTCGCCGCGTTGAACAAGGGCGGCCGCAACATTGCGATCGCGCAGGCACTCGACCATGTCTACGCCTACACGATCGGCCTGGACATGACGCGTCGCGACCTGCAGCGCGCCATGGGCGACGAGAAGAAGCCATGGGAAATCGGCAAGAGCTTCGACCACTCGGCGGTGCTCGGCCCGCTGCACCTGGCCACGCAGACCGGCCACCTCGACAAGGGTGCCATCTGGCTCAAGGTGAACGGCCAGACCAAGCAGAACGCGAACCTGAACCAGATGATCTGGAACGTCGCCGAGCAGATCGCCAAGCTCAGCGAGGCCTTCGAGCTGATGCCCGGCGACATCATCTACTCCGGCACGCCGGAGAACGTGGGGCCGGTGGTGCGCGGCGACGTGATCGACTGCCACATCGACGGCCTGCCTAACCTGGGCATCAAGATCGTATGAATCGTATGAACGCGTGCGCGCCGCTGTCGCGTCGCTGCGTGCTCGGCGCTCTGGCCGCCGGCGCACTCGCGCCGCTCGCCCGTGCGCAGCAGCGGCTGCCGATCTTCGACACGCATGTGCACTACAGCCACGACGCGTGGGAGCTGGTGCCGCCGAAGCAGGCGGTGCAGATCCTGCGGCAGGCCGGGCTTCGCGGCGTGTTCGTGTCGTCGTCGGACGACGAGGGCACGCAGATGCTGCTGGCCGAAGCGCCCGACCTGATCGTGCCCGAGCTGCGGCCCTACCGCACGCGCGCCGACACCAGCGGCTGGGTGCGCGACGACGGCATCGTGCGCTACCTGGAGCAGCGCCTCGCGAAGCACCGCTACGCGGGCATCGGCGAGTTCCACCTCTACGGCGCCGACGTCGAATTGCCGGTGCCGCAGCGCCTGGTCGCGCTGGCGCGCGAGCGCGACCTGCTGTTGCATGCACACAGCGATGTCGACGCGATCGAGCGGCTGTTCAAGGCCTGGCCGCAGGCGCGCATCCTGTGGGCGCATTCGGGCTTCGACCGGCCGGAGAAGGTGCGCGAGGTGTTGCGCCGGCACCCACAGCTGTGGTGCGACCTCGCGTTCCGCACCGACCAGGCCTCGGGCAACAAGGTCGACTCCGCGTGGCGCGAGGCGTTCACCGAGTTCCCCGATCGATTCATGGTCGGCACCGACACCTTCACGCCCGAACGCTGGCACTACATCGTGCCGCACGCCGACTATTCGCGTGGCTGGCTGGCCGACCTGCCGCCGGCGTTGGCCGAGCGCATCGGCTGGCGCAACGCCGAAGGCGTGTTGCGCGCGGCCTGGCAGAAGAAGACCTGATGCTGAAACCAGCGTGCGCGGTGGCGGCCGCTGCGTGGCTGGCCCCGCTGGCCCAGGCTGCGAGCGCGCCGTGCGGCGCAACGATGAGTGCGGCCACGCGCCAGGTGGCCGAGCAGCCGCCGTACCAGGTGGCCTTCGCGCCGCGCGGGCGGCCGATCGCCGTCGGCCGGCATTTCGCGTTCGACATCGAGGTCTGTCCGCAGGCAGGCGCGCCGGTGCCGCGCAGCATCGCGGTGGATGCCGACATGCCGGCGCACCAGCACGGCATGAACTACCGCGCGAGCGTCAAGCCGCTCGGCGCTGGCCGCTACCGCGCCGATGGGCTGATGTTCCACATGCCCGGCCGCTGGCGCATCGTGTTCGACCTGGCCACCGCGGGCGGCGGCACGCGCGTCACGCACGAGTTCGACGTCGAGTGATGCCGATCCGACGGCCGTCGCGTGGCGCCGCGCTGCTGGCCGGCATCATCGTGTGGCTCGGCATGGCGGGCATGCCGCGCGCGCAGCCGCACAACCTGCTCGACTTCACGCCGGCCGAGCGCCGCGCCATCGCCTCGCACGGCCCCTGGCCGCCGCCGGCCGAACACGACGCGGGCAACGCACAGGCCGGGCGGCGCGAGGCCATCGCGCTCGGCCAGCGCCTGTTCTTCGAGCCGCGCCTGTCGCCCGACGCCCGGCTGTCGTGCGCGAGCTGCCATCGACCCGAGCTGGCCTTTGCCGACGGCCAGCCGCGTTCGCTCGGCCGCGAGGTGCTGGACCGCAACGCGCCGTCGTTGTGGAACGCGGTGCACGAGCGTTGGTACGGCTGGGACGGCGCGGCCGACAGCCTGTGGTCGCAATCGATCCGGCCGATCCTCGATGCGCGCGAGATGGCGTCCAGCGCGGCCCATCTGCGACGCGCGATCGCCGCCGACCCGCAGCTTGACTGCCGCTACCGGCGCGCATTCGGCAGCGCCGCGGACCGCGCCGACGGCGAGGCGGTGCTGGTGCGCGCGGCCAAGGCCATCGGTGCCTTCGTCGGCACGCTGGTGTCGGGCCGCACGCCGTTCGACGACTTTCGCGACGCGCTGGCGCGCGGCGATGCGGTGGCGGCGGCACGCTACCCGCTCGATGCGCAGCGCGGCCTGCGCCTGTTCGTCGGCCAGGGCCGCTGCAACCTGTGCCATGTGGGCCCGATGTTCAGCAACGGCGAGTTCGCCGACACCGGGCTGCCATTCTTCGTGCGGCCCGGCGTGGTCGACCCGGGCCGCCACGGCGGCATCGTCGCGCTGCACGCGAGCCGCTACAACCTGCTGTCGACCTTCAGCGACGCGCGCGACCCGCGCGTGGCAACCAAGACGCGGCACGTGGACGCGCAGCACCGCAACTTCGGCGAGTTCAAGGTGCCCAGCCTGCGCAACGTGGCCGACACCGCCCCGTACATGCACGACGGCCAGCTGGCGACGCTGGACGACGTGGTGCGTCACTACTCGGAGTTGAACCTCGACCGGCTGCATGCCGACGGCCAGCAGATCCTGCGGCCGTTGAAGCTCAGCGATGCCGAACGCGCCGACCTCGTCGCGTTTCTGCGTACGTTGTCCGACCCGCGGGCGCGCGCGTGGCGACTCGATGCGGACCGCGGTGTCTGTTCAGCGTCGAAGCCCGCGCGCTGAACAACAGCGCCGCGATCAGCGCGCGCGGCGCATCGAAAGCATCTCCAGCCAGCGGCCGATGCGCGTGCTGAGGCCGAAGCGGCTGTCGAGATCCCCGTAGGTCGATTCCGGCGCTGCACGCCTGTGCGCCGGCGCCGGCGTCGGCGTCGGTGCACTCGCCGGTGCGGACGCGGGCGCGATCGGCTCGGCCGCCACCGAGGGCTCGCGCCGGGCCACCCCGGACGGGGCCGAGCCCGGCGCCAATACCGGCCGCGTGACCCGCTGCGGCGTCTGCACTTCGGCGGGCACGGGCTTCAGCACAGGCTGCAGCCATTCGAGGATCGGTTGCCACTGCGCCAGGTCGGCCTCCACCTTGGCCGGCGGCATGTCGAAGATCGTCAGTCCGTGCTCGAGGCACTTCACGTAGATCTGCGTCTCGCGCAGCGCGCCCAGGAACGGCAGGTCGAGCGAGGCAGCCCATTGCCGCAACGAGGCTTCGGCCTTGGTGCGCGCGTCCACGCGCATGCCCACTGCCGCGATGATGCAACGCCCGCGCACGACGCGCGGGTGCACGCGCAGTTCGGCCAGGCATTCGGCGGCCGACTGGCGGTCGAACATCGAGTAGCTCACCGGCATCAGCACCGCGTCGGCGAGCATCACCAGTCGCAGCAGCTCATAGCCCTTCAGCCCGCCGGGCGTGTCGAGCACCACGTGCGTCACGCCGGCGGGCGCGCGCAAGACGTTTTTCGGATCCACCGACCAGCCGACGATCTTGCGTGCCGAGGTGAGGCGCTGTCTTTCGCGCAGGTGCAGCCAGGCATGCGAGGACTGCTGGAAATCGGCGTCACCCAGCAACGCGGGCATGCCGTGGTGCGCGCACCAGGATGCCAAATGCGTGGCCAGGGTGCTCTTTCCGCTCCCTCCCTTGCGATTGACGACGGCGATGACGGGCATTTCCGGCCGGCTACCCTGGCTCCAACGCAGCATTGCAACACCAAAGTGGGGCGTCCAATTGCGGAAAAGCGCGCGCAACTGCACGCGCGCAACGCAACCGGTCGGCCTGACGGCCGAAAAGTCTCATCATTCCCAGCCCTTTCGGGGCATCGAGCGGCCAGGTACCCGGCCTGGCGGCCCGGGCCGGTTCGACCGGCCGGATGCGACTAGTATCGCGGACTGCCCACCCTGCATCGCACCGGACCGCCACGATGAAGACCGCGACGCTCACCGTTCCCGTCGACAAACTGCGCACCGCGATGCGCCTCTTCGTGCGCGGCTACGGCAGCGAACCGGCCGAGGTGAACGCCGTCGCGGACAACCTGATCGAGGCCAACCTCACCGGGCACGATTCGCATGGCATCGGCATGCTGCCGCGCTACACGTTGTCATTTCTCGAAGGCGGGCTGAAGCCCAACACGCACGTCAAGACCGTGGCCGACGCCGGCACGCTGCTGCGGCTGGACGGCGACGCCGGCTTCGGCCAGGTGGTGGGCCGCGAGGCGATGGCGCTGGCGATCGAGCGCGCACTGGCGCACGGCAGTTGCATCATGGCGCTGGGCAATGCGCACCACCTCGGGCGCATCGGCGCCTGGGCCGAGCAGGCCGCGGCGGCCGGGCTGGTCAGCTTAAGCTTCGTCAACGTGATCTCGCGCGGAATCGTCGCCCCGCATGGCGGCTCGGATGCGCGTTTCGGCACCAACCCGTTCTGCGCCGGCGTGCCGCTGCCCGGGCGCGAGCCGCTGATCCTGGACTTCGCCACCAGCGTGATCGCGCAGGGCAAGACGCGTGTCGCGCACAACAAGGGCGAGCGCGTGCCGCCCGACCATGTGATCGACGACCATGGCCGGCCGACGCTGGACCCGCGCTTCGCGGTGATCGAACCCTTCGGCGCGATCCTCACCTTTGGCGGCCACAAGGGTTACGGCATGGCGGTGTTGTGCGAGCTGCTCGGCGGTGCGCTGGCAGCCGGCATGAGCCAGCACACCCACGACACGAGCAAGAAGCGCGTGCTCAACGGCATGCTCAGCGTGCTGCTCAAGCCCGAGGCGATTGCCGACATGCCGTCCTACGAGCGCGAACTGCGCGCGTTCACCGACTGGGTCACTGCCTCGCCCCCGCGCGAAGGCTACGACCGCGTGCGGCTGGCCGGGGAGCCCGAACGCGAGCACCGCGCGCGGCGCACCGCCGACGGCGTGCCGGTGGACTCGATCACATGGCAGGAGATCCTCGATGCGGCCCAGAGCCTGGGCGTCGACCCGGCCGCGGTGAACCGCGCGGCCGGGCTGGGCTGAACACGACGCGGCCCGCGCAGCACATGCCCGGGCATCGATGACCATTCGCGCCGCACGCAGGTTGGCGCCGCGATCGGGTGCCGGGTGTGAAATGACGGGTCCGCAAACGGCGAGACAATGAAGCCCGGGCGGCTGACCATGGCGGCCCGTTCCAAACGGCCGCGCCGCCGCCCCCGATGTCGTCGAATCCCTTGCCTGCCGGCTTCAATCGCCTTGCCGGCTCGAACCTCGCCGCGCAGTCGGCCGAGCAGATCAGCCTGGCCGCGGTGCCGATCGTCGCGGTGCTGGCGCTCGGGGCCGGCGCCGGCGAGATCGGCGCACTGGCCACCGCGCAGACGCTGCCGTTCCTGCTGCTGTCGATTCCGGCCGGGCTGCTGGCCGATCGCTGGTCGCGCCGGCGCCTGATGGTGCTGGCCGAAGCGCTGCGCGCGCTGGCGTTGCTGGCGCTGCTGCTGGCCGCGTGGGCCGGCCAGCTGTCGCTGCCGCTGCTGGCGCTGCTGGGCTTCGTCGGCGCGGCCGGCACGGTGGGCTTTTCGGTCGGCGCGCCGGCCCTGGTGCCGGCGCTGGTACCCGCGGCGGCACTCGGCGCGGCCAACGCGCGGCTCGAGCTCGCGCGCAGCGCGGCCTTCGCGGCCGGACCGGCGCTCGCCGGTGCGCTGGTGTCCTGGGCCGGCGCATCAGCCGCCTTCGTGCTCGCGGCGGTGCTGTCGGGCGCTGCCGTTGCGCTGCTGCTGCGCCTGCACGAGCCCGTGCGCAGCGCGGCGCCGACGCGGCATGTGCTCGACGAACTGCGCCACGGCGCCGCGCTGGTGTGGCGGCATCCGCTGCTGCGGCCCGTGCTGCTCACCGCGGTGGCGTGGAACACGGCCTGGTTCGTGCTGCAGGCCGCCTACGTGCCCTATGCGATGCGCACGCTCGGGCTCGACGCCGGTGCGGTGGGCTTCACGCTCGCCTGTTATGGCGCGGGCATGGTGACCGGCGCGATGCTGGCGTCGCGCGTGATGGGCGCGCTGCCGTTCGGCGGCTCGATCCTGCTCGGCCCGTTCGTGTCGGTCGCGGCGTCGTTCACGATGGCGGCGACGCTGTGGTGGCCGCACGGTGCGCTCGCCGCGGCCTCGTTCTTCCTGTTCGGCGCCGGGCCGATCATCTGGTCGATCGCCTCGACCACACTGCGCCAGACGGTGACGCCGCACGCCGTGCTCGGCCAGGTGTCGGCGATCTTCCTCACCGTGAACACCGGCGCGCGCCCGGTCGGCGCGGCGCTCGGCGGCCTGATCGGCGCGCACTATGGCGAATCGGCCTGCCTGGTGGTGGCGGCAGTCGGCTTCGTGGTGCAGGCGGTGATCATCACCGCATCGCCGATGCGCTCGCTGCGCCGGCTGCCCGCGCCGGCCTGAGATGTCCGCCCCCACGCTCACCGCGTTCGCTGCCCCCGCGGGGGCGCTCAGTCGGCTCGGGAGCGGCCCAGCGCCGACTGAGCCCGCTCAGGTGCTGAGCCCCTCGCTGCGCGCAGCCACGCAGGCGGCGATGCGCCACGAGCGGTCGGCCTGGCGCTGCAGCTCGTACACCACCATCCACGCCGCGCCGGTGTCGTCGGTCATGCGCACGCGCTGCAGCAGCGCTTCGCCTTCCAGCACGGGATCGAGAAAACGCACCGAGGTCGGTCGATAGACCACCGGATAGCCCTTGCGCACCATCGCCATGAACCGGTCGGCGCTGCCGAACGAATCGCGGATCGCCGGCGCGGCGAACGAAAACGCACGCTCGGCATCGTCGGCCGCAAAGGCGGCAAGCTGCGCTTCGATCACCGCGCGCGCGGCGCGTGCATCGACGGCCGAAACCTCGGCCGCGGCCGGTGGCCACGACACCGCGCACAGGCACGCCAGCCATCCGCGCCACCACCACTGTCGCATCACGGCTCGCATGGCCCTCTCCCGCTTGCACCCCGGTGCCGATTCTGCCGCGTCCGGACCGCGCCTGCAGCGTCAGCGCCAGGCGCGCCAGAGGAAGCCGCAGGCGCCGATCACCACCACGGTCTCCATCACCCCGGTGTGGATGCGCTGCGGGATCAGCGTCAACAGGCGCCGCGCGACGAAGGCCCCCGGCGCGGTGCACAGGCCCACCAGCAGCCCGGCCAGCGCCAGCGACGCATCGAGCCGGTTGAAGCCGCCGAACACCGCGACCTTGGCGATCCCGAGCGCCACCGAGATCGTGGCGTCGGTGGCGATCAGCGCCGCGCCCTGCACGCCGCCGGCCATCAGCAGCGAGATCAGGATCACTCCGGTGCCGGTCATGCCGCCGTTGATGAAGCCGAAGCCGGCGCCGGCGGCGACTTCGGCACGCGGGCCGGTCTGCCGGTTGGCGCGCTTCAGCACGCGCCTCAGCGGCAGGCTGATCAGCAGGAACACGCCGATCAGCGCCGCGATGCCGCGCGCATCGAGCAGCGTGTAGCCGTACGCGCTGGCGATGTTGAACGGCAGGCCCAGCAGCAGCACGCGCCGCACGTGCGGCCAGGATATGTCGCGGCGAAACGCGACGACGCGGCTGCCGTTGTTGATCAGCATGGCCAGCGCCATCACCGGCACCACCTGCGCCACACCGACCACCGGCGCCAGCACCACCGGCAACACCAGGCCGGTGCCGTAGCCGGCCAGACCGCCGAGGATCGACGCGGCGAACGCCACCGCCGCCACCAGCAGCCATTGCAGCAGCGTCACATCGGCGAAGGCGAAGGCCATGGGTTGATCGACTGGCGCAGCGGCGGTGTGCATTGTCGACGCTGGGCGGGCCGGCCCGAGAATGCGGCGGTTATGTCACGTTCTTTTGCGCGCGATCCAGGCGAAGTGATACCGTGGCTTGCATAACATCGTCTCAATCGACCCCGACTTCGCGCGGCAGATCGCCGAACATCCCATGCCACTGGCCATCTTCGATCTCGATCACACGCTGCTCAGCGGCGACAGCGACGTGTTGTGGTGCGAGTTCCTGCTGGAACGGGGCCTGCTTCCCGGCCACTACCGCGAGCGCAGCGCCGACGTGGCGGCCGGCTATGCGGCCGGCACGATCGCGCCGCGCGACTACTGCGATTTCTACGCCGGCACGCTGGCCGGGCGCACGGCGGCCGAGCTGCAGCCGGTGCGCGAAGAATTCCTGAACACCCAGGTGCGTCCGCGCATCTCCGACGATGCCCGCGCGCTGCTCGAGCGGCATCGCACGGCGGGCGACACGCTGCTGCTGACCACCGCGACCAACCGGGTGGTGAGCGAATTCACCGCCCGCGAGCTGGCGATGGACCACTACCTGTGCACCGAGCTCGAGTTCGACGGCCGCTGCTACAGCGGGCGCACCACCGGCATCCTGAACATGCGCATGGGCAAGCTGG
>Ga0209682_10000781_pt1 | contig 10572 bp, 11 predicted proteins | sample DOMMetBare2Fresh_2_FD_187471 | JGI IMG/M metagenome (GOLD analysis project Ga0209682, IMG submission 187471) | Wetland sediment microbial communities from St. Louis River estuary, USA, under dissolved organic matter induced mercury methylation -... | ecosystem: Environmental > Aquatic >...
GGCCTTCGAATCGCCCCAATCCATTCTCTCGGAAGTCGCTCGTCTAGCCTCGGCCCTCCCTTCTCCCTCCTCTCCCTCTGGGAGAGGAGGGCCGGGGAGGTGAGGGCTTCGCAGGGCACCAGGCTTCGATCAAGAGCGTAGGCCCTCACCCTGCCCTCTCCCAGAGGGAGAGGGTGCACAACGGTCCCGGTCTGTCTCCCTCCTCTCCCCCCGGGAGAGGAGGGCCGGGGTGGTGAGGGCTTCGGAGGGCACGGGCGCCAAAGCGTAGGGAGGGAATCCTATCCCGCCTATCAGACCCGCGCCAGGGTCCGCTGGATCACGTCGTAGCTGCGCAGCTCGCGTTGCAGGAAGCACCGGCGCACCCGCGCGCTGACCTCTTCGAGCTGGCGGAGTGCCGTGGGCGCCGCCGGCACCTCGGCGGCCTTCGGCAGACTGAGCCGTCCGATGCGCCGCAGAAGCTCCAGCGTCTCCGGCCGGACGATGAGCCCTCCCTGGCCGCCGCACTCGGTGCAGAGGAGCGTCTCGCCCTGGACAGGCAGCACCGTGAAGCCGGTGAGCGGCCGGCCGCAGGCGGGGCACTCGTGCGGCTGCGGGAAGACCCCGGCGAGGCGGAGCATCCACACCTCGAAGTAGCGCGCCGCGAGATCGCGGTCCACCTCGGCCAGGAGCGCCTCCAGCGTCGTATCGAGCAGGCGGAAGAACAGCTCGGACGCCTCGTTCTCCTGCGCCATCTCCAGCAGATGGTCCGCCAGATAGCTCCCCAGCAGGAGCCCCTCCAGGTCCTCTTGCAGGCGGTGAGCCGGGCGCACCATCTCGACCGACGACAGCCGGCCGAGATCGCGCCCCTCCTGCTCGTACCAGGTGATCTGCACCTTGGCGAGCGGCTGGAGCTGCCCCGCGAACCGGCTGTGCTTGGCGCGCGCGCCCTTCGCGACCCCCTTCTTCTTCCCGTGCTCCCGGGTGAGGAAGGTCACGATCCGGTCGCGGTCGTGGAGATCCAGGACGTCGAGGATCAGGGCTTCCGAGGTGATCAGGCTCACTACGTGCCTAGGTCTGGTATGGAGGAGGCGGAGGCGTGGGCGGCACACCACCACCACCGCCGCCGCCGCTCAGGAAAGCCGGCCGCATGAAGACGAACTCGACCGACTCCGGCGTCCGGTAGTTGTACCGCTGGTTGAACTCTTCGTCGCTCATCAGCAGAAGCATGATGGCCTCGACGAAGCCGATCAGGCAGCCGGCAAAACAGAAGAGGTTCGAGCAGAGGATGATCACTCCGGCGCCGACCGACCCCAGATAGAAGTGGTGCAGTCCGAGCCCGTTCAGCACGAGCCCCAGGATGGCTGCGACGATCTTGTCCTTGCCGCGCGTCTGCGTCGGTTGTAGCGGTTGCATCGGCCTCTCCTCCTTGGTTCAATGGCGCCGGTTCCATCGTATCCGATCTGGGAGCCGGAGGGACGAACCTGTGCCATAGTTCGCCCGACACGCCATGCGGCCTCCCGTCAACTCCGAAGATCCGAACCGCGACCTGGGCTTCGGCTCGATCGTCACCCGCGAGAGCCGCCGGCGGCTGCTCAATCCGGACGGCAGCTTCAACGTCGTGCGCGAGGGGCTCTCTCCGCTCAGCTCGCTCAGCCTCTACCACTCGCTCCTCGCCACCACCTGGCCGCGCTTCCTCTCCCTCCTGGTGGTGTTCTACCTCCTTTCGAACGCGCTCTTCGCCCTTGGCTACATGGCCTGTGGGGCGGACGCGCTCGGCGGCCTCCGGTCCGATACGCCACAGGGCCGGTTCGTCGAGGAGTTCTTCTTCAGCATCCAGACCTTCGCGACCATCGGCTATGGCGTGGTGTATCCCCGCAGCCTCGCCGCCAACCTCCTGATGACCGTCGAGTCGCTCTTCGGCCTGCTGGGCTTCGCCCTCGCCACCGGGCTCCTCTTCGCCCGCATCGCGCGCCCGACGGCCAAGATCCTGTTCAGCCGGCGCGCCCTGATCGCCCCCTACCGCGAAATCACCGCCTTCGAGTTCCGCATCGCCAACGCGCGGAGCAACCAGCTCACCGACGTCGCCGCCCGCGTGCTGCTCAGCCGGCTCCGGGCGGACGGCCGGCGCGATTTCCTTCCTCTTCCCCTGGAGAGGGATCAGGTGGTCTTCTTTCCGCTCGCCTGGACCATCGTCCATCCCATCGACGAGACGAGCCCCCTCTGGGGGATGACCGAGAACGACCTCCTGGCGCAGGAGGCGGAATTCCTGATCCTGCTGACGGGGACCGACGAGACCTTCGCGCAGGTGGTCCACGCCCGCTCGTCCTACAAGGCCGACGAGATCGTCTGGGGCGCGCGCTTCACCAACCTGTTCAATCCACCGCGGGAGGACGGGCTCCTGAGCATCGACATCGGCCGGTTGCACGAGTATGAGGGGGCGAGCCTGGAAAAGGCCTTGCCTCCCGGGGAGTGAGGATTACTCCAGATCCACCGAATCCACGTCCCGGTCCAGCGATGCCAGCACCGCCCGGTCCTCGCGCCAGCCGGGCTCGACGCGGACGAAGAGCTCCAGGAAGACCTTGCGGCCGAGGTACTCTTCGAGGTCGATCCGCGCCGCGGTGCCGATCGCCTTGATCATCTGGCCCTGGTGGCCGACGACGATCTTTTTCTGGCCGGGGCGCTCGACCAGGATGATGGCGTGGATGCGGGTGAGCGGGCGGTCCTCTTCGTCGTCCCAGCTCTCAATCTTCACCGCCGTCGAGAACGGCAGCTCGTCACTGGTCAGCTCCAGGACCTTCTCGCGGATGCGCTCCCCCACCAGGAAACGCTCGGGGTGGATGGTCAGCAGCTCCGGATCGAACAGCGGCTCGCCCTCACCCAGCTTGCCCCAGAGGATCTCCAGCAGGCGGTCCGCGCCGTCGCCGGTCCTGGCGGAGACCGGCACGATCTCGGCGAAGAGGCCGGTCTTCGCGTAGCGGTCGATCAGCGGCAAGAGGGCCGTCTTGTCGCGGAGGCGGTCGATCTTGTTGAGGATCAGGATGCGCGGCTCGGCCGCCTTGGCGATCACCTGCTGCATGTAGGCGTCGCCCGCGCCGTGCTTTTCGGAGACGTCCACCAGCAGGCAGACCACGTCCGCATCGGTCAGCGCGTCCATGGCGTAGCGCACCATCTGGCGGTTCAGGCGGTGCAGAGGCTTGTGCACGCCCGGGGTGTCGTAGAAGACCATCTGCCCCCGCTCGTTCGACAGGATGCCGACGATGCGGTGCCGGGTGGTCTGCGGCTTGTCCGACACGATGGCCACCTTCTCCGTCAGGAGATGGTTCATCAAGGTCGACTTGCCGGCATTCGGCCGGCCGACCAGGGCGACGGTTCCCGCCTTCTGTCCAGGAGCAGCCATCATGCCTCCGTCTCGTCCGCGTCCACCGAGGATTCCGGGGCGCGCTCGACGCGCACGGTCTGGATGCGGCGGTCGGCGACCGCCTCGACGGTGAAGCGCAGGCCCAGGGTCTCCACCGACTCCCCCACCTGCGGCACCCGCCCGAGGGAGTTGAAGATCAGCCCGGCCACGGTCTCGTATTCCGGATTCTCGACCTCGACCTTGAACAGCTCGTCGAGAAGCTCGATGTGGGCGCGGCCGTCCAGGCGCCAGCCGCCATCCTCCAGCGGCTCCAGCTCGGCGACCAGCGCCTCGTGCTCGTCCATGATCTCGCCGACGATCTCCTCGATCAGGTCCTCCACCGTCACCATGCCGGCGGTACCGCCGTATTCGTCGACGACGATCGCCACCTGCTGGAAGCGGGCCTGCAGCTCCTTCAGGAGCTCGCCGAGCACCTTGGTCTCGGGGATGAAGAGGGGCGGCTTGATCAGCTCCCGCGCGGGCGGCGCCTCGGGCAGGCGGAGCGACCGCAGGACGTCGCGGATGTGCAGGATGCCGACGACGTGGTCGATCGAGTCCTCATAGAGCGGGATGCGGGAGTGCCCGGACTCGACGAAGCGGTCGGCCAGCGTCTCCAGGCTCGACTCGACCGGCGCGCAGACCATGTCGATGCGCGGCGTCATCACGCTGCGCACCTGGGTGTCGCGAAAGTCGACGATGCTCCACAGCCACTCTCCCTGCTCGGGCTCCAGGATCCCTTCGCGCGTACCGACGTCGATGAACGCCTCGATCTCCTCGTCCGTGGCCTCTTCCTCGTTCTCGTCGCGCTCCAGGCGGGACGAGGGGACGAGCGGGGCGAGGAGCGTCACGAAAGGCGCCAGGAGGAACAGCGCCACCCGGTAGAAGCGGGTGAGCACGTCCAGGGCGCGTCCCGGATCGCGCGCCAGGAGCGCCCGGTTGCCCGCCTCGATGAACGCCACGAGCAGGACCACGAAGCCGAAGGACCAGAGGAACGGGAACATCCGGCTCCACATCTGGAGGACCTGGGCGAGCGCCAGGACGAGGACGATCGGGATCAGCCGCGACAGGAGCGAGAGGAGGAACCGGAAGACCCCGAAACGCACCGGCGCGTCGTAGAGGCGGCGCAGGCTCCCCCCGGCGTCCTCGGCCCACTGGCGCAGGCGGATCGGCCCGCTGCGCTCCAGCAGGGTCGAGAGCACCGCGGTGAGGACGCCGGCCGGCAGGAACAGGGTCAGGATCCAGCCCAGGGCCGCGGGCGGCAGGAACACACCGTCACCCACGGGCATCGTCTCCTGCCAGGAAGCGGCGCCGCAGCTTGCGTTCCAGGCGCTCCATCTCCCCCTGGTCGGTCTCGTGGTCGTAGCCCAGGCAGTGCAGCACGCCGTGGAGAAGCAGGACCTGGAGCTCCCGCTCCACCGGATGCCCGGCGGACTCCGCCTGGCGCCGCGCCGTCGGCACGGAGAGGAGGATGTCGCCCAGGTGCCCGTCGTCCCCGGGGAAGGAGAGGACGTCGGTCGCCTTGTCCTTGCCGCGCCAGGTGCGGTTGGCCCGCCGCAGCTCGCGGTCGCTCGCGAAGCGGACGCCCAGGCTCCCGGCCTCGGGCGCGAGCTCCGCGACGAGACGTGTGAGCCAGGGGCGCAACCGCCGGGCCTGCGCTTCCGGGTAGCGGTTGGGGTTCTGGAGGGCGATCTCGCGATCGGCCGTGGTGGTTGTCGGTTCGGGGTCTTTCATGCAGGGACGGGTCTAAGAGGCTCGGGCGGCATCGACCGCGGGCCGCTTCTCGCGTTTCGGGCCGGCGTTGAAGTCGAAGCCCGGATAGTCTACCCGCTGGTGGAAGATGTTGGCGAGCACCCGCAGGAACGCCTCGGACAGATTGCGGATGTCGGAGAGCGTCAGGTCGGTCTGGTCGAGCTGGCCGTCGTTCAGGCAGTCGTCGACGATCGTGCGGATCATCCCGCGGATCTTCACCGGGTTCGAATCGGTCAGCGTGCGGCTCGCCGCCTCGACCGCGTCGGCGAGCATCAGGACGCCCATCACCTTGTTCTGCGGCCTGGGTCCGGGATAGCGGAACTTCTCTTCCAGGATCTCGCCCTCGCCCTCCCGCTGCTCCAGGGCCCGGCTGTAGAAGAACTTCATCAGCCGCGTGCCATGGTGCTGCTGGATGGCGTCGCGCAGCACCCGCGGCAGGCCGTGCTCGCGGGCCAGCTCCAGGCCGTCCTTCACGTGGTTGCAGAGGATCAGCACGCTCATCGTCGGCACCAGCTTGTCGTGCCGGTTCTGCCCCGGACGCTGGTTCTCGATGAAGTAATCGGGGCGCAGCATCTTCCCGATGTCGTGATAGAGCCCGCAAGTGTAGGCGAGGATCGGATCGGCTCCGACCGCCTCGCACCCTTCCTTGCTCAGGTTCGCCACCATCAGGGAGTGCTGGAACGTGCCCGGCGCCTTGAACGCGAGATCGCGCAGCAGCGGCAGGTTGGTGTTCGACAGCTCGAGGAGCTTGATGTCGGTCGTGATGCCGAGCATCGACTCCAGAATCGGTACCGCGAAGCTCGCCACGGTCGCGGACAGGAGGCCGCCGGTGAAGGCGCAGACGAGGTCGAAGCCGAGCTGCATCCAGTCGCGGTCGGCCGGGCTCGCGAACGAGGCCAGGATGAGCGCCAGGACGACGTTGATCAAGCCGGCCACCGCGCCGACGCGGGCCATCGCCAAGCGCTGCCGGAACTGGAAGCGTTCGAACGCGTAGATCGCGGCGACCGAGCTCCCGAAGGCGAAGAAGACCACCCACAGGGCGTCGCCCTCCACCGCGAGGCGGCTCGCCAGGATGGAGAACAGCACGGAGAGAAGCAAGGCCGCGTTGCGCCCCAGGAGGAGCGCGGCAAGCAGGCCGAGCGCGGCGAACGGCGTGGCGTACGACCAGCTCCGCACCGCGTTGAACGGCGGCCCGTCGAACACGCCGGAGAGCGCGCCGGCCACCAGGAAGCAGAACTTGGCGCCGAGGAGGGAGAGGAGCAGCAGGAGCAGCCCTTCGCCGAACAGGCGCCGCGGTCCATGGTCGGCCACCTTCTCGCGCCGCAGGCCCAACCAGGCGACGGCGACGGTGAGGCCGAGGAGCAGGAGGGTGCCGGCGAGCGGGGGGAGCTGCAGGAGGAGCCGCCGCTCGCCCCGCATCTGGGCGATCGCCTTGGCATCGCCTTCGTCGATGACGTCTCCCTTGCGGACGATCACCTGCCCCTTGCGGATCTGGTTGAACACCTGCCCGGCACCCGCCGCCGCGGCCTCCTGGCGGGTCAGCGTCTCGCTGCGGTTGGGCAGGAGATTGACCGACAGGTTGTTGACCAGGAAGTCGACCAGGACCCGTCGTTCCGACGGCAGGAAGCCGCCCCAGTCGCGCAGCTCGGCCTCGAACATGTCGCGCGCCTCGCCGGATTGGCCGATCGGGCCGAACAGATCGAGCTGGACCTGCTCGGCGCCGGCGCTCAGATTGCGCAGGACGATGCCGCGCATCCGGTTCTGGAGCAGCGCCGTCTTGTCACCCACCACGCCGCGGCGTAGCGCCTGGACGAGCACGCCGCGGATGCGGTCTTCGAGCTCGGGCGAAAACCGCCGCGGGAGGAGGACCTCGATCTCCGCCGGGGTGAGGCGGAGCGCGTCCGGCGCGCCGGAGGGCTCGAGCAGCTCCTTGACGATCTCCTTGCGCACCTCCTCGCCGCCGCCGGTGGTCTCGCGGGCGAGCAGCCGCCGGCCGCGGGCGAACAGGTCGTGCACCTGCGCCTCGCGGAGCTGGGCCACTTCGAAATCGAGGTCATAGACCGGCAGCACCGCCTCCCGCTTCTCCTCCTGCTTGGCGGCGGTGGCCGCCTCGTCGAGCAGCAGAAAGTCGCGGGTGGCCACGAAGTCGCGGTCGGCGATGGTGTTCGGCACGGCGCGGCGGGCGAAGAAGGTGCCGGGCACCAGCGCCCAGGTGCCGAAGGCGAGGAACAGCACCACCCACAGGGCCGGCGTCTCCAGGCACCGCCGCCAGAGATCGACCGCGCGCATCCGCTTGCGCAGCTTGCCGGTGCCGGTGGTGATCAGCTCCAGGCGCGAGGGCCGGGCCTTGGTCGCGCCGGTGGTTTGAGGAGCTGGTTCGTGGGCCATGAGATGTCTCGCGCCGCCGGGCCGGCGCGCGGAGCCTACGCGGAGGAGACCCCCACGCCGGCGGCGCGCGTCCTCCCCGCCTCCTCCCGCTCGCGCTTCACCCGGTCGTGCCGGTCGTAGGCGGTGACGATCTTCTGGACCAGGGCATGGCGGACCACGTCGCTCTGGTCGAAGGTGAAGAACTTGATGCCGTCCACGTCGCTCAACACTTCCTGCGCCTCGCGGAGGCCCGACAGCTTCCCCTGCGGCAGGTCGACCTGGGTGACGTCGCCATTGATCACCGCCTTGGAGTTGAAGCCGACCCGGGTCAGGACCATCTTCATCTGCTCGGTCGTCGTGTTCTGCGCCTCGTCCACGATGATGAAGCTGTCGTTGAGCGTCCGTCCGCGCATGAACGCGATCGGCGCCACCTCGATGATCCCGCGCTCCATCATCCGCCCGACCTTCTCATAGCCGATGATGTCGTGGAGCGCGTCATGGAGCGGCCGCAGATACGGATTGACCTTCTCCGCCAGATCGCCGGGGAGGAAGCCCAGCCGTTCCCCCGCCTCCACCGCCGGGCGGGCCAGGATGATCCGCTTGGCCCGCTTTTCCATCAGGGCCGCCGCGGCCATCGCCACCGCCAGATAGGTCTTGCCGGTGCCGGCCGGGCCGATGGTGATGACGATGTCGAAGTCGATCATCGCCTTCAGGTAGAGCTGCTGCTTGAAGCTCCGCGGCGCGACCAGCCGCCGCACCGCCGCCAGCAGCCCTTCCGGAAGGAAGAACTCGACCAGCGAGGTCGCCGGAGACTCCGCCGCCACCCGGATGGCGGTCGGCACGTCACCGGGGCGGAGCTTGTATCCCTTGCCGGTCACGGTATCGAGCTCGCGGAACAGCCGCTCCACGGCCTGCACCCGCTCGGGATCGCCGAGGATCGAGACCTCGGTGCCCCGCGCGGTCAACGTCACGTCGAAGGTGCGCTCGATCCGCCGGAGATTTTCGTCATGCGTACCGAAGAGGGTGTCGAGCCCCTCCTCCGCGAGAGTCACTTGGGTCATGGGTAGAACGGTCTCATCCGTGAGGAAGCGGACGGCCACCGTCCCTGGTGGCCGTCCCGAGGCTCCAGTGTAGCAGACCCTCACCCCCCTACTTCTTGCCGTATTCGTAAAACCCGCGCCCGCTCTTCTTGCCCAGGCGGCCGGCCTGCACCATCTGCTTGAGGAGCGGCGGCGGAGCGTAGCGCTTCTCGCGGTACTCCTCGAACATGATGTTGGCGATGTAGTAGGTCGTGTCGAGCCCGACGAAGTCGAGCAGGGTGAGCGGTCCCATGGGATGGCCGCAGCCGAGCTGCATCCCCTTGTCGATGTCCTCGGCGCTCGCGACACCCTCCTCCAGCGCCCGGATGGCGTCCAGCAGGTAGGGGACGAGCAGCCGGTTGACCACGAAGCCCGAGTTGTCGCGGCAGGCGATGGGCTCCTTGCCCAGCGAGCGCGCGAAGTCGAACGCCGTCTTGAACGTCTCCTCCGAGGTGAGGAGCGTCCCTACCACCTCGACCAGCTTCATGACCGGCACCGGATTGAAGAAGTGGAGCCCGACGAACTGGTCCGGCCGCCGGGTGAACATGGCCATCTGGGTGACCGTGAGCGACGAGGTGTTGCTGGCGAACAGGGCGTCCTTCTTCACCACCTCGTCGAGGGCGGTGAACGTCTTCCGCTTCTCGTCCAGGTTCTCGACGATCGCCTCGATGACGACGTCGCAGTCGGCCAGGGCATCGAGCCCCACGGCGCCGGAGAGCCGGGAGGCCGTCTGGTCGCGCTCCTCGGCGCTCAGCTTCCCCTTCTCCACCGCCTTGCCGAGCGAGCCGTGGATCTTCTGGATCCCTTTCTCGACGATCTCCTCGCTCACCTCGCGCACCACGGTCTCATACCCGGACCGGGCCGCCACCTCGGCGATGCCGGACCCCATGAGGCCACAGCCGAGCACACCCACCTTGCGAATCTGCATGATCCTTCCTCCGTCTCTATCCTTATCTGGATGACGATGTCGTTGTTTCCACGATCTCCCGGCTCCCCGCCGCCCCCCTCCCCCGGGAGAGCTGCAGCGACCGCGCCCCCGCCACCGGGAACGGCAGCCGCTCCGCCCATTCCACCACTTTGACCCCCGGTCCCGCCAGAAGCTCTTCGAGCCCGAGAGGCTCCACCTGCTCCGGATCGAGCCGGTAGAGGTCGACGTGGACGAAAGGCCCCGACCGCCCCCGGTGCTCCCGGATCAGATTGAACGTCGGCGACAGGACCTCCGCCGGATCAACTCCCACCCCCTCCGCCACCCCCTGCGCCAGGACCGTCTTGCCACACCCGAGGTCGCCGGAGAGAAGAAGAACCCCGGCCGGCGCCAGCTCCGCGGCCAACGCCCGGCCGAGTGCCCGGGTTTCTTCGACGCTCATGGTCGTCCAGCGGCGGGGTGCCATCGGGGGAGAGCTTATCGTGGTGGGCGGCGGGGGCGCGAGCGGGGGGGCCTCCCCGTGGCCACGGACTTCTACGCGATCCCGCCCTGCCGCCTCTTCGACACCCGCCTCACGGCCTTGCCGCTGCTCGCGGACGTGCCGCGCGCCATCCCGATCGCCGGCCTGTGCGGCGTCCCGGTGGCGGCCAAGGCCGTCGCGGTCAACGTCACCGTCCTCGGCAGCACGGGAGCGGGCTCGCTGGTCCTCTATCCCGGAGACGAGGGGCTCCCCTTCATCTCATCGCTCGCCTTCGCCACCGGCCAGCTCCGCTCCAACAACGCCACCCTGAAACTGGCCACGGACGGCACCGGAACCCTCGGCGCCGTGGCGGCCGTGCAGGGGCTCGGCCAGGTCCACCTGATGGTGGACGTGACCGGGTTCTACCAGTAGAAGGGGAAGGTGGGCGGGTGGAGAGTACCCGTCAAAAGTACACCGGGGAAGCTGGCGATCCCCAGGGTACCCGAGGGAAGATTTTCTCAGAACGGCGCTGGGGCCTTCTGGAACTTTCCGGTCACGTCCCCCGACAGCTCGATGTTGTCCGGCTCGAGGATCATCACCGAGGCGCCGGGAGCCA
>Ga0209682_10000782_pt1 | contig 10564 bp, 11 predicted proteins | sample DOMMetBare2Fresh_2_FD_187471 | JGI IMG/M metagenome (GOLD analysis project Ga0209682, IMG submission 187471) | Wetland sediment microbial communities from St. Louis River estuary, USA, under dissolved organic matter induced mercury methylation -... | ecosystem: Environmental > Aquatic >...
GCGGGCGCTATTGGCGCCGCTGGGCCTCGCCGGTCATGGGCACGAAGCGGACCGGGATGATGGTCCGGCGCACCAGCCCGCCGGGCGTCCGCTCCACCACCAGCAGCTCCTGCGACGCCTCTCCGACCGGCGCCACCAGGCGGCCCCCCATGGCCAGCTGGTCGAGCAGGGGTTGCGGGATCGCCGGCGGCGCCGCCGTGACCAGGATGGCGTCGAACGGGGCCTGCTCGGGCCAGCCGCGGTAGCCGTCGCCGGCCCGCACCGTGACGTTGCGGTAGCCGAGCGCGGCCAGGCGGGCCGCGGCCTGGCGCGCCAGCGCTTCGACGATCTCGATGCTCCAGACCTCCCGCGCCAGCACCGCGAGGACGGCGGCCTGGTAGCCAGAGCCGGTGCCGATCTCGAGGACCCGGGCGTCCGGGCGGAGGCGGGCCTCTTCGGTCATGAGCCCGACGATGTACGGCTGGCTGATGGTCTGGCCGTGGCCGATGGGGAGCGGGTGGTCGCCGTAGGCCTCGGCAGCCAGCGTCTCGGGGACGAAGCGATGGCGCTCGACCTTCCGCATCGCGTCGAGGACGCGCGGGTCGTGGAGGCCGCGGGCCTCGAGCTGCTCGGCCACCATCCGGCCGCGCGCGGCCGACGCCGCCTCGTCGCTGCGGGCAGGCAGGGTGGGCGTGCAGGCGAGGAGCAGGACGGCGAGGGCGCCTCGCCAGCGGGGGCGGGACATGAGCTTGCTCCCGAGCAGCTCGCCCGGCACCGCCGCCACGTCGAGCGCCACGAAGGGCGCGGCGCGGCCCGTTGGCGTGGAGGGCGCGGGCGACTGGTCGTGCACGGGGAGCGCCATGTTTCGCCTCTGTTCTGAGCTGGAACATACGAACGTCTCTGGGACGGGCACAAGGCGGCTGCTGGAGGAGCAGGCGGCGTCGCCGCCACCCGACCGGGCGTCCCCGGCGACCTCGCCCCGGCTGGACCTTGCGCCGAGCCCGCCGGTGCGGCACCTCGGCTGCAACCCGCCGCCGCGCGGCAGGAGGTTGCCATGGTCACGAAAGCCCTCTTCGTTCGACTCGAGGCCAAGCCGGGGAAGGAGCAGGCGCTCGAGGCCTTCCTCAAGGACGCGCTCCCAGTGGTCCAGTCGGAGCCCGCCACCGTGGCTTGGTTCGCGCTGCGGCTGGGCCCGTCCACCTTCGCCATCTTCGACGCCTTCCCGGACGAGGCGGGGCGCCAGGCGCACCTCACGGGGCGCGTGGCCGCAGCGCTCATGACGCGCGCGCCCGAACTCCTTGCGGTGGCGCCGGACATCGGCAAGGTGGATGTGCTGGCGGAGAAGCTGCCGCGCTGAGCGGAGACCGGCGCCGCCCTCAGCTCCAGGCCAGGAACCCGACCAGCGCGCCGGCCAGGGCGCCGATGAGGATTCCCGGCATGCCCACGGCGGCCCCGATCAGCAGCGCGCCGAGCGCCGCCATCGCGAGGACGACGGCGGTGGTGCCGGCCGGGATCTGCCCTGTCTCCGGTGACGACATCTCCCCTCCCCCGCGACGCTGCCTGGTCCGGAGACCGGAGCCGCAAGCTGTCGTGACTCGGGCCGTCACCGGGTGCGGAGCCCTTCCCGGGTCCTCCCTGCCCCGGGCCGTGCAATCTTTACGCGAAAGGCTTGCGAGGGGTGGGCGCGCTCTGTCATCGTGCGCTTTCCTGTCCACCCAGGCTCGGCGGGGCCTCGACCTGCATGCTCGACGTCCGCGGCATCATCCTGCACTTCCGGGGCGTTGCCGCCCTGTCCGACGTGAGCTTCCACGTCGCGCCGAGGACCATCCACGCCATCATCGGCCCCAACGGCGCGGGCAAGACCAGCCTCCTCAACTGCATCTCCGGGGTCTACCGCCCGCAGCACGGCTCCATCCACTTCGGCGGGCAGGACATCTCCCGGCTGACGCCCTCGGCCAGGACCAAGCTCGGCATCGCCCGCACCTTCCAGAACATCGCGCTCTTCCGCGGCATGACGGTGCTCGACAACCTGCTCATCGGCCGCCACGTCCACCAGAAGACCGGCGTGCTGGGCGGCGGCCTCTACTGGGGGTTCGGGCAGCGCGAGGAGATAGAGCACCGGGCGCTGGTCGAGGACCTCATCGACTTCCTCGAGATCCAGCACCTCCGCAAGAAGGTGGTGGGCACGCTCGCCTACGGCCTGCAGAAGCGGGTCGAGCTGGCCCGCGCCCTGGCGCTGGCGCCGCGCCTGCTCCTCCTCGACGAGCCCATGGCCGGCATGAACGCCGAGGAGAAGGAGGACATGGCCCGCTTCGTGGTCGAGACCGCCGAGGAGCGCGGCACCACCATCGTCATGATCGAGCACGACATGGGCGTGGTGATGGACCTCTCCCACCGCGTCACCGTCCTCAACTTCGGCGAGAAGATCGCCGACGGCACGCCCGAGGAGGTCCAGCGCACCAAGCAGGTGCAGGACGCCTACCTGGGCGAGCCGCCGGACCTCTTCGCCTGACGCCCGACGGGACCCGCGTGAGCGCACTCGACCGCCTCGGCCAGGACGACACCTTCCCCAGGCTGCTCTGCCGCAACGCCCGGACCATGCCGGACGAGGTGGCGCTGCGGGAGAAGGAGTTCGGCATCTGGCAGCCCATCACCTGGCGCCAGTACCACGACCGGGTCCGCGACTTCTCCCTGGGCCTGGTGGCCCTCGGGCTCGAGCCCGGCGAGAACGTCGCCATCATCGGGGAGAACCGGCCGGAGTGGGTCATGAGCGAGATCGCCGCGCAGGCCTGCGGCGCCGCCTCGGTCGGCCTCTACCAGGACTCGAACCTGGCCGACGTGGCCTACGTCATCGACCACTGCGACGCCTCGGTGGTGGTGGCCGAGGACCAGGAGCAGGTCGACAAGATCCTCGACCTGCTCGACCGGCTGCCCAAGGTCCGCTGGGTGGTCTACACCGACCCGCGCGGCCTGCGCACCTACCGGCACGAGAAGCTGATCGCCTTCACCGAGGTCCAGGCCCGCGGCCGCGCGCTGGACGAGGCGCAGCCCGGGCTCTGGGCCGCCAACGTGGCCCGCGGCCAGGCCACCGATCTCGCCATCATCTCCTACACCTCGGGGACCACCGGCTTCCCCAAGGGCGCCATGCTCTCGTTCCGCAACCTGCTGGGCATGGCCATGAACCTGCACCAGGTGGACGAGAAGCGCCCCACCGACGAGTTCGTCAGCTTCCTGCCGCTGGCCTGGATCGGCGAGCAGATGATGTCGCTCTCCACCGCCCTGGCCGTCGGCTTCACCGTCAACTTCCCCGAGGAGGCCGAGACCACCGCCGAGGACATCCGCGAGATCGGCCCGCACGTCATGTTCGCGCCGCCCCGCTTCTGGGAGTCGATGGCCTCCACCGTGCAGGTGAAGATCATGGACACCACGCCGTTCAAGCGGTTCATGTTCGACCTCTGCATGCCCATCGGGCGCAGGGTGGCCGACCTGCGCTTCGAGAAGAAGCCCATCCCCTTCCACCTCGCGGTGCTCTACCGGCTGGCCTACTGGGGGCTCTTCCGCGCCCTGCGCGACCGGCTCGGCTTCACCCACATCCGCAGCGCCTCCACCGGCGGCGCCGCCCTCGGCCCCGACGTCTTCGGCTTCTTCCACGCCATGGGGGTGCGGCTGAAGCAGATCTACGGCCAGACCGAGATCTCCGGCATCAGCTGCATCCACCGCGACGACGACATCCAGTCGCACACCGTGGGCGTGCCCATCCCCGGGACCGAGGTCCGCATCTCGGAGCAGGGCGAGATCCTCTCCAGGAGCCCCTCGGTCTTCCTCGGCTACTACAAGGACGAGGCGGCCACCGCCAGGACGGTGGCCGACGGCTGGCTCCACTCCGGCGACGCCGGCTTCCTGGCGCCCGACGGCCAGCTGGTGGTCATCGACCGGCTCAAGGACGTGATGAAGCTGGCCGACGGCACCCGGTTCTCGCCGCAGTTCATCGAGAACCGGCTCAAGTTCTCGCCCTACGTGAAGGAGGCGGTGGTCGTCGGCCACGACCGCCCCTTCCTCACCGCCATGCTCTGCATCGACATGGCCGTGGTGGGCAAGTGGGCCGAGAAGAACCGCCTCTCCTACACCACCTACACCGACCTCTCGGCCAAGCCCCAGGTCTACGACCTCCTGCAGCGCGAGGTGGACCAGGTCAACGAGAAGCTCCCCGGCGCCGCCCGCATCGCCACCTTCGTCCTCCTCTACAAGGAGCTCGACGCCGACGACGAGGAGCTGACCCGCACCCGCAAGGTGCGCCGCGGCTTCGTCGAGGAGCGCTACCGCGAGGTCATCGCCGCGCTCTACGGCGACGCCCCCGAGGTGGCCATCGACACCACCATCAAGTTCCAGGACGGCAAGACCACCCGCATCCGCACCACCCTGCTGGTGCGCCGGCTCTCCATGGGGAAGGCGGCCTGATCGTGGAGTTCTTCCTCCAGCTGGTGGTGAGCGGCCTGGTCATCGGCTCGATCTACGCGCTCATCGGGCTCGGCTTCGTCATCATCTACAAGTCCTCCTCGATCCTGAACTTCGCCCAGGGCGAGTTCCTCATGCTGGGGGCCTACGTCTGCCTGGCCATCGTCTCCGCCCACCAGGTGCCCTTCCCGGCCGCCTTCCTGCTCACCCTGGCGTTCTCGGCGCTGCTGGGCGTGCTCATGGAGCGGGTCCTGCTGCGCCCCATGATCGGCGAGCCGGTCATCTCGGTGATCATGCTGACGCTGGGGCTCGCCTCGGTGCTGAAGGCGCTGGTGCAGGGGATCTGGGGCACCGACCTCCGCTCCTACCCGGAGATCTTCCCCACCACGCCGGTCATGGTGGGCCCGCTGCCGGTCTCGCAGGGCTACCTCTACAGCGTGGCCTGCGTGTCCGTGCTGCTGGCCCTCTTCTCGGCCTTCTTCAAGTACTCGCGCGCCGGCATCGCCATGCGGGCCACCGCCTTCTCGCAGCAGGTGGCCCTCTCCATGGGCATCTCGGTGAAGGGGATCTTCGCGCTGGCCTGGTCGATCGCGGCGGTGGTCTCGGCGGTGGGGGGCGTGCTGCTGGGCGGCATCCGCGGCGGCGTCGACGGCGCCTTCGCGCTCTTCGGCCTCAAGGTCATCCCGGTGGTGATCCTGGGCGGCCTCGACAGCGTGCTGGGCGCCATCGTCGGGGGGCTGGTGATGGGCGTGCTGGAGAACCTCTCCGGCGGCTACCTCGACCCGCTGCTGGGCGGCGGCGTCAAGGAGGTGGCCCCCTTCATCGCGCTGGTGGCCATCCTCACCGTCAGGCCGTACGGGCTCTTCGGCAAGGTCAAGATCGAGCGGGTCTAGGGGAGGCACATGCGCTGCGGAGACTTCAGGGAGAGCTACGCCGAGGACATGGCCCTCTTCGAGACCGCCTTGGCGCGGAGGACCATGGTGCTCTTCCTGGCCGCCCTGGTGGCGGTCCCGTGGGTGGCGAGCGCCTTCTGGCTCGACGTCTGCCTGCGCGTGCTCATCGCCGTCATCGCCGCGGTGGGCCTCAACATCCTCACCGGGTTCACCGGCCAGATCTCCCTCGGCAACGCCGCCTTCCTGGCGGTGGGCGCCTACGCCACCGCCGTCCTGGCCGGCCGCTGGGGCCTCCCCTTCCCGCTGGTGATCCCGCTCTCCGGCCTGATCACCGCGCTGGTGGGGATGTTCTTCGGCGTCCCCTCGCTGCGCCTGAAGGGGCTCTACCTGGCGGTGGCCACCCTGGCGGCCCACTTCGTCATCGAGTTCGTCATCTCCCACTGGGAGTCGGTGACGGGCGGCGTCAACGGCCTCAGCGTCCCCTCGCCCAGGGCCGGTCCCCTGGTCCTGGCCAGCGACCGGCAGCTCTACCTCCTGGCCCTGCCGCTGGCCGCCGGCCTGCTGCTCTTCGCCCGCAACCTCTTCCGCACCAAGGTGGGCAAGGCCTTCGTGGCCATCCGCGACCAGGACGTCTCCGCCGAGGTCATGGGGGTGGACGTCTTCCGCTACAAGCTGCTCTCCTTCGCGGTCTCCAGCTTCTACGTCGGCGTGGCCGGCTCGCTGCTGGCCTACCAGGCCCGCATCATCAGCCCGGAGAACTTCCCCATCAGCGTGGCCATCGACCAGCTCGGCATGATCATCATCGGCGGCCTGGGCAGCCTGCTCGGCTCGGTCTTCGGGGCGGTCTTCATCACCCTGCTGCCGGAGCTCCTGCGCCTCGTCACCGGCGCGCTCGCCACCACCTTCCCCGAGCTCACCACCCTGTTCGCCTCGGTGAAGATGGGCGTCTTCGGCCTGGCCATCGTCCTCTTCCTCATCTTCGAGCCCGACGGCATGGCGGCCCGGTGGCACACCATCAAGAGCTACTGGAAGCTCTACCCCTTCTCGTACTGAAGCGGCGGCACGCAGCGGCAGCACCCTCACGACGACACGGAGGAATCCCGATGCGCCTCATGCAGAGCGCGATGCGACTGGCGGTGGTGGCGGTCTCGGTGGCCTGGCTGGCCGGCCCGGCCTCGGCCCAGGAGGTCAAGGTGGGCGGCATCTTCGACCTGACCGGGATCACCTCGGACGTGGGCAAGCCCTACGCCCAGGGGGTCCGCGACTACGTGGCCCTGACCAACGCCGGCGGCGGCGTCAACGGCAAGCGGATCAAGCTCGTCGACGTGGACTACGGGTACAAGATCCCCGAGGCGGTCTCCGCCTACAAGCGGATGAAGGAGGAGCAGGTCGTCCTCATCAACGGCTGGGGCACCGGCGACACCCTGGCCCTCAAGAACTTCATCAACGAGGACAAGGTCCCGTACTTCTCCGGCTCCTTCGCCGGCGACCTGACCGACCCGTCCAGGACCCCGTACAACTTCTTCGTGGCCCCGAGCTACTCGGACCAGATCCGCGCCTGGCTCAGCTGGGTCAAGGAGGACTGGAAGGACAGGACCCGCGCCCCCCGGGTGGCCTTCTTCTACGGCGACAACGCCTACGGCAAGGCGCCCCTGGCGGCCGGCCGCGCCTTCGCCAAGGAGATCGGCGTCGAGGTGGTGGACGAGGAGATCCTCCCGGCCGGGTTCCAGGACGCCAACAGCCAGCTGCTCAACATGAAGCAGAAGGGGGCCGACTACGCCTACGTCAACGTCACCACCACCGGCGTCTCGCTGGTGCTGAAGGGGGCCAAGGCGCTCGGCCTCACCACCAAGTGGGGCTCCAACCCGTACGGCTTCTCCGAGCAGCTCCCGCTGGTCGCCAAGGAGACCGCCGAGGGCGTCACCGGCGTCATGCCGCACGTCCCCTTCGGCACCCCGGTGCCGGGGATGAAGGCGCTGGAGGACTTCCACAAGGCCAACCACCCGAACGACACGCACGACGCCATGTACGTGCGCGGCTGGGCGTCGGCCATGGTGTGGGTCGAGGCGCTCCGGCGCGCCGACAAGGCCGGCAAGCTCACCGGCGAGGGCGTCAAGGCGGCGCTGGAGACCCTCAAGGACTTCGACCTGGGCGGCCTGACCAGCCCGGTCTCCTGGACCGCCACCGACCACCGCCCCTCCACCACCACCGCCGTCTTCGTGGTCAAGGACGGCAAGCTGGTCAAGGTGAAGGACTACACCTTCCCCCGCAAGCCCGAGTGGCTCGGCCTGTAGACCCGCGGTGAACGCGGAGGGGCGGGCCCGCCCGGCCGCCCCTCCCTCGAGGCCCCGAGGGCGAGCCATGCTCCACCTGAAGAACGTCGAGGTCATCTACGACGACGTCATCCTCGTCCTCAAGGGGCTCTCCCTCCACGTCCCGGAGGGCAAGATCGTGGCCCTGCTCGGCTCCAACGGGGCCGGCAAGAGCACCACCCTCAAGGCCATCTCCGGCCTGCTCCACACCGAGGAGGGCGAGGTCACCGACGGCTCCATCGAGTTCCTCGGCGAGCGCATCGAGGGCGTGCCCCCGGAGCAGATCGTGCGCCGCGGCATCTTCCAGGTCATGGAGGGGCGGCGCGTCTTCGAGGACCTCACGGTGGAGGAGAACATCGTCATGGGCGGCTACACCCGCAGCGACCGGGCCGGCCTCAGGCGCGACACCGAGATGGTCTACGCCTACTTCCCGCGCCTCCACGAGCGGCGCAAGCGGCTGGCCGGCTACCTCTCCGGCGGCGAGCAGCAGATGCTGGCCATCAGCCGGGCCCTCATGGCGCGGCCCAGGCTGATCCTCCTCGACGAGCCGAGCCTGGGGCTGGCGCCGCTGCTGGTGAAGGAGATCTTCGGCATCCTCAAGCGCATCAACGACGAGGAGAAGACCACCTTCCTGCTGGTGGAGCAGAACGCCAACCTGGCCCTCTCCATCGCCCACCACGGCTACGTCATGGAGAACGGCCGCATCGTGCTCGAGGGCGACGCCGAGAAGCTCCGCTCCAACGAGGACGTCAAGGAGTTCTACATGGGCGGCGGGGCCGGCAAGAGCTACAAGAACCTGAAGTTCTACAAGCGCCGCAAGCGCTGGCTGAGCTGACCCGCCCGACGAGGAGGACCGCCATGGCCACGCTTCGCGCCGGCTCGATCCACGATGCGGCCCTGGAGAGCACCTCCCCGGAGGCCTGGCGGGCCAGGCTCGGCGAGCGGCTCTCGGCCGCCGTGGCCCGCGCCTGGGAGAACGCGCCGGGCGCCCGCCGGGCCCTGGAGCAGGCCGGCCTGGCCCCCGGCGACGTCCGCGGCCTGGACGACCTCACCCGCCTCCCGGTGACGCGCAAGGACGCCCTCCCCGGCCTGCAGGCGGCCGAGCCGCCCTTCGGCGGCCTGGCCGGCGCGTCGATCGGCCACCTGGCCCGGATCTACCAGTCCCCCGGCCCCATCTACGATCCGCAGGGGCACGACGGCGACTTCTGGCGCTTCCGCCACGGGCTGGCGGCCGCCGGCTTCCGGCGCGGCGACGTCGTCCTCAACTCGGCCAGCTACCACCTGACGCCGCTCGGCTTCATGTTCGACGGCGCGGCGCGGGCGCTCGGCTGCGCCGTCATCCCGGCCGGCGTGGGGCAGACCGAGCTGCAGCTCAAGGCCGCCGCGCACCTGCGCGCCACCGCCTACACCGGGACGCCCAGCTTCCTCTTCCAGCTCCTCTCCCGGGCCGCCGAGACCGCCACCCCGCTCGTCCTCGAGGTGGCCTTCGTGGCCGCCGAGATGCTCCCGGAGTCCCTGCGGGCCGACATCGAGGCCTTCGGCGTCCGCTGCCGGCAGGGCTACGGCACCGCCGACCTCGGCTGCCTGGCCTACGAGTGCGCCGCGCTGGGCGGCTGGCACCTGCATCCCGACGCCCTCGTCGAGGTGCTCGACCTGGAGACCGGCCTCCCCGCCGAGCCCGGCCAGCCCGGCGAGATCGTGGCCACCATCTTCGAGGAGGCCTACCCGCTCCTGCGCTTCGCCACCGGCGACATCGGGGCCCTGGCGCCGCCCGGTCCCTGCGCCTGCGGCCGGGTGGCCCCCAAGCTGGCCGGCCTGCTCGGCCGCGTCGGCGACGCCGTCAAGGTGAAGGGGATGTTCGTGCGCGGCGGCCAGATGGAGGCGGTGCTGAAGCGCTTCCCCGAGGCCGGGCGCTTCCGCGCGGTGGTGACGCGCGAGCAGCACGTCGATCGGCTCAGCTACGAGGTCGAGTCGGATCGTCCCGGTGACGCCGCGCTGGCGGCCGCCCTGGCCGAGGCCCTGCGCGAGGAGCTCAAGGTGCGTGGCGAGGTGACGCTGCTGGCCCGGGGCGCCCTCCCCGAGGGGAGCCGGAAGATCGACGACCGCCGGACCTGGAGGTAGCGGCGCCGCCAGGCGGGCGGTGGCCCGTCAGCGGGGCATGGCGGCGCCGGCGAAGTGGATGAGCGCCTCGAGGGCGTTGGTCTGGGTGAAGACGCCCGCCAGCAGGTCGTGCTCGTCCACCACCAGCACGCCGTTCAGCTTCTTGTCGTGGAGCAGCCTGGCGGCCTCCATCAGCGGGGTGCCGGGGTGGACCTTGTAGGGGTCGGCGTTCATGGCCGCCTTGACGTGGGTCTTGTCGAGCAGCGCGTGCAGCTCCCACTGGTCGAGCAGCGTGGCCTTGCCCGGCGTGTAGGCCGCCAGCATCTTCTCGGTGACCAGGCCGACCAGCTTCCCCTTCCTCATGACGGGGAGCCGCCGGATCGACCGCTCCCTGAGCAGGTGGATGGCCTCGATGATCGGGGCGTCCTCCTCGATGGTGATGGGGTGCGGCGTCATCCAGCCGCCGACGGTCAGCTTGGCGTCCAGCATGTCGGGACCTCGAGGTTGGCGGTGCCGGCCCGCACGGCCGGAATGTGGCACGCCGATTCCCGGTCGGCAAGGCGAGCGAGGGCGAGCGCCGTCAGCCCCCGGCGCCCCGCGCCGCGATGGCGTCGGCCAGGGCCAGGAGCCGCCGCGCCGCCTCCACGTGGAGCGCCTCGACGAGCCGCCCGTCCACCACCACCACGCCCTTGCCGAACGACGCGGCCTCGGCGTGGGCCACCATGATCCGCCGGGCCGCCGTGAGCTCGTCGGGCGAGGGGCCGAAGGCGGCGTTGGCGGCGCCGATGGTCTTGGGGTGGATGAGCGTCTTGCCGTCGAACCCGA
>Ga0209682_10000784_pt1 | contig 10555 bp, 8 predicted proteins | sample DOMMetBare2Fresh_2_FD_187471 | JGI IMG/M metagenome (GOLD analysis project Ga0209682, IMG submission 187471) | Wetland sediment microbial communities from St. Louis River estuary, USA, under dissolved organic matter induced mercury methylation -... | ecosystem: Environmental > Aquatic >...
CTGGCAACGCTCAAACGTTACGCGAGCGCGGTCGGGTGCGAGCTTCAGGTCAAACTGGTTCCGCAGAAAGCGACCTGACGCTCGGCTGCGCATGCTGGCCGTCGCGTTGATCGCGGCGAAGCGCGCCTCCTGAGCGGCGGCTATCGGAAGCGTTCTGAAGTACGGCTCTTGCGATCGCTGAAAGTTGGTAAAGGGTCGGTTGCGCTGCTTCGATGCATTGAGCAGCGGCCTCTCAAGCAGTGCTTCTTGTCGGGGGTATTGCCAATCCTCGAAGGTCGGATTCGTAGATTTCGGCGCCGCGCGCACGACATTGCGCTACGTCTGCTGCACATTGAGACCGGTCGTTCCGAATGACGCGTTGCGACCGCGCGAGTAGGGGTCATGGCCGACGTGCCGCCGACCAGACCGCAGTTGCGCCGCTTGATCGTATGGCGGCTCCCCGATCGATACCGGTCGATCAATTGCGGGAGCGTCATCTGATTGAGCCCGGGGATGCTTCAGTAAGCATCAGCAGCTCAGTGGTGGGTAATTAGACCTCGTTGTTTTAGGATGTTCGCCGGTAGGATGCGGTGACCGACCGCCGGGCGGCATCGTGTTCAACTGACACGACCACGCCGCCCGGCCGCGGATAACCACTGCGCATTGGTTGCTCGGAAACTGCTTTCCCGTCGGGAAACGCGTGCTGAAGCGCGAGTCGATTCGTCATACCGAGTTCACCCAGTGCGGTTCTCAGAACCCGATGTCACATCGGCCGGAATACACACGCAGCACGCCAATCGGCGGCCCGATTTCGTCTCAAAGTCTGCGCGCGATGGCGGTCATGGTGTGCTTGTCCGCCGATGTAGATCCTCGGCCTTTACGTGTGTATACCGGCGCAGCATTGCCCAATCACGGTGGCCCGACACCAATGCCACTTGCTCGATCCGATAGCCGGCGGCGAATAGACGGCTGATACCTTCGTGTCGCAGGTCGTGTAAATGAAGGTCGCCCATCTGCAGTTCTGTCACTGCGCGTGTGAAATACGTTCCGATTGTCTTCGCGTTGAATGGGAAAATCTGCCGCGCCGACCGTGGCTGACGCTTCACAATCGCGAACGCATCGAAGCCGGTTGCGTCGAGCAGCGGCACGCGCTGATCGTTGCCCCACTTGTCACTCGGATGCTTGCGGTCGCGGACAAGGACCGTTCTTGCCTTCGCGTCCAGGTCGGCCCACTCCAGCCGACAGACCTCCGAGATTCGCATTGCGCTGGCGAGACAGAACTGCAGCACGTCGCCCATTCGAACTTCGGTGTTGCGCTTGTTGAAGTACGACACCAGCTTGCCGATCTCGCCATTCGTGACGCGGCGATCACGTCGCTGGCTCTTGGCGGTCATGCCGACATCGGCCAGCGCCTCGCGCGCCGAATCGACCGCCTGCAACGGCACGTCCAGGTGCCATAGGCTGCGCGCGGTTTTCAGCACCACTCGCAAGTAGCCGATCTGCGCGCCGATCACCACACCTCCGGCGCCTTCATTGCGCCGCTTGGTGAAGTATTGCGTGAGGTGGGCCGCGGTCAATTGCGAGGCTCTGAGCTGCCCGAGATCTCGCTTCAGCCGGTCGAGATCCTGCGACTTGCTCCGTCCCCATCGCTTGACCGGCTCCAGTTCCTCGACGTAACGGTCGATTAGATCGGCGATCGTCGTGGACCTGGACGAGATCACGCCGGTCGCCTTGATCTGATCGACCTCACGCTCGATCTTTTCGGCCCAGGCGACAGCGTTCTGCCGGCTCGCGAAGCTGGCACACTTTGCGATTCCGTTCTTGCGGACCAGCGCCCGCCAGCGCCCGTTGCGGTTGATGATGGATGCCACGGTGTATCAATCCTGTATCAGCACCGACGTAATTTTACGTGATTTTGGCTGATTTTGACTGATACAGAAGTGATACAGAAAGAAACCAAGTGTCTGACAAACAAATAAAATCAAACACTTATAATCAATGGAGATTTTGTGTTGCCCCCATGATGGACTGGACAGATCGTCATTGCCGGTATTTCCATCGCACGCTGTCGCGGCGGGCGCGCCTGTACACAGAGATGGTGACTACCGGCGCGCTGCTGCACGGTGACATCGCGCGCCATCTCGACTTCGACCCCGCCGAGCACCCGGTCGCGCTTCAGCTGGGCGGCAGCGAGCCGGATGAACTCGCCCATTGCGCACGACTGGGCGAGCGCTGGGGCTACGACGAAATCAACCTCAACTGCGGCTGCCCCTCGGAGCGCGTGCAGCGCGGATCGTTCGGCGCCTGTCTGATGGCCGAGCCGGCGCTCGTCGCCGACTGCATCAAGGCGATGCGCGACGCAGTGTCAATTCCAGTCACCGTCAAGCACCGTATCGGCATCGATCGGGGTGAGAACTACGGCTTCGTGCGGGACTTCGCCGGCGCGCTCTTTGATGCCGGCTGCAACGTCTTCATCGTTCATGCGCGCAATGCATGGCTCAAGGGGTTGAGCCCCAGGGAGAACCGCGAAGTGCCCCCGCTGCGCTACGACATCGTGCATCGGCTCAAGCGCGATCTTCCGCACGCGACGATCGTGATCAATGGCGGATTGCGTTCTCTTGCCGAGGCGCGCGCGCAGTTGGCGTCCGTCGATGGTGTGATGCTCGGCCGCGCGGCGTATCACGAGCCCTACCTGCTCGCGCGGGCCGATTCACTGCTGTTCGCCTCGACGGCACCGGCGCCGTCCCGCGAAGACATCGTGCAGGCCATGTCTGCCTATCTCGCGCGGGCGGTGGCGCAGGGCGCGCACCCGCGTGCGATCGTGTGTCATATGCTGGGTCTTTACCAGGGCCAGCGCGGCGCGCGTAACTGGCGCCGCATGCTGAGCGACCCCGTCTTCCTCGCACGCGAGGGCGGCAACGTGCTGGCGGCTGCGGCATTCGCCTTCAAAGCGCACGAGCCGCTGCCCGTCTGATCACTTCGCCGCGCCGCACTCGAGTTCGTAGTTCTCCTGTGCTTTCTTGAGCCGGCGCTTCGCGTCGGATGCGCGATTCAGTGGCACGGCTGCCACATCGTCCTTCGCTTGCTTCACGCGCATGTCAAGCCGCTTGCACGTGCGAGCGCGGGCCTCAGCGCGAAAGCGGTCCGTCTTCTGCGACTTGGCAGCGCGGACTTCTTCAGCCTTCCTGTCGCGCTCGATGCGGTCGAGGGCCTTCGCATCGGCGCGCGCTCGCTCGGCCGCGGCCCGCTGGTCCTCGGGCGCGGGCCGGCCGGGCGTGCCAAGCGTGCGCACCTGTTCCGTGCCGGGCGGACAGTTGGCCTGCGCATAGGTGACCTTGCCGTCAGGGCTCTCGCATCGAATCGCCTGCGCATTCGCGGCGCTGCTCAGCAGAATGGTTGTGGCAAGCAGTAAGGATTTCATGGTCTCCCTTCTTCCGGCACCCTCGTTCAGATCACTTTACCCGGATTCATCAGATTCAACGGATCGAGCGCTGCCTTGATGCTTCGCATCAGCTGCAGTTCGATCGCCGATTTGTAGCGCGTGATGTCGTCACGTTTCAGTTGCCCGAGGCCGTGCTCGGCGCTGATCGATCCACCGCATCCGAAGACCGCATCATTGACAATACGGTTGATCTCGGCCTGATGCTCGAATGCGATGGCAATCGGCACGCCATCCTTCGTGCCCATGTTGTAGTGCAAGTTGCCGTCACCGAGATGGCCGAAGGTCGCCGGCTGGATCCACGGAAAGCGCGCAGCGAGCTTCGCATCCGTCGCTGTGACGAAATCCGGAATCGCTGATACCGGCAGGGAAATGTCGTGCTTGACGTTGCCGCCCGCGCGCGCGTGCGCTTCCGGGATGCCCTCGCGGATCGACCACATTGCGCGCGCCTCGCTGATCGACTTGGCGACGACGGCATCGTTGACTTCGTTGGCTTCGAGCGCCGGGCCGAGAGTTGCCTCCAGGCGCGCGGCGGCGTGCGCGGAACTTTCGTGGTCGGACAGTTCGAGTAGCGCAAACCAGGGCGACGCCAGCGGCAGCGGCAACCGCACGTCGGGAAACTCGCGTGCGAATCGGCGCAGGCAAAGATCGGACATCACCTCGAACGCGGTCAACTCCGGTCCGGCCGCAGCGCGGGCGCGATCGAGCAATGCGAGTGCTGCCTGCAATGATGGCGTGGAGGCGAAGGCGGTGACCTGGGCCGCCGGCAATGGATAGAGCTTGAGCGTCGCCGCGGTGATGATGCCGAGCGTGCCTTCGGCGCCGATGAACAGGTGCTTCAGGTCGTAGCCGGTGTTGTCCTTGCGCAGCCCGCGCAGTCCATCCCAGATCGCGCCCGACGGCAACACCACTTCGAGACCGAGTGTCAGGTCGCGCGCGTTGCCATAACGAAGCACCTGCGTACCGCCCGCGTTAGTCGAGAGGTTGCCGCCGATGGTCGCACTGCCTTCCGCAGCGAGCGACAAGGGAAACAACCGCCGCGCCGCACGCGCCGCCGCCTGGACCTTCTGCAATATGCAACCGGCTTCAACCGTGATCGCATCATTCGCGGTGTCGATTGCGCACACGCGATTCATCCGTGTCAAGGACACGAGGACCGAGCGGCCGGATGCGTCGGGCGTCCCGCCGCCGACGAGCCCGGTGTTGCCGCCCTGCGGCACGATCGGCGCGCCTGCTTCAATGCATGCGCGCACGATCCGGGCGACTTCGCTGGTCGACCCTGGCCGGACCACTGCAAGCGCGGTGCCGGTGTATCGCTTGCGCCAGTCGGTCAGGTACGGCCTGGTATCGGCTGCATCGACGAGCACGTTGGCGGCGCCGACAAGCGAAACCAGTCGCTCGACCAGGCTCATGCGCCACCTCGCTCGGCCATGCGCGCCTGCTGCGCGCGCTTGAGCGGCCGCAGATATGCGATCGCCAAGATGAAGAACGCCAGAGAAAGCAGGATTTCGATCCACGCCAGCCGCGCGACCGCCAGCACGTCAAAGGTTCGCACCACGCCTTCGCAGAAGTACAGCGGCACCAGCAGCAGCGCCCACTGCATTGCGTAGGCGTCTCCGCGCCAGACCCCGCGCGACGGCAGCAGCAACGGAACCGCCTTCAACACCAGCCACGAGCCGCCGTCGCGAACCGGCGCGAGCTGCCATTCCCAGAGCACGCACAGTGCGATCAGCAGCACCCAGCTTGCCGCCGCAGCCTTCCACGCGATCCGTTGCGTTCTTGAGAGAAACGCGGCCGTCATGGGCGCAGCTTTGCGGCGACGGTCGCCAGCCGTCGCCCAAGCGCGACCGCGAGCCGCCGCTCTTCATCGGTGATCGTGGCGGCACCCTGCTGGCGTGCGATATGGCTGGCCCCGTAAGGGCCACCGCCGCTCGTCGTCGTCATCAGTTCCGGCTCGGTGTAGGGCAAACCCACGATCAGCATGCCGTGATGCAGGAGCGGAATCATCATCGACAGCAGCGTGCTTTCCTGCCCGCCATGCAGTGACGAAGTGGAGGTGAACACGGCAGCCGGTTTGCCCGCCAGCGTGCCATCGAGCCAATGCCCGCTGGTGCCATCGAGAAAGTACTTCAGCGCTGCCGCCATGTTGCCAAAGCGTGTTGGCGAACCGAGTGCCAGGCCTGCACATTCCTCCAGGTCGCGCAGTTCGACATACGGCGCGCCAGCGGGTGGCACGGGCGGCGCAGCAGTCTGGGTCACCGGTGCGACCGGCGGCACGGTGCGCAGTCGTGCATGCGCACCGGCGACTCCATCGATGCCGGCCGCGATGTACTCGGCCAGCTTCCGCGTGGCGCCGTGGCGGCTGTAGTACAAAACCAGAAGTTCCAATTCGCCCTCGTGATCTCTGCGGCCGCGGCGTCGAGCCGTTACCATGCGCTGGAATTTTGAGACAGGTTCTATCACAGGAACGGGATGACATCGACGTCCAGCGCGAGGTTGAGGGCTGCCGCAGGGGAATCGGTCAAGTCGCTGCTGCGCACCGATCAGTGGCCGCAGCGCTTTGGCCCACTGACTGTTCGGGTGCGCGACGTGCTGCGATTCGCATTGCGCCGCGCGCGCGATGCCCGGCTGGCGCAGGTGGCGGGCGGGCTCACCTTTACGACGGTGCTGTCGATCGTGCCACTGCTGGCAGTGGCGCTTTCCGTCTTCACGGCATTTCCGCTGTTCTCGGATTTTCGCGTATCGCTCGAGAAGGACCTGTTGCGCGGACTTTTGCCGGAGCAGTACGCGCCGGTGATCCTGAAGTACCTCAACGATTTCACGTCGAAAGCGGGCCGCTTGACGGCGGTCGGGCTGGTCTTCCTGGTCTTTACCGCGCTGGCAACGATTTTGACCGTCGACCATGCGTTGAATGACATCTGGCAGGTTCATTCGCGCCGGCCGCTGGTGCAGCGCGTGCTGCTGTACTGGAGCCTGTTGACGCTTGGACCATTGGTCATCGGCGCCAGCCTCAGTACAGCTTCGTACGTGATGTCAATGTCGGCGGGCTGGACCGCGCAGCTGCCCGGGATGTTGCGCACGTTGCTGGCGTTCACGCCGTTCCTGCTCGGTGTCAGCGCCGTCGCCGTGACTTATGTCGTGGTGCCGAACCGCAAGGTGTTCTGGCGCGATGCGTGTATTGGTGCGCTGGTCGCCGCGGTGATGGGCGAACTGATGCGCGACGGTTTTGCGTGGTACATCAAGACCGGCACTGTGGCCGGCATCTACGGCGCATTTGCAGTGCTGCCGCTGTTTCTGATGTGGGTGTACATGTCCTGGCTGGTTGTTCTTTTCGGCGCGGCGATTGCCGCCACGCTGCCGAAGCTGCGTGCGTCGCGGTTCGCCGACGAAGCGCGGGCCGGCAATGCATTTGTCACCGCCGTCGCGCTGCTGCGCACGCTGCATGCTGCGCGGGCTCGCGGTGACGACGATGGGCGTGTGCCGCTCGAATCGCTGGCGCAGGCGGTGCGTTCCGCGCCCGAGGATGTGGAACGCACGCTGATGTCGCTGGAGAAACTCGGCTATATCTCGCAGCTCAGCGGGGTGCATGCAGGCAAGTGGCTGATGAGCTGCGATCCCGCCCGCACCAATCTGGTCGCGGCGTTCAAGCGTTTTGCGGTCGATCCCGCCAACACCTTGGCGACGCGCGATGCGTCGGGACTTGGACAATGGCTGGACGAAGGACTGCGCGCAGACTGGATCGCGCGACCGCTCGATGAGGTGATGGTGGTCGCCTGAAACACCGCGTGGTTGCCCGTGGCGTCATCAGACGACGATCCGCCTGCTGCAATTCTGAAAAGCTTCCTTCGCGCAATCACGCGTGCTTCAACTTGACGGGCCCATCCATTCCGCGGAAGCTGACTCACGCGCCGGATTTGTTCGTTCGCGTTAAGCCGCAGCTGCTGCGCGCGATCCAGCGTGCGATCCCGCGAGACATCCTCCCCTTCATGCGAGTGAGCACTGCGCTTCGTTTGAACGGACTCCCTTAAACGAAGGAGAAGTGATCTGTCGCTGGGGTCAACGCGACGCTATAAAGCGCGCACAGACTCCGATGACTCGTCCGTGGCGGATTCTTCCGTCAGTCGGAGAAATCTAGATGCGGGTTCCTGAACTGCGCGAGCGGCTGTGCCGCCCATGCGAGGGATTCTTGCGCCGAAGAAATTGGAATGGAACGAAGCGAAAGTCTCTTGCAGTCGACGCAGCACGCTTTCGGAACAGCGATTTCGCTTCCCGCGGTGCTGCGCGCGCGGGCGCCGGCTGGCTGGATCAGCCGCGACGAAGCAATCATGGGTACCGCGATCCGCGTCGAGTTGTGGTGCGACGATCATACGGTCGGCGCGGCGGCGATCAGCGCGGTGATGGACGAGATGCACCGCGTCGACGCGGCGATGAGCCCTTACAAGCCCGCGTCTGAACTCTCGCGCATCAACCGCGAGGCGGCTGCGGGGCCAGTGGCGATCAGCCGGGAGATGTTCGACATCCTGTCGCGTTCGATCGAGTTTTCACAACTTTCCGGCGGCGCGTTCGACATCACCTATGCCGGCGTCGGTCACCTGTACGACTACCGGCGCTGCATCAAGCCGGCCGACGACGAGATTGCGCGCGCACGCAACGCGATCGGATTTCGCAACCTGATTCTGGATTCGCAATCGCGTACGGTCCGCTTCGCGCGCGACGGGATGCGGATTGATCTCGGCGGATTTGCCAAGGGTTATGCGGTCGACAATGGTGCTGCGATTCTCAGGCGCCATGGCGTTACCAGCGCGATCGTCACCGCCGGCGGTGACAGCCGCATCGTCGGCGATCGGCGCGGGCGCCCCTGGACGATCGGCATTCGCGATCCGCGGCGGCCCGGCGAAGTTGTGGCCGTGCTGCCGCTCGAAGACACGGCGATCTCCACCTCCGGAGACTACGAACGCTACTTCGAGCGAGACGGTGTTCGCTGCCACCACGTGATCGATCCCGCGACCGGCAAGTCGCCTGGCAGCGTGCACAGCGTGACGATTGTGGCGGGCGATGGGCTGACCACCGAAGCACTCTCGAAGACGGTCTTCGTGCTGGGCGTCGAAAGAGGCATGTGCCTCATCGAGTCGCTGCACAACGTCGACGCCGTGGTGGTCGACGCCGAAGGCAACCTGCACTTTTCCTCCGGCTTGCTGGCCGGGGGTCACCCAACTCGGCAGTGAAAAGACCGGGACTTCAGGAGGCAAAGATGCGACTTCTTGAACGACACGGCAAGTGCGGACTCCTGATTGCGGCGCTGGTGGTGAGCGTCGGACTCGCCGGCTGCAAGGGTTCTGCAAGTGACTCGGCGACGGTCGCCGTCGCGGGTGACGTGCCGATCGCCTATGTGAAGCGCGCCACCAGCATCGGCATGAATCCCACCAACGGGGCGCCGAGCGCGCCGGGCGGCGATTTGATGATTCGCGAGAAGTCCTCGCCGAGTGCAACTGAGCACAACATCACCGCGTCGATCACACAGGGCAACGGCGACGCCTCTGACCCGGAAGTTTCATACGACGGCAAGAAGATCGTGTTTGCGTTGCGCTGCCCGACGTCGAATACGTCGACCGTCGCTGGTCAACCCGCGTGCACCGGCCGCTGGAACATCTGGGAATACGACATGACCACGGGCGGATTCACGGGCGGGAAGTTGCGTCGCCTGACGAGTTCGGCACAGGACGACGACGTCGATCCCGCGTATCTGCCCGCCGGCCGCGGTTTCGTGTTTTCTTCCAACCGGCAGACCAAATCGAAGACGACGCAGGCACTCGGGCGAACCTATTTCGCGCTCGACGAATACGAGCGCGAACGGGTCTTCAATCTGCACACGATGGACACCAGCGGGGCCCGGATCGAGCAGATTTCTTTCAATCAAAGCCACGATCGCAATCCCGTCGTGCGTCCCAACGGCGACATCATGTTTTCGCGCTGGGACCACGTGGCGGGTCGCAACCACTTCAAGATCTTCCGCGTGAAGCCGGACGGCACCGATATGTTCGTGCTGTACGGCGCGCACAGCGAAGGCAACAGCTTCCTGCATCCGCGCGACATGGATCCGAGCGGTCCGTACAAAGGGTTCGTGTCGTCGGACCTGATGCCGCTGTCGGGCACTCACGAAGGCGGGGCGCTGGTGTTCATCGACGCAGCCAACTACTCGGAGCAGAACACGCCGGCAAGCGCGTCGGTGCCGAAGGTCGGAGGGCAGCATCAGGCGACGGCGCAGTCCTTGAAGATGGAACGCGGCATTTCGACGTACGGACGCATCAGCACGCCGTATCCGCTGTGGGACGGCACCAACCGTGTGCTGCTCTCGTTTGCGCCGTGCGAGGTCACGCGCAACGGCGTGGTGGTCTCGTGCGCAACCTTGACGCCGGAAGAGATCGCGCGGCTGTCCGACGAGAATCGCGCGCCGGCAGAGGTGCAGGCCGATGCGCTGCAGGACAACGTGCCGCCCGCGTATGCGGTCTACATGTTCAATCCGGCGCAGCAGACATTCCTGATCGTCGCCGCACCCCCGACCGGCTTCATGTTCACCGATCCGATTGCACTGCAGGCGCGGGTTGAGCCGAACGCGACCGATCCGACAACGGTCGATGCGGCGCTTGCACAGCAGGGACTCGCACTGCTCGAGGTGCGCAGCGTGTACGACACCGACGAACTCGGTCGCATGGGCGACGCGATGCTCAGCGCCGCGGACCATCCGGCCGGATGCGCGACCGCGATCGCCAAGACGAAGCCGACCGATCCGAACGACACGCGGGCCCAGGTTGCGGATCTGGTGAAGATGAAGGACCCGGCGGATCCCGCCTATGGCTGCGCGCCGGCGCGATTCATCCGCGCCACGCGCGCGGTCGCGCCGCCGTCGAGCACGATGGGCCTGCGCAGCGCGATCGGCGAGACGGAGTTCGAGCAGCAGCAGATCCTTGGTTACGCCCCGATCGAACCGGATGGTTCCTTCAAGCTGTTGGTTCCGGCCGATACGCCCATCGCACTGTTTGTCGTCGACGCCAAGGGGCGCGCGTTCCAGAGCCACACGAACTGGATCCAGGCGCGACCCGGCGAGCGCCGCACCTGCGACGGTTGCCATAGTCCGCG
>Ga0209682_10000785_pt1 | contig 10549 bp, 10 predicted proteins | sample DOMMetBare2Fresh_2_FD_187471 | JGI IMG/M metagenome (GOLD analysis project Ga0209682, IMG submission 187471) | Wetland sediment microbial communities from St. Louis River estuary, USA, under dissolved organic matter induced mercury methylation -... | ecosystem: Environmental > Aquatic >...
CGCCTCAGGCCGACAACGCAACTCGACGCAAGGCCCGCGGGCCTGAGCCCGGATCCTGATGCCCGCACCGTCAGCATGCGCCGCCGGCCGCATCTCGGGACCGGTCGCTGGCGACACGTGCTTCATCAGGGGTGAGCGCGCGGCACGGGCCGGCCCCGGCAGGCCTGCACATTCGCCGCACAATGGTTCCCGATGACCCCTGACCCCACCGCGCCGCTGAAGGGCCTGAGCGGTGCCGAGGCGGCACAGCGCCTGCGGCGCGACGGCCCCAACGAACTCGCGCCCGCACGCCGGCGCACGCCCTGGCGGATCGCGCTCGAGGTGGTGCGCGAACCGATGTTCCTGCTGCTCGTGGCCGCCGGACTGCTCTACCTGCTGCTGGGCGACCTCGGCGAGGCCGCGATGCTGCTGGCCTTCGTGGCGATGACGATCGCGATCACGATCGTGCAGGGCCGCCGCACCGAAAGGGCTCTCGAAGCCTTGCGCGACCTGAGCAGCCCGCGCGCGCAGGTGGTCCGCGACGGCCGCGCGTTGCGCATTGCCGGGCGCGAGGTCGTGTGCGGGGACCTGCTCGTGCTCACCGAAGGCGACCGCATCGCCGCCGACGCCCGGCTGCTGACGGCGAGCGACCTGCAGATGGACGAATCGCTGCTCACCGGCGAGGCCGTGCCGGTGCCCAAGCGGGCCGCGTCCGGTGACGTGGCACCAGAAGTCGCGCGCCCGGGGGGCGCGGGCGAGCCCTTCGTCTTCGCGGGCACGATGGTCGTTGGCGGCCAGGGCGTCGCCGAGGTGGTGGCGACCGGCCCGACCACCGAGATGGGCCGCATCGGCAAGGCGCTGGACACCATCGACAGCCCGCCCACGCCGCTGACTCTGCAGACGCGGCGGCTGGTGCGCATCTTCTCCGCGATCGGCCTCGGACTCAGCGCGGTCGTCGTGCTGCTGTACGGCCTGTTGCGCGGCGACTGGTTGGCCGGCGCGCTGGCGGGCATCACGCTGGCGATGTCGATGCTGCCGGAGGAGTTCCTGCTGATCCTGACCGTCTTCATGGCGATGGGCGCCTGGCGACTCTCGCGCCAACAGGTGCTCACGCGCCGCCCGTCGACGATCGAGGCGCTGGGGTCGGCCACGGTGCTGTGCACCGACAAGACCGGCACGCTGACCTGGAACCGCATGGCCGTGGCCGAGTTGGCCCTGCCCGCGGCCGTGGGCATGCAGACCTGGGCCGACGGCGGCGCGGCACCGCCGGACGCCTTCCACGAACTGGTCGAGTTCGGCATCCTGGCCAGCGAGCGCGAGCCCTTCGACCCGATGGACAAGGCCCTGCTCGCGCTCGGCCGCGAGCAACTGGCGGGCGCGCATTCGCACCCGGACTGGATCCTCGTCCACGAATACGGCCTCGACCCGGACCTGCTGGCGATGACGCATGTCTGGCAGTCGGCCCGAGGCGCGACGCACGCCGTCGCCGTGAAGGGCGCGCACGAGGCGGTCTCGACACTGTGCCGGCTCGCACCGGCGGTGGCGCAGGCGGCGGCCGCGGCGGCCGAGGACATGGCCGAGCGCGGCCTGCGTGTGATCGCGGTGGCGCGGGCCGAGTTCGAGGGCACCGACTGGCCGGCGACGCCGCGCAGTTTCGACTTCGCCTACCTCGGCCTCGTTGGCCTGGCCGACCCGCTGCGGCCGACGGTCCCGGCGGCGGTGCAGGAGTGCCGCAGTGCCGGCATCCGGGTCGTGATGATCACGGGCGACCACCCGGTCACGGCGCGCGCGATCGCCGCACAGGCCGGCCTGGACACGGCGGCGCCCGTCGTCACCGGCGTCGAACTCGCCGCGATGGACGACGACGAACTGCAACGGCGCGCCGCCCAGGCCACCATCTACGCCCGCGTCCTGCCGGAGCAGAAGCTGCGCATCGTCCAGGCGCTCAAGGCCGCGGGCGAGGTGGTCGCGATGACGGGCGACGGCGTCAACGACGCGCCGTCGCTGAAAGCGGCGCACATCGGCATCGCGATGGGCGGCCGTGGCACGGACGTGGCGCGCGAGGCGTCCTCGCTCGTCCTGCTCGACGACGACTTCGGCTCCATCGTGCAGGCCATGCGCCTGGGCCGGCGCATCTTCGACAACCTGCGCAAGGCGATGGCCTTTGTCTTCGCGGTGCATGTGCCGATCGCAGGCCTGTCGCTGCTGCCGCTGGTGTTCGGTCTGCCGCTGGTATTCACGCCCGTGCACATCGCTTTCCTCGAACTGCTGATCGACCCGGTGTGCTCGATCGCCTTCGAGTCCGAGGTCGACGAGGGCGACGTCATGAACCGGCCGCCGCGCAATGCGGCAGCGCCGTTGTTCTCGGCGGCACTGATCGCATCGAGCCTGCTCCAGGGCGCATTCGTGCTGCTGGTCGTGTCATTGTTCTTCGTCGGGCTGCTGCACGCAGGCGTCGCCGATGCCCAGGCACGTGCCGCAACGTTCACGGCGCTGGTGCTGAGCAGCGTGGCGCTGATCTTCGCCAATCGGTCGCTGGCCGAGCCCCTGTGGGCAACGCTGCGGCGGCCGAATCCGACCCTGTGGCGTCTGCTGGCCGTCACGACCGCGTTGCTCGTCGCAGTGCTGGCGGTGGCGCCGCTGCGCAGCCTCTTCCGCTTCGCCGTGCCGACCCCGGCCATGCTCGCGACCGCGCTCGCCCTGAGCCTGGCGGTGATGCTGGCGCTGGAGTCGACGAAAGCCATGCGACGTCGCTTCATCCGTCTGCGCCCAGCCTGACGCGGCGATCGATGGCCTTGCGGCGAGGCGCGCTTCGGTGCGCTGGCGCGGTGCCGAGGCCCGGCCCGACCCCACCGCCGGCAGGAGCGCGCATCGGCGCAGCATCCGCCGAACCACGAGCCGCTACGGCGTCGACCCGCCCACGCCCGGGCACCGCACCCCGGTTGCCGGCCGTGGGACCTGCGGCATCGCACACGGGGCGCCGACGAGCCGTGTGCGAGCGACGCACCCGCGCACTCGCCATGTTGGCGACAATCGGGCCCCCTGGGCTTGGAGGACGGCGCGATGGCTTTCGATTTCAGCGGCAAGTGTGTCGTCGTAGCGGGCGGCAGCCGTGGCATCGGGCGCTCGATCGCACTCGCGTTCGCGGCCGCCGGCGCGGACGTGTCCGTCTGTGCGCGCGGCGCCGCGGCGCTCGAGGCCACGCGGGTGGAACTCGCACGGCACGGCCACCGTGTCCACGCCGCGACCTGCGACCTGGCCGAGGCCGCCGCGGTGGCCGGCTACGTCGAGGCCGCCCGCGCGGCGCTCGGCGGCATCGACGTGCTCGTCAACAACGCCTCCGGCTTCGGCATGGGCGACGACGAGGCGGGTTGGGCCGCGGGCCTGGCGGTGGACGTGATGGCGATGGTGCGCGCCTCGCATGCCGCGGCGGCGGCACTGGCGGCGCGGCCCGGCAGCTCGGTCGTGCACATCGCGTCGATCTCGGGTTTCGGGCCGTCGACCCGGGCGCCGGCCTATGCGGCGGTGAAGGCGGCGATGATGAGCTACACCCGAAGCCAGGCCGCGATGCTGGCGCCGCAGGGCGTGCGCGTGAACTGCATCGCGCCGGGGTCGATCGAATTCCCCGGCGGCGTCTGGGACCAGCGCCGCCAGGCCGGCGACAAGCTTTACGAGCGCACGCTGAGAAAGATCCCTCTCGGCCGCATGGGCCGCCCCGAGGAGATCGCCGAGGTGGCGCTGTTCCTCGCGTCGGCCCATGCCCGCTGGGTCACCGGGCAGGTGATCGCGGTCGACGGCGGCCAGATGCTAGCGGTCTAGCCGTGACCGATTGACATGAAGATGACGCTCGAACCAGGTTGGCCCCTGCGACGCGCCGCGATCGTCCTCGCGCTGGCGCTGATCGGCGGGCCCGGCGCGACCCAGGCGGTCGACACGCTCCACTCCGACGCCTGCCTTCGTGCGCTGGAGGCCCTGCAGGCAAGGGAAGCCGTCGAGGTGGCCGCACGGCGCGCGCAGGCAGCTTCCGAGGCACCGTTTCAACGGGCAGCGATCGACGGACTGGAGGCCCTTCGCAATGCCGCAGCACTGGCTTGCCTGGGCAGCCGTGTCGACACGAGGCCGCCAGTGCTGCGGCTGCGGGCCGAGCCGCCGGTCACGGTGGCTCCGATCGCGGGCCTGGCGCGGGTCGGCCCGGCTTCGGCACCGAGCGGCGCGCCGATCACGGGCATGTCACCGCTGCCGAGCCCGCGACCGACCCTCGTGACGTCGTGCGACCCCACCGGCTGCTGGACGAATACCGGCCAGCGCCTGTCGCGGGCGGGTCCCAACCTGGTGGGACCGAACGGCATCTGCACGCTGCAGGGCGTGATCCTGCATTGCCCCTGAGACCAGCGCCCGGTGGCTCGGCAGCGAGCCCAGCCCGTCGTCGAGCCTGAAGTCCCTGTGCGGGACACCTCGGGCGGGGGAGAAGATCGAGAGCCCGACGCTGTTCGCGCTGCGCGAGCAGCCGTGCGGCGCGCTCGACCGAACGCGCCGCCAACCCGCCCGCAGACTCAGGCCGGCACGGGGTCCCGGGGCGCGCCGGCGGACGCCTCTGCTGCGGCCGGCGCCGGCAACGCAGCCTGCCGCTCGTGCAGCCCACCCAGGGCCTCGATCAACGCCGGCAGCATCTGGCGCAACTCGCCGGTGGCGATCGCGATGTCGGCATCGAAGCCGCTGTCGTCCCTGCCAGCGTTCGCGGCATCGACGCCCGCCCCTTCGAGCACGACGTCGAGCAGCTCGATCTTCTTCAGCGTGAGCGCCTCGGTCAGCACGAAGGACACCCGGCCGGCCCAGGTCATGGCCAGTTGCGTGGGCAGCTTGCCCTGCCGGATGTGCTCGCCGATCTCGTCGATGTCCAGCGTGTGGCGCGCATAGCGCACGGTGGCCTTCTCGCTGTCGGGCTGCTTGAGCTCGCAGTCGCGGTCGATGCTGAAGCCCGCCGGCGCCTCCTTCTCGCTCAACCACTGCGTCATCGCCACGGCCGGCGACAGTTCGGTCTGCAGCAGGCTCAGCCGCAACCCCCCGCCCAGGGCTTCGATCAGCCGCGTGACGACGGCGTCGGCGCGCTTGGTGCTGCCCACGCCGACCCAGACGATGCGCGACACGGGATCGAGCCACACCAGGGCATCGGCACGTTTGGGAAAGGCGCGCGGCAGCAGGCTGTGCACGACCGCCTCCTTGAGTTCCTTGGCGAGCTTGCCCTTGGGCCGGCGGCCGGTCTCCTTCTCGGCGGCGTCGAGCCGTGCCTGCAGCTGGGTCTTGACCACGGCGGCGGGCACGGCCCTGGACTCGGTGCACAGCCGCAGCACCAGTTGCCCGCCCAAGCTTTCGGCCAGCGCGGCGTGCGGGTCGCCGCGTGGCGCGACCCACCCGGCGGATTCGGGTTGGGTCGGGCGGCACTCGACGAACGGGGCCGCCGCGAGGCGGTTCTCGATCTCGACCAGGGCGGGGGGATCCCAGTGTTCGATGCGGTAGATCAGGGCGTTCTTGAACATGGTGGATTCGACGAGCGATGCGGCATGAGCCGGGAAGCGGGCTGGCGAGTGTAGGGCTCCGCACGAGAGGCGCTGATCGGCACCCGGTGTGAGAGGCGAGACTGCCGACGGCCAGCGACCGGGTGCTGCTGGAGGGCAGGATTGGAGCTGGAGCGCTGCAGCCGAGTTCACCGGCCCGCAGCCGGCCACTGCCGACTCAATGGGCGCCATCAGGGCGCCGATTCGCGGGGCTGTCCACCCCAGGGAGCCGCCTCACGCAGCCGAATGTCGCGCTCGAATCGTTTCTTTTCAGTCCAGGTCTGCCCTTCTTGCTGCTCCTGACTGTCGTCGTGATTGAGAAGCGTCAATCGCGGGCGAATCGCCGGCCCCAATGTACGACAACGTACAGAGCGCCCGCCACCGGCCGCATAGCCTGACGACCAACCGAAACCGAGCTCCGCTCGCGCCGTATCGGCCGGCGCTTGGCCGTTGTGCAGGCCAAGGGGGCTTGCAGCGGTTCGGAGTCAGGCACAGCTTCGGGACCATGCCCACAGGAGGTTCAACATGAAGACCCGCACCACCTTGCCGCCGTCGTCGCTGCGGTCGACCTGTTGACCGCATACGGATGCGCCGTCACGCGCGAGCAGGAAGCCGCCGGCGCCTGCATCGACGGCGCGACGCGTACTTTTCCGCTGGCCGTGCTCGACGCACCCGCAACCGTTGGCGCGCCCGTGGTCGAGGTCGGCGGCGTTTCTTCTGGAGGAATCATCATGCAAAGGCAAGCCTTCTGCTGTCGTATCTGGGCCCTGGCGGCGAGCATGGCGCTGCTGGTCTTCAGCGGCGTGGCCAGCGCGGACCCGCCTTCGCGCGTCGCGCGCCTTGGCTACACGGCCGGCGCGGTCAGTTTCTCGCCGGCCGGCGAAAACGACTGGGATCAGGCCACGATCAACCGGCCATTGACCACCGGAGACCGCCTGTGGGCGGACGCGGGGGCACGGGCCGAGATCCAGATCGGCGGTGCGATGGCCCGCCTGAGCGCCAACACCGGCGTTTCCCTGCTCAACCTCGACGACCGGATCGCGCAACTGCAGTTGACGCAGGGAACGCTGCACGTGCGCGTGCGCCGTCTCGCGGCCGGCCAGGTGTTCGAAGTCGACACTCCGAACCTTGCATTCACTTTGAAGCAGCCCGGCCAGTACCGGATCGCAGTCGACCCCGATCGCGATACGACGACGATCGTCATGCGCAACGGCCAGGGCGAGGCCTGGGGCGACGGCGCGGCCTACCTCATCGACTCCCGGCAGGCGTACCGCTTCAGTGGGACCGACCTGCGCGAGCCCCATCGCCTCGATGCACCGCCGCTCGACGAATTCGACCGCTGGGCGAGCGACCGCGACCGCCGCTACGACAGTTCGACGTCGGCCCGCTATGTCTCGCCCGACGTGGTCGGCTACCAGGATCTCGACGCCAACGGCTCCTGGCGCGTCGACGCGACGTACGGCAACGTCTGGACGCCCAATCGCGTGGCGGCCGGCTGGGCACCTTACCGCGACGGGCACTGGGCCTGGGTCGACCCGTGGGGTTGGACCTGGGTCGACGACGCACCCTGGGGCTTCGCGGTGTCGCATTACGGACGCTGGGCCAACTTCGGCGGGACCTGGGGCTGGGTGCCCGGCCCTGTGCGCAGCACGGCCTACTACGCGCCGGCGCTGGTGGTCTTCATCGGCGGCAGCAACTTCCAGCTCACGATCGCCAGCGGCAGCGTCCTTGGCGTCGGATGGTTCCCGCTCGGGCCGCGCGAGGTCTACCAGCCGGCCTATCCGGTGAGCCGCGGCTACTTCGAGAACGTCAACCGCAGCAACACCGTGATCAACACGACGGTCATCAACAACACCTACAACAACACCAACGTCACCAACATCGTGTATGCCAACCGGCGGGTGCCGGGGGCCGTCGTCGCCGTGCCGACGACGACGTTCGTGCAGTCGCAACCGGTGTCCAAGGCGGCCCGCCAGGTGCCGCGCGAGGTCGTGGCCAGCGCGCCGCTGGCAGTCGCCGCGCTGGTGGCGCCGACCGACAGAAGCGTGCACGGCGCCGCCGCTCGTCGCGACAAGCCACCCCAGCGCGTGTTCGAGCGGCCGGTCGTGGCCGTCAGCACCCCGCCGGCGCCGCATGCGGGCTTCGCAGCCCAGCAGCCGCAACTGGCAGCCAGGCCGGGCAAGCCGCTGGACGACGATGCGCGCAAAGGCCTCCAACGCGCGGCGGACGTGCCGAAGCCGGTCGTCAAGGTGATCGCCCCTGCGCTACAGGCGCGTCGGGTGCCGCCCGCCGAAGTGCCGACGGCCGGGCCACAGGAACCGGCTCGACAGGCCGCACCGCAGGCTGCTCCCGCGCCCGCCCCGGCCGTGCGCACGCAAGAGCCGCCGCCGGCCGCGCAGGCGCCGCAGCAGCGCGGCAGGCCGCCCGAGCCCGGCAAGGCCGACGCGCGTGGACGACCCGACACAACGCCGGCGGCCAGGCCACAGGAACCGGCTCGACAGGCGCCACCGGCGGCTGCGCCTGCACCTGCGCCCGCCCCGGCCGTGCGCACGCAAGAGCCGCCGCCCGCCGCGCAGGCGCCGCAGCAGCGCGGCAGGCCGGCCGAGCCCGGCAAGGCCGACGCGCGTGGGCGACCCGACACAACGCCGGCGGCCAGCCCGCAACAGCCGGAGCGGAAGGCCGCGCCCGCATCGGCTCCTGCGCCCCGCAATCCCGATGAAAAGAAGAAGGACCGCGGCGAGCAGGGCCCTGAAGAAGACAAGGGCAAGCAAAAGCCGTAGCCGGATCGCCCTGCAATCCCGTGGTCGCGGCGGCCGGTGTCCTGCGCTTGCCGCGGCCTCCCGGCCGGTCAGTTCCTGCGTACGCATTCGAACTCCACAGGAGATGAAGACATGAACTCGATCAGGATCGCGTCCAGCGCGCTGATCGCAGCCGGCATCCTGGGTTTGGTGTACGGCAGCTTCAGCTTCACCAAGGAGATCAACGAGGCGGAGATCGGACCGATCGAGTTGTCGGTCAAGGACAGGCAGACCGTCAAAGTGCCGGTCTGGAAGGGCGGCGGCGCCATCGTGATCGCCCGCGCGCTCCTGGTCTTCGGCGGCAAGGGGGGTTGAGCAGCGCCCTCACGCCAACGGTGCGATGGGAACGCGAGTGCGCACAATGCCTGCGGAACCCCGGCACGGGCAATCGCGACCTGAAGAACTCGCGAACAGCCTCAGTCACGGACTGGCGCTCGTCGCCGCGCTGATTGGCGGTCCCTATCTCATCGCTCAGGCCGTCAGGCGCGCAGACGCTGCCTTCGTCGTCGGCACCAGCCTGTTCTGCGCGACGATCGTGGCCCTCTACCTTGCCTCGACGCTGTACCACGCGCTGCCCGCGGGCAGGGCCAAGCGTGTCTTCCGGGTCATCGACCATTCGTCGATCTTCCTGCTGATCGCCGGCTCGTACACGCCATTCACGCTGGGCGTGCTTCGCGGCGCGTGGGGCTGGGCGCTGTTCGGGGTCGTCTGGGGCCTGGCCTTGGTCGGGATCGTGCTCAAGTCCGTCGGCAAGGCCTCCCACCCCATCGCCTCGACCGGCCTCTACCTGTTGATGGGGTGGTTGGTCGTGGTCGCCGCCGATCCGCTGTTCGCCAAGGTACCTGCTGCGGGCCTGCTCTGGTTGCTGGCGGGCGGCCTGTTCTACACGGCCGGCGTGGCCTTCTATGCAACGGACTCGCGCCTGCACTTCGGCCATCTGATCTGGCACCTCTTCGTGATGGCCGGCACCACATGCCACTACTTTGCCGTGCTCTGGTACGCGGCCTGATCCATCCCGTCGGACGACGACATCGGCGCCTGGTCCGTACCCTCGATGCAGAGGATCCAGAGTGCGACCTCCGCCTGGTGTGCCGCATTCGGTCCACCCTTGGGACCTCACCCCAATCGGACGCCGTCGAGCGCTGCGTTTGATCAAGCCTCGACAACTTGGCCGCCGGTGGCGTGAACGGCGTGTATCACCAGGGGCGTCACCGCTTTCGTCTACGCCACGCCGCACGGCGTCACGCAGGTGGTCAGCGCTACGGTCGACACGGTGCTGTCGCTGCTCGAGCCCTGGCTCGCCGACCGGAGCACCCGGCCCGGTTGCGAGGCGTTGCCGGCGGCATTGAACGGCGTCATGGGGTACTGGCTCGAGGCGCGCTCGAACCCCCTTGCGAGCAACATGCGTCTGCGCAGCGACGGTGTCGCGTTCAGGCTCGAGCCGTCGGCCCTGGCCGCAGCGCTGCCGAACGCCAGCGGCAGGGTCGTCGTGCTGGTGCCCGGTCTGTGCATGGGCGACCTGCAATGGGTGCACCACGGCGCCGGTTTCGATGCTGCGCTGGCCCACGATATGGGCGTCACGCCGATACCTGCACCACAACAGCGGGCGCCACAGCTCCAAGAAAGGGCGTGAATCCGCCGCCCTGATGGACGCGCTGGTGCGGTCGTGGCCCGTGCCGCTGGCGACGATCGACCTCGTCATGCACAGCATGGGCGGGCTGGTCGCGCGCGGTGCACTGCATCAGGCCGTGCAGAACGCGCAGGAATGGCCACGCGGGGCGGGCAAGCTCGTGTTCCTGGGCACGCCGCACCATGGCGCACCGCTGGAGCGCAGCGGCCAGCGGCCAGCGGCCAGCGGCTCAACGTCCTGCACTTGCTGAGTCCGTTCATCCGTGGCGACCCCTGGATCTGTCCAAGATCGGCTGCAAAGACGCATCAGCCGACCCGCGCCCGCCCCAGCTTGCCGAGCGATGCCGGGCGCATGAGGTCGGACGGAACCAGCCGTGTCTGCGCGAGCAGCCGATGCCATTCGACCCGCGTGGGCGCGCGGCCGCGTGTGCCCGTGAACACCTGCAGATCGAACGAAGTTGCGGTGAGGTCAGCGCCGCGCCTGGGCGCATCCCGTTCCATGAGGACGCTCCGCGCCGCCGAGACCCCTGCGGGCTGGACGAGCTGGGGTGCAGGGCCCGCATGCCGGTCGCGCGGTCGCAGCCGCGC
>Ga0209682_10000786_pt1 | contig 10540 bp, 6 predicted proteins | sample DOMMetBare2Fresh_2_FD_187471 | JGI IMG/M metagenome (GOLD analysis project Ga0209682, IMG submission 187471) | Wetland sediment microbial communities from St. Louis River estuary, USA, under dissolved organic matter induced mercury methylation -... | ecosystem: Environmental > Aquatic >...
AAGAGGTCCTGGTAGGTGTCGGAGACGGCGGTGGTGTAGGGGTCCACGCCGGTGTGGCCGGCGTAGAGGCTGGCGAAGCGGGAGCCGGCGGCGCTGGCGCTGGTGACCGCCACGCGGGGCTGGAGGATGCCGAAGCCCTCGACCACCAGGCCGGTGTCCGGGTCGAGGCGCGGGCGGTTGAGCGGGTGGAGGGCCACGCCCACCAGCTTGCGGGCGCCGTCGCGCGGCAGGCGCGTGTCCGAGTCGAGGGTGATGACGTAGCGCACCGAGCGCAGCGCGGCCGGGTCGCCCACCTGGACGTCGAAGCTGGTGTCGGTGGCGCCGCGCAGCAGCCGGTTGAGCTCCTCCAGCTTGCCGCGCTTCCGCTCCCAGCCCATCCAGGCCCGCTCCGCCTCGTTCCACTGGCGGGCGCGGTGGAAGAGGAAGAAGCGGCCGGACGTCCCCTCGCCGAGCCTCGCGTTGAGCCCCTCGATGCCGCGGCGGGCGGCCGCCAGGATGTCGGCGTCGCCCGGCAGGTCGCGCGCCGCCGCGTCCACGAAGTCGCCCAGGATGGCGAAGTGGACGTGGGCGTCGAGGTTGCCGGAGGCCAGCACCTCCAGGTGCTCGAGCAGGTGCTCGACCCCCGCCACGCTGGTGAGCAGCGTGGGCACGGCCACCAGCGTCCGCGCGTCCGGCGGGATGCCGCCCGAGAGGTCGAGGCGCGGCAGCCGGCGCGGCGGCACGAGCCAGGAGACCAGGCGCTGCACCAGCGCGATGGCCACCTCGCTGGCGGGGAGGAGGAGCACCAGCGCCGCGGCGGCCTGGGCCCAGGGCGAGGCGCCGGCCTGGCGGGCGGCGGCGGCCCCGGCGGCGAGGAGGGCCGCGGTGGCCAGGCCGATGGCGCCCAGGTAGGCGGCGGTGGCGTGGGCGAAGGCGAAGCGGCGCAGCACCTTGAGCGGGCCGGGGCGCCAGGCCACGTCGGCCTCCAGCTCGCGCCGCCCGCCGGCGATGAGGTGGAAGCCGACGTGCGCGGCCCGCGCGCCGCTGCCCTCGGCCTCCGCCGCCGAGCGGGCGCTCTCGACCGCGCGCAGGGCCACGCGCACCTGGGCCTCGCCGGTCGGCTCGGCCAGCTCCTCGACGGCCTGGCGGTAGCGGTCGCGGGTGAGGAACTCCATGCGCCCGTGGACGCCGGCCGGGTCGCGCTGCAGCACCCGCTCCACCAGGCTCACCGCCTCGACGAACTGCGACCAGTCGAGGGTGCCGCAGAGCCGCAGGCTGGTGATGACGTTGGCGACCGAGACCTGGGTGGCCGCCTCGCGCTGGTGCTCGGCCCGGACCGCCTCCTCGACGGTGGCGTGGCGGGCGGCCAGGTGGGCGTCCAGCGCGGTCCGCACCGCGGCCAGGCGGGGGCCGTACTCGCGGACCCGCTGCAGCAGCTGCACCAGCAGCGCCGGGTGGAGGTCGGCGGGGAGCGGGGGCGGCTGGCCGCGGTCGGCGGCGTCGAAGCGGGCCACGTAGGCGTCGGCCGCCTGCCGGGCCGTGTGGGCCCCCAGCGTCTCGTCGGCCAGGCGCCGCAGGTTCTCGACCAGGGCCACCTTCAGCATGATGGGCCAGGCCCAGAGCTCGCCGATGGTGAGCGGGGCCACGGCCTGGAAGGCGTCGAGCCAGCGCACCAGCTGGACGCGGTCGAGCCGGCTGTCGCTGTGGCGGATCAGCTCCACCGCCAGCGCGTAGACCCGGGCGTGGCCGGCCTGCTCCCGCGCCGCCAGCTTGGGCAGCTCGCGGTCGTAGGCGCGCGGCAGGTTCTGGCGGACGTCGCGGACCTCGGCGGCCACCAGGTGGTAGTTGTCGAGGATCCACTCGGCGGCGGCGGTGACGAACACGCCGCGGCGGGCGGCGGCGGCCAGGGCGCCGTAGGCCTCGCGCAGGGTGCGCACGTTGTCGTCGAAGCGAGGGAGGACGCTGCGCGCGGCCCGGCGCGTCGGGGCCACCGTGAAGCGGGCCGCCAGCGAGCGGGCGCGCTCGTCGAGCCGCTCGGCGGTGAGCAGCTCGTCGCGGAACGGGCGCGCGCCCTCCGGCACGACCGGGCGCGCGCCGCCGGCGCTCGACGGCTCCTGACTCGACACCACGGCCACGCACGCTCCCGGACGGGAGTCAGCGCGCCATCGGGGCGATGTCGGGGCTGGCTCTGAGACACCGTATAACGCCGGCGCGCCGGCCAGGCCCGTCCTCCGGGGCGGGGAGGCCGATGGCCGCAGGCGCGCCGTGCCTCGTTCGCGCCGGCGGCGAAGCGTCGCGCGTCCGCGGACGTCCCCGGACGTTCCCTGGCGCGGCCCCGGTGCGCCGGGCCCGGCGCCTCCCGCCGATCCATCCCGCGGCGGCGGCGCGCCGGCGCGGCCCGAGGCGTGCAACACCGGAGTGGGCCAGCGCGGGCGGCGGCTCGCGACGGGGAGAGGCCCATGCCCGCGCGCACGCCCGCGACAACGCTGCTGGTCCTCCTCCTCGCCGCGTCGTGGCCGGGACCGGGCCGGGTCGGGGCGCAGGAGCCGGACGAGCCCGCGCCGGCGCCCCCGGCGGAGATCCCGGAGCCGACCACCGCCGTCCCCTCGCCCCCGGCGGCCGCGGCCCAGCAGGCCGCCGAGGCGAAGGCCGACTCGGCGGGGCACCGGGGCTGGCTCGACCAGAGCCACCGCTTCCTGGAGGCGGCCGTCTTCTGGCCCTTCATCCAGCTCGACGACTTCTTCGCCGACGAGCGGCAGGTGCGGCCGCGCTCGCCCGGCTCGCTCATCCACTGGCGCCAGGACCTGCGGGCGCGCGGCGACGGCACGTTCGGGTACGCCACCTCGCTGCGGGCCGACCTGAAGTTCCCCTTCCTCTCGCGCCGCTGGGACCGGCTGGTCCTCAACGTCCAGGGGCAGACCGAGGACGCCATCGACCGGCTCCTCCCGGAGGACGGCCCGGTCCCGGCCAGGCGCCGCGAGGTGAGCGTCGGCGTGGGGCTGACCTTCTGGGAGACGCTCCAGTCCGACACCGACCTGCGCCTGGGCGTGCTGGCCAGCCTCCCGCCCGGCTACTACGCCCGCCTCCGCCTGCGCCACGCCGTGCCGTTCGGCGAGGTGCTGCTCTGCCGGCTCGCCACCACCCAGTTCTGGCAGACCAACACCGGCTGGGGCACCAGAGGGGAGGTGGACCTGGACCGGCTCCTGGCCCCCTGGCTCTTCTCGCGCCTGGCCGGAGGGGCCACCATCACCCAGCGCTCGCGCGGCCTGGAGTGGGGCGAGGAGCTCACCCTCTCCGCGACCTTCGGGCGGAGCGCCTTCGCGCTGTCGGGCGGCCTGGGCGGCGCCACCGACGCCGGGCCGGTGGTGGAGGTCTGGCGGGTGCTGACCCGGGCCAGGCGCGACGTCTGGCGCCGCTGGTTCTTCCTGGAGCTGGAGCCGCAGGTGACCTGGACCCGCCGGCCCGGCGGCGGTCGGTCGCGCGAGGAGGTGGTCCTGCTGCGGCTCGACGTGCAGTTCGACCAGCGCCCGGCGGTACGGAGCTTGCGTGAGGGGGACGGAGGAGATCCCCATGCCCGTCCCTGATCCGTCCCTCGCCCGCGTCGTCCGTCCCCCGTCCGGAGCGATCCGCTTCCACCTGCACCACCTGGGCGACACCCTCGGCCGCTTCGACCTGGAGGCGCTCGACCGCGACCTGCGCGCCGACCCGGCCTACCAGGCCGAGGGGCACTGCGCGGTGACGCTGGCCAAGTACCCGAGCCTGAGGCTGGTCCTCCTCGCCCTGCGCAAGGGGGCCCACGTGGGCGACGCCAGCGCCTTCGCCCGCCTCACGGTGCAGGCGCTCCAGGGCCACGCCCTCCTCCACCACGCCGAGGGCACCCTCCACCTCACGGCGGGCCAGCTGGCCAGCTTCGATCACCGCATGGGGCTCGACCTCGAGGCGGACGAGGACTGCTCCCTGCTCCTCACGCTCGCCTGGGCCGGCGAGCCGCCGGCGGCGCTGGCCTGAGGGGCGCCGGCGCGCCAGGCCGCCGGACTGGCGGCGCCGGCGCCACCGTTCCGACCGGCCTGGCCGGCGGCGACGCGGCGGGCCGCCGCCAAGGTGCCGCCGTTGCTCCGGAGCCGGGGCTGGCGCGGGCGATGCTCCCCGGGGCGACGTGCTCGCCGTTCCAGGCGGCCACGGTCTCCGGCTCCCCGCCGGCCTCGCCTCTCCAGCGGAGCACCGCCGCATGCCCATCCTCGACGACGCCGCCGCCCCGCCGCACCGCCTCGCCCTCCGGGCCGCCACGCCCTCCAGCCGGACGCGCTGCCTGATCGGCGCGTTCCTGGGGCTGGCCTTCTTCCTCCTCGTCGGCCTGGTCCCCTCCCTGCTCGTCGGCGGCTCGGCCGGCACCCAGGTGGCCAGCCTGGTCGGCGACGCCTGGCAGGCCCCCGCCATCGGCCTGCGCACCCTGGCCATCCTCGGCGTGGTCGGGAGCGCCGCCATCGGCGCCGCCACCTTCGCGTCCCTGGGCGCGGCCCTGGCCGCCGCCGTCGGCCAGCTGAGCGGCGACACGGTGGCCCGCCCCCGGTCGCGCTGACCCGGCCGGCTCAGCTGGCCGGCGGCCGGATGGTCTCGTCCGGCCCGGCCGTCGCCCCGCCGCCCGCCTCGACGAGCCCCCAGGCCTTGAGCCGGCGGTACAGGGTCGTGGCCCCGATGCCGAGCTGCCGGGCGGCGTGGGTCTGGTTCCCGCCGTTCAGCTCGAGCGCCGCGAGGATGTACTCCTTCTCGATCTCCTCCAGCGGCCGGACGGCGCCGCTGGCCGGCTGCGGCCTGGGGATGGCCTGGCGGACCTCCTCGGCCAGGTCGTGGAGCTCCACCCGCGGGCCGAGCGCCAGGGCCGCGGCGCGCTCCATGGCGTTCTCCAGCTCGCGGACGTTGCCGGGCCACTGGTAGCGCAGCAGCTGGTCGGCGGCGGCCGGGGCCAGCCCCGTGATCTCCCGCTTCATCCGCAGCGCCGCCTCGGTCAGCAGCACCCGGGCCAGGGGCAGCACGTCGTCGCGGCGCTCCCGGAGCGGCGGCACCCGCAGCTCCACCACCTTGAGCCGATAGTAGAGATCCTGCCGGAAGGCGCCGCTGGCCACCGCCTGGGCCAGGTCGCGGTTGGTGGCGGTGACGATGCGCACGTCGACCGGGCGGCTGCGGTTCTCGCCGACGCGCCGGACCTCCCGCTCCTGGAGCGCGCGCAGGAGCTTCACCTGCATGGCCGGCGAGACCTCGCCCACCTCGTCGAGCAGCAGCGTCCCGCTGTTGGCCGCCTCGAAGAGCCCGGGCCGGTCCTGGGTGGCGCCGGTGAAGGCGCCCCGGGCGTGGCCGAAGAGCTCGCTCTCGAGGAGCGTCTCGGTGATGGCGCCGCAGTTGACGGCGATGAAGGGGCCGGCGGCGCGGGTCGAGGCCGTGTGGACCAGCCGGGCGATCCGCTCCTTGCCCGAGCCGCTCTCGCCGGTCAGCAGGACGGTGGCGTCCACCCTGGCGACGCGCCGGGCCAGGTCGACCAGCTGGCGCATGGGGGCGCTCCGGGTGACGATCCCGAACGGCTCCTCGACCTCCGGCGCCACCCGCACCAGCGCCCGCTTCCGCTCGCCGAGCTTGCGCTCGGCCGCCTTGAGCGTCTCGATGACCCGGTGCAGGGAGACCTCCAGGCACGCCTCCAGCCGGGTCGGCTCGAAGAACCGGAGCTCCTCGGCCCGCTCGGCGCCCCAGGCCTCGCGGGCGCGCCCGAAGACGTGGCAGGCGGCGTCGCCGTGGCCGGTGCAGCGGTCCTCCAGGACGTAGATCTCCTTGCCGGCGCAGCGGCTCAGCCACCCGCTCTGGAGCCCGCAGATGGTCCAGCAGACCGGCGCCTCGGCGCGGCCGAAGTGGAGGAGGTGCTGCTCCGCCTCGTAGGAGGCGCCGAACAGGAGCCCCTCCGGCGCCAGCGCCCCCGGGCTCCCCGGCTCGGCGCGGAGCAGGCCCTGCAGGGCCAGCAGGCGGGCGCCGGCGCGGGACCAGTCCTCCTCGGCGGTCCAGGCGAACCCGGCCCGGGCGGCCTCGGCCATGCGCCAGCCGTGGGCGAAGCCGAACTGGGTGAGCACCGTGCGGGCGGCCGCCAGGCCGAAGTTCTCGACCAGGTACTTCCGCAGGAGCCCCATGGCCACCGCGTCGACCAGGAGCGCGCGCTGCCCGGCGAAGCGGATCAGGCCGCCGGCCGAATCCAGCTCCAGCAGCTCGTGGTGGTCCAGCTCGTCGGGGCGCATCGGCGGTGGCTCTCCTCGTCGGTCAGGACAGGTCATGCAGGCTGGAGGCCAGGGTCCCGGCCGGCGCCGCCGCGCCGCGGTCCAGGCCGAGGCGCACCTGGAGCCGGTAGCGGCCGTGGGCGTTGAACCGGCCGAGGGCCCCGGCGAGATCGAGGGCCTTGCCGGCCGCCCGGACGGAGTGGTCGGCCAGGGCGTCGGGCGCGCCGGCCGCGGCCAGCCAGGCCTCCCCGAGCACCCGCTGGCGATCCGGCCCCGGGTGGCCGCCCAGGCCGTCCAGGCCAGCCGAGATCTCGTCGAGCACCCCGGCCAGGACCGCGGCGCTGGTCCCCTCGGTGAACTTGGTGAGCTCGACCAGGTCGGCGAACAGCAGCGTGACCTCGGCCCAGCTCTCGGCCACCAGCCCCTCGGCGCCGGGCGGCGGCGCCCCGGGGTGGGCCCGCAGCCGCTCGGCGATGGAGCGCGGCAGCGCCTCGAGCAGGAGCCGCTGCGACACCTGCTGCTCGGCCACCACCCGCGCGTGGAGCCGCTTCGTCTCCCGGTGCAGCAGCCGGACCTCCAGCATGTTGTGGACCCGGAGCAGCACCTCCGCCAGGTCGAACGGCTTGCTGACGAAGTCCATGGCCCCGGCCTCGAGCGCCCGCAGCTTGTGGGCCGGCTGGGCGGTGATCACCAGGACCGGGAGGTAGCTCCCGCGCTCCAGCGGCTTCAGGTGCTCCATCACCTGGAAGCCGTCCAGGCCGGGCATCTGCAGGTCGAGGAGGATGAGGTCGAAGCCGTTCACCAGGTGAAGCTCGAAGACCTTGGTCGGGTCCTGGGTGGAGGTGACGGCGTCGTAGCCCGCGCCGCGCAGCATCTGCTCGAGCAGGGCGACGTTGGCCGCCTGGTCGTCGACGATCAGGATGCGGGCGTGGAGCAGCTCGGCCTCGGTGGTCATGACGTCCTCCCCGGGGCGGCGGCCTGGCCGGCGTTGGCGCTGCGCTGCGCGGCGTCCAGCGCGACCAGGAGCTCGCCGAGATCGACCGGCTTGGTGAGGTAGCGGAAGAAGCCGGCCCGGAGGCCCCGCTCGATGTCCCCCGGCATGGCGTTGGCGCTGAGGGCCAGCACGGGGATGTGCGCCGTCAGTGGATCGGCCCTGAGCGCCTGCAGGGCCTCGAGGCCGCCCAGGCCGGGCAGGTTGATGTCCATCAGGATCACGTCGGGCCGGCGGCGGCGGGCCAGCTCGACGCCGGCCGCGCCGTCGGGCGCGCTCAGCAGGCGCAGCCCGGGGTGGCGCTCCAGCAGCTGCTCCACCAGCCGCAGGTTGGCAGGGTTGTCCTCGACGTAGAGCAGGGTGCGCGGCGCGGCGCCCTCGCGGGCCGCCAGCGAGGCCGGGGTCTCCGGCGCGAGGCCTGGCCCGGCGTCGAGGTCGGCGGGCGACGGGGCGGCCGCGGAGGCCAGGTCGAACCAGAACTCGGTCCCGGCGCCGACGGTGCTCTCCACGCCGATGGTGCCCCCCATCAGCTCGACCAAGAGCTTGCTCACCACCAGGCCGATGCCGGTCCCCTCCTCGGCGGTGCCCTCCTGCCCGAGCCGGTTGAAGGGCTGGAAGAGCTGCGCCAGCTTCTCCGGCGGGAGGCCGAGGCCGGTGTCCCGGACGCGGATCCGGGTGCGCCCCCCGGTGCCCCCGTCGAGCTCCACCACCAGCGTCCCGCCGGGCCGGTTGTACTTGACGCCGTTGGTGAGGAGGTTGAGCAGCACCTGCTTCAGGCGGATCCGGTCGGCCAGGACGAAGCAAGGGCCGTCGAACCGCGGGAAGGAGAGGGTGACGCCGCGCTTCTGCCCCTGCTGCTCCACCAGGGCCTGGCACTCCAGCAGGACCTCCTCCAGGGCCACCGGCTCCACCGACATGGAGAGCTGCCCGGACTCGATGACCGCCAGGTCGAGGATCTCGTTGATCAGCTCCAGCAGGTACCAGCCGGCGCGGAGGATCTGGTCGATGCTCCCCTGCTGGCCGGGCGTGGGGGCCGGGTGCTCCGAGCCCATCAGCTGCGCGAAGCCCAGGATGGCGTTGAGCGGCGAGCGGAGCTCGTGGCTCATGCGGGAGAGGAACTCGGACTTGGCCAGGTTGGCCTTCTCCGCCACCGACTTGGCGCTCTCCAGCTCGGCGTTCTGGGCCTGCAGCACCGCGTCGAGCCGCTTGCGCTCGGTGACGTCGCGGGCGGCGGCGAAGACCCCCTGCAGGTTCCGGTTCCGGTCGTAGAAGGTGGTGGCGTTGTAGGAGACCACGGTCTGCCGCCCGTCCACGGCACAGGCGGTGAGCTCGTAGTTGGTGACCTTCTTCTCCGCGAGCACCTGCTTGATGGCCGCGGTGGCGCGCCCCGGATCGGTGAAGGAGTTCCTGAAGGGCGCGCCGATCAGCTCGTCGCGGGTGCAGCCGGTCAGCGCCTCCATCTGCTTGTTGACGTCGGTGATGATGCCGGAGGGGTCGGTGGTGATGAGGGCGTCGACGTTCGATTCGAAGAGGGAGCGCGTGTAGAACTGGTGGTCGCGCAGCCGCTGGGCCAGCTTCTCCTGCTCCGCCTCGATCTGCTTGCGGGCGGTGTTGTCGGTGCCGATGAGCAGGTACCCGATGACGGCGCCGCCGTCGTCCCGCAGCGCGGTGACCGAGACCACCGCCGGCAGGCGGGTGCCGTCCTTGCAGAGGTAGGTCAGCTCGTAGATGTCCTCGATGCCGCGGGAGGCCTTGAACACCAGCGCCTCGAAGCCCGGCCGGATGCGGGTGCCGAGCTCCTGGCTGAGGGCGGTGGCGCGCGCCACCAGTTCCTGCGGGTCGGAGATGTCGGCGGGCGTGACGCGGTTGAGCACCTCGGCGGCCGCCCAGCCCAGCATCCGCTCGGCGCCGACGTTGAAGATCTGGATGACGCCCTTCTCGTCGGTGGCGATGCTGGAGAAGTTGGCGCTGTTGAGGATGGCGCTCTGCAGGGCGCCGGTCTTGAGCAGCGCCTCCTGGCGCCGGACCTCGCGCAGCCCCTCGGCGGTGGCCGGGGCGGGGTGGGCGGCGGGCGGGCGGCGGTGGACGTCGGGCATGTCGGACCTCGGTGGGACGCACCTGGTCTGGCGACGCGCGAGGCCAAGGGTGCCGGCGGCACCCGTCCCATCCATAGCCGGCGGCCGGGCGGCGCGCCGCCCGGCGCTCCACCGGATCGGAGGACCTAAGCGCCGCCGTGCCCGGCGCCGTCACCCGTGACGCCAGCGTGGTCCCGGTGCCCGGCCATGGCCGCATGCCGGACGGCCGGCGAACGTTCGCCGGCCCCGGCCGCCGGCCTGGGCACACCCCGCGGCGCACCCCGCGGCGCGCCCGGAGGCGCCCGCCGGCCTGGCGCGACCGATGCACCGGCAGCTCCACCACGGACCGCTCGCCGCCGGATGTGCCGGCGCCGGCGCTCCCCATCATCGAACTGGAGGGCAGATGAACCTGCTCCGACTGAACACCCTGGCCCTGACGACCGCGCTCGGCCTCTCCGCCTGCGCCACCACCTCCACCGCCACCCGCACCCAGGACGCCGACGAGCAGCTCGCCGACACCACGGCCGAGGCCGGGCTGCGGGACCACCACCGCCACCAGCACCGGGGCGGGGTGGTCCAGTTCGTGGCCATGAGCCTCGACACGCTGGGGCCGAGCGACGCCGCGGTGCCGCAGGTCGAGCGGGTGCAGCGCGACCTCTACGTCTGCATGGCCACCACCGGCGAGATCCAGCGGACGCTCCAGCTGACCGTGGCCGAGGGCGTGGCGGCCGGCGCCGTCGACCTGGCCAAGGTGGACGGCCTCATCGCCCAGCTCGACGCCGCCTCCACCGGGGTGCGCGGCTGCAGCGCCGACGCGCTGAACCGGCTCCATGCGCTCCTCTCCCCCTCCGAGCGGGAGGAGCTGATCGAGAAGGTCCAGGCCCACTGGGACGTCTGGCGGCAGGTCAACCAGGAGGACACCGGCGACCGCACCGCGGGCGGCCGGCTCTCGGCCCTGGCCACCGAGCTGAACCTCACGGCGGACCAGATCCAGCAGGCCGCCGCCGCGCTCCACACCGCCCTGCCGGCCCGCTCCGGCGCGTTCGACCGCACGCAGGTGGACACCGACGTGCAGGCCTTCGCCGCGGCCTTCCAGTCGGGCTCCTTCGACGCCCGCACCACCGCCCTGGGCGAGCGGTCCCGCCTCACCTCCCACGGCGCCACCCGGATGGCGATCTTCTACGAGACCGCGACGCCCCTCCTGACGCCGGCGCAGCGGGCCGAGCTCGCCGAGCACCTCC
>Ga0209682_10000787_pt1 | contig 10537 bp, 6 predicted proteins | sample DOMMetBare2Fresh_2_FD_187471 | JGI IMG/M metagenome (GOLD analysis project Ga0209682, IMG submission 187471) | Wetland sediment microbial communities from St. Louis River estuary, USA, under dissolved organic matter induced mercury methylation -... | ecosystem: Environmental > Aquatic >...
GAGGAGCCGTTCCCCGAAGACGTCTTCGGCGACGGCCTCCGCTGGTGGCTGGTCACCACCTGGCGGCCGTAAGGGCGCGTCACGACCGGGTTCCTGTCCCCACGACGTTCCCCATCACCTCTCGCGCGGCACGGACGGCCCCGGCCGCAGTGGTCTCGGCAGGGGCGTGGCCTGCCAGGTCAGCTTGTTGAGCAGACTTGTCTCGCAGACGGCGCAAGAAGGGATCCTTGAGATCCGATCCCCGGGGGCCTGAGCTAGTGCGCCGCCCCGCCCTTCGGCGGGTCCGGCGGCGTCACCTTCTTCGGCGGGTTCTTCGCCAGCTCCTTCAGGAGATAGTCGACAGCCGCCTCCAGGCTCGGGTCCCCGCCCTTGGCGACGGCGTCGGGGCGGTCGATGACCTCGATGTCGGGGGAGACGCCCTCGTTTTCCACGGCCCAGGTCCCTTCGGTCGTGAAGAAACGGAAGGACGGGGTGGAGAGCTGGCCGCCGTCGACGAGGATGGGCGAAGCGTTGAGGCCGGCGAGGCCTCCCCAGGTGCGGGTGCCGATCAGGGGGCCCAGGCCCAGCTTCCGGAAGTAGAAGGGGAACGCATCCCCTCCCGATCCGGCCATGGCGTTGATCAGCGTCGCCTTCGGCCCGGTGTGCACGAACTGCGGCGTGCTGTAGTACCCCTTGCCCCGCACCTCCCAGTAGTTGAGCAGCGGGCGGCTGAGGAGAGCCAGCATCTGGTCCGGGACGAAGCCGCCGTTGTTGTAGCGGTCGTCGAGGATCAGGGCGTCCTTGTAGGCTTGCTGGTAGAAGCCCTTGAACAGCTCGCGGTTGCCGTCGAACGCCGTGTCGGGCAGGTGGATGTAGCCGATGCGGCCCCCGGACAGTTTGTCGACTTTCGCCCGGGCCGCCTGCACCCATTCCAGGTAGCGCAGGTTCTGCTCGCTCTTGACCGGCCGCACCGCCACCTCGCGCGCTCCGTCCTCGGCCGGCCGGCTGTTGATCCGCAGGGTCACCACCTGGTGCGCCTTGTTCTGCAGCAGGCGGTAGAAGTTGTCGACGCCCTTGGTGGTCTGGCCGTCGACGGCCAGGATGAAGTCGCCGGGCTGGGCGCCGGCGCCCGGCTCGGTCAGGGGGGAGCGGAAGTCGTCGTGCCAGTTCTCGCCGGGGAAGATGCGGGCGATCTTGAAGAAGCCCGAGGGATGTGCCTCGATCTCGGCGCCCAGCAGGCCGTTCTCCACCCGCGGCACCTCGGGGCCCTTCCCGCGTTCGACGTAGACGTGCCCCGCCGAGACCTCGCCCCCCAGCTCGCCGAGGATGAAGTCGAGGTCCGGCCGGCTCGCCACCCAGGGGACCAGCGCGCCATAGCGCTCGCGGAGGCCCTTCCAGTCCGCCCCGTGCACGGCGGGGTCGTAGAACCAGTCGCGCATGCCGCGCCAGGCGTCGGCGAACATCTGCGCCCATTCGGCGCGCGGCTCGATGCGGATCACCAGCTTGTCCATGGCGAGCTTGCCCGCCCCGGGGCCCTGCCCCGGCCGCGGGTCGATGAGGCCGTAGGTGTCTCCCTGTTTGTAGAGGATCTTCCTGCCGTCGGCCGACAGGTCGGCGACCTCCACGCCGGAGAGGATCGTCTCTTCCTTCCCGGCCGCCAGGTCGAACCGGCGGAGCTCCGGCGAGCCGTTCCGGGCGACGACGTAGTAGACGGCTCCGGGACCGGCCAGCAGGTTGGCGTAGACGCCCGGATCGCCCATGGGGAGCGCCCGCACCCGCCGCTCGAACCCCTCGGGATCGATGCGCACCGGCTCCGGCTTTCCCTTCACCGAGGTGACCCCCGGGGTGTCCTTCCGGGCGTCTCCCACCGGCTCGTCGTCACTCTGCGGACGGAAGAGCGCCGGACCGTCCTCGGTCAGCAGACCCACGTAGACCCGGGTGGGCTCGGTGTAGACGTAGTCCAGCTCGAAGGCGCTGCGGGTCATGTTGAAGTCGCGGTCCGAGAAGAAGAACAGGTACTTGCCCGTCGGATCGAAGACCGGCGTGGATTCGTTCGTCATGTCCGAGGTGAGCTGGTACCCCTTTTTCTGGTCGAGCGACCAGACCCAGACCGAGGCGAGCTGGGACACGCCGGCCTTGGTATAGGTCAGCCAGCGGGAATCGGGCGACCAGTTGTAGTCGATGACGTCGTTGATGCGCGCCTGGTCGACGTCGACGATCTTGCCGCTCTCGACCTCGGCATAGCGGAGCCGGCGTTCCTTGTCGGAGAAGGCGATCTTCTTCGCGTCGGGCGACCAGAGCAGGAAGTTGCGCCAGGAGTCGCCGCCGCGGGTGACCTGCCGTTCGGTGCCCGAGCCGTCGCTCGGGCGCACCCAGATCTCGTACTCGCCGGTGCGGTCGGAGAGGTACGCGATCCACTGGCCGTCGGGTGACCAGGCGGGCGTCATCTCGCGGATGCCGGGGGTGCCGGTCAGGTTGCGCACCTCTCCCTGCTCGGCGGGCACGGTCAGGATCTCGCCGCGCGCCTCGAACACCGCCCGCTTGCCGGTGGGCGACGGGCGCATCCACTGGACGTCGCGGGTGACGTTGGCGAAGTAGGGGAGCGCCAGCGGCAGGTCGCCCTCGACGCGGATGGTGAGCTTGCGGGTCTCTCCCGAGGCGGGGTCGAAGAGCCAGATCCAGCCGCCGCTCTGGTAGACGATCCGGTGGCCGTCGCCGCTCGGCCAGAGGACGTCCCAGTCCGGGCTGGTGGTGGCCCGGTGCGCCTGGCGGGAGGTGAGGTCGAGGGCGTAGAGATCGAGGCGGCCGTCCTCGCGATCCGAGGTGAAGTAGAGGGTGTCGCCGATCCACACCGGCAGGTTGTCGGTGGCGGGCGACTCGGTGACCCGCTCGGCCTGGTCCTTCGCCAGGTCATAGATCCAGACGTCCTGCGCGCGGCCGCCGCGGTTGCGCTTCCAGGTGCGGAACTCGCGCATGATCGGGGTGTAGGCGACCCGCGTGCCGTCGGGCGAGAAGGTGCCGCCGCTCCCTTCCGGCATCGGCAGCGGTCTTTCCATGCCGCCGGCCGCCGGGACCACGTAGAGGCGGCCGAGGCGCTCGCTCCAGGGGACCCGGTGGCTCATGAAGAGGATCTGCTTGCCGTCCGGCGACCAGTCCAGGACCTGCTGGTCGAAGCCGGCGCGCGGCGAGATCTCGCCGACGTCGTTGTGGAAGGTGAGCTGGCGCGCGTTGCCGCCGTCGACCGCGATGACGTGGACCTGGCGGTTGCCGCTGTACTCGGCGGTGTAGGCCACCTGCCGTCCGTCCGGCGAGAACCGGGGGAAGAGCTCCTCGCCGGGATGCGAGGTCAACCGGCGGGCGGTGCTGCCTCCCGGCCGGCCAGGGTCCGCGATCTCGGCGAGCCAGAGGTCGCCCGCATAGCAGAAGACGACGGTGTTGCCATGGACGTCGGGGTACCGCAGCAGGCGGGTTCCCTCGTCGCCGGTCTCGGCCCGGACGATGGCCGCCGTCACCAGCAGGACGGCCGCCAGTGAAAAGACTTTGCGCACACGTGCTCCTTTCCGAGCCTGCCGGCTCTCGACGCTTTTACGGAATTCCGGCGCGCGGGTTGCCACCCGCGATCACCACCGTCCGGGTGGGGAAGGCGAGCTCGATCCCCTCTTCCGCCAGCCGGCGCAGCAGCGCCAGGCCGATCTCCTGCTGCCGGTCCATGTACAGGGCCATGTCGGGCGAGAGGACATGGTAGACGGCCTCGAAGTCGAGGGAGGACTCGCCGAAGCTCTTGAAGTGGGCGCGGCCGAAGCGGATCTGGTCGAGCGGCTCGATGATGCCGCGGAGAATCTCCGGCAGCGCCGCCACCTTCTCGGCCGGAGTGCCGCAGGCCACCCCGAAGCACAACACGACCCGGCGCTCCCCCGCCATCCGGGACTGATTGCGGATGCGGCTCTGCAGCAGGTCGCCGTTCGGGAAGATGACCAGCTCGCCGTTGACGCTGCGCACATGGGTCGTCTTCAGGCCGATCCTCTCCACGTGGCCGGTGAATTCCCCCACCTGGATCGACTCGCCGACGACGAACGGCTTGTCGAGGACGATCGAGACGGAGGCGAAGAGGTCGCCCAGGATGTTCTGGAGCGCCAGGCCGATCGCGATGCCGCCGACGCCGAGGCCGGCCACCACGGTGGTGACGTTGATCCCCAGGTTGTCCAGCGCCAGGAGGGCGAGGAGCGACCAGACGGTGGCCTTGCCGATGAAGCCGGCGGCGCTGACCAGGGTGACCGAGGCGGCATCCGTGGCGAGCCGCCGGACGCGGGCCTGGGTGGCCCAGAAGTCGATGGCGACGAGGAGCCACAGGGTCACCTGGAGGAGGACCGCCAGGATCGCCAGGGTGCGCAGGGTGCCGGTGATCCGCGGGGGGAGCGCGAGGAAGAGGCTCGCCCCCTGGAGCACCATGAAGAGGAGGAGGGACGGCCGGGTGCGGCGCACGACCTCGACGAAGAAGTTGTCGACGACCGTGACCGTCTGCCCGGATCGCGCACCGAGGCGGTGGACGATCAACCGCTGGACCAGCAGGAGGAGCAGGAAGGTCCCGGCGGCGACCGATGCCGCCGTGATCCAACTGCTCAGGGAATTGCCGAGGACCTCGACCGACTCCATGGGCCTCGGGATCACCCGCAGGGGGCGAAATGCCCCACGAATTCCTGGATCTTCTCCGGATCGCCGGCCGTGCCGGTGAGATCCACCTCGGCATTGGGTGCTCCCGGGGCCGGATCGGGCGTGAACCAGATGCCCAGCCGGGCGCGGTTGTCCCCGGGGCAGTCGAACGTGAAGAAGGTCATCAAGCTCTCCCGGCGCCGGCGGTGCTCCTCTCTCCCCACGTCCACGCCCACCGACACCTCGACCTCGCTCTGATCCGTGGTCTCCGGCGCCGGCCCGGCCGCCGGGGTTTCAGTCTCCGCCGGAAGGTCCTTTTCGGCCGCGCCTCCCGTCCCGGACTCCGGGGGCGCCGGGGGCTCCGGGGGCTCGGGCACCGCGTTCACGGTATCGCGCGTGACCACGTAGGCGACGGTCTGGCCGCCGGCCTCCACGGTGCCGCGTTTCAGCACCTTGGCCGGATCGATCTTGGCGTCCGACTTGCCGAGCCACTTGGGCGGCTCCCTGGTCTCCCCGCGCATCCAGCGGAGAAGCTCCTGCTCGTCGCTGATCCACGAGTTGAAGCTCATGAAGATGAGCCCGCGCTTGTCGAACTGCCGGCCATGCCCGGCCTCTTCCGGCCCCGGCTCCTCGTCGCTCAGGATGGCCATCTCCATGAGCATCGGGATGGAGACCGCGCCGCCCGGGTAGTACCCCTCGGGAAGCTCCTTCCACTGCAGGATCTTGCGGGTCGCCGCGGTGCGCGCCACAGGGTCCTTGAAGGTCTTCTCGATCTCCTTCCCCTTGCGGTAGCCGAACCAGGTCAGGCCGACGATGACGGCCAGCACGGCGGCCACGAGGGCACCGCAGCCGCAGCCGATCCAGCCCAGGGTCGAGGCGGTCGAGGAGGAGGAACGGGGGCGGTTCGGATCCGACATGGCGTCACATCCTCTCGGGCACCGGGATGCCCAGAATGCCGCCGATGCTCTCCAGGCCGCGGCGGAAGATGTGGAAGGCGGTCAGCCGGGCGCCGCGCAAGGCGTCGTCCGGTTCCTGCAGGATCGGGTGCTTGTGGTACACGCCGTTGAAGCGTTGCGCGAGGCCGAGGGCATGGCGGGCGATGAGCGACAGCTCCAGGCTCTCGGCGGCCTTCTCGACCAGCTCGCCGGTCTGGGCGACTTCCAGGACGAGGTCCCAGAGGTCGTCGCCGAAGGCGGCGGCGGGGAGCGCGGCGACCGCCTCCGCGGTCAGCTCATCGGCGATGCCGGCCGCGCGGAGCTTGCGCCGGATGGCTTGGTCGCGCACCAGCGCGTATTGCAGGTACGGCCCCGTTTCGCCCTCGAAGTTGAGCGCCTCGTCGAAGTCGAACGCGATGAGCCGGTTGGTCGTCGCCTTGACCATGAAGAAGCGCAGCGCCGCGACCGCGATCTGCCGCGCCCGGTGTGCCACTTCGTCCGCCGTCAGCTCGGGATTGCGCTGCGCGATCTCCTCGCGGCTCTTCGCTTCGAGCTGGTCGATCAGGTCGTCCGCCTTGACGCCGATCCCCTTGCGGCCGGACATCTCCAGCGATTTTCCTGATGCTGGGCCGGCCTCGCTCTCGTCCTCGTCGAGATAGCCGAGCACCCGCGCGGTGGCGGGCGAGAGGGTCACCATCTCGTAGGCGAAGTGGATGGAGCGCTCCGCCTCCTCCTTGTGCCCGAGGGCCTGGAGGCCGGCGCGGACGATCTTCTGGAGGTAGCTCTGGCGCGCGTCGATGACGTTGATCACCCGCCGCCCGTTGCCGAAGGGGGGATGCTCCGCGACCCCCTGCCCCGCCGGCACCGTCTCCCAGACCGCCTCCTCCTCCCACCGGCCATAGAAGAAGTCCTCGCCGAGCAGGCCGAACTTCCAGAGCTGGTAGGCGATGTCCTTGCCGACGTAGGTGACCGTGCCGTCGGAGCGGACGATCACCTTGTCCGGGTCCTCCAGGCCGGCGAACTCCTCGGCCTGGGCGAGCGGCATCACCCAGCAGCCGGCGTTCTTCCCGTCCTTCTCCAGATGGACGGCCCCGGTTTCCTTGAGGAGGCCGAACGCCTTGTCGAAGAAGTGGCGGTGGAGGATCTCGCTCTCGCGGGTCAGCAGGTCGTAGCCGACGTCGATCCGGTGCATGGTGGCGAGGTGGCGGCGGAGCACCCGGCGGGCGACCAGCCGGCCCAGGGCGGCGCGGTCCCCTTCGCCCTTCTCCATCTCGTGGAGCGTCGTGCGGCGCAGCGCCTGGCGCTCCTTGTCCGCCTCGAACCAGCGGCCGACCTCGCTGTAGAGGTCCCAGCAATAGAAGTCGAAGGGCTCGGGGATCGCCTCGACGTCCGCCTGGGAGAGGCCGCGCAGGTCCTTGAACCCGACGACCACGTCGGCGAGCTGCACGCCGGTGTCGTCGACGTAGTTCTGCACCTCCACCGGCCGGCCGAGGGCGCGCAGCGCGCGGGCGAGGACGTCGCCGAGCACGGCGTTCCGGAGGTGGCCGATGTGGGCCGCCTTGTTCGGGTTGATGTTGGTGTGCTCGATGAGCACCTTGCCGGCGCGGGCTCCGGAGCCGTCCGCGCCGCCGGCCAGGAGGTCGGCGTCGAGGAGGGCCGCGGCGGTGGCCGGCCGGTCGAGCCAGATATTCAGATAGCCGGCGCCCTGCACCTGGAGATCGCGGACGAGCGGCGGGCGCTCGAGATGGGCGGCGATCTCCTCGGCGATGGCGCGGGGGTTCTTCTTGAGGATCCGGGCGAGCTGCATGGCGGCGGGAGAGGCCAGGTCGCCGAGCTCCCGCCGGGGCGGGACCTCCAGCACCGGGGTGTGCTCCACGCCGAACCGTTCCCGGATGACGCGGGCGATGGCGCCCGCCAGTCGGGTCTTCTGCTCCGTCCACATGGCCCGGGCAGTCTACACTATTGGTCGTAGAGGGCCGGATGTCCGACGATCGGCCCGAGGGGGGATCGCGTGCCCAAGAAGGTCGAGGCGCAGGAAGAACCGACAGGCCAACGGCTCGTCATGCCCTTGGACAGGACCACGCTCGAGCTCGTCCAGGCCGACATCACGGACCTGGACGTCGACGTCATCGTCAACGCCGCCAACGAGCATCTCCAGCTCGGAGCGGGCGTGGCAGGAGCGATCCGCGCCAAGGGGGGCCCCACCATCCAGGAAGAGTGCGACCGGATCGGGGGGACCCCGGTGGGGACCGCCGTGATGACCGGAGCGGGCCACCTCAAGGCCAGGCAGGTGATCCACGCCGTCGGGCCGCGGATGGGGGAGGGGGACGAGGACAAGAAGCTCGCCGCCGCCGTGCGCGCCGCCCTCGCCCTCGCCGACCGGCACGGCATGAAGTCGATCGCCCTCCCGGCCATCTCCACCGGCATCTTCGGCTTCCCCATCGAGCGCGCCGCCCGCATCCTGCTCACCGAGGTGCACCGCTTCCTCCAGGGAGGCACCAAGCTCGACCGGGTGGTCCTCTGCCTCTACGACGAGGACTCCTTCGCGGTGTTCAAGAAGGAGCTGCGGAGGGGGTTCCGGTAACCCCCTCCCCGACCCTCCCCCGCGAAGCGGGAGAGGGCGCCTGATCCGAGTGATGCGTGTAAGTCGTTTGTTTTCAGCATCTTAGCGTTTCACTGGCGCACTAGGGTCACTTGGGGGTAACGAAGCGAAACAAGGCGGCTCGCAAGGGAGCGCCGCGCCCGGCTGTTGAGCCTGCTCAGGGAGGCCGGCCAGGCTGGAGAGCACCCCTGCGACTCTCCAGGAGGTGCCTCTGGGCACCCCCCTGCCCCCGGAATTCTCCTCCGGGCAAAGCAGCCATGTCATCGCCGGCCGGGGGCACCTTTCGACTTCAACCTCATCCGTTCGTGGCCGCGCTCCCTCCTGCAGCCCGACCAATGCCAAGCCGTCTGGCAGCGCCTCGGCGGCTTGCAGGAACCGCTTGGGCGGCCTCCGGTGGCGGTAGGTAGGCGGCAACGGCCGGGAAAACGCCATAGAAGGCCTTGCGGAGGCGGCTTTAGTCGCCGCCTTGATCGTGCCACACCCAGTCACCGGCCGCTCGGCTTGTCAGTCGATCCGCGTGCACCCTGTCCACCAGAGGAAACCACCGGGAGCCTACCACCTTGTAGTCGTGGGCTCGAAACAGGGCCGTGGCTTCCGATTCTAGTCCATCTGTTGCACAGTGAGAAAATTTTAGACCGTCGCGCCAGTACCTCCCCAAGTTTCGTTCCGCTCTTCTGAATTCCCCATCCGCGAGAGGGCCGATCCGAAGGGGGCGAAGGGGGGTGGGGGCCGCAGAATCTGGCCGCGCAAAGCCGCACGCAGGTCCGCACGCGGCTCCGGGAAGCCGCACGCAGATCCGCACGCAAGTCCGCACGCGGCTCTGGGAAGCCGCACGCAGGCCTGCGTGCAAGTCCGAACGCAGCTTCGGCGACTCCCCGGGAGGAGCCCGCGCAAATAGGCAAGCGGCCCAACGAAAGAGCCTCACATAGCCATTTCTCTATGTCGCATCCGAGGAGGGTAACCCGTTCGCCCACCCTCGCGAGCTCCACCCTCCGTGGGGCCGGGCCGATCATGCCCCGTCCCGTGCTGGACGCAATCGCCCCTGCGCGAGCTCGGACCTCCTTGGGGACGACAACCCAACCGCCCACCCTCTCTCCGCCACCCCTCCTTCGTGGACGGCACCGTCCCCCTTCGCGCTGACGCACACGCCACCCTCTCTTGATCGAGCCCCGTGGGGTCGGCCATTGCCCTGTCCGTGGCCGGTGTGGCCGCGCCGGTGCAACACCGGCCAGTCTGTCGGCCCCCTTTGCCAGCTCTTGCGCATGCTCCGGCCGACCACGCTCCGCCCGCGGCTCCGGTCCCGTCGTCGTCGCGCAGCAGGTCCTCCGCTGGGACAACTCCCCAACCACCCACCCTCTCTCCGCCGAACCTCCTTCGTGGACGGCCCCGCCCCCACCTACACGCTGACGCACACGCCGCCCTCTCTCGAACCGGCCGTCGTCGAGGACCGCAACCTCCCCCAGGCCCGCATCGCGCAAAGCCTCATCGCCTGGTCCAGCCACCGGACCGGGCACGATGCGGTCCACCACCTCTCTCATCCAGGCCACAGCGAGGTCGGCAACCTTTCCCCTCGGGCCGCACCGTGCCGCGTTCGCTGGATCGTAACTGCCGCAGCATGGGGCACCGTGCGCGCCCTACCGACCTCTCTCGTCCAGACGGTCGTGGGGACGGCCACCGTCCTATCTACAAGGTAGGGGTGGCCACCCTGGAGCCTGCGGCCGGAGCCGGCCTCCGGTCCTCCAAGGCGACCACCCGGTTCCCACACCCGCACACCCTCGCGATGAGAGGGTCTGCGCGCTGGAGTGGCCCACCGGAGAAGCTCCGGCTCGGCCTTGCCACCCGCCCTCCTCGCCGACCGGAGCTACACCGGCGGCGAAGCGATCGTGGCCCGGCCCGTTTCCCCGCAGATCGGCTCCACCGAACTGCTGCCTACCCTCGCCTGCGAAGATCCAAAAGGCGGCGCCGATGCCGCCTTTTCTCCGCAAAAGGCGCCACTGACGCCGCCTTTTCGGCCCCTCGCGAGGTGATCGGCGTGGACGGCCCCGCCCCCACCTACTCACTGACGCAATCGCCCCCGCTCAAGCCCGACTAGCCGCGGGGGACCGCCACCTTCCCCCGTCGAGTCTGACGCACAAGCCACCCTCTCTCGTCGAGCCATCGTGAGGACCGCAACCTTCCCCCTGGCCCGCATCGCGCAAAGCCTCATCGCCTGGTCCAGCCACCGGACCGGGCACGAAGCGGTCCACCACCTCTCTTGTCCTGGCCGCGGCGTGGACGGCCACCTTCCCCCTCGGGCCGCACCGTGCCGCGTTCGCTGGATCGTTACTGCCGCATCATGGGGCACCGTGCGTCCCTCCCGCCCGCGCTCGAG
>Ga0209682_10000788_pt1 | contig 10524 bp, 10 predicted proteins | sample DOMMetBare2Fresh_2_FD_187471 | JGI IMG/M metagenome (GOLD analysis project Ga0209682, IMG submission 187471) | Wetland sediment microbial communities from St. Louis River estuary, USA, under dissolved organic matter induced mercury methylation -... | ecosystem: Environmental > Aquatic >...
CTGCTGGCGCTCAACGCCACCATCGAGGCGGCCCGCGCCGGCGAGTACGGCCGCGGCTTCGCGGTGGTCGCCGAGGAGGTCCGCAAGCTGGCCGAGAGCTCGGGGCGCTCCGCCGAGCAGATCTCCGGCCTGGCCTCCGACATCTCCGGCCGCGCCGCCACCGTGGTCGAGACCATGAAGGAGTCGGTCTCCGAGCTCGGCGAGGGGCGCGAGGACCTGAACGCCATCATCCACACCCTGGCCGACATCGCCCGCATCGCGCGCACCGGCGCCGACAAGGTGGGCGTGATCTCCGGCACCGCCCGCGAGCAGCTCAAGGGCTCGGCGGACATGGTCCAGGCCATGGACCACATCTCGGACGTGGCCAGCTCCAACGCCGCCGCCACCGAGCAGGTCCGCAAGGTGATCGCCGAGCAGACCTCGGCGGTGGCCCAGATGGCCAGCGCCGCCCAGGAGCTCACCAACCTCTCGGTCGAGCTGCAGACCGTGGTGTCGCGCTTCCGGCTGGGGTAGGGCGTGTCGGTCCGGCACGTCCTCTTCCGCGTCTCCCGCGAGCGCTTCGCCCTGCCGCTGGACGCGGTGCGGGAGGTGGTGCTGCCGCAGCCCCCCTTCGCCAAGGTGCCGCGCTCGGGCGGGGCGGTGCGCGGGGTCATGAACCTGCGGGGGCGGGTGGTGGCGGTGGTGGACCTGGCCGAGCTCATGGGGCTCGAGCCGCAGCCGCTCCAGGTGGGGGGCGGCCACGTGGTGCTGCTGGAGCGGGGGCAGCGGGCCCTCGGCCTCATGGTGGGGGCGGTGCTGGGGGTGGAGCCGCTGGAGCCCGGCGAGGGCGGCGGCGCCCTGGTGCAGGGGGTGGCCACCGCCAGCGTGGGGGCGGTCACGGTGCTGCAGCCGGACGCCCTGGCCGAGGCCGCGGCCCTGCTCTTCGGCACCAAGTGAAGCCGAGCCGTTTCAGCAACTTGTGGAGGTCGCTCCACCGGTGTTACCTTCGTTTGGCGGGGAGGCTAGAGCACACATGGCGAAGCGAGTCCTGATCGTCGACGACGCAATCTTCATGCGCAACATGATCAAGGACATCTTCTCGGGGTCCGGGTTCGAGGTCGTGGGCGAGGCCGCCAACGGCCTGGAGGCCGTGGAGAAGTACAAGGAGCTCAAGCCCGACCTCACCACCATGGACATCGTCATGCCGTTCAAGAGCGGCATCGAGGCGACCCGCGAGATCATCAAGGCGGATCCCCGGGCGGTGGTGGTGATGTGCAGCGCCCTCGGGCAGGAGTCGCTGGTCATGGAGGCCATCGAGGCCGGCGCCAGCGACTTCATCGTCAAGCCGTTCAAGTCCGAGGACGTCCTCACCGTGGTCAAGAAGGTCCTGGGCGGCGTGTAGGCCGCGAAGGCGGCCCGGTGGCCCTCGATTTCCAGCGCTACATCGGCCTCTTCGTCAGCGAGGCCGGCGATCACCTGACGGCCCTGGGGCGCGACCTCGTCGCCCTGGAGCAGGCGGTGCGGGCCGGCGGCGCCGAGGCCCAGCTCCGGCCGCTCATCGACTCCATCTTCCGCCACGCCCACAGCGTGAAGGGGATGAGCGCCTCGATGGAGCTGCCGGCCATCGCCGCCCTGGCCCACAAGGCCGAGGACCTGGTCGACGTCTTCCGCGGCGACGCCGGCCGCGTCGAGCCGGCCTGCATCGACCTCCTGCTCACCACCGGCGACGCGCTGGCCGACATGGTGCAGGCCTCCGGCCGCAACGAGCGCCCGCCGGCCGACGCCGACCTCATGAAGCGCCTGGTGGACATGGCCCGCCGGCTCAAGGCCGGGCTGCCGCTGGTGCAGGGCCCGCCGACCGAGCCGCCGCCCGGGCCGGGCCGCGGCGCCGCGCCCCCCGCCGCCGCGCCTCCGGCCGAGCCCGCCGCGGAGGCGCCGCCCGCCCCGCCGCCCGCCGCGGCGCCGGCCGAGCCGGAGCCGGCCGCCGGGCCGGTCCAGCGGCTGCGCCTGGAGGTCGAGATCGCCCCGGCCTGCCCGGTGCCGGCGGTGCGCGCCTTCCTGGTGGTGAAGAAGCTCTCCGCCCTGGGGGCCAACCTGGCCTCGGCCCCGGCGGTGGAGGAGCTCAAGGCCGGCCGCCTGCCGGACGGCCGCATCACCGTCTGGATGGAGACCGCCGAGCCGGTGGAGCGGCTCAAGCGGGCGCTGGGCCAGATCTCGGACCTGGGGCGGGTCGAGATCGAGGTCGAGGCGGCCCTGGCCGAGCCGGTGGCCCACGCCGCGGCCGCCCACGGGGCCGGATCCGCCGCCGAGCCGAGCCGGACCGTGCGGGTGCGCACCGAGATCCTGGACGGCTTCGTGGACGCGGTGGGCGAGCTCCTGCTGGCGACCGCCCGCATCCGCGAGGTGGGGCGCGCCCTGCCCGACCAGTACCGGCCGCCGCTCGACGAGGGCGTGGACCGGCTCCACGCCATCGTCAAGGACCTGCACGACAAGGTCATGGCGGTGCGCATGACCCCGCTCGCCACCGTGACCGAGCGGCTGCCCCGGGCCGCCCGCGACGTGGCCCGCAAGCTGGGGCGCCAGGTCGAGGTGGAGATCCAGGGGTCGGAGATCGAGCTCGACCGGGCCATCCTGGAGGAGCTGGCCGATCCCCTGACCCACGTGCTGCGCAACGCGGTCGACCACGGCATCGAGGCGCCGCACCTCCGGCTGCTGGCCGGCAAGCCGGCCGCCGGGCGCATCACCGTGACCGCCCGGCGCGACCGCGACCGGGTGGTGGTGGAGCTCTCCGACGACGGCCAGGGCATGGACACCGCCCGGCTGCGCGAGGCGGCGGTGACCCGCGGCACCCTCTCGGCCGACCAGGCGGCGGCGCTCACCGACCGCGAGGCGCTCCTGCTGGCCTGCCTGCCCGGCCTCTCCACCGCCGAGAAGGTCACCGACGTCTCGGGGCGCGGGGTGGGCCTGGACGCGGTGAAGCGGACCGTCGAGGCGGTGGGCGGGGTGCTGGAGATCGAGAGCGCCCCCGGCGTGGGGACCCGCATCGTGCTGCGCCTGCCGCTCACCGTGGCGGTGCAGCCGGTGCTGCTGGTGGGCGTCGGCACCGAGGTGCTGGGCCTCCCCATCTCCAAGGTCCACGGGGCGGCCCACGTCGTCTACTCGACCCTGGACCGGAGCCGCGGCGAGCCCATCCTGCCCTACGACGGCGAGCTGGTGCCGGTCTACGACCTGGCCACGCTGCTCGGCTTCACGGCCACCGGCCGCGACGAGCGCGCCGTGGTGGTGGCCGAGGTGAGCGACGGCCGCATCGGGCTGGCGGTGGACGCCTTGCTCGGGCAGCAGGAGGCGGTCCTGAAGCCGCTCGGCACGCCGCTCGGCGCGGTGAGCGGCCTCTCGGCGGTCACCGTCATGGGCAACGGCCGGCCGGTCTTCATCCTCGACGTGCAGAGGCTCCTGGCGGCATGAGCGCCCTCGCCTTCGACCGGCGCCAGCTCGGCGCCCTGCGGGAGCTGGCCACCGTCGGCTGCGGCGCGGCGGTGAGCGCGCTCGGCCAGCTCACCCGGCTCGGCCTGGAGATGGACACGCCGGAGACCTGGGTGGGCGCCGAGGCCGGCGCCATCGCCGCCTTCCTGGGCGCGCTCGGCTCGGACCTGGTCTGCACCGGCGTCAAGCTGGAGGGGCCGCTCACCGGCCACCTCCTGCTGGCGCTGCCCGAGCCGGACGCCGAGGTGCTGGCCATGGCGCTCGGCGCGCCGGCCCAGGCCGGCACCTTCGGCCCCCTGGCCGAGAGCGCCATCATGGAGTCGGGCAACATCGTCGGCTCCGCCTTCGTGAGCGCGGTGGCCCGCCGGGTGCGCGAGACGCTGCTGCTCTCGGTGCCGACCTTCGCCCGCGGCTCGGGCAAGGCCTGCGTGGAGCGGCTGGTGGACCACGCCGGCTCGGTGGCGCTGGCCACCCGCTTCACCTCGCCCAGCCCGCCGCGGCTGGAGGGGCTCATCCTGGTCATGCCGGAGCCGTCGGGCATCAAGCGGCTGCTGGATCACCTCGGCGAGGGGTAGCGGACGGAGCGGGACGCCGTGGAGCGGGGGGAGAGGACCACGTGACCCAGAAGCGCACCAAGCGCCTCAAGAAGGCCACCACCGGGAAGGGCGCCGGCCGTCAGGCGCCGCGCCGGCGCGCCGGCCCGCGGCCGAAGCCGGCCGCGCCGAGGGCCAGGCCCGCGCCCGCGGCCAAGGCCAGGGTGAAGGTCCGCCCGCCGCGCCCCCCGGCCCCGAAGGCGCCGCCCCTGGCCGCGGAGGCCTCGGTGCTCGGGCCGCTCCTCGCCATGTCGCACGATCTGGCCTGGGCCCGCACCGAGTCGGACCTGTGCGCCGCCGTGGCCCGCGCGGTGGAGGCGCTCTACCCGGGCGCGGCCCACGCGGTGCGGCTGGTCGACCCCCGCAGCCTGGCGCTCACCGCCTTCCGCGCCAAGGGGCGGCTGCGCGCCCAGGGCCGGGAGCGGCTGGCGCTGCACCGGGCCACCCTGGAGGCCGAGGGGCTGCCGGTGGCGGCGCTGGAGCGGGCCGGGGTGCGGGTCACCGACGAGGACGAGCCGCTCTTCGAGGCGAGCGGCACCGTGGTGGTGGCGCCGCTGGCGGTGGCCGGGGCGCTCCACGGCGTGATCAACGTGGAGTACCGCGCCGGCGTGGCGGCGGCCGCCCCGCTCCCGCTCCGGCAGCTCGCCAACGTGGCGGCGCTCGGGGTGCGCAACCTGCGGGCCCTCGACGAGCTCGCCTCGCTCAAGACCTACCTCGAGTCGCTCATCGAGCACGCCAACGCGCTCATCACGGTGGTCAACCGGGACCGGGTGGTCACGGTCTGGAACGGCGCCCTGGCCCGCCTCACCGGCCTCTCGCGCGGCGAGGCGCTGGGGCGCCCGCTCGGGCCGCTGGCCGGCTCCGGCCAGGCCGGGCTGGAGGCGGTGCTGGACCGCACCCTGGCCGGCGAGGCGGTCGACGGGTTCGAGACCGCGCTGGCGCTGGCCGGCGGCGGGGAGGCCCGGGTGGCCCTGAACACCGCCCCGGTGCTCGGCCCCTCCGGCGACGTGGACGGGGTGGTGGTCATCGGCCAGGACCTGACCCGGCTCCGCTCGCTCGAGGCGGCGGCGGAGCAGGCGGAGAAGATGGCCGGGCTGGGCCGCCTGGCGGCCGGCATCGTCCACGAGCTCAACAACCCGCTGGTGGCGGTCACCATGTACGCCGACGCGCTCCAGGAGAAGTGGGCCCGCATCCCGGCGGCCGCCTCCGACCTGGAGAAGATCCGGGCCATCCGCGAGGCCGGCCAGCGCATCCACAAGCTGACCCGGGACCTGACCGCCTACGCCCGCGGCAACGACGCCCGGCCCGAGCCGGTGGACGTGGCGGGGCTGCTGGAGCAGGCCGCCACCATGTGCAAGGGCGGCTTCAAGAAGAGCGGCGCCGGGCTGGAGCAGGCCTTCGCCGAGGTGCCGGCGGTGGAGGGGTCGCGGGCGGCGCTGGTGCAGGCCTTCGTCAACCTCATCTCCAACGCGGTGCAGGCCATCGAGCAGCCGGGCGGCACGGTGCGGCTGGCGGTGGCGGAGGCGGGCGGCCGGGTCATCGTCACGGTGGCCGACGACGGGGTGGGCATGGCGCCGGCGGTGGCGGCGCGGGCCTTCGAGCCGTTCTTCACCACCCGCGGCGGCCGCGGCATCGGCCTGGGGCTGGCCACCGCCCGCGGCATCGTGGAGCGCCACGGCGGCAGCATCGTCATCGCCAGCGAGCCTGGCCGGGGGACCACCGTCACGGTGAGCCTGCCGGCGCGCCAGGCCGCGACGTAGCCCTGGCCGCTACCCCGCGTCCTCGTCCCCCTCGAAGTCGTCGACCTGCTGGTCGAGCCGGAAGACGAAGCGCCGGCCGGTGGGCGGGACCCCGACCGCCACCCCGACCTTGCCGGTGTCGGGGTCGTCCACCAGGTCGAACCCCTGCGAGGCCGACAGGCCGAGGTGGAGGAGCGGGTCGGCGCGGACGCGCCTTCCTGGCGCTCCGCGGTCCACCGGTGTATTCGGGCGCGCGGTGGGCCCGCTCGAATCACGCTTCCGCGCCGCGACCGGCGGCCTGCCGCCGGTCTACTGGACCATCTGGTCCGGCATGCTGGTCAACCGGCTCGCCTCCTTCGTCATCACCTTCCTGGCGCTCTACCTGGTGCGGGAGCGCGGCTTCGACGCCGACGAGGCGGGGCGGGTGGTGGCGCTCTACGGGGTGGGGCTCCTCCTGGCGGGCCCCATCGGCGGCTCGCTGGCCGACCGGGTGGGGCGCCGCTTCACCATGCTGCTCGGCCTCACCTCGGGCGGGCTCTGCGTGGCCGCCATCCCGTTCGTGGAGGCGCCGTCCGCCCTGGCGGGGCTGGCCTTCCTCGCGGCGCTGCTCGGCGACCTCTACCGCCCGGCCGCCAGCGCCGCGGTGGCCGACGTGGTGGCCCCGTCCGACCGGGCCCGGGCCTATGGCCTCATCTACTGGGCGGTCAACCTGGGCTGGGCCATCAGCCTCTCGGTGGCCGGCTTCGTGGCCGAGCGCTCCATGCTGGCCCTCTTCCTGGCCGACGCCGCCACCTCGCTCGGCTTCGCCGGCATCGTCTGGCGGCGCGTCCCCGAGACCCGGCCGGCCCACCACCCCCACGCCCCGACGCTGGAGGGGCTGCGCCGGGTCTTCGCCGACGGCCCCTTCATGGCCTTCCTGGCCATCCACCTCGTGGTGCTGGTGGTCTTCACCCAGTTCCAGCTCGCCGCGCCGCTCGACTACGCGGCCCACGGCGTGGGGCCGGTGGCCTTCTCGCTCCTCATGGCGCTGAACGGCGTGCTGGTGGTGGTGCTCCAGCCGCTGGTCTCGCCCAGCCTGAAGGACCACGACGGCGGCCGGCTGCTGGCGCTCTCGGCGCTCCTCATCGGCCTGGGCTACGGCATGAACGTCTTCGCCGGCTCGGTGGCCGCCTACGCGGCGGGGGCCTTCCTCTACACCACCGGCGAGGTGATCGGCTTCCCGGTGGCCACCTCGATCGTGGCGGATCTCGCCCCGCCGGAGCTGCGCGGCCGGTACCAGGGGGCCTTCTCGATGTGCTGGGGGCTCGCCTTCACCCTCTCGCCGCTCCTGGGCGGCGCGGTGCTCCACCGGCTGGGCGGGCAGGCGCTCTGGCTCGGCTGCCTCGGGGTGTCGCTCCTCATGGCGGGGGCCCACCTCCTGGCCGGGCCGTCGCGGCGGGCCAGGCAGGCGGCGGCCCGGGCGGCGCGCGAGGCGGCTTGATCCAGCGCAGTGGTTGGCGCCGCGAGGCCGACCGGTATCGCGCCGCGCCGCGTCGAGGGAGCCCCACCGGGTTTGCGCGGAGACGCTTGTCAGGTCGGCTCGGGCCTCCTAGGCTCCGCCCCTCCTTCGGATCAAGAGGTCCCCACCATGAGACTGTCGAGCCGGCTCTTCGCCGTCGCCCTGGCCCTCGCCGCCACCACCGCGCACGCCCGCACCTTCGAGGAGATCAAGGCGGCCGGGAAGATCGTCATCGCGTCGGAGGGCGCCTTCCCCCCCTTCAACTTCTTCCAGGGGCCCAAGCTCTCGGGCTTCGAGATCGACGTGGCCGAGGCGCTGGCCCAGAAGCTGGGCGTGGCCATCGAGTGGCGCGCCCTCTCCTTCGACGCCCTGCTGGCCGGCCTGCGCCAGGATCGCTGGGACCTGGTCATCGCCTCCTTCGGCGTCACCCCGGAGCGGGCCAAGGCGGTCACCTTCACCGACCCGCACTACTGCTCGGGCGGCGTCATCGTGGCCAAGGACCCGGCCATCCAGAAGGTGCCCGACCTCTCCGGCAAGACGGTGGCGGTGCAGACCGGCACCACCTACCTGGAGAACGTCAAGAAGCTCTCCGGGCTGGGCGAGGTGAAGAACTTCCCCAAGGACACCGACGCCAAGGCGGCCCTGCTGGCCGGCCGGGTCCAGGTCTGGGTGACCGACCGCTTCGTGGCCAAGGCGGCCCTGGAGGCCGACCCGGGCGCCGGGATGCACATGGGCGACTTCGTCTTCGTGGAGAAGATCGCCTGCGCCGTGAAGAAGGGGAACACCTCGCTGGAGCAGGCGGTCAACAAGGCGCTGGCCGAGATCCTGAAGGACGGGACCTACGAGGCCATCTCCAGGAAGTGGATGAAGGACGACATCCGCTGCCGCTGAGCCCCCGCCCCGGCCCCCGGCCCGCCCCGACGTGACCGGCCTCCTCGCCCTCTGGCCGCGCCGCTGGCCGCGCGAGCGGCGCAGCAGCGCCACCATCGCCCTGGCGGCGGTGGTGCTGCTCGCCATCATGTGGGCCATGGGCCGGGTGCTGGCCTTCGCGCCGGAGCCCATCGGCGGGGCGGCCGAGCAGTTCGCCGAGGGCTCGCTGGTCACCCTGGCGCTCACCCTGGTGGCCGGGCTGCTCGGCGTGCTCTTCGGCCTGCTGGCGGCGCTCTGCAAGATGTCGCGCTTCCCGCCGCTCCGCTGGTGGGCCGATCTCTACATCTGGGTGGTGCGCGGCACGCCGCTGCTGGTGCAGATCTTCTTCGTCTTCTTCGCCCTGCCGGAGCTGGTGCCGGGGCTGCAGCTCTCCGACTTCAACTCGGCGGCGGCGGCGCTGGCGGTCAACGTGGGGGCCTACAACGCCGAGGCCATCCGGGCCGGCATCCAGGCGGTGCCGAAGGGGCAGGACGAGGCGGCCCGCTCCCTGGGGCTCTCGCCGCTGCAGACCTTCGTCAGCGTGGTGGCGCCGCAGGGCTTCAAGATCGCCCTGCCGCCGCTCGTCAACAACGTCGTGGCGCTGCTCAAGGACACCTCGCTGGCCTACGGCATCGGCGTGGTGGAGCTCTCCAACGTGGGCAACCGGCTCCAGGCGGCCACCTTCCTGCCGGTGCCCATCCTGGTCACCACCGCGCTCATCTACCTCGTCCTCACCACCGTGCTGACCCAGATCTCCGGGGCCATCGAGCACCGTCTCGACGTGGAGGCGCGCCACTGATGTCCCAGGTCCACCCCACCCCGCCGCCCGGCCAGCGCCTGCCGCTCATCACCGCCGACGGCGTGCAGAAGCACTTCGGCCCGGCCCACGTGCTGAAGGACGTCACCACCCGCTTCTACCAGTCGGAGGTGGCGGTCATCGTGGGGGCCTCCGGGTCCGGCAAGTCGACCTTCCTCAGGGCCCTCAACCGGCTGGAGAAGCACGACGGCGGGCGCATCGTGGTGGACGGCATCGAGCTCTGCGACGACGTCAAGAACCTCGACGCCATCCGGCGCGAGGTCGGGATGGTCTTCCAGCAGTTCAACCTCTTCCCCCACCTCAGCGTGCTGGAGAACGTCACCCTGGCGCCGCGCAAGGTGCGCCGCACCCCGGCCGCCCAGGCGCGGGCCGCCGGCCTGGAGCTGCTGGCGCGGGTGGGGCTGCAGGACCACGTCCACAAGCACCCGCACCAGCTCTCGGGCGGGCAGCAGCAGCGGGTGGCCATCGCCCGCTCGCTGGCCATGCAGCCCAAGGTCATGCTCTTCGACGAGCCGACCAGCGCGCTCGACCCGGAGATGATCAACGAGGTCCTCGACGTCATGAAGGACCTGGCCCGCTCCGGCATGACCATGATCGTGGTGACCCACGAGATGCGCTTCGCCCGCGAGGTGGGCGACCGCATCCTCTTCTTCGACCAGGGGCGCCTCCTGGTGGAGGCCCGCCCCGAGGCCTTCTTCGACGACCAACGGAACGATCGCATCCGGGCCTTCCTGGGCCAGATCGTCCACTGACCACACCCGCAGTCCATTCACGGAGGGAGAACCCATGACGACCATCCGCACCCTGCTCGCCGCCGCCCTGCTGCTCGCCGGCGGCGTCGCCTCGGCCCAGACCGCGTTGCCCGCGCCGGCGGCCCCCGCCCCGGCCCCCGACGACCTGCAGGCGCAGCTGAGGCAGCTCAAGGCCGAGGTGGACGCGCTCAGGGCCGCCCAGGCCGACGCCACCTCGCGGCTCGACCTGGCCGAGGTCCGCTCCAAGGACGCGGTGGTGGCCGGCGACATCCCCGGCTCCTTCCGCATCCCCAACACCGACGTCTCGCTCCGGCTCTACGGCTTCGCCGAGCTCAACTGGGTCCACACCTTCACCGGCGACAGCGCCGACATCGACTACGCGAGCTTCGCGCCGTACATCCCGCTCGACGGGACCCCGGAGGCGAAGCGGAAGAACCGCGACTACCTCACCGGCCGCACCAGCCGGCTCGGCCTGGAGGCCGGCACGCCCACCCGGTTCGGCGTCCTGCAGGTCAAGCTGGAGGGGGACTTCAACAACGAGCCGCGCACCGGCGGCACCGCGCAGTACGCCGGCACCAGGGAGGTCTACACGCAGCAGGCGACCTCCAGCTACGGCTTCCGGGTCCGCCACGCCTACGGGCAGTTCGGCGGCTTCCTGGCCGGCATGACCTGGTCCACCTTCATGGACGTGGACAACTTCCCCGAGACGGTCGACTACAACGGCCCCATCGGCAACACCTTCATCCGCCAGCCG
>Ga0209682_10000790_pt1 | contig 10506 bp, 4 predicted proteins | sample DOMMetBare2Fresh_2_FD_187471 | JGI IMG/M metagenome (GOLD analysis project Ga0209682, IMG submission 187471) | Wetland sediment microbial communities from St. Louis River estuary, USA, under dissolved organic matter induced mercury methylation -... | ecosystem: Environmental > Aquatic >...
CCGCCGGGGAGACCGGCACGAACGGCTGGAGGCGCAGGACTATGCCCTGCTGGCCATCGCGGCCCGGGAGACGGGACGCCGGGAGGAGGCCGCGGAGGCCTTGAAGAAAGCCAGGGAGAGGGGTGTGGACGTTTCGGCGTTGACGGCGGTGCCCGCAGGGCGCTGAAACGAAAGCACGCCCTCTGGGCATTTCATGGAGAAGATCCGTAGACTCTGGCGATCTTCTCCAAGGAGCCCTGCATGAAGAGACAGCTCTCTCCCCTCGCCATCCTTCTTTGCGCCCTTCTCGCGGTGGCGCTCCCCGGCCGGGCTCAAGAGCCTGCGAGCGCCGCCGATCCCGCGGTGGTGCTGCGCTCGCTCGCGGCGTCGCGCCTCGACCCGGGCCGGGCGGTGTCGCTCAAGAAGGTGAAGCTGAACGTCGGCCTCGCCACCCTCCACCTGGAGGATGGAATCCTGGTGCCTGCCATCGCCGAGGGGCTGAGCCCGGTCGAGCTGGTGTTCCTGGGCCAGGGGCGGATCGAGATGGCGGCTCCGGACGAGGTCGAGGCAGGCCAGCTCGAGCTGTTCACCGGTTCTCCCCGGCTCGATGAGACCTTCCGGGATGCCGTTCTCGTGATCGGCCCGGATGCGGCGGTGGCGGCGCTGCTGCGCAAGCCGGCGGCCCCGCCGGACGAGGCGGCGCGGCAGCGGGCGGAGGCCCTGTGGACGGAGTGGCGGAAGAAGCGGGAACGGGAGATCTTCGACGTCGACCGGGGAATCCTCCTCGACGCCTTGAAAGACCCTCTGGGGGGTGGGTACTTCGCCGCCTGGTTCCGCGGCGGACCGCACGGAGACTTCCTCTACCGGGTCGAGCCCGACGAGCAGGAGCAGGTCCAGGTCGGCCGTTTCGTTCCGCTCGACGCCACGGAGAAGGAGAAGCGCGAGATCGAAAAGGAGATCCGGCGCCAGCAGCAGAAGGGGCGGGCGCAGGGACTGGAGGTGGACGATCTCGGGGATTGGGACACCTGGGTGGCGGCTGCGTTGCGCAACGCCGCGGGGGAGCCCGTACACGGCACGCCGGCGTTCGAGCCGGCAAAGTACACGTTGGACGTCCGGCTGAGCCAGCCCAACCTGCGCCTCACCGGAAAGGTGCGCATCGATCTGGAGCGGGTGGTGCGGGGATCGCGGGTGGTGGGACTCTCGCTGTCGAGAGATTTCACGGTCTCCCGGGTGACCGACGGGGAGGGGAAGGAGCTCTTTTACCACCGAGGGGACGAAGGCCTCACCGTGATCCTGCCGGCGCCTCCCGCCGACGGGGAAGCGGTGGCCGTGGTCGTCGACTACGCGGGGAATCCCATCGAGAAGAGCTGGAACCTCATGAGCTTGCTGGGGACCGAGAGCTGGTATCCGCGCGCCGGCCTCGTCGACCGGGCCACCTACGAAGCGACCTTTCACTGGCCGAAGGGTTTCGATCTGATGGCGGGCGGCCGGCGGACGGACGGGGGTGACGAGGCGGACGGGACGCGTTGGGAGCGGCGCGTTCTGGACCATGTCGCGCTGGGCTACTCGTTCGAGGTCGGGCACTTCGACGTCGAAACCGCCAAGGCGGGACACGTCCAGGTGACCTATGCCTTTGACTCCGGCACCACGCTGACCGGACGGGGTGGCAAGGACGAGGTGAAACGGACGGTGGCCGACGCGCTCACCTTTTTCGAGGAGGTTTTCGGCCCGTATCCGCTCGACGAAATGACGGTCGCCACGGCCCCTCGCGGGTTTTCGCAGGGGTTCCTCGGTTTCGTCACCATCTCCGACGTCTACCTGGCAGGCGATCTGGGAATCTGGAACCGGCTGTACGGGGTGACCGACCGCCGTCTGGTGATCGCTCACGAGGTGGCGCACCAGTGGTGGGGGAATCAGGTTGGCTGGACGAGCTACCGGGACCAGTGGATCAGCGAGGCGATGGCGAGCTACGCGGCGGCCCTGTATGCCAAGGAACGCCTGAAGAACGAGCTGGCCGGCGTGGACCTCACGGACCGATGGCGGGAGGATCTGGTCGCACAGGTCGCCAACGGCCGGTCGGTCGAGTCTCTGGGTCCGGTCGTTCTCGGCAGCCGGCTGAGCTCGAGTCTGTCGGGAGCCGCCTATGTGTCGATCGTCTACCAGAAGGGCGCCGTGATTCTGGAGATGCTGGCCCGTTTGCTGGGGGAGGAGAATTTCCCCAGGATCCTGCGTCAGGTCGTCAAGGCTTCCGCGGGGAGGAACATCTCGACCGAGGATCTCTTCAGCATGATCGAGACGGTCTCGTCGACGGAGCTCGACGACTTCGCCGGTCAATTCGTCTACCGGACCGGCCTGCCCGAAGCGTTCTACACCTACCGCTTCGAAAAAAGCGGAAGCGGTTGGACCGTCAAGGGGCAGGCACGCCAGTCGGCTCCCTACCGGTTCCACTACAAGATGATGCGGACGGACCGGGGCACCTGGGACGTGCGCCGGGATGACCCGGCTCCGCAGTTCGACGTGCAAAGGTCCCGGCTGGTGGTGCCGGTGGAGATCGAGGTGTACGACCCGGGCCAGAGGAAGGGCGAGGGGGTGGATGGCGCCAATCAAACCGTTCGCGGACACATTCTGCTCGCAGGGGAATCGACCGACTTCGCCATTGAGATCGAGGCGGAGCCCAAGGCCTTCCGGCTCGACCCGAAGGCCCAGGTCTGCGGCCTGTTCTACGACGAGGGGCGCAGCCCCAAGCTGTCTCTCTTCTCCCGGGCGTTGAAAGCGGCGGCGGAGGGACGGACGGGCGAGGCCGAGAAGCTCTTCGCACAGGCGCTGGAAGTTGAAGATCCCGCGCCGGTGGCCGAGAAGGGAGCCACGGTCTACTGGCAAGACCTCCAGTGGATGCGCCGCCTCTTCAATGCGCGGATCGAGAGCTCCCGCGCCCTGCTGCTCATGGACCTGAACCGCGACGACGAGGCGGAGGCTGCGATCAGCCGCGCGCGCCGGGTGGTGCGGGACGACTTTCCGCTGGACCGTGTGCAGGCGCGGCTGGAGGTGCGGCGGGGCCGCTATGACAAGGCCTACCAGTTGCTCCGGCGCGGCGACCGCTGGGACGTGCTGGATGTTCAGGGGTATGCGCTGCTCGCCATCGCCGCTCGCGAGACCGGGCATGCCGAAGAGCATGAAGAGGCTCTCCGCAAGGCCCGGCAGAACGGCGTGGACGTCTCTCTGCTGGCCGCCGGCACCCCGGCCAGCCCGTAGCGCGGTCTACTGTTCGGCGCCGCCGCGCGCCGCTTTTTGCGCGATGAGCTTGTAGCCGAGGCCGCCGGCTTCCTGCGCCAGGGTCGCCAGCCGCTCCCGGCCGGCGGCGCCCTGCCCGCGCTCGATCTCGATCTCGCCCAGGGCGAGGCGCGCTTCGAGCTGCGGGGCGAGGAGGCCCGCCTTGCCGGCCTGCTCGATGACCTGTTGCAGGGCGGTCTCCGGCCGGGGACCGCGGCCGAGCCGCGCGGCGCGGATCTCGACCAGCAGGCGGGCGCGCAGGTCCTGGTGGGCGCCGAGGAGGGTGGCGGCGCGGTCGATGGTCCGGCGCGCTCCGGCGAGGTCGCCCCGGGCCGCCGCGGCCTGGGCGGCGGTGGCGAGCGCGAGCGCCTGGGTGTCGGCGGTCCCCTGCCGGGCGAGCTCTTCGGCGGCGGCCATGGCGAGGCGTTCGCCGGCCTCGGCCTGTCCGGTTTCGAGCAGCAGGCCGGCAAGCGCCAGCCGGCTCTCCGCGGCGGTCCCCTTTTCGCCCAGGGCCTCGCGCAGTTGCAGCGCCGCCTCGTGCTGCTTTTTCGCTCCGGCGAGATCGCCGCCACGCGCCAGAACCTCGCCGAGGCCGAAGAGGGCGTAGGCCGAGGCGCTGCGGGCGCCGGTCTCCTGGCACAGCTGGAGGGATTGCTGGAAGTTCCTCCGCGCCACCGCGAGCTCGCCCTGCTCGAGGAGGACGGTCCCCAGGTTGTTCAGCGAGGCCACCTCGCCGATCTTCTGCCCGATCTCCCGGCGGATGCGGAGCGATTCCTCATGCCGCGTCCGCGCTCCGGCGAGATCACCCCGCTTGCGCAGCGCGACGCCCAGGTTGTCGAGCGCGTAGGCCTCGCCGCTCCGGTCTCCCTGCTCGCGGCGGATGGCCAGCGTCTGGTTGAACAGCTCTTCGGCCTTGGCGAGCTCGCCGCGGCGCAGCAGCACGCCGGCCAGGTTGTTGAGCGCGAAGGCCTCGCCGCTCCGGCTGCCGATCTCGCGGCAGATGGCGAGCACCTGCTCGTAGAGCTGCCGCGCCTGGTCCAGATCCCCCTGGCTCTTGAGGACCACCGCGATGTTGTTGAGGGCGCCCGCTTCGCCGCCCCGGTTGCCCAGCTCCTGGTAGGTCGCGAGGGCTTGCCGGTAGAGCCCGTCCGCGCCGGGGAGGTCTCCCTGGTCGAAGCGGACGTTCGCCGCATGGGTCAACGCCTCGGCGACGCCCGCGCGGTCGCCGGCATCGGCATAGAGACGGCGTCCCTCTTCGCAGGAGACGAGGGCCTTGCCGGCCTGCCCGAGGTTGCGCAGGGCGCGGCACTCCAGGAGCTGCGCCTGCGCGACCAGGAGCGGCGAGCCCTGTGCTTTTCCGCGCTCGGAGGCCCGTGTGGCGGCGGCCTCCTGGCGCTTGAAGTCGGCGAGGGCGCCGGCTGCCGCGGCCTCGGCGAGGTCGATGCGGGGGTCCTGGTTGGCGGGCGCCGGCAGGGAGCGGAGGGCGTCGGCCGAGCCGAGCGCCTCTTCGGCGCGCCCGGCCGCGGTCTGCGCGGCGGCCAGGCGCAGGCCGTAGTCCAGGTTGTCGGGGAACAGGGTGAACAGGTTCCAGTAGATCTCCACCGCCTGGCCCCAGTCCTGGATCGTTTCGAAGTAGCGCCCCTGGATGAGGAGCTTCTCTTCCTCGGGGAGCGTCTGGGCGAGGTCGAGGGCCGCCTTGGCCTCGTCGCGCGCCTTGCCATCGTAGCCGAGCACCGCCCAGGCGGTGGAGAGACCGGAGTGGGCCAGGGCATTGTCGGGGTCCGCGGCCACCGCCTGCACCAGCAGGTCACGCCCGCCGACCGGGTCGAACAGGCGGAGCTTCTGGACCCCTTCGGCATAGAGACGGGCCGCCTCGGGATTCGAAGCCAGGGCGGCCCGGACGGCCGTGCCGGCGCTCGCCTCGACGCCGAGCTCGCGGCGCAGCTTCGCACCGACCCGGTTGACCAGGTCGAAGACCTGCGCTTCGTTGGCGGTGTCGGCCACCCGGGCGGTGGTCTCGCCGCGCGCCGCGTCCTGCACCCGGAGGTCGAGGCGGATCGTCCGTCCGGCAGGGCCTTCGACGGTGGCGAACGAGCCGAGGACGACCGCGTCGGCGCCAAGGAGGGTGTGCAGGTGGGCGAGCGTGTCGCGGGCCAGGCTCTCGCTCTCGCCGAGCCCCAGCTCCACCTTGGCGCGGGCCACGTTCTCGCCGGCCACGATGCGCAGCTTGCCGCCGGTCCCGAGCTCGGTGGAGAGCATCTCGGCGAGGCCGGTGGAGAGCCATTCGGTGCCCGGAGCCCCGGTCAGGTTCTTGAAGCCCAGGACCGCGATGGACCGGCGCGGCGTGACGCGCTCGGTGAGCTGGGCCATCCGCTGCTGCGGCTCCACCTGGCGCGCCCGCCATTGCAGGAAGCGGATCGCGCCGACACCGACGGCGACCAGGACCAGGGCCGCGAACAGCGCCATCTGGAGGCGGTGGCGCTTCGGTGGCGGCTGCGGGCGGGAGCGGAGTGGGGACGCGGGGGCTGGAGCGGCGGGAGCGGGCGTGGCGGGCCGGACCGGTGGCGCCGCGGGCGTCTGAGGCGATGCCAGGGCCTCGACGAGCTCGGGTGCCGTGGCGAAGCGTTGGGCCGGGTCGCGCGCCAGGCAGCGGAGGATGGCCGACTCCCAGTGGACCGCGAGGCCCGGCACATGGACGCGCGGCGACGGAGGGGCTTCCTGGAGGCGCTTGACCGCGGTCGACAGCGCGTTGTCGCCGAGGAACGGCACCGTGCCGGTCAGCATTTCGAAGAGGACGATGCCGAGGGCGTAGACGTCGACGGCGGACGTGCTCTCCTTCCCCTCCACCTGCTCGGGGGCGAGATAGGCCGGCGTGCCGACCACACCGGCCGCGCCGGTCAAGGTGATCCCCTGCGGGTCGTCCCCTCTCTCCCGCCGGGCGAGCCCGAAATCGGTGACCACGGCGCGCAACCCGGCCCGGCTCTCGACCAGGACGACGTTGCCGGGCTTCAGGTCGCGGTGCACGACGCCCACCTGGTGGGCCGCGTGCAGCGCCTCCGCGATCTGGCGGACGAGGGGGAGCGCCACGTCCGGAGCCAGCGGACCGGTGCGGCGGAGCCGCTCGGCCAGCGTCTCGCCGAGCAGCAGCTCCATGGTCAGGAAGATGACGCCCGGCGCGCCGCCCTCCGGCCGGTGGTGCGAGACGTCGAACAGGCGGCAGACGTTGGGATGGGTCACCCGGCGGGCGAGCTGGATCTCCCGCTTGAACCGCTCGATGGCGATCTCGTCCTGCGCCACCTCCGGGCGGACCGTCTTCAACGCGACCCGCTCCCGGAGCTCCAGGTCCTCCACCTCGTAGACCTCGCCCATGCCGCCCCGGGCGATGAAGCGCACCACCCGGTACCGCTGGGCGAGCAGCACGCCGGATGCGAAGGAGGGCGACGCCTCACGGCGAACGGGTGCCGCCAGGCCCGCCGTCGGGAGATCGGAGAGGACGCTCCGCACCCTCGGCGTCGCCGGCTCGCCGGCCCCGGGCTGCGACGCCGGTCCCGCCGCCGGAACCGGCATCCCCACCAGGGTGGGCGGCTCGAATCCCGCCTCGGTGACCTCGCCCGGGCTGGCGCCGGGGCGCCGGACGGCGAACGACTTCTTGCAGGAGAAGCACTGGATGCGCACGCGCGCCGGCATCTCCGCCGAGACGAGAAACCGCAGTTTCTGGCCACAGGACGGGCAGGTCACGGTGAACGAGGCGGCGGAGGCCGAAGTTCCAGACATGGGAGCCGGCCTCATTGTACCCGAACGGCGGCGGGCGCTTGCCGCGGGCGGCGGCTTTTGCGAGGATGGGGCGCCGCGCCGACCGGCGCCCCGTCCCAAGGAGACCTCATGGAGAGACGACAAGCACGGAATCGCCGGGCGTGCGCGCTGGGAGCCGCCGCCTGGTTCTTTTTGACTTTTGGGGTCTGCACCGCCGCTTCGGCGGTCGAGCCGCCCGACACCTCGATCCCCAAGGCGCCGCCCCGCGCCGAGGGAGAAGGCCCCTTCGCCCGGCTCATCCTGCGCGGCGTGACCCTGATCGACGGCACCGGCGCCCCGCCCCAGGGACCGGTGGACGTCGTCATCGAGAAGAACCGCATCGCCGAGATCGTGGCGGTGGGCAGCCCCGGCGCGCCCATCGATCCGGAAGGGCGTCCCAAGGCGCAGCCGAACGACAAGGAGATGGACCTGCAGGGGATGTACGTCCTGCCGGGCCTGATCGACATGCATGGGCACATCGGCGGCAAGGAGCAGGGAACGCCGGCCGAGTACGTCTTCAAGCTCTGGATGGGGCACGGCATCACGACGGTGCGCGATCCGGGCAGCGGCAACGGCCTCGACTGGGTTCTGGAGGCGAAGGCCAGGAGCGCGAAGAACGAGATCACCGCGCCGCGGATCGAGGCCTACGTCTTCTTCGGCCTCGGCCGCGAGAAGACCATCGTCACTCCCGAGGAGGCCCGGCAATGGGTCGACGAGGTGGCCGCCAAGGGGGCGGACGGCGTCAAGTTCTTCGGCAGCCCGCCGGACGTCTTCAAGGCGGCGCTCGACGAGGTGAAGAAGCGCGGCCTGCGCTCCGCCTGCCACCACGCCCAGACCTACGTCACGCGGGTCAACGTCCTCACCTCGGCGCGCTGGGGACTGACCACGATGGAGCACTGGTACGGCCTGCCGGAGGCGCTGTTCACCGACCGCACCGTCCAGGACTATCCGCTCGACTACAACTACCTGGACGAGTCCGACCGTTTCGGCCAGGCCGGGCGCCTCTGGAAGCAGGCGGCACCGCAAGGCTCCGCGAAATGGAACCAGGTGATCGACGAGCTGATCGGCCTCGACTTCACGATCGATCCGACCCTGACCATCTATGAAGCGAGCCGCGACCTCATGCGGGCGCGCCGCGCCGAATGGCACGAGGAATATACGCTGCCGTCGCTCTGGGCCTTCTACAGCCCGAACCGTGTCGCGCACGGCTCCTACTGGTACAACTGGACGATCGAGGACGAGGTGGCCTGGAAGGAGAACTACCGCATCTGGATGGCCTTCCTCAATGACTACAAGAACCGCGGCGGCCGGGTGACCACCGGCTCGGACAGCGGCTACATCTACAAGCTCTATGGCTTCGACTACATCCGCGAGCTCGAGCTCCTGCGCGAGGCCGGCTTCCATCCGCTGGAGGTGATCCGTTCCGCCACCCTCTCCGGCGCGCAGGCCCTGGGGCTGGACAAGGAGATCGGCTCGGTCGAGCCCGGCAAGCTCGCCGACCTGGTGGTCGTCGAAGAGAGCCCGGTCCAGGACCTGAAAGTCCTCTACGGCACCGGCGCCATCCGTGTGACCCCCGACAACAAGGTGGTCCGCGTCGGCGGCGTCAAATACACGATCAAAGACGGCATCGTCTACGACGCCAAGAAGCTCCTCGCCGACGTGCGCGAGATGGTGAAGGCGGCGAAAGAGAAGGAAGGGAAGGGGATCGTGCAGCCGGGGATGTAGGGGCCCCGGGGACGAGCCGGAGCCCCGCCCCGTCGGCGGGGCCCCGGCGGAGCCCTCCTACGTGGACTGCTGGTACAGGGTCTCGGTAATGGTTCCTGTTGCGTAGTTGTAGATGTACAGGCTGAGCGTTCCTTGCGTAAACGAGCCGGCCAGCACGAGCGCGGACGCAGACGGACCATTCGTCGTGATGCCGGTGGTCCACAGCATGACATTGGACTGGTCATAAAACGCCAGGTTGCCGTCGTACTGCATCACCAGCCGGCCCGGCATGTTCCCTGAAACCGGGGACCCCAAAGGCTGCCAGAGCGGCGTGGAGCTTCCGGTGCCGGTGAGAACCGGACCCTCCATGGGGTCGTTGACCAGGGTGGCGCTGCCATCGAGCGCCGAGAGGGATTGCCCCGGAGCGAGAACCATGTTGGACCGGCTGTCGAGGCGGTTCACGCTCAGCATCTCCCCCATCAGGTTCGTCTGCATCAGCGTCTCGACGGTCCCGGAGGGCCAGTCGAGGTAGCCGGCCATGGTCGACAGGACGATCAGCTTGGCGAGAGCGGCCATCGGCGTCATGTCTGCCGGATTGAGGGCACCGACTTGCGGCAGCCAGGCCCCGGATGCATAGGCGCTGTCATTCACAATACCGCTGAGGACCTGCGTACAGTCCACAATCACGACCCCCGCCTCGTTCGCCGCCTGCAGTGCCTGATAGATCGCACCCGAGGCGGGCGTATCCGGATCGCCGGACGGGAAGTTGCCTTCTCCGTACGATTCGAGAATCAGGCCCTTGATGCCGGTCCCCACACAGGCATTGATCAGATTGGCGATCACCGACGGACCTCCCACCGCATAGGGGGCAGGAAATGCGTTGAGCTGCATGACCGGAAAGCCATCGATGTTCGCCGCGATGGAGCTCAGTTGATCGATCATGCCCGCCTGTACCGCAGGCGACTCCAGGCTGATGTCCGGCGTCGCGGGAAGGGGCAGGACCTCTGAAAAGTTGATGGCCAGCTCGATGCCGGCCTGGCCGAGGGCAGGATAGTTGGGCGAAGAGAAGGCATTGAACTCGCTGGCATTCGTCTTCACCACGCGATTGCCGCGGAACAGGTAGCTGTCGAAATAGACACACACCTCCGGAACACCGCTCTGCGCCGCGGCGACCGCGCCGCAGACATTCTCGAAAGCATCGGTGTTGTAGTTGAGCGTGAGCGGATCCGACGTGGAGGCCTGGTAGAACAAGGGCACCTGCGAGCCGGTGATGACGACCGGCTTGCTCAGGACGGCGGCCGGAAATCCGGAGCTGTTGAAGCTCGACAGAAGAAAGGACAGCGCCGGGCCCGTGAAGTCCATGCTGTCGGTTCCATGCAGGACGATCCAGCCGTCATAGTCGGGATACGTGCTCAAGACAGCCTGCGCCATGATACACCAGTCCGAAGGCTGGAGATTGGTGCTGTCGAGCGTGCCCGTGCTGGATTCCGGAAAGCGGATCGCAGGGAAGGAGACGTTGAGCCCGGAGAATTGCTGCTGCAGGATGGGTGTGACCAGGTTGCCGAAAGCCTCTGAAAACGCGCTACTGGACAGCGGCGCCAGGGGATTGCCGGCGCTCCCGATGGTTCCGCCCGTGTAGAGAACGGCGATGTTCATGAAAGTTTCTCCTCTGAAAGTCGTGCTGACGTCCCGAGGAGAGCAACAAGCATGCCAGCGCAGGAGCGCCTGCCACCCCGGCCAAGGCAGGCGGGGATGTGGGAT